>Ga0114933_10001514_pt1 | contig 25827 bp, 19 predicted proteins | sample 4SBtaG_FD_89691 | JGI IMG/M metagenome (GOLD analysis project Ga0114933, IMG submission 89691) | Deep subsurface microbial communities from Kolumbo volcano to uncover new lineages of life (NeLLi) - 4SBTROV12_W25 metaG | ecosystem: Environmental > Aquatic > Marine > Volcanic | place: Kolumbo... | reverse complement strand
TCGTTGCGCGCCCAGAACCCCTCCGCATAGTTGAGCTGACCAATCGCACCCTCCTCTAGCAACTGTTTAGCCTTCTCGTTTCCCAAGGAGCTCATACCCTGGCTGCCCACCTGAAATGTTCGACCTGAATCCCGCTCTGCGCGAATCACGTCCGCCCCCTGCGCGATTTTGTGCACCATAGGCTTCTCGCAATACACGCTCTTGCCCGCTTCGAGTGCGTCGACAGAGATGCGATGATGCCAATGGTCCGGTGTCCCGCAAATGACAGCATCGACGTCATCGCGAGCCAAGATCTCGCGGTAGTCCCTAGTGGTGAACAAGTCGGCTCCGTGCTCCGTACGAGCCGCATCAAGACGTCCGTCGTAGCAATCGGAAGCCGCCACGAGCTTCACTCCCGGAACTCGGAGCGCTGTCGACACATCAGCCATACCCATACCACCAGCCCCAATAACCGCAATATTGATCTGGTCGTTCGCTGACCGGTATTGGCGTGCCATCCGCTCCGCAACACGCCTGCGTTCACCAGCCAACAGCAGGTGTGGCGTAGCGCCGGCAGCGAGTGCCGCCGTACCAAGGCTGCCTAGAAACGAGCGTCGGGACGAATTTTTTCTTGAGTCTTTCATGGGCTCTCCGAGGGGAAGGTCCGCAAACAATGCGTGGTAGGATTAGGAGCCGCCAGCGGACTATCCAAATGGGGGGCCTAGAGACCCAGAATCGTAATCACCCTCTCTAGAGGTAGACGGGACCATATAGCAGGGGTCGCGATAGCACTCGACCCAACCCACGTTACTCTCCTCTGCGGAATACCTAACTACAGCCAGGGATTCGAAACGACGGTGAATTCATCCCCTCGAACCGATCGGAACATCAGAGCAATCTCGGCGACCTTTCCGTTAGCCCTGCTCACGTTTTGCCTTTCTTGCTCGCCACCTAACACGCCCCCAAATATCGTCCTCATTTATGCCGACGATCTTGGGTGGCGAGACCTTAGCGTACAAGGAAGTGCCTACTACGAGACACCGAATATTGATCGGCTGGCTGAAGAAGGGATGCGCTTCACAGACGCTTATGCTAATGCCCCAAACTGTGCCCCGAGCCGCGCTGCCCTGATATCGGGGCAGTACGCTCCGCGTACCGGTATTTATACCGTAGGAACGGCGGAGCGTGGGCCCGACGAAGAACGTGCCCTAGTCCCGGTCGATAACGAAACAACCCTCGACCTCAACGTCCTCACCATTGCAGAAGTGCTGGGTAATGCTGGATATGCAACCGGCCACGCGGGCAAATGGCATCTCGGGGGTAAAGGATTCCTTCCCGCAGATCAGGGCTTCACATGGTCGATCGCCGGAAGTGAGGCCGGGGCGCCCCCAGACTATTTCTACCCCTACGAGCGAGGCGACCGACGCGTCCCGGATCTCAGTAAAGGGAAAGAAGGCGAATACCTACCGGAACGTCTCGTCAATGAGAGCATCGCCTTCATCGACCGAGAACAAGAGGGTCCCTTCTTCCTCTATCTCTCACACTACGCTGTACACACGCCGATTCAAGCAAGATCAGAAATTGTTGACCGCTACAGATCTAAGCCCCCTATAGGCGGGCATCAGAACCCAACATACGCGGCGATGATCGAGAGCCTAGACCAGGGCGTGGGACGCATACTGACCGCACTTGAAGAACGTGGACTCTCCGACAATACCGTAGTGATCTTCGCATCGGACAATGGAGGCTTCGGACCGGTAACCTCGATGGCTCCACTCCGAGGCTCAAAGGGCATGCTATATGAGGGAGGAATCCGCACTCCGCTGATTGTAAGGTGGCCCGAACAAGTCGACCCAGGATCGACATCCCAGATTCCAGTCATCGGCTTGGATTTGTACCCGACCATGGCCCACCTAGCCGGAGCCTCGCTCCCAGACGATCACACGATAGACGGCGTCAATCTGATCCCTGCTCTCACCGGTTCGGGCGAAGTCCCGGAGAGGGACCTGATCTGGCACTTTCCGGCTTACCTCGAAGCCGACCGATCGGTTGCCGGTATTTGGCGCACCACGCCCGTAAGCGCTTTGCGCCGTGGACCTTATAAGGTGATCTACTTCTTTGAAGAAGACCGTTGGGAGCTATACGACCTCAAGTCGGACGCTTCGGAAATGAACGACTTGTCTGAAAAAAAACCTCAGCTCACCCTGTCTCTGGGTTCGAGCCTGCAACAATGGTGGGCGGACGTCGACGCATTCCTGCCCTTGAGTCCAAACCCTCTTTACCGCGACGAGGGCAATTAACCGATGGATCGGCGTGAGACATTGAAGTTGATGATGATGGCGGCAATGAGTTCCGACAGATTCAGCACCCGGATTTTGTCGGCGCAAGAAAGTGGGTTCATCAGCCGATGGCATGAGTGGCCAAACATGGCCTGGGCGGGGCCCGAGCATTGGGGAAATCGACTCCAAGATTGGCAGGTCATGCAGGGCTCGCTAGTGTGCCAAGTTTGCGCCCCGGACCGAACTCTTCATTGCCTCACGCACTATGCCGTAGAAGGGCATTTCATGACTTCCGTCGAAGTCACGAGGACCGTCGAAGGTTCCGACACAGTGACAGGCTTTCGCATTGGCCTGAAGGGTCCAGCCGACGATATCCGCTCAGCAGTCGTACATGGAAATGGCCTAGATGTGGGCATCGACGGGTCGGGAGCGCTCGTGATTGGTTCAGCACGTTCTCAACATCCGATTTCTTCATATGAGTCTCTACGCCTCGATGCTACTATCACGCGGTCGAACTCAGGATCTCGGATTGAGCTCGTCGCTAGATCAGCCAGTACCGGAACGGAGATCGCGAGCCTATCCCATGAAGACCTTACGGAAAGCGACGTAATCGGGAACATCGCTCTTCTAAGTCATGCAGGGGAACAACGCGCGGGTGCGGGTGCAGTCTTCCGCAACTGGACAATATCAGGTCTCGGCATCGAGACGGACCCCGCCGCGGTATTCGGCCCTATCATGTTCGCACAGTACACGGCCCATAGAGGAGTGCTGAAACTCACAGCCCAACTCGCTCCGATCGAGAGTATCCCGGGTGTGAGATGCACACTCGACATCCGCACTCCGGATGGGATTTGGGCAACAGTCGCAACAGCTGACGTCGACAGCCTGTCGAGAACAGCCCGTTTTCGTGTAGAGGGATGGGACGTGGCTCGTGCCGCAAAATATCGAGTTAGGCTCACACTGCCCCTAAGGAACGGTCCAGAAACATCGGAATACTTAGGCACAATAGCGGAAGAGCCCGGTCGCCTGACTCCAGTTCGCGTAGCAGTCTTCAGCTGCAACGCAGACCACGGGTTCCCCGACGCCGACATAGTCAGTCACGTCTTAAAGCATAGCCCAGACTTAGCCCTGTTTCTGGGAGACCAGTTCTACGAGGGATCAGGGGGATTCGGAATCCAGACCGACACAATCGAAGCAGCCTCGCTCGACATGCTGCACAAATGGTACATGTTCGGGTGGTCATACAGGGAGTTATTCCGCCACATACCGACAGCCTTCATTCCCGATGACCACGACGTCTACCACGGTAACATTTGGGGAGAGAGCGGACGAAAGGCTCCTACTGAAGCAGGCTGGGGTGCGCAGGCTCAGGACCAGGGCGGGTTCAAGATGCCGCCAGAGTGGGTTAATGCAGTTCAAGTAGCTCAAACGAGCCACCTCCCAGACCCCTACGATCCGACTCCAGTGGATCAAGGAATCGGCGTATACTACACGCGATGGGACTATGGGGGTGTCAGCTTCGCGATTCTCGAAGACCGAAAATTCAAATCATCTCCGTCGAACGTAATGCCGACTGAGGCTAAAGTACTGAACGGCTGGATTCAGAACCCCAACTTCGATGTAACCCAGCACCGCGATCCGCCAGGCTCTGAACTACTGGGAACCCGGCAAATGAAATTCCTCGAAGCATGGTCAGAGGACTGGGGTGGGTCAGCGCAGATGAAGGTGGTTCTCTCCCAGACAAACTTTGCGTCCGTGCACTCGATTCCCAGTGACGCGATGAGCGGGGCTATACTGCCCTCACTCCCAATGCCTCAGCCCGGAACATATGTGGAGGGCGACAAGATCGCGGCTGATATGGATTCCAACGGCTGGCCTTCTCAAAAACGCGATGACGTGCTTAGAATCCTACGCCGGTGTTCAGCTTTCCACATCGCGGGTGATCAACACCTAGCGACAGTAGTAAGACACGGCATCGACGACTTTGGGGATGCCGGCTTCACCTTTACAGGACCGGCCCTTAATAACATCTGGCCTCGACGCTGGTGGCCACCTCGTGAAGACCGCCAAGCTCCCTTGGACATACCCGGTCCGGAGTACACTGGCGACTTTCTTGACGGATTCGGAAACCGGATAACCGTCCACGCTTCCGCCAATCCACGCGCAACAGGACTGCAACCCGCCCTCCTTCATGACCGCGTGACGGGCTATGGGATCGTAATCTTCGACAAGGCAAATGAGCGGATCACAATTGAGTGCTGGCCGAGGCATGTGGACCCGTCACAAGATCAAGCGGTGCAGTTCGAAGGATGGCCGATCACCTTGCACAGTGACGATGGAGACGGACGCAAACCTGTCGGGTATCTCCCGTCCATCCGCGTTCGTGGACTAGATCATGACCCGGTTGTAGAGCTCCGATCAGTCTCAGGAAAACTGGTTTATTCACGAAGGATACAGGGAATGGAATTCAATCTGCCTGTCTTCGACTATGGGCCTCACGTAGTGCGCATCGGTGATCCGGACCAAGCTCTCTGGCTCGAACGCACCGTCCAACCGAATAGGCAGCCAGCAACAACGCTTTTTTTCGACTTCACTCAATGAGCCCTGCGAAACTGTGCTGGCAAGTCAGCTAACTCGCAATTCGACTTGTGGGTATCCGTCCGCACCCAAACATTCGAAGCGGCTCCCACCGAATCGTTCAACCGAATTTCTGATGAATTCTTGCCTCAATGCACCACACCGTAGGGTCTTTGTTCCCGTCCTACTAATCTCATCCGTCCTGTTCGCGCCGCCCCTTACAGCGCAGGACGCAACAGTCCGAACGCTCATAACCGCGGACCGGTTGATCGACGGTTTCGGGAACCTCCAGCGACCGGGGGCAGTCCTGGTAGCCGGAGACCGTATTGTCGCCGTTGGGCAGGACGTAACCGGACAAGCACACGACGAGCGTGTGGACTTGGGAGATGCAACCCTGCTCCCTGGACTCATCGACCTCCACACACACCTGACTGACGCAGAGGACGCTTACTGGGAGAGAGTTCTGGTGACAACCACACCGTCCGAAGCGGCCCTCTACGGCGCGGCCAACGCGCTTACCGCCCTGCGCAGTGGCTTTACCACGGTCCGAGACATGGGACCGGCCTGGTCATTTACCGACGTGGACCTTCGCAACATTATCGACGAGGGAACCCTCCCCGGCCCAAGAATGATGGTCGCCGGAAATTACGTATCCGCGACAGGTGGTGCCGGTGATGCTCGTCAGTTCTCGATCTACGTCGATGTCCCGGCTGTTCGCAATCTTGCCGACGGTGTAGATGAGGTGCGAAAAGCGGTGAGGACCAACCTCAAGCAGGGAGCGGACTTCATAAAGATCCTGGCGACCGGTGCAGTGCTGTCGCGCGGGATCTCACCAGGGGCGCAGCAGTATTCAGATGAGGAGCTCGCCGTAGCCGTCGTGGAGGCAGGGCGCTGGGACCGTTTCGTGGCAGCGCACGCGCATGGGACGGAGGGGATAAAGGCAGCAATCCGTGCCGGAGTCAGGACTGTTGATCACGGTTCTATGATGGACGACGAAGCCATACAAATGCTGCTGGCCCAAGACTACACATACTACGTCCCAACCCTATATGTGGGAGTGATCGTACCTCGGGAAGGTGCAGCCATGGGAATTCCTCCGGAGCAGGTCCAAAGATCCACTGAGATGATGCGCTACCGAAACGCAACTTTTCGAAAAGCTCTCGAGGCAGGACTACCCATCGGCTTTGGAACTGACGCTGGTGCTTTTCCACACGACCAGAACGCCCGTGAATTCAGCATTCGGGTTCAGAATGGGGAAAGACCCATGGACGCTATCACCGCGGCTACCAGTCTCAACGCTAAGATCATGGGTTGGGAGGCAGACGTCGGAAGCCTAGAAACCGGAAAATTCGCTGATGTAGTCGCAGTTCCGGGGAGCCCATTGGTAGACATCACGGCACTGGAACGCGTCCTTTTCGTGATGAAGGGAGGGGAGATCGTCCGAAACGATGTGCAAAGATGAAAACAGGAGCATCAAAGACTCGGTCAGCGACACAATTCGTGAGCTGGCAAATGTTTGCGGGGTTTGCCTTTGTAGCTCTGTTGGGAGGATGTGACCGTAACGACTCTCAGCCCGTGCGCTTCTCACCTGTCTCGGAAGAGTTGTTCGACGAAGGTGGAGCATTAACCGACGCCTGGGCCGACGTAGACCTAGACGGTGACCCTGACCGTTTCGTTGGCTTCAACGGAACGCCGAGTCGGCTTTACAGAAACGATGGGATCGACGGCTTCGTGGACATCGCATCTGAGGTCGGACTAACGACTAAACGCTCTGTGCGCACATCAGCGTGGGGGGACTTCGATTCAGACGGGGATCCAGACCTGCTACTCGGTTACTCAGGCGAAGAGCCCGTTATCGCGCTATGGAAGAACAACGGAGCCACATTCACCGAGGTGTCGGAGATGGTAGGTCTAAGGATAGTGAGTGGGACCACCAGACAAGCCGCCTGGGTCGATGTGGACGCCGACGGTGACCTAGACCTCTTTCTGGCCATGCGTGACGGACCGAACCATCTTTTTATACAAACCGCCGGAAAGTTCAAGAACGAGGCACACAACCTTGGACTCGATGACACGCGACGCACAGTAGGCGCCTTATGGTTCGATGATGGTGACGGATGGCTCGACGTCATTGTCACCAATATGAATGGCGACGCCAACGGACTCTATCTCGGCAGCGAAGCTGGTTTTACCGAGTCACAGGAAGAAGAAATACACGGCGGTGGAAGGGCTATAGGAGATGAGAGTCAAGGCTCAGTGCGACCGTGCTCCGTCGACTACGATGCCGACGGAGATTTCGACCTGTTTTTCGCCAACTACGGTCCAAACGGACTGCTCGAGCGCACACCCGAAGGATGGCTGAACAGAGCCGACGAGGTCGGAGTCGCAAATCCTTCGCGCTACGATACTTGCGCTTGGGCCGATTTTGATCATGACGGCTCGGTTGACCTGTTTGTTAACGGAACTGTTGGAGGGGAGGTGCACTATCGGGATTGGCTCATGCGCCGCGAAGGAGACATAAACTTCATCGACGTTACCCCACTGGAAATCTTGGAGCGTAATGCTAGCCATGGCGCCACTTGGGTAGACTATGACTTGGACGGGGATCTCGACCTAGCCTTGGCCGGGTCAGCAATAGACGGCACACATGCCCTTCTTGAAAACCTGCTTCGTCCTGAATTTGCGTGGCACTCGCTGCAAGTTCGTGTTTTAGACGAGAAGGGGCATAGCACTAGGCCTGGTTCCGAGGTACGACTCTTCGTCTCCGGAACTGACCGTCTTCTCGGAACACGCCGCGTCGACTCAGGATCAGGCTACGACGCACAATCCGATCTTCCAGTGCACTTTGGCGTTCCGGGTGGGCAGAAGGTGGACGTGGAAATTACAGTCCCCGGCGGCGGGCGACGTAGTGTGACCCGTATCGATGGTGTCGATCCACGGATGTATCAGGGTCGCTCTTTAGAGGTCCGGACCGATCACCGCTAGAACCTGAATCACTACCACTGCTCAATACGGTCCTGGGCCGTGAAAAAGAGAATCCGCTCCTTCACGGGCTCACCGGTCAGCTGAGCCCAAGCTTCAGCATATAGATCAACCTGACGACGGTAGGCCGCCTCTCGAGCCGTAAAATCGGGATCAGTTCCAACGTCCGTTTTGTAGTCCGCTACAACCCAACCACCACGCTCACGGAAGGCGAGGTCAATCACGCCCTCCAGCACCGAAACCGGCATGTTCTCTCCCTCTGCAACATCGGCTGCCGGGTACCCGTGCCCCTGCCGAGACCTCACTTGTTTCTCCTCATCCCTAGAGAGTTCTTGGCCGAAGAGGTCTAACTGCCTACGTGCACGGCCGGGGCCCGACTCAGATTCAGAATCATGCTCCGGGTCGGGCTTGCCGTCACTCAACCCAGGCAGAGCGAAAGAGATTTCTGTTAACATGCGCTTAGCCGCCTTCGCCCTACTCCAAAGGGACGAAGATTGGACCGCTTTTACTAGTCCGATTAGCTCGCGTAATTCCATCGGCTCCCCATTGTCGTCGAGCGGACGTCCGTGCTCTACCAGCAGGTTTCTGAAAACTCCCTGAGAAGCTTGATCCGGAGAGACCTCAGCCGCGTGAGCCAGTGCTGCATGGACCGCACTCCCCCATGAATAGCCCCGAAACTCCGAAGATGCCCTAGTCGGCTCCTTAATGGATTTTTTCAGCGACCGGGATACATCGCGCGAATCCGAGTCAGCAAAAGAACCTGAGGGTGAGAGATCTTCTTTCGTGAGACTGGTCACAGTCTGGTGCAAAAACGTAGGAACAGCCCGACTCGACAGATCTGCGAAAGCTCGCTTAACCTCGTTGCCTACTTCTTCATTTGAAAAACTGAGAGTATCTCGCTCGCTGGCCGTCCGAGGCTCTAAGCTAAGAACGATGGCATTGTCTTCGAGCCAGGTTTCGAGGGGCGCCCACGGTGAGCGGGAACGATTCTTTCTCGGCCACCTAGAGATAACTAGTTCCTCCTCAGCACGAGTGACCGCAACGTAGAGGAGGCGGACATACTCGTCCCGGCTAAAATCCTTCTCGAGTGCTTCATACTCGAACCAGTTCTCCGGACGGGCTAGGTCACGGTTGTCCGTCACGCGCATATAACCCTTGGCCCCGTCATCTCTGCTCCTTGTCGTATGTATCTTTGGCCGCCTCGGGTTCGGTGATGACGTCGGTTGAGCCAGCACAACGACTTTCCCCTGGAGTCCTTTAGCCTGATGCAAATTCATTAATCGCACAGCATCCGGTCGTCCCGGTTCCAGCGGGGCTTCTGCACGCTGCTGATCCAGAGCGGCTTGGACTGCCGAAAGCGCGCCGGGTAATGACGCGTCACCAGCGAGAGCCGCAGCACGCACCGAATCAAGTACATACAACAGTGCACCGGCCCTCAGCGTACCAAGTTCTTCCGCGGCCGCATACGGCAGCAGCCCCAATTCGCTCGTGACACTCCCGAGAAAGATGTCCGCCGGTTCCGAAATAGACCTCCGCCACCACCCGTGCAGGCGCCTCAGAGCCGAGAGCACATCCTCATTCCCCTCACTCCCCGGCCTCATCACGTCGAAGGTACCGCCACCCAAAGAGTGCTGGGTGAGCTTCTCATAATCGAGTCCGAAGAAGAGGCCCGTAAGCACAGCCACAACCCGCACCGGATTAGTGGGGTCGATCATGCACTGAATTAGCACCTTGAGTTCATCTATCTCCCCGCCCACACCGACACCTGCTCCCGCGACCGAGACTGGAAGCCCATGAGACTCCAACGCTTTAGCATATTCGATGAGTTGGTGTGGAAGCCTGGTCAGAACAAGAAAGTCCTCAGGATTCCTCTCCCCGGCGTCGATGCGCTCACGAATCCATGAGGCAATTCGCAAGCCGTCATCCGCAGCCACATCCTCCAGCCGTGTCCTTTCAGGATCAACGTCGTAAACGAAAACTCCCTCGCACGGGACATCGCCTTTGGGCGGTATTGTGTCCAAGCGCTCAAACGCGGCCTGGCTATCGGTCGCTTCAGCAGGAAAGAAGTCGGGGTCGGAGAAGACCTGATTTACTAGCTCACCAATAGCAGGCCTAGACCTGAAATTGGTTGAGAGACGCAGAACTTCTCCAAGCTCACTAAAGCGCTCCTTCACCAACCGATAGAACTGGATGTCAGCCCGACGGAATCGATAGATGCTCTGCTTCGGGTCCCCAACGACGAAGAGTGACCCCGGCCTAGGATTCGCAAACCACCAGTCAACTCCCATATCTCCGGACGAATCTTCTGGAGGATCCGAAGCAAGCAGGAACACGATCTCGGCTTGAAGAGGATCCGTATCCTGAAATTCGTCTACGAAGATGCAACGATAACGGTCTCCTAGGTAACGCCGGACTTGAGGATTTTCCCTCAAGAGCCGGCCAGTAAGTTCGAGAAGGTCCTGAAAGTCGAGCTTGCCTATTCGCATCCGGTGAGCAGCGAACTCGGTCACCGCCGCGCGACCAAGATCGATCGCGAGAGCATATCGGTATCCGAGCCAACGGCTTACGAGACTGTGTGCAGGTGTATCCCCTACTCCAAACTTATCGACACGCTCGCAGAATGCCTTCGCCAAAGCTTTATCACGCCACCGCTTCTGTACCACTTTGTGCCCGCGTGGGCCTTTCTTGCACAAGAGAGCAACGGCACTAATCACATCCGTTGTCTCTTTCCAACCAGTGACCTCGCGCTCGAAGTGCAACTCACGGATAATTTCCTGCAGTCTATCCCACCCTTTCTCAGGTCGCTTCTCGTCCATTAGCTCCCAGCCAGTCTCCACAATGGACTCGAGTTCTTTCCTTACCGTTGCTAGCTCTGCGGCTGTAGGCAGACCTGACGTCGCTGTGGGAAACACAACATCATCGTTACCGACTAGGACCTCGAACATCCCGTATAGAGAAACCGGTGAAATTCCGGCCTCCGATAATTTTTCGAGACGCGGATCACAATCGCGTGTGAGTCTCTCTAGGTACGAATCCCAGAAACGACGACAGAGTTCTTCCCGCTCTTCAACACGAAGCTCTTCAAAGCCCGGATCAAGACCGACATCAATCGGCCGTTCTCTGAGAAGACGCGCACAGAAGGAGTGAATAGTGCCTATGAATGCACGATCGATGTCATCAAGCGCTTTAACTAGGCGACCCACAATCAGATCGTCCTGCACTTCGACCTCACGCTGCTCATTGAGCGTAAGCTCTACCTGCGCTTGAAACCGTTCCCTTAGTTCTGCTGCCGCCTTTCGAGTAAAGGTGACTGCCGCTATCTCGTCCACTTTAGCCGTTCCAGTCGAGATCAGGGCTACAAGACGATCCACCAGAGCTGTTGTCTTACCTGACCCCGCTCCAGCCTCCACAAATAAATTCGTACCCAAGTCCGACTTGATGCGGGCTCGGGCTTCGTCGTCCGGGAGTGAGGGTCGGGGTGCGGCGTTTTTGGTCACGCCGGCAATCTGACCTTTGGAATCATTCGAGGGAAGATCCTCGACCGCTGGCAGAGCCCATCCGGACCGGTATGAAATGACTGGAGCACACAGAGTCGAGGTGGAGATAAGCGCGGCGACATTAGGTCCCAATGACCGCGGAATCGGAGTTGGCGCCCTAAGCTCTGCTAGTCACGATTCAGGTCGTACCTCATGATGCGGCCATGTGGACCGGCCTTGTTCCGCTCAAGCCCAAAAACCTCCCCTAAAGGACCGGGGGCTAGATCAAGATGCGCTCTGAGCGCCTCTCGTTCCGATTTACTCATCGAGAACGAAAACGCTGAAACATTCCGCTCCATCTGACCCAATCGTGTTGCCCCACAGATCACCCCTGCTACCTGTGATTGATCGAGAACCCAACGAAGCGCTACGGACGACATCTCAACACCGTGATTCTGAGCTATTCCCGCCATAGTTTGTAGCAAAGCCTGATAGGCTTCCCAGCCGCCAAATTCGTCTATGATGAGACGGTACTTAATGAGTGAGCGGTTCTGAAACTCGATCGGTTCGCTCTCTCCCAACCAACGGTCCGTGAGAAATCCTCCCGCTAGGGCCCCAAAGCCTAACATCCACGTTTGAGAGCCTTCGCAGTGCAGAGCCAATGATCGCTCTGGTCGGCGATCGAGAAGCGAATACTGAACCTGATTGATGATCGGCACGAACCCGACGGCGTTCAGTCTCTTAATCCTGGACACGTCAAGATTGGTGACCCCTACATTACCGATTTTCCCTTCCTCCCTTAGTTCATCCAGCCAGCCGGCCGTGTCCTCAAAGCCAGGGACTTCGTTCCGCCACCAGTAGTATTGGACGAGGTCAAGCCTCTCCAGACCCAGCCGGCTTAAAGACCGCTCCACTATTCGGCGCACATACGATCGATCTACAAGGGGAAGATCCGACCAGTCGGGTACAAACTTCGTATGTATCTGGATCTGAGTCTCGTTAGAACTCGATGCCCAGCGCTTGATGAAACGGCCAAATATTTCTTCTACGCCAGTGTAAATATCAGCGCAGTCAAAGGTTGTGACACCGAGCTCGGCTGAAGCCTCCAGCACATCGATGGGATCATCTTGACCAGCTTGGGTCAGGGGGTGACCTGATGAAAATTGCCAACCGCCATGGATAAGGCGACTTATCGAATATCCGTCCCTAATATCGCGACGATCGACCACGAAATCGCGTGACTTGGCCTTCACCCGGCTGTGCTATCTCCCAGCGGTACACGAGTCACATCAGAATGACGGAATACAGTCTGTCCGGTCCGTGTGATCCGGAAACGCGCACCGCACAAGGGATCCGGACAAGCAACCTCCATGTCCGTTGTCATCCAGTCGTGCGGATGAGTCTCGCGCTGCTTAGCGGGCAGGAGTGGGAGTAGCGCCGCGAGCGGATAGATCGGAAACGCTTGTCCGGATGGGATCGTAAGGTTTTCACCCGACAGTTCGAAGTAGTCGCCTATAGCGTGATTGCACACCATGGGCTTGTCTCCTGCGATAACCTCGACACGCAGATCGTACAAAAGAAACTCATCAGATGCCTGCACGGTGAGGTCAATCTCCTGCTGTTGATTGCGCCAGCATGTCATGAAGCCAGTGACCCGCTCGGGCCACCTTGGCTTCCACATAAGGTCGATTGTATCTGTTTAGAGTCCCGTGCAACGGTCGTCGATTAACTACCTCAATCCCCGCATCCTGCATCGCCTGGACCTTATCCGGATTGTTGGTGAGTAGCTCGATACGACCGATACCTATCTCGTGGAGGATCTGTGCTGCCACACCGTAGCGACGCTCGTCCGGACCGAAACCTAGGGTTCTGTCGGCGTCTATCGTATCAAGGCCATTTTCCTGCAGGGTGTAGGCCCTGAACTTATTGTTAAGCCCAATGCCACGACCCTCCTGCGCGAGATAGAGAAGGACGCCGCCCCCCTTTTCTTCAAAGAACTTCATACTGCCGAGAAGTTGCTCTCCACAGTCACACTTCAAGCTTCCAAAAAGGTCCCCCGTGAAACACGCTGAATGCAGGCGTACCGGCAGTGGATCGGGCCAATACTTTGGGTTTCCAACAATGATCGCAACATGTTCTTGAAGCCCGTGCGACTCTCGGAACAACACAAAACGGGACTCTTCGTTTTCGCTCAAGGGAACTGGGGCTTCACTAATCGCAACAACATGACCATCGCACGAAGCTGTGTAATATTCGTTCACTTCACCAACGTCGACGGACAGCAGTTCACCGGTGCTGAGAGCTTCATCGATACGTGAGGCAGGAGGTGTTCCAGCCGGCATCGCGACCACTGCCGGCAACAGTCGGGAGAGCCTGACCAACGACAGTCCGGCAGCCTCTCCCGGTGTAGCCGACGACAACTGAATCGCAGCGGTCTCGTGCACGACATCACTTGAACATGCCAAAGCCAGGATCTCCTGCATGTTGACTGCACGCCTCAAGGGGATGGAGTAACCCGCATGCTCAAGCTCATTTATCTCTGCAGGAGATAGTCCCATTGATGCGATCCGATGTGCCGTCACAACGAGACGCAATGCTTCATTGCCCATTGCGCGAAATCTGTCGAGCGAATCCAGATCAAGGCCATCGACGGCAGCGACTAGGGCACCACTCACCAACCCACCATCGGAGGGTGAAGCACCTTTGTCGGTGATAAAGAGAGGGCGCCCTTGGCGCAGATCGAATAGCCCACGTTCAGCGTTGTACATGATACGACTTACTGGGAGTAGTGGTGTAGGCGCAACGGACATAGTGTCCATTAGCTTCTGTCTCTGTGGAGTCGTGCTCCACTGAAAGTGCGTCCTTTGCGGCACGCACAAAGATGATCTCGTCAGACGGTGCTGTCTCAGTTGGCACAAGGAGAAGCCCCGCCGCCTGAGACCGCAGTCCAAACGACTGCAAGCTCGTCCATCGCACGAGCGGTACACTCAAGATGAGCCCAAGGAAAATCGGACTCATCCAGAGAAAGAAAAGAGGGCTCAGTAATAGAGTCGTACCACCCCAAAGTAGTCCAACCGCCAACGGCCAGCGAGCTGTTCCCAACGCCTCTCGCCAAGTCAAGTCCGAGCCTTCTCGGTCCTGAGCAGCCCAACCCACGGACTGGCCCAACATGATTTCGACCACAAATCGCGCATGGGACAGCATCATGACCGGTGCTAGAAGGACTGAGAACACAGTCTCTGTAACCACACTGACGACTATACGGAGCGCTCCACCGAACGCATCCCGATCGTTCGAGAGGCATGCTATAAGGCCAAACATTTTCGGTAAGAAAAGTAGAGAGCCTGTGAATATAAGCAGCGAAAATAACGGAGCCTTGATAAGCAAGGGGGGTGCAACGGTAACTCCATGGCTTGAGGGTATGAGGACATAAGCCGTCCCTGCCACAAGAATTAGTAGCCAGAGGAGCGAGGAGATATAGGTCATAGCACCCAAGAGAAAATGGACTTTGCTCAGTGGGTGAAGTCTCTCACCCTTCAGCAGTCTTAAGTGCTGGAGGCTCCCCTGGGCCCAACGACGATCTCTCCTAGAATAGGCTTCGATGTTGCCAGGAACCTCTTCCCAACTCCCGGCGGCATCTGGGACGAAAATCACACGCCAACCGGCCCGGCGCAAAAACGCAGCCTCTACGAAGTCGTGACTGAGGACCTGACCACCCATTGGAGGACGTCCAGAAAGCACCGGGAGCTTCGCATGGTCACGAAATGGGCGTAGACGCACGATCGCATTGTGACCCCAGTAGTTAGCAGTATCCCCAAACCAGAAAGCCTGACCAAACGCTAAGACTGGACCGTATAATGCTCCTGCGAACTGAACCAGTCGTCCAAATAAAGAACGTTGCAGAGCAGGCAGGGGTAGCGTCTGAATCAGGCCAACATCCGGATTAGCTTCCATAAGATCCATTAGATGCAGGATTATCTCGCCCGTCATAAGCGAGTCTGCATCGAGCACGACCATAAGGTCATAGTCGTAACCGCAGCGCTCACAGAACTCGGACACGTTCCCAGCCTTTCTGCCCTCGTTCAGGTCTCGACGTCGGTAGTGAATCGGGAAATCTGGATACCGAGACTGTAGTTCCATCCACCGCTCGACCTCCGCGGCCGCTATAGAATGGATTCGGGTATCACTTAGTAGGTGAACGTGCACCGAATCAGTCTCAAGTGTCACCTTTCGCAGTGATTGGATCATGGCTTCGATCCGCGCCATGACCAATTCAGGTTGCTCATTGTGGACCGGGATTACCAGAGCCGTTTTTGGAATCGCTCTGGGGCGCACCTGTCCCCTAGGAAGCGGCCGTTTTAACGACCCGGTCACGTCCAAAGTTACTGGATCCCGCCCAGACACCCTGAGCACAAATCCAATCACAGATGTCCAAAACGGCACCACGATACATGCAAAGGTTGGAACGAACAGCGCGAGAATGACACACTCCAGCAATGTCAGTCCCTGCGCGGATACAATGGCAGTCATCATGAGCGTGCCACCTAGAGTCGTCAGCCCCACCAGACCGAAGTACACAGTGCGGCGAACTCGAGTGAACGGAATGTTCAGTTCAAGGGGCACTGGGAGGCTCCCATAAATAGCTCCACGTCTCACTTATGGCTTGGTTTTCTAGGCGAAGGTAAACGCGCATATCTGCCCCGCGATCCTCTTCTGCAACCAAAGTGAACGTCGCTCGCCGACCACCATCAGGAAGGACCTGAACCGAAAGATTCGAGATCTCTCCGGAAGACACCTGAGCCTCCGCAGAAACCATCGCGGGGGGCGGCAAAAACTGAAGTGGGCCACCGTTGAAGTCCACCACAACTCGTCTATGAGTTCTTGGTGGCGGATTAAACTGACCCGGCAATGCGTCCCAACCAATCCGCGTGCGGGTCACCTGCGCAAGAGATTGAGCGCGGTCTTCGGGGCTCAGGATCTCTGAGTCGAGTCTTTCATCGAACGTGATCAGGCGGTATCGGTACGTGCGAGACTCCCCTGCCCCCAACAACTCGTCTGGCACCCAAGAGGCGACGACGTTGTCATTGAACTCTGAGTCCGTAGGAATTTCGAGAAGCTCAAGCCCCCCTGAACCCCAGTCACCCTCCACCTGAACCCACTTGCTCGGTCGCCGATGGTATTCAGCCTCGAGATCCATGTAGTTCTCAAATGAGCGATCTCGTTGCACGAGCCCAAAACCCATAGGGGACATATCGCGCAGCGATGTAAGACGGATTCCATCTCCGTTGGTCAATGGACGCCAAATCCACTCGCCCCTACCCGTGTGCATAAGAACGCCCTCTGAGTCATGGACTCTGGGCCGGAAATCTTCATCCCCACCGCGATCGAAAGTCCCATGCAAATACATACTCGTCAGCGGAGCAACGCCGAGCTTCCCAACATCTGTTCTTGCGAAGAGTCTCGCTTCTACGTCGAGAACGGTTGGGGCCAATTCTCTTCCAGGTGTCAATTGGAAGTGAAATGCACCTGTGATCGATGGACCATCGAGCAAGCCTAACAATGTCAGGCTTTTTGACTGATCCCCCGGCCGCACTACCCAGAACTCAACAAAATCGGGAAACTCCTCCCCGGCAGAGCTGGCGACATCAACCGCTATCCCTCTTGAAGAGATGCCGTAAACCTGTCCCGGACCAAGCAGACGGAAATACGACGCGCCGAGGAACGAAACCACCTCATCTAGGTGGCCAACCTCGTTCAAAGGGTACAGGATCTTCAGCCCGGCGTACCCTGCTTGAGGGGCGACCGATAGGTCTAGCCCTCTCAATTCATCTCCGTATTCAAAAAGAGTTGGATCGAAGGCGATCGTTGAAGCTCGTCCGTCCTTCACGAGATGGATTTGAACCGGGTCGTTGTTACCACCGCCCGGATGGAAGAGCTGTACCTCAAACGGCAATTCCTCACGCCAGATTGCCCGATCTGACCGGAATGCTATGCTCCGATGCTGAACATAGGTAAGGTCTGACAGAGACCGAGACACAATGGGAGTCGGCGCACGGTAATCTGACTGGGCACGAAGTCGTGCATATGTGGTAACGTGTTCGAACAGAGTCAGCCCACCGGGTTCCGAAACCCATGCAGGCATATTCACACCAGATCCGTTAACTACTTCCTCGTGGGGGTGGGCTGGCGGAATCTCATCACCACCGGCGTTTGATCTAGGGATGTCCTCGCCGACACATGCACCCCACCCTCCTGTAAGCAGGAGGGTCCACAGCAGACGAATACGGAAGACAGGTATCATGTACAGAAAGTTTTGGAATCGGCAATCACGGGGTATGAGGGCAATAGCTACCCTCGTACTGGCCAATTCTTTCCTTCTCTTTCCTGTCTGGGTCCTCAACCGCGGATTCAAGCCTCACCTCCTGGCGCTAGAAACAGCAATCCTCACGGCAGCCTTTCTGTTATTTCCACGCGGACGATTGACGAGGGTCGCCGCGCGTCTTTCTGGCCTGCTCGTGGTCACCATCTCTGTACTGCAGCTCGGCGACACCACAGCTCGCATGAGCCTAGCGCGCCCGCTAAATCTGTATCTTGATCTTCAACTAGTTAGTTCCGTAGTCAATCTTCTTCATGGCACACTGGGAGAGCTAGTTGGCACGATTGCAGTAGCCAGCGGCATACTCCTCTATGCTCTCGTAGCCATATTGCTCGGATCCCTTCTTGGAACACTGCACCCAGAAACCGGGAACCGGCAACAAAAGATGGTATCGGCGCTTCTCCTCATATTAGCGCTTGTGGCTGTTCCTTTGCGCTGGATGCACCCGAATGGCGTTGTGCTCGGTCTTCCAGCGGTTCAACTGACCAGAGATCAGGTGAAACATGTCTCAAGCATGATTCTTGAGAACGAGCGGTTCGCGCGGGAGATGGAACACGTGCCGGGTCAATATGAGGAGACTCTCGGCCTGCTAGAGGGACTTGAAGGCCGCGACCTCATAATGGCGTTCATCGAATCGTATGGAATCTCTGCAATTGAGGACGAACGTTACGCGCCGGTAATCCGACCTCGGCTAGAGTCTATGGATGCCGCGCTTGAGGAAGCCGGAATCCACGTCGTCACAGGAAAGTTGATAGCGCCCAGCCAAGGAGGGATGTCGTGGCTGGGGCACGGATCGATACTGAGCGGGCTCTGGCTCGAAAACCAATTGAGATATGACCTTCTCCTCGCAAGCGATCGGCAGACTCTTGTGGATGACTTTAAAGCCGCCGGGTACAGGACCACAGCTATAGTGCCGGCTATAACTATGGCGTGGCCAGAAGGTGACCGTTTTGGATACGACCAGATCTATGCGTTTCATGACATCAAGTATGAAGGCCCTTCACTGAATTGGGTCACGATGCCCGATCAGTTTACATGGTCCTACTTAGAACAAACGGTGCGCAAGGAAAGCTCGCGACCGCTATTCGCCGAAATCAGTCTCATCAGCAGCCACGCGCCCTGGACACCGATCCTTCCGGTAATAGAGGACTGGTCGGCGATCGGAAATGGGGAAATCTTCGATCCTTTCGGGGATGCCGGAGAAGCCCCTGAAGACCTGTGGAGAGACGGCGATCGGGTACGTGAGCACTACGCGCTAGCAGTTGGATACGCAATCGACGCAATGGCATCCTATGCGGAACGCTACCTCAACGCACAAACGGTATTGATAGCCCTAGGAGACCACCAAGCCGCACCTCTGATAACTGGTCAAGATGCTAGCCGGGCTGTGCCAGTCCATGTGATCGCACGGGACCTTGAAGTGCTCACGCCATTCCTCGACTGGGGTTTTCTTCCCGGAGTCATGCCCCCGAGCACGGAAGAGGTCCGACAGATGGACGCATTTCGTAACTGGTTTGTGAACGCATATAGCGGTACAAAAGAGGAGAGCCCCTCTCCATGAGGCGCCTGCTAGGCCTAGCACGTTCGATGCTTATATACTGGCGCCCCGGCCGTCAGAGAGGCCTGCGAACCCTATACTCTTCATTCGTCAGCGCAGGCGACCTAGTCTTCGATGTCGGTGCTCACCTAGGTGACCGGACGGTCGCTTTTTGTGACCTAGGCGCACGGGTCATCGCAATCGAGCCCCAAGAAGACGTACTGCCCTGGCTTCGCAGACGGATCGGCCGAAAATCGGGCGCAACCCTTGTGAATGCAGCAGTTGGTAGAGCGAAAGGCACCGGGAATCTGCTAGTCAGCGACAACAACCCGACCCTTTCGACCTTAGCAGACGACTGGCGAAAAAAGGTCGTGCGCAAGAATCCATCCTTTCGTGAGGTCCGCTGGAATCGAAGGCAAGAGGTTCGCGTGACAACGCTCGACGCCTTGATAGAGGAACATGGAGAACCAAGCTTCTGCAAAATCGACGTAGAGGGTCACGAGGCGGAGGTTCTCGCTGGCCTATCGCAGTCCATCGCTATGGTTTCGATCGAATTCGTGTCCGGGACCCTCGAAATCGCTGAGGCATCTATCGACCGGCTCGAATCCCTCGGTCATTACGAGTACAATGCCATCCCTGGAGAGAAACGCCGTTTCCTCTGGGAAGCGTGGCAGACTCCAGACAAAATGAGGGGCTGGCTAGCACATCAGGCCATTAAATTCCCCTCGGGTGATCTATACGCACGACGGATCTCAAGGTTACAGGACACAACCACATGAAGTGGCACGATCTCAATAGCCCCGAAATCAAGGCTCTAGCCAGTCGAGACCCAGTGGCAATTCTGCCAGTCGCCGCCATCGAACAGCATGGGCCTCACCTCCCGCTCTCCACAGACGTCAATATTGGGGAGGGGTTGGTCGAAGCAGCAGTAACCCAACTGGAGACGATACCGCTAGTCGTTCTGCCGACCCAAGCCGTTGGGGCGAGCTTGGAGCACGTAACGTTTCCAGGCACCCTAACCCTCTCTCCACAATCACTCGAAGATGCTCTGGTGGGGCTAGCGAGCGGACTTCACGCCGCGGGCCTCCGGCGGCTTGTTCTTAGTAATAGCCACGGAGGTAACAAAGCGGCAATCGACTCCGCAGCTCTGCGTATCCGATGTGAGTTCACTATGCTCGTTGTGAAAGCCCATTACTTTCGCTTTCCGAAACCCTCAGATGTCGGACTTCCCGATACGGAATGGATGCACGGGCTGCACGGAGGAGCTATAGAGACCGCGATGATGATGCACCTGAAACCAGATCTCGTCAGGACCGATGAGCTTCAGTGTTTCAGTTCGCTCGGAGAAGAACTAGAAAGGACACTTACCTGGATCAGACCCGAGGGTGTCGCTCCCTTTGCCTGGACGTCATACGATCTAAACCCACAAGGGGTTTCGGGTGATGCCACGCTCGCAACTGCGGAACTCGGCAGCCGCTTGGTCGAGCACTATGCCGGTGTCCTCGCTGAGGTGGTTCGGGATGCACACGCGTTTCCGATCGGACACTTGGAGCGCAGGCAGACCGAAGTATGATCAACGCAGATCTCGGTGAACTCTTAGCGCCCCTAGAGAAGATGGATCGGTTCGTGGTGGGGCAGCTCGGTCAGAGCCTCGATGGTCGGATCGCCACCGTCACCGGTCACTCCCACTATATCAATGGCCCCAAAGATATTGAGCGACTGCATCGAGTGAGAGCGTTAGCCGACGCGGTAGTAGTGGGAGCGAACACGGTTGAATTAGATAACCCGAGTTTGACAGTTCGGAAGGCCCAAGGAACCAATCCCGTCCGCGTCGTTCTCGACCCGCGGGGTCGCTTGGCCGAGACGTATTCAATCTTCACCGATGATGAAGCCCCTACACTCTGGATGCAGAGCATAGAGGCCACCGGCAAAAACGAGCATAAAAAACTTCGTGACGGGCTCCAGATTGTGCCGCTGCAAGAGGGTGTTAAAGGATTTCCCCCAGCGGCGGTAATCGACGAGCTTTGCAACAGGGGCTTGAATCGCATCCTAATCGAAGGTGGTGGCCTAACGGTCTCTCAGTTCCTCGCTGAGGACCTGCTCGACCGACTGCACATCTCAGTTGCCGCACTACTGATAGGCTCTGGGAAAGCAGGCATCACACTCCCAGAAGTGCAGACGCTAGATGGAATCCGAAGGCCTAAGGTGCGTCACTTCCAGCTCGGGTCGGACCTGCTTTTTGATTTAGACCTCCGATCCGAAACAGCGTAAAGACAAAGACACAAGCTCCAGGAAGACTGGAAACCAGCGCTAGAAGTCCGTACGAAATCGATACCGCTACTCCATCAATTGCGGACAGGCCAGCGGTGCTCCACAGCGCAGCAGCAGCCAGCTCCCTAAGTCCCCACCCTGCTATCGTCACAGGAAGCAGCATCGTCATAAGGATTGGTGCAGCTAGCATCGCTAGCAGAAGCCCGTCCGTTTCCAGCTGCACTGCACGAGCGGCCATAACGAATACTAAAAGGTAGGTACCTACTACAGTAGCCGAGGTAATCAACTGAACAGGCAGGGCTATACCATCTATTAAGGCCCGCCTCAGATCAGAAAAAAGCTGCGAGGTCTCCCTGTTTTCCTGAGCGCGGCGCATTGAGAGGCCCACACTTACAGAGAGCAAAAGGACGATTCCCAACGAGATCGCCTGAATACCGCGCGATAGTTCCCGTAGTAACACGACAGCAGAAAACGATGCCGCCGCACTCATCACAACCAGGCCCGAAAGACGCTCAAAAGCCACTGCCTGGAGAGCCGCTCTTTTTTCTGTCCCCTTAGCGTGTCTCCATGCACGGGACACGTCACCTACTATGCCTCCGGGCAGCACTTGATTTAGGAAGGTTGCGAGATAGTACTCGAACACCGCGTAGCGTAACGAGATAAGCAGGCCCAATCGATGCGCAGTAAAGCGCCATCGCCATGCAGACAGGAATACTTGGACGAAAGACACTGTGAGCGCAGCAGCTACCCATCCCGGATCGAGCTCGGTGAAACGAACCATCACCGAGCGGAGATCAACCACGAATGCTAGTAACACAAGTGACCCCAAGCTCATGATACCACGCCCAGCGAGGATAAAATTACTCCGGCTCACTAGCGTCCCACGCGCACAAAGCTCTTCCTCACTCAATCCGCATCAACGGGCGGCAGCGCAAGCAAATCATAATGGCCTACTTCCAACTCATATTCGTTTCCCCGCACTTCCTCGCACCTACGGTTTCCCCATGCGTGAATTAGCTCAACGCTATTAGGAAGCACTTCAACCGCAGCCTCAATCCAACCCCGCACGAGAGCTAGAGTGAGATCCTGATCTTTCAATCCGCTCAAGCGCCAAGGAGTAGACCGAAGCAAAACGTCATAGCCAAACTCCATAAACAGAGTCCGCGCCACAATCGGAGCCTCCGGACCCAGCGCACGACCAAGACCCTTAATCCGCCTTTGGTGTTCATTTACCGCATCCCGAACTATTACGTCGTCAGGATCCTCAATGGACCATCGAATGTCTCCGTTATAGCTGAGAGAGAACAAAGCAGCAGCACCCTTCGCTGCACAGGATTTGACGGTATCACTCAACCAATCCCTCGACACCAAATCGAGAAGCGCAGAGGCAGTGACCACATCCGCGGAAGCAATCGCACCCATGCCCTCGACTGCGATATCTCCAATGATTCGAATGGGTTCCGGCACTCCCGGAGCCCTCGCAGTCTTTAAAAGAGAAGAATCTTGATCGAGCAGCACCCAGGAATCCACCCAAGGAAGCCTCGGTGCCAGGTACCTTAAGTTCGAACCAGTGCCAGATCCTAAGTCCAGTACCACGGACCATCCGCACAGCTGACCAACACCCTCTAACCGGTCCGCAAGTTCATGTGCTCGAGCGCGGTGATCTGCTCTCTCACGAAGCTCTAGCCAGCTTAGATCAAAGCTGTCGTCAGACATGGAGTGTCCCATCGGACCCTGCCAGTCGTAACATTGCCTCGTGGAATTGAGTCGCCTGTTCGGGCCAAGTTGGGAGTGAGTCTCTGTGCATGCGGGCACCCTCCGCCAGCACTTCACGTCGATCAGGTGCAACCAACAGACCCTCAAGTGCCCCGGTAAGAGCACCCGCATCACCAGGGGGCACTAATACACTCGCAAAACCAGGGACTGTGTAAGGGATAGCGCCGCCAGTCGTACCGACCACTGGGATCCCTCTCGCGAGGGCCTCGGCATACGCCATTCCATAACCTTCATAGTGCGAAGGGAGCACAAATAGGGAAGCCGTGCGATAAACTTCCTCGAGAGCTGCAGGTTCAAGCTCGCCAACTAGTTCGATCCGCCCTCCTAAACCACGACGGTCAATCTCATCCGAGACCATTTTTGCAAAACGTTCATCGCGAGAAAGGCTTCCCGCGCATACACATCTCCATTCCAGTTCTCGCAATCGACCCAAAGATTCAACAAGCACATCCTGTCCCTTTCGTGGGGTGAGCGAACCCACACAAACGAGTCTAGGCGGATCATTATCAAGTGGGCCATCAGCTAGTGGGGCGGGGTCAGTTCCAGGTTCGACGACCCGGATCCGTTCACTCAACACATCGAAATCCACCAATCGGTTCGCTGTGAAAGAGCTTGTCACGATCACTCCGCGCACTTGGCTCAGAGTCTCCTTCTCTGAAAGGAAAAAATGATCGCGCTGGCTTTCTGTATGGCCCGTCTCGTCTGCCAGAGGATGGTGCACGAGAGCAACGATGGCGAGGCGCGGAGCGTGCTTGGAGATCACATCGGGAAGTCCACCCGAAGCCAAGCCGTCGATCGCGACTCGCGCACCATCATCCAAGTCTGCAAGTATTCTGTCTAAGGCTTCCCGAGCTACAGAATCGACAACGGGGAAAGTCCCGCCTATCGAATGAACGTCAATTGAAAACCCTGCCCCTCTGAGTTCTGAGACCATCCGAGCACCATAGATGTAGCCACCGGTTCTCTGATCAAGGCTCCCCGGAACAACAAAATGGAACGCGCGTTTCTTTGTTCCGATCACACGTCCGCTTCGTAGCTCGCCCATGCAACGTGCGATTCGTTGAGGGTAACTTCTATTGAGTTGCAGCCCGAAGCGTTCGGACCAAGCGCCCCATCGTGCACAGCTTTCACTAGCCGCTCTTGGATCTTGCGAGAGAGAAACTCTGTAGTGGTGTTCTCGCCCTCGAACTCCTGAACCTCATCCAGATTCCGGTAATTGAACTCTTCAAGAATCGTCTTTAACTGACCGCCAGCTAGCGCAATATCGACAACGAGGCCATCCGGATCGAGTTCATCTCGCTTGAACGTCGCGTCGACCACATAAGTCGCTCCATGCAGACGCTGTGCAGGGCCGAACGCTTCTCCGTGGAAGCTGTGGGCAATCATGAAGTGATCGCGAACATTGAGCTTGTACACGTCAAACCTCTCCGGAATCAGTTGTATCGAATACGATGGCAAAGTGAGTCTTCACCAGAGAGAGCCAGCCGTTCCATCACCCTTGGAAGTTCCTCAAATCCACTCTCGTCAGATATCAGCGCGTCTAGCGCATTGTCTTTCAGTAGACTGAGCGCAACCGCCATCCGTCGAGTATGGTTCCACCGTGGAGCGCGTTCGGGCGGGATCCGACCAACCTGACTGCTGCGTATAGTGAGGCGTCGATCATGGAACGCTTCTCCTAAAGGAAGCGATACCGGCGCATCTCCAAACCAGCTCAGCTCGACTACCCTTCCCTCTACACCCGCCGCCTTAAGCCCATCCGCTAGTCCCTCCGGATTACCGCTCGCATGGACAACTACATCAGCGTCGCAGTCGTCCGGCACAGACACAGCGAAGCGGACGCCTAATTGCTCTGCCACAAATGCGTGTTTCTCATTCGGGTCTATGACCGTCACATCTGTAGCCGGTATTTTTGCAATCAGCCATGAGACTAAAAGTCCTAATACACCCCCTCCCACCACTACTACTCTATCACCCAAAGACACCTTCGCGTCCCAAACAGCGTTTAGGGCAGTCTCCATATTGGCGGCAAGAACAGCACGACCCGTGGGGACGCCCGGTGGCAATACCGTCACAGCAGACGCGGGCACCACATAGCGGTCTTGGTGAGGATACAGACAAAAGACATCCTTCCCGACTAGAGCCTTACCGGCGTCACCGGCTGACTCAATTACGCCGACACTTATGTAGCCGAACTTTATTGGAGCAGGAAAAGTCCCTTCCTGAAATGGCGCGCGCATGGCGTCATAGCTTGAAATCGGGACCTCACCTCGAAAGACTAGCGTCTCCGTACCACGACTTATGCCGGAATAGCTCGCACGCACGAGTACATCGTCCGGGCCCATGGGCTTAAGCTTACTTAGAACGATCTCACCGAGCCCAGGCTTCTGGACCCAGAACGCGCGTGTAGTGTTTTCTTCTAACATGTCCGACACCTCTTACTTGGCGGGAGCACGTCCTCAGGCATACACCGACCTGATCGCTGGTCTAGTCTTCGCACTCCTATCCGCAACCGTAACGTGGAGCTTCCTGGACCTCCAGGCCACCTATGTCGTGACAGTAGGCATCCTTTACGCG
>Ga0114933_10001511_pt1 | contig 25858 bp, 17 predicted proteins | sample 4SBtaG_FD_89691 | JGI IMG/M metagenome (GOLD analysis project Ga0114933, IMG submission 89691) | Deep subsurface microbial communities from Kolumbo volcano to uncover new lineages of life (NeLLi) - 4SBTROV12_W25 metaG | ecosystem: Environmental > Aquatic > Marine > Volcanic | place: Kolumbo... | reverse complement strand
CAGGTGCCCAAGGTGCTACCGGTGCTCAAGGTGCTACCGGTGCTCAAGGTGCTACAGGAGGTACTGGAGGTACAGGACCACCCGGACCAACAGGACCCGGAGGACCACAAGGTGCACAAGGAGATACAGGTGCCCAAGGTGCTACAGGTGCTCAAGGTGCTACAGGTGCTCAAGGTTCTACAGGTGCTCAAGGTGCTCAAGGTGCTACAGGTGGTGGAGGACCACCCGGACCAACAGGACCCGGAGGACCACAAGGTGCTCAAGGAGATACAGGCGCACAAGGTGCTACAGGTGCCCAAGGTGCTACCGGTGCTCAAGGTGCTACCGGTGCTCAAGGTGCTACAGGTGCTCAAGGTTCTACAGGTGCTCAAGGTGCACAAGGTGCTACAGGAGGTACCGGAGGTACAGGACCACCCGGACCACAAGGACCACAAGGTGCGCAAGGAGATACAGGAGACTTAGGTTCTCAATTACAATATATATTTGACGCCACGCCCGGTGGTGTTCCAACTGCTCAAAAATATGTTTATAGTAATACTTCTGGAGTAGGAAGTACAACAACAGCAATTGCTATACACGAAGACGCTTATATACCCAATGCTGATGTAGGAGATTACATCGAGACATGGGACGATTCTACATCTACAATAGATGGTTTTATTAAATTTACAAAAGTATCAGCTCCTGCAACATTTGCTATATTTCAAATTACAGGTTTATCAGGACCTTCTAGTAATGTTTACAGTTTAACTGTTGCACAAGTAGATAGCAACGGAACTTTTAGTGATGGTAATGTTGCTGCAATAGATTTTTATAGAACAGGAGATAAAGGTACTACAGGTTCACAAGGAGCTCAAGGAGCTCAAGGACCAACCGGAGGTACAGGACCCGGAGGACCACCCGGACCAACAGGACCCGGAGGACCACAAGGCGCTCAAGGAGATACAGGTGCACAAGGTGCTACAGGTGCTCAAGGTGCTACAGGTGCTCAAGGTGCTACAGGCGGTGGCGGACCACCCGGACCCGGAGGACCACCCGGACCCGGAGGACCACCCGGTAGTGATGGAGCTCAAGGTGATACAGGTGCACAAGGTGCTACAGGTGCTCAAGGTTCTACAGGTGCTCAAGGAGCAACAGGAGGTACTGGAGGTACAGGACCAACAGGACCTCAAGGACCTCAAGGACCTCAAGGACCTCAAGGTAACCAAGGTAATCAGGGTGCTACAGGTGCTCAAGGTGCTACCGGTGCTCAAGGTGCTACCGGTGCTCAAGGTGCTACCGGTGCTCAAGGTGCTACAGGTGGTGGAGGACCACCCGGACCCGGAGGACCACCCGGTAGTGATGGAGCTCAAGGTGCTCAAGGTGCACAAGGAGCTGACGGAGGTACAGGACCACCCGGACCACCCGGACCCGGAGGAGCTGGTTCAGTAGGTGCTCAAGGTGCACAAGGTGCTACAGGTGCACAAGGTGCTACAGGTGCACAAGGTGCTACAGGAAACACAGGACCTCAAGGACCTCAAGGACCTCAAGGACCTCAAGGTAACCAAGGTGCTCAAGGTAATAAAGGAGCTCAAGGAGATGACGGTGCTCAAGGTGCACAAGGAGATGACGGACCAACAGGACCAGAAGGTCCAGAAGGACCAGCAGGAAGTCCCGGAGGTACAGGTGCACAAGGTGCTACCGGTGCTCAAGGTGCTACAGGTGGTGGAGGACCACCCGGACCCGGAGGACCACCCGGACCCGGAGGAGGACCGGGACCAACAGGACCAGCAGGACCAACAGGACCAGCAGGACCAACAGGACCTACAGGTGGTGCTGGTGAGGTAGGTTCTCAACAACAATATAGATATAGTACTACGATGGCTTCAACACCATCAAGTACTTATTTTACTTTAGGTAGTTCAATAGGAACAGCCACTAACACATTATATTTAAGTTATACAGCCTATCAACCTAACACTAATATTTTAGATTTCTTAAGATTATGGGATGATTCAACAACAACTGGAGTGAGAGGCTGGATTAAATTACAAGAAGCTAATGATGCGGATAATTGGGGTATATGGTATATTACTGGAGCTTCTTCTGAAGATGTAGCTTCTTCTACAATTGCTTTCCCAATAACATTAGGAGATTACAATGGCAGCTTTGGTAACACCGATGTTATAGCAGTTGATTGGTATAGAACTGGTGATAAAGGTTCACAAGGAGCTCAAGGACCATCTGGTTCTGGAGGAGGTACAGGACCACCGGGACCACCCGGTCCATCTGGAGGTACTGGACCAACAGGACCAACAGGACCACAAGGACCACAAGGTAGTCAAGGACCCTCAGGTGCTCAAGGTGACAGAGGTGCCCAAGGAGCAGGAGGTACAGGACCACCCGGACCACCCGGAGGACCGGGACCAGAAGGTCCAGAAGGACCAGCAGGACCACCGGGTCCATCTGGTGGAGGACCACCCGGACCACCCGGACCTCAAGGACCACAAGGTAGTCAAGGACCAGCAGGACCAACAGGACCCGGAGGAAGTACCGGACCAACAGGACCAACAGGACCAACAGGACCCGGAGGAGGTACAGGACCACCCGGACCACCCGGACCACCCGGAGGAGGTTTATCACACGCAGGTGCAGGAGGTAGTGCATTAATGGGTGCAGCCCCAGTTACTTTTATCCCTTCAGGTGCTCCAGTTGAAATGTTTGACTTACCAGCTTTAGGTATGGCTCCTAATGGTTATGCTTCCGCAGGTATAAGTGGTGTAACATACTATTGGCCAGTTTGGTCACCATAGATAACTTTAAATACTCAAGAGACTTAATTTATTAATAATGAAACTAATTGCATCGAAACGAATGGAAAATTGGGAACACCCTACTATCGCTTTAACAATGGTTGTTCGAAACGAAGAACACTGTGTAGAAAGATGGGTTAATTCTTGGAAAGATGTTGTAGATTATTATGTTATTATAGATACAGGTAGTACAGATAAAACTTTAAAGATAATGACAGACTTATTAAAAGATTATCCGGGTGAGATATATCAAGATGAATGGGTATCTCATGGAATCAATCGTAATAAAGCGTATGATTTATTATATAAAATGGACCATATAGATTATGTATTAATGATTGATGCAGATGAGACATTACATGTTAAACCCGGGTGGAAACAAGAAATAATTAATGGAGGTAATCACGACAACTTTCGTTTATTAATGAATGATTTAATTTATGTCCCTAGACTCTATTTAAACAAATCACATCTCAATTGGAATACTAAATGGCGTTGGCATGCAGGATTCGGCTCTTCTAAGCCCATCCACAATACATACTCTCATTTAACTAAGATGTCTTTTATGCACCATAATGATAGCGCTACATGGCAAGCAGGCTCTATTAAGAAATACTTTAATCATGCAATCGACAGCATAGAAGACGCCCAAAAGCTTGATGAACCACAGCAAAGATTACAGTATTATACAGGAGTAGCATTTTACGATTCTGGACAATACGAATTAGCTTGTAAGACCTTTGAAAAAAGAATAGGTATGGGTGGTTGGCAAGAGGAGGTTTATTATAGCATGCTTTATATAGCCCGTATATTAAATGCTCCATCGAGCTTTATAAGAGCTATAGAGCATAGTCCTAATAGAGGAGAAGCTATAATAGAGCTTATTAAACTATATAGAGCTTTAGGACAAACTCAGTTCGCACTTTATTGGGCTGAGAAGGGATTGAATTTAACTACTACAGATGAATACAAGTTGCACTATAATCCTAAGATAATAGAAGAAGATATCCCCAAACTATATGAAGAGATAAAGGCAGAGTTTAAACCTTTACACATTCATGAAAATAACACAAACAGTGTCAATGATATTGGCATGTATTTAGGACACGGATGAATCAATCAATAATAATAATAGATGATTTCTATGATGACCCTATGAAGGTTAGAGAAGAGGCTTTGAAAGCAAATTATGATATCTCAGGTAATTACCCCGGTGTAAGAAGTAAACCATATAGATATGAAGAAACTCTTTCTAAATTAGAAAAAGCTATAGCTCATATTATTGACAGAGAATCATGGAACAGTGGTCAATACAATGGTACCTTTCAATTCGTTAAAGGTGCTGAAAAAACATGGATACATACTGACCCTCATAACGATTATTCGTGTGTAATCTTTTTACATCCTAATCCTGAACCAGATACTGGAACAAGCATGTATGAACATAAAGAGACTGGCTTAAGATTCTGGCCTAGAGAGGAACAAGCTCCCTTCGACCCTGATTGGGTAAATTTTAGAAGAGTTGACAAAGTAGAAAATGTATTTAATAGGGCAGTAGTCTTTCGAGGTAATCTATTTCATGCTGCCGACGGGTATTTCGGTAATGATGTATTTGATGGTAGATTATTCCAAACATTCTTTTTTGATAAAACTAAACTAGAATTACGTCACTTAGGAGATTCTGATTAGTAATTTAGTAGAAAGCTTTAAATACTAACAAAGCATATCATTTATAATGAGGCCTGAAGAACGTGACGAGCTTCTTATTCGTATGGATGAGCGAGTTAAAACTGTCTTTAACCGGATGGAAAAATTCGAGAAGCTTTTTACTAACCACTTACACCATCATGAGATGTGGGAGAACGACATAAAAAAACACATGAGATGGTGGATAGGTATAATAGTTACCGCAGCTGGTGGAGCAGGCGCAATGGGGATGATGTAAGATGCCGTTAGATATAACTTGGAACAAGACTATACGCAATAGAACTCGCTTGATAGCTGGAGCTTCTTCAGAAGAAATAGACACAGATACATTAGATGCTATGTTAGATATTTCAGCAGAGTGGTTTCAAGAGAATACTTCACTTACTTATACCCTTAACGAAAATGATGCTTACGATAATGCAATAATGTATTATGCTTGTTATCTTTTATCTATGGTAATGAATGGAGTTGGTGTGGAAAGAATACAAATCGGAGACACTTCTATTTATTACGATAATACTGATTACATACACTTCAAGGAACTTGCAGAACAACAACTTGTCATGAAAATGGGTCTCAGTATTAAGAGAACTACATACAACGCTAACTCATGGACAGGACCAGTCAACTGGAAAAAGAACGTTGATGGGGTTGATGCTACTAAGACAATGTATCCAAGACCTCGAGGTGTCAATTATGACTGAGGTGGTTTATGGCTCTACGATATGATTTTAATAGAGTAAAACCGGGCCATATCAATATGGGAAGGGCTTTACGTTCTTTAGGTAAAAAAACCAATCAATCTAGAAGTGTTTTATTATCTATACCGGCAATATTTCAAAAAGATGCTTATGGTGTACAAACTAATACTATTGAGATGCCAGCTATTGACATCCCAGATATTCCAGCATTAATAAGTCCTATTAGTACTAAAGATTTTACTTTAGCAAAAGAAGGGAGATATATACAAGGAGCTGCAAGAGTATATGTACCTAGTATGGACCAACTATTCGCTAGAGTTTTTAGAAGTGGTAATAGTCCAAGTTCTCCCAAATTCTTATGGGAATCTGAGACTAGACCAATAACCACAACTACACAAGACATGCTTGAATATTTTAGAAGTATAGATGGATTGATGGATGCTGTGTTGTATGATACAGAAGCTACTATATTTGATAGTACACCATTTATCAATATAACAGGAACTGAGAATTGGAGTGCTACTACAGACTATGCTGGTTTTTTTGGGGAAGATTGGAAACCCTATGCATCTGGAGCTAAACTTTCTACAGACTATGAATCTGTAACTTTGACTGTGTCTGGTACAACTGGTAGATATGGTACATTCTGGTGGCAAATGGCTGGTGGACCTGCATTACAATTAGCAGATAGAGTTTCTTTTGAATACAATTTATCAGGTATGCAAGGTTATATTAATTTCTATGTCTTGAATACTAACGCGGGTGGTGACAAATATCCATGGATTAAATATGGAAGTACAGGAGATGGTAATTCAACCAATGGGATAAAGAGTGATACAGAACAATGGCTTAAAGTTGATTTACCTCTTACTAGTGGAAGTTTAACAGCTTCAGGGACTGCTTCTTATTATGCTACCTCAATGCCAGTTAATAGTTATGTAACAAATGATGAAGACAACTTAGACCCAGAAAATCAAGCTATATGTATTAATCAAAACCAATCACAAGGTACTTTAAATACTGTTGATTATCCATGGTCTACGGGAGGACCAGAAGTGTTTTTAGGTTGGAGAACCAAACAAACATCTTCAACTGGTTCATGCTCAATTAGAAATATTAAATTTTATAGAACATTACCATGGTCAATACACTCAATAAAAGAATATAATACAGATTATATGGTTTTGAATTGTATTAGAACCGATGGAGACTCAATGCACAGACAGGAGGCCTATGTAGAACAGGCACCAGAATTATGACGTACGTAGAAAAATTTAGATTTACTCAAGAACAATGGGATAATATGCACCCCGGTTTGAAAGCTAACTTAGAAGACAATCCAGTAGTGGAGGTAATAATAGATGGCTAATCCCGACCACCTAAATAATATAGAAAGAAAACTTATTGATAATCTCAGAACAGGTACTTACTTAACCACATCTGGCACTACTACAGCATGGTCTAATGGAAACGTAAAAGTCTTCGGAAGCTTTCCAGATACTGAACATGCTGAATATCCTTGTATAATTGTACAACATGTAGCTAACGGTCTCGAAACTCAATTTATGGGACATAAGATGGGTAAAGATGAGATAGGTGAGATATATGGAGTAGGTTATACACTCTATGTAGCTGTAGACCAAGATAGTGCATTTACAGTTAATGGTACGGTTTACAAAGGTAGACGTTTACATAATTATCTCATGCTTAATGCTGCTAATGTACTTATGGATGCAGACTTTGACGGAACTGGTACAGATATGCTTGAAAGACATTTTTCAGGGTTTAAGAATATTAACTTTGACCCTAATACTGAAATCTTTTTTGCTGAATGTAGTTTTATTATAACTTTTAAAAATACTAGACCGGTGTGATAAATGGCTACTCCGAAAGGTGTTAAAGGAGATTTAGTTGATATATCCAGCACATACGGAGTTACCCCCGGTTCAGCGTATTCAAAACGAATACCTACTGCTAAAGAGATGCTTCAACAAGTATCTATTAACTTAGCTCCTTTTGTTCCATTCAGTGCTAGGTTTGCTGTAGAAGTAACACAAAGGGCTAATGCTACTGTTTTTGGTCCTAGTGGTGGAACACCAGACGATAGTTACGACTCAGCCAAACGAACATATGAAGAAATAACCGAAGACCCCGAATCCCCTTCACGAACAGACCTTCTCAGAACACGCGACGAATTTGCCTCAGCTCGTGGAGCAGAATTAAAATCAGGCGCTAACCAACTAGCTCAATTATTTAGAGATGCTACACTGTTTGCACATAAGAAATCAGAATTTAAACAAGCAGCGAATCCACTCTATGCACATGAAATAGCATTTGATGCAGTAGCTACAGATATATTTGATAAACTAAAACAGAGTGATAAAAACAAAGGAACTACCTTTTTATCTGAAATGGAAGAACTAACAGGTACCGAAGCATTCCAAGCTCACAACAATACTACATTCGATGTAGGTGCTAATAGTGTTAAAGAACATCAAAAGTTAGGTGTACACTTACTTGCACTTAAACATAGCATGATGAACTCTGACCCAAAGATACCCGAAGAAGAAATTATAGCTACACTGAGAAATATAGCTGGTACTGAGATAACATCCGCAGGTTCTAAAACAGGTGGTAAAAGAATACAGCACATGTTTAAACGTATAACAAATAATGGAGCGTCTGCACATGATGCATGGGAAGGAGCTGTAAAAGAATTTTTAGATGAATTAAATTCAGGTCTAGATACATTAAAAACTCAAATTGATGGGTTTAAAAGCGATATATTTAAATACGGAGAAGAAGCAAATAGAAAGGCGAGAGAATCTTCTAAAATGGTATTAAGAGACGCAGGGTTTGATAAATGGGTTATAACTGAAATTAATCAGGCAGTGAGCAGAGCTCAAGATATAACATTTAATAATAGTGTAGGTAATTTAGCTAAGACAGGGTATCTCTATGAAGTTCCTATTAATATGGAAGGACCACCCGGTGTTAATGCAATGGGTCAGGCTATAATTAATATTACTGGAGTAAATACTCCAGACATGCAGTTTGAAATAGCAGACAATGGTATAAGATTACAAGTTGGGGATTTTGGTATGCAGGAATCTGGTATTAATATGATTGCACAATTAGCTGGAGCATTAGAACTTGGTACTGCTAATGCTATCAATGATTTATACGCAGAACTGATAGCAGGTATGGTACCAGAACATGTCATGGGTATTTATAGTAATACAGTAAATGCACAAGCTGCTGACCCAGAACAACTCGTAGCAGCAGGTATAGCTCCTTATGCTACAGCAGTTCAGATTATGGGTAGTAAAGAAATTGTAAGAAATATAGAGTCTGCAATGTCTCAAGTTCAAGAACCTATGACACAAGAAGCTAAAGCTTTTGTTGAAAGTATGATGTTTAAAGCTAATATGTTTTCTCAAGTATGGAAAGATTTTACAGCTAATAATATATTTCTACAAGGTAGAGAAGCAATGACATTTTCTAATCCGGGCGTGACTGGACCAGAACCTAGAGTATGGTCGGAAGATTTTAAACACTGGAATGATACAGCAGGTATGGGTCTAACTGTAGCACCCTTTGTTGCTGCATTTAAAGATGGATACAATGATGAACAAACTCTTAAAACTCTGGGTTTGATAGGTAAATGATACAGTTGAGCAAAAGCTTTATATACTATAGTCGATTAATTTAATACACGAGTGTAATGTAATGTTAGATAAAACAAGGAGAAATTAATAATGGCATATTTCCTAGGACGAGATGTTGACGTGTTCATCACAACCGAATCAGCCAAAGGTGTCTACACAGACTTAGCCACCTCAGCTGTAGCTTTAGGGCTAGCACCAGCCGACGCCACAGAAGTGTTCTTTGCAGCACCTCTCGCAAGTGGAACGGCAGGAATGTTAAATGGTGATGGTCGCGCAAAAGACATAACAGGTGTGGACCTGTCAATCGGTGCAGTAGATGAAGATGTAACATACTTCGGACGCCGCATGATTACAAAAGCAGAAATAAAAAAAGAGACTACGGTCACTTTAACAAGAAAATCATCCAACAACTGTTGGGACACTATTTTCCAATCAGCAAGATATGGAGCTAGTGGAACTACAGTATATGATGGTTTAGAAGAACCAAGAGTATCAACTGGATACAGACTACATGTAGTTGTGAAACCAACCGGAAACACAAATGCAGAATGTTTTACAGTTAAAGGTTCAATAGTAGCAGCGCATACTAAAACATTAGGTGCAGACGCAGTTACCGAAGAAACTTTGGAGTTTGTCTCAATGATAACCCCAGCAGTAGCTTCTGGTGCAACTGTTGGCGCACTAACAGAAGCCTTACTATAGATAGGTAGGCAATAATTTTGGAGCGAGGGAATAATCCCTTGCTCCGACCGTGAGGTATAAAAATGACAGAAGAAGTAAAAGAAGAAGTAAAGAAAGAAGTATGGTCAATGGATGAATTGGTCGCACTTACAGATGAAGTACAAATAAAAGAAATAGAGTTCAGAGGCAAGACATTAGCTTTCCAATTTTGTGAATTAACAGAAAAGGAAGAACCTAAAATGGCAATGCCTGATGAAAAAATGCCTGAAGAGGATAAAACAGCAGTGTATCAAGAGATTGGTGCAAATCGTGTAAAGAAGATGCTTTCAAAAGCAAACGACAAAAACCCAGATGGTCCAGCTATAAACACAGACTCATGGGATAAGTTACCAACAACATTGAGATATCAAATCTCAAATATAATATTAGGTGTCCAAGAGGAAGTGAACACAAATTTTACTCCCTGATGCTGGATACGCCTGATGCGGTACTGCTATACATCCCTTTGATGAAAGGATTAGGGATGTCATGGCATGAAATAAAAATGACTTCCAGAGCAGAACTACAAGCTTTGCTCGGAGCAATGTATGAACACGAAACTTTCCATTCTTATGATGGATATACTGATAAGGATATAAGTGCAATGGCGAAGGATAAGCCAGAAGTAAGAACAGGATATCATAGATATTTAGAAACACGTCGAAAATATGATGATATGTTGGGAATACAAAAGCAAATAACTTTCGGAGGAATAACTAACTAATGGGTGTAGCAGGTCAGATTTTTGCAGCGCGCGTGGCCATCGGATTGGCCATTCCGAGTCCTAAGGCTCTCCAAGAAACTGGCGGTATACTCCAAAAAGGATTACAAGGGATATATGGTAGATTAAACTCACAAAGAGTTCAGGCACAAAAAACTAGAATATCTCAAGCTAAAAACGAATTATCAGAAGCACAAACAGCTTTAGACCAAGGTACTGCTAACATGAGTTCTAATGTGGCTAAAAGAACTGGTCAAGCTGTTAAAAATTTAATAGATGAAGGTCGTAATTTAGACCAAGCATTTAGGTCTCGTAAAAAAGAAGCCTTTAAACATTTAAGGAGTTCTTTACCAAAAGAACAATCTAGAGCATTAATGCAAGGTATAAGAAATGATATGACTTCTATCCAAAAAGTGGCCAAGATGTCACGTAACTTTTCTAAAATGACCGTAAAGGAACAAGATAGAATCCTTTTAAAATCTAAACAATTAGTTAGAGCTAAAGAAGATGAATTAGAATTAATACAAAAAGATAATATAGGTTTAGAAAATAAGATAGCTTCCGGAAAGAAATTAAGCAAAGCTGAGGAAAAAAGAACTTTAACAGCAATTAAACATGGAAAGGAATTAGAAGAACAATTACTAGAAGATGTTAGAATACTAAAAGAAGAAGACGATATATTACAAGAAATAGGTAAAACTGCTAAAAATGAATATGGAGTAGAATTAGAAAAGGTCGGTAAACTTAAAGACAATGTAAATAATAAAACAAAAAGATTAAATCGTGAAGAAAAGAAATTAAAGGATATGCTTCAACAAATAGCACAAAAGGCTAGAGCAGCTGCACAAGCTATTGCTCAGAAACTAAATGCAGCTCTACAAGGATATACTGATACATTGAGACAGACTGTCTCTGTTCTAACTGGTTTCTTTTACAAGCTCAATCAAAGCACTCAACAATTGATTGAATTTGAACGTGAGCTCTTAAACGCAAACTCTGTGTTTAATGTTACAAGAGATGAGTTATTTGACACTGGAGAAGTTATTACTCAGTTCGGACAGAAATTTGGTATGGAAATGCAAAATGGTGCTACTGGATTGTACCAACTGGCTTCGGCTGGTTTAGATGCTGAGTCTGCGCTCAAAGTATTACCTGAGACACTCAAGCTATCTATGGCTGTACAAGGTGACCATAACACTATTTCTAAATTAACCACACAAACCCTTGCTGGTTTCGAAATGGAAATGGACCAAGCAGCAGAAGTAACAGATAAGTTTGCTCACGCTATTCAGAAGTCTTTAATTGAATATGAAGATTTATCAAGCGCTGTTAAGTTCGCTCTACCTTTCTTTACTGCGACAGGGCAAAGTATAGACCAATTACTAGGTGCTTTACAAATCTTGACTAATAGGGCTTTAGAGGCTGGTATTGCAGGTCGTGGTTTAAGACAGGCGTTAGCAGAATTTGCAGAGAATGCAGATAATAATGAAGCTGCTTTTAGAAAGATGGGAATAAACATTAAAACTGCTAGTGGTGAAATGAAACAATTGACCGAAATAGCTGCTGAGTTTTCGGCTGTCGTAGGAGAAGAGACTGTTAGTAACACTGAATTACTTACTACACTTATTGATGACTTGAATGTGCGTGGTGCAACTGCGTTTATCCACTTAGTTCAAGCGTCTGATGAATTCACTGAAGCTGTACACAATACAGAAAACGCCGGTGGAGAGTTAGATGAGATGGTCAGGATTCAGAACGAGTCTATGTCAGCACAAATACAAATTCTTAAAAATAATGTACAAGCAATGTTCTTTATGAGGGATGCTGCTTATGAGGGAACAGAATTTATGAATGGCTTTCATGAAGCTATAGTTAATATGATTCGCAGTTTAAGCGATTTAATAGTGATTCAAACTGACGCAGGACACCAACTAACCGAGTTCGGTAAAGGACTGCAAGACGTGGCTGTAAATGGGGTTAATCAGCTTGCTGCGTTTATGAAAGAGCTAGTAATGACAATAAAAGACTTTTCCACTGCTGGTTTTATGAATGTTGACATGTTAAAGATTTATTTATTACCTCTTAAAATATTATTAGAAGTTGTGCAACTATTAGGTCCACAGTTAACAAAGATGATACTAACTTTCCATGTGTTGAATAAAACATTAATGATATCCACTATTGTTCAAGGGTTATTCAATGCTACTAAAGCTGATGAAGTTAAGTTGACATTGCTAGGCACACTTGGATATATTAAAAGAGGAATAATTATAGCATCCTTGACAATAGCTGTTGCCGCTCATAATGCTGTTGAATTCATACAAAATATGTTAAAGAGAGAGAATATAAAAAACAATGCAATTCTACTTGGACAAGATGCTAAAGGTATAGTACAAACCTTATATAAAAATACAATCGATGGGATTAGTTTAGCTATTGAAACTGCTAGAAACTTTTCATTAAAAGCATGGATTAAAACAAAATGGCAAGCTATCTTACTAACCGGTGCAGGAATAGTGACTTCGATAAAAGCTATATTTACTGAAGGTCTTAGAACAACTGTAACACTTGCAGGTGTAGCTGCAAATATTGCTTTCTATGCTTCTATGGTTCTTATGACGTTAGGTGTAATATTAATTATACCTCTAATAATAGGATTTGTTAAATGGATTATGACTGCTAAAGATGAATCATTTATATTTGGTCAAGTATTATCTAACACTGCGGAACTAATAAAAGCTATAGGAGCTGCCATAGTAGGATTCTTTACAGGTGGAGGTTCCATGAATGAAATATTCTTCAAATTTGGACAGTTCTTAGTTAATACGATTGCCTTGATAGGTGATATGGGTAATACACTTAAAGATGCACTAATGGGTATAGTAGGAGTAGTTAGGGGTGTTATAGATGGTGTGGTTGGTGTTCTCAGAGGTACAATAGATGCAGTTAAAGATGCTGCTGCAAGTGTGAAGAGTAAACGAGAAGGTGCTAAAGATAAGTCGTATTGGAAAGGAGAAGAAGGATTGGTTCCAGATTGGACAGGGTTCGCTGCTGGAGGTATGATGCCGGGTTATTCATATGGTGGAATAGCAGGAAAAGGTATGGCTATGGTAGGTGAAAGAGGTCCAGAGCTACTAAAACTGCCCGGAGCATCACAAGTTTTAAATAGTAACATGACCAAAAGTATAATGGGACGCGCATTTGACCCACTAGGATTAGGAAAAGGTGGGGGAATGACACTTAAGAATGTTAGAATAGAAGGCGCAACCATTTCCTTAGATACTTTTAAGGGAGGAATGCAATCATGAACGTAAAGAATAACCATTTTTACAGAAAACAAGTAGCTACAAATGCTGTAGGAGTTAAACCACAATTTAAAGATTTACCACCAAGCACAGAAACAATGTTAACATTAAAAGGTGGTGTAGACCCTACATTCTATGCAATTAGTGGTAGTGTACCAGTTGCACCTAAGTTTGGTCAATACGAACTAGATGGGGGTGAACTACAAATATATTGTTCAGGAGTTACTATGGACAAACAACCGACGTTACCTTTATTAGATATATATAAATTTAAAAACGGAACACAGATTAATGAAGGTGGTGTATCAATAGCACATTTATCAGGTAACACAGCAAATACTGAAGTTGGTCATAAGTTAAATGTTTATGTAGGTACTATGTATGCTGATAATTTCCTTGTAGAAGAAAGTTTTGATGGAACTGATAAATCATTGGGAGAAGTACAGTTATTCCAAAATCAGACTAACTCTTCAGTTTCTTTAACAGATGCTTTTGTATCACCCAAAGATGGTGCAGATAAATTATTCTCAGGAGCAGGTAATTATCCAGTAGGTGGTAATGAAGAAGAAAATCTAAAAAGATACTTCGCTACAGATAGTAAGGTCCATGTAGCACCAGTTAAGAAAAATAAACCTAAAGGTATGTGGACATCAAAAGTAGATAATCGTCCTAACAAATGGTCTATTTATGTACCATATTGGAAATACAAAGACCTTGTAAAGATTTTACAATTCGATTCTACTAATCCATCTACTAATAATCCAGATACAGAACCAGAACCAACTGAGAACAATACACTTTTAAGTAATTTTTATACTACACCTAACATAAATAACCCTTACAGTTCTGATGCTAATAACCCATTAATATTATCTTCTCTCTCTTTAAGTACAGAAAAGGCTCGAAATGGGCCACAATCATTAAGATTCTATCATTTATTCGACTGGTCGCCACAAGTAGCAGCAGTCAACATGCGTTTTGGAGACCGTGGATATGCTCCACAAGTCTCTAGGGCGTCTTTAACACCTATACCATTCCCTTGGGTTAATAATTTTGGTATGACTGGGCGTGTGGGAGATAATAGAGCTCAAGTACCACAAATGGATGTTAGTCTGAATATCGCTAAATTAGGACCACAAGTTACAATTAATCCTAAAGACCCGGGTAATAATGGTTTAGCTCACCCTTTTAGTATGTATAGACAAAATCACATCACCTCATTTAACGATTTTGGTTCTGCTCATACTACCTTTGCTCGTAGTGTGGCTATTACTTTTTCAAATTATGAACCTAAAAAAGAACATACTACCATAGACAAGTTTTTAGAATATGGTATGAATAGATTTTACACTGGTGAATCTACAGAAAATATAGTAGGAGGGATGGTTTTCGTTAAACCATCAAATGGTGTTGATACTTTTACTGCAAATGTAAACACAGATTATGCATACTGCTTTACTATACCAACATGTAAATACGGAATAATTAGTTCTAGCAATTTTTTAAATAGTGGTTCTATGTATATGTGTGTAGGGTCTGGTACCCAAACAGCAGGTTCAGTACAAACGCCAGCAAACACTGGAGATGCAAAAATTATGATTATGGACCAAATGGCATCATTTGTATCAGGTACAGTTGCAAATCCTCCACTGTCTTTGTCTGGTAGTGAGATAGGTATGGTTGCAGTCCCAATGGATTCATTTTTTACTATGAATTTCTGTTTTGATGCTTTCCAATACACTAGTGTTGCTACCAATAGTAGAAATCCATATGAAATTGCAGATAAACATGTTGGTGACGATTGTGCAGCAGGCCCTGATTATTATCTTGGAAGTCCGATAAGATGTTATTTTCCAGATTTACCAAGAGATGAAGATGAATCTGATGACCCACTTACAGAACTACCACATATTGATATACCATTCCCCGCAAAAGGATTAAATGCTAATGGAAGTTCTCTTTCACCTTGGTATCCATTAGCTTCCGGTTCTTCAGCAACTACCTTTGGTAATAGCCTCTGGCCTCATGTAATGACTATATGGGTAAATAATCATAGATATTATTCAAATTATGATGGAAGTGCTTATGGACCTCTTTCTACTGTTGATAAACCTTATTTCGGTCAAACAGGTGGTTATAATACTCCGTCTGATTCAACTTTAAATGCTTCCGGAACATCTATGGAAACAGAAGTTTTTATTGATTCAATTAAATTGAAATATTTTAATAATGATATAGATAATGCAAGTGCTACAAAGGGTACTTTTTCTAGAGATATAATGATAGATTCTAAACAAGCAATATCACCACTAAGGTTTAATTCAAATTCAGGAGGTGTGATTTACCAAAATGCGTGGGCTACCGGAACAAACGTTGGTAGTGTTTCTTCAAGTGGTACTCTGGTTGATAGAACTGTAGGACAACCAATATGTTTAGGTTTAAATGAGAAAGCATACTTACCTTTATATGTTAGCGGTACTACTGATGCTCGAGGAAGGGCTGGTTATATTCAATTAGGTGGTTATAATACTAAAGACTTCAGTTCTACTACTAGAATTTTACCATCATATACAGTAGGTTCGGGTTCATCAGGTGCAGGTACAGGAGAAAAAGCCTTAATTAGTAAAATTGGTGGAACTAATACTAATTTATTAGGAGGTACTGTTTTAGCAGATGCTTATGTCAATACTACTAGTAGGTCTGATGATGGTAATAACGCAATCCAAGCACAAGGATTATACACATCATTGGCTTCAGGTGGAAAATTAGGAGTAAATGTTAGTGGTGGTGTTTATTATGCTTCGGGTGCCAATGGTTATTTATCTACAGACGCTTTAACACAGAAAGGATTTATGAGAGTCGTAGTATCTGGTTCTGATTTTACAGATTGGACCAAACGTGAAAATATTCTATGTGCAGCTAAAATAACAGGTATACCAGATTACGACCCTGAAAGTACAGAACTTATAGCATTAGGTGAAGAAGTTATAAGCGTAGACAATCCTGAAATATTTGGAACTGACGAAGATGATGAATATATGATTTTTAAAGTAGGTTCATTACTTACTGATACCAGTGCACGTTCAGGGTATAGTAGTTATACATTGAAATTAGCGCAATCAGATTCTATTCAAGGTACAAATGTTAAATTAAAACGAACAGTAGACTCTACCGGAATTCCACAATCTATCCAAAGCGCAGATGATGGTTCTAAATTATTAACTAAAGCAAATTTACCAATGCTTTATATATCTCCTAAAAAATATTGGCTAACTATATTAAACCACTCATATCAGGCTGGACCTAGGAGTTATGATAGTGCTGTAATTGTTAATGAAGATTTATACATTGCTTCAGGTAGTCTCTCTACTTATACAGGTACTACATACAATGAGAGTACATATTCGTATGATGTTACCCAAATGGCATCTGCCGGAACTTCTGGTATATATACTAAACCATGGGATACTGAACCTTCATCACCAAACACAGCATTAGTAGTAGACCAAGATTATGGATATGGTACATACGATGAGGAGACTCAAAAAGGTGGAGCATTAGCACAAGCTCCCGCAACCAAATCACAATTTGTTTACTTTGATGTAACAAAGATGGTTAAAATGGATGATGAGTTATCTTATGGTTCAGAGTTCTTATTAAAATTAGGATTAGTTGATGACGTAGATGACAGACAAGCTACGATTATAGGTGATGAAAACACTGATACAGATTATGTACCTACTTTTACATGGTCATACTATGATGAATTACCTAAAGCAAATAAATTTACAGTTGCCCCAGCTACAAATACTGTGGCTGATAAAACTAACCTTTATGATTTAACAAAAGAAGACTTGAACGCAGTTAAGTTTAATTGGGAAGAAGAAGCAGAAGATATATGGTATAGACATTTATTTATTAATGATACAAATATACCTCATAAATATACCAATGCTCGATTACATATTCCATTAAATGAATCAGGTTCAGTTACTGCTGCCCCATCCTATAAATATGGTTATTATGAAGCTGGTTTCGGTCAAGGTAACGTGGACGTGAGCGGAAGCAACGTTAGAGCCACAATAGAGGGCCTACAAGGGTACGCAGCTCAATTAGCTAGCGGTAGCTACTTGGCAATACCAAACTCGCGTAATTCGGCCATGTTAAATTTACAGAAATATTTCCTTACAGTTCATGCAATTCCTGCTGATGGTGTTACTCTAAATGCTGATGGTCAGGTACTAGTATCGAAAGGTACTACTGGAACTGGTTTTAAATTATGGATAAACGGTGATGGAAAGGTAGTTGTAGAACAACGTGGTTCGTCAATTACTGGAACTTCTATAGTACCGTTCGACGGGCAAACCCCACTTAACGTCTCAGTTGCTTATCATTATGAAAGTTATTCAGGTAAAGATTTAAAATTATATGTAAATGGAGTTTTAGAAGGTTATGAAGATAGTGTATATTTTGAACAAATGAATGCACAATTAAGATTAGGATATGGTTATGACGACAAAGGAGCTTTTACTGGTAAAATAGAAGAGTTTGTCTTATATAATTTGTCAAACTCAGACAACACTCCATCAGGATTAAAAGATATTAAAGTTATAGATGCAAGTGATGAATATATTTACAATACTTCACAATTAGAAGATTTAAGTGGTACAGATACAGCTACACATCAATCTAAAATGTTTTTGATGGATTATCATAACATAAGAGGAGAATCTGATGCACAAGTGTGTTCTACTAATCAGGCAGCATGGAGGGCATCACCACTATGAGCTTAGTTTTTTCACCTACCTCAGCTGACGTTAATGAGGAAGTTACCGCTACAATTACATTTAAAGATGATGATGTTGCAGCAATCTATATAGATTGGGATGATGGAGCAGATAATAGAGAGAATGCTAACTATCAATGGTTAGAATTTGATAGACCTATAAAAAGTGCTACAGCAACACATACATATACAGCAAATGGGACATATAAACCTATAATTCAAACAATATCATCAAAAGGTTTTGTCTCACGATATTACAGTAAAGACAGTTCTGCACCTACAGGTGTAGCACCGTGGACTCAAAATAACAACATTAACACTATCGTTATCAGTGATAAAAATGCAACAGGAATTATAAGAGTACAAAATAAAGAAGTACTATCTGGTATAGATAATTCAATTTTTGACAAACCTAAAGATATTTATGTAATGGCACCACCTTTAGCTAGTGCATATGGTGGAGCTCAACCTCAATTAGAAATAACAGCAGAAGCGCATAGGCCTGCTAACTTAGCCAGTGGAAGTAATATAGATATAGGAGCGTCTGTTGAAACCATACAATTTACTGCGGATGCAGGAGATGCGGGTGGTAATAGAGGTTTTACTAAATTGAATCCTACTGGTAATCTTATATCTGCTATTAAAAAGGTTGTTTATAAAAACCCCAAAGCATTAAGTTCTACATATGAAACCGAAAAACAGTTTAATCAATTAAAAATATTTATAGTTGCCTCTGGAAGTGATGGTAACTTTTACCCTATTACTTATGTATCCGATGGTATACCTGTTAAAAAAGCTGACGATTCAAGAAGAAATGTAACATTAGATTTTTCTCAGAGTAGAGCAGCTTCTTCAACTGAGAGCATTGGTACTTATTATAGAAATATAGGAAAATCGTGGTTTAATCCAATCAACAAATGGAGTATCACTGGTTCCCCTAATACACTTAGAATATCTGAACCATCTGGAACTACAGCAACTGCTAATGTTTCATACACTTACATGCCCAGACCTAATGGTTTGAGTGATATAGGGTACAATTTAGTAGATTCTAATTCAGGTTATGTTTTAGCTATGGGTAGTGGGACAAATTATTTATGGGTTAGTGGTAGTACCCAAGAACCACGAAGTGACCAATTTACATTAACAGACACTAATCAATTCTTTGACCAATATCACTTAGTTGAAACAAATGTTAAAACTAGTTCTACAGCTAAATATAGTTATATAGATGGATTTAATGGTACTTTTAGATTAACACCTTTTAGTTGGTGGGTAAGTGGTTCACAATACCCAGTTGGAGGAGGTGTAAAAACTGGACAATCCCCTACTAAATTCCATGAATTATCAGGAAGTACTACTAATTTAGATTACAGTCAACATTTAACACCAGAAGGTTATAATAACTTGAGTGGTACATTAACTGGTCAGGTCCGCACACAACAGTGGAATAAATTAGGTTATTACGATTGGAAAAATCAGTCAAGAGAAGCTACAGAGTATTTTATAGTTTTATCAGATACTAAAATGGACAAGGTATTTTTAGAATGTTCACCATATTCTCAAGGATTACAAAGTCATTTAGCAAGTGCTCTTAGTGGCACTAGAATAGCAGGAGTTTCTTATCTATCTGCTACTAATAAAGACACACCAACCTGCGATATGGAATGGAAACCTTTAGAATTTGAAGATTATACAGTTACTAAAAGAGAATATAGAGATACTACAAATGACACATATGTTGAAAAGTCCAATTCTTTATCTAAAAATGGATTTATAAAATATGATTTACCCGATGATTGGTCAGCAGTTAGTTTTGGTGATACATTAGGTATGGCAAGTGGGTCAATGTGGGGTCAATCTGAAGGTGCTGGAGTAGCTCCTGTTGTAGGAACCACAAATGCTTATGAAATTCCAGTCAGAATGACTTGTAGAGAAACTGGTACTGGTCTTAATGGTAAATGGGCTAGATTTGACACTGTTGTTTTCTTAGATAGTAATACATATTCCGTTGATGATATAGGTAAATATAAGTTTGGAGCATTATGGGAGTCTGGAAGTATGGGAGGAGGTACTGTAGCTGGTCAATGGTATTGGTGTGCTAGTGGTGCAGCAGGTGCAGGTTATGATGGCACTAATATGTATCTTCAAATAGGAGCAAAACAATACGATGGTTCAGCACATATTCAATATGGTACGTTCCAAGCAAGTACGGTATATGAGTTTAGATTCCGTAGATGTAATGCATGGGAAGTTTTTGATGGAACATCTAAAATATGGAGTGATAATCCCGCTGGGGTTGCAGGAGCTAATCTTCAAGCACCAGATGCAATGGATGGTAGACCATGGCCTAATAGATATTGTTTCATGAGTGGGTCAGCTGTAGGCGCTAATTTAGCTACTGATTGGGGTAATAATGATTTATATGCTCTAAAAATAGCTGTTAGTGGGGCACATTTTCCTAGTGGTACAGGTAATACTGCTAAAATAGGTAATGAAATATGGAATATTACACCTGCCTCAGAATCCTCAAGTGAAATAATTAAAGAAATAGATGACCATGCATATTCAATTAATAAATTACCATTAACTAGTGATATAGAAGTAAGTAGAGCACGCACTTTTTATCAGGCAATAACAAGAAAGGGAAAAGTTTATATATGTGCTACAGGTTTACCATTACAAACTATATCATTTTCTAGTGTTGCACTGGGTGATACTAGTGATACAATTTCTAATCAGTTTGATAAGATGGACCCTTCCTCACTTTACGGCCAACTGAGAACAATTAGGAAATTACAAGAAAATGTCCGCAGAATTTATTGGGATTTAGAACAAAAAGATGGTACATATGTTAGATTTTTCGGTATTCCTACCAACGTTAGTGAAACGACTGGAGTAGGTAGTCCTAGAGCAGTTGTAAATTACAACTTTAATATGACTATAGAAGAAGTAGCTATAATAGATGGTAATGGAACATTACTAACTGACCTATTTCCAATAGGAGGTATTGAGGATGTCAGAGATTACACCTAGTATTAAAATAGATGGTAAAGAAATAGACTATTTTCAGGGTGATTATCAACGCAATGGTCAACTTACACCCTCAGTTCTTACTTTTAAAATGGGTATAAAAGAGAATGTTACTAAAAAACTGTGGAATAAAGAAGTTGTTTTGTTTTTAAATAATACAGATACTACTCCTATTTTTCGCGGTTGGATAAAAAGAGTTAAAGAGAACTTTGATGACCTTGAAATATACGCTGAAGATGCTTTAGGATATATGCTTAAGGGTGGTGAACAAGGTGTTGCTGTAGTAAACTTAACAGACACTAATAATATCGATGGCTTAACTGCTGGGGCTGCTGTAAAAAAGCTACTAGAATTAGCAAAATTAGACACTAAGCTCAAAACAGATATCGTTGGCGACACTAAGCCCGTCGTAAGTACCGTTTCTAAGCCGTTTAGGGGCTCTTATAACCCATTAGATATAATTAAGCAATTGATTAGTAGTGCAGTGGATAATAGTGCTACTATACCTAGGCCTAATATAGCACGCATAATAGATGATGGTCAATATAGCCAGTTCTTAATAGAGCTAGAGAGCGATATAGATAATGGCACTATAGTGCATACCTATACAGAGCAAGATAATATAATAGGGCTTGATATAATTAATAAAAAAGTGCCTACAGTAATTGTCGTAAATGGAGCTAATAACGTAGCAGGGACGTTTACTCATGAGAGTGCTATATCTGCTTATGATAGAAACTATTTAGAAGTCACAAATAATAATCTTTTATCACCAGCTGCTTGTAAAGACTTTGCTCAAAAACTATTTAGAGCTAATTTAAAAGTTCAGTATGAATATTCTTTTAGAACATTTGAAGGAGCTTACTTAGAAGAAAATGACGTTATTCAAATCATTACTGACGAACCTGAATATTCTGGTAACTATAGAGTGTTAGGTAAAAAAATCAGTTTTAGTCCGACTTCTTATACTATAGGTTTAACTATTAATAGAAAACCACCAACGTTATCAGAGTACATCGCAAGTTTAGACAATTAAGTTTGTTTGGCATCAGCGCGTTCGTTACCAATGTTTCCATCTGTTCTTCCTTTAGTAGGACAATAATCTCCTGAGAGACCAGACCCACCTGAGGATTCAGAATTAGCTGGTACTTTAGTACGTGCTGAGACAGTTCCTTCTATTTGTCTTTCACCTTGCAGAGTAACTACAGATTCCATTCTTCCATCTTCGTTTAGTCCTGCGTCTCGGCCCATTTTACGGCCATATCCGGTTAAATCAGTCTCAAATTGGGACTGTGCAGTGTAAGGCATAGTAATCTTTATATACTACGGTCACATATAAAGGTTATGTCGAAACATCGACAGTGAGGTACAATATCATGGTATTAGAAGCAATTGGAGACAGATTTGCACATGTTTCCGGAACGTACACACAAAATGCAGTCGCAACATTTAAGGAACTCATTCCATCAAAAGACGTCAAACATGTGGATAGAGTTAGCATGCAGTTTGTTAACACCGGAAGTAATTTGCATTTCGTTAAAGTTTATGGAAGCTGCCGAAGGTTAGTTGGCACAATGGCCGGAACTGACTGGACGCAAATAGGTGACACAATCACCGTAAGTGGGAACACAAGTTCGTTGAAATCTATTTCGACAACCGGATTATATTATTTTGGTGCAACAGCTAGTGGGACTAATACGGAAACTTTAGAATACGACGCTATAGTCCAGACTTTATAGATAGATGACATCAACTTTTACATCAACTACAGACGGGAATATCAACGACGGTGGTACATATGGTAACACTTCACCCGGTGTAGCAGGTACTGATTTTCCTGATAGTGATGATATTTGTGTAGCTGGTGGAAGTACAGAGATTACTTTAAACGTTGATTACGAAGTACGTGCATTAAAAATTACTGGAACTGTTGCAGGTGGTGGTAACACCATAACAGTTAATGGAGCAACTTCTAACAAACCTTTTGATAATGACGGCACGATTACTGGAGATTTGAATGTTATAATTACAAATACAGGATTACAACAAGATGGTTTACTTTTAGATGCAATGGGAACTTCAGGAAATATTAATGACTTGACGTTAAATTTAGCAAACGGCACAGCCGCTAATCAAACAATCGGTATTGCAGACACAACGACTATTGATGGAAAACTTACAATAACATCAGGAACTTTTGATACTGTATTTGACGGTGGTGCATCTCAAACGCTCACAATATTAGGAGATACGGTAATAGGTGGAGGAACCTTAAAATGTAATGCTTCAACCATTAATTTAAGAAATGGTGGAAGTGGTAGCACTTGGGGGTTAAGAGTTAACAGCGGAACATTTAATGGAGGCACAGGAACTCACAATATTGGTGGTGGTACACTTAGAGGAGGAAGTTGGATTTGGTCAAACGGTACTACAACACTTAATGGAGGAGAAACAAGTTCTTCAGCTAGTACATTTTACGCAAGTGGTGGAACATTTACAGCTGGAACTGGAACTGTTGTGGTTGATGCAGATGCTACTCTACAATGGCTTCTTTATGGGGCAAATATTACTGTTTACAATTTAACAGTTACAGCATCCGACCACCTTAGACTATGGCAACCTACCGATGATGGAAGTGGTACACGAGTATTAACTGTTTCAGGTGATTTAAGTATTGCAGGGACTTTAGATACAGACTTTGGTTCACAGGATGATGTAGATATTACTGTGACAGGAAATACATCAGGAGCAGGAACTTTAATACTTAATAATTCTACATACACTTCATCAAATGGACATCTATCTATGACTGGAACAGTTACGATAGGAACATCTGGAGTAATAACTGGTGTTGACCAATTAGGAGAAACAAGCAGTGGAGGTATGACTCTTACTTGCACAGGTTCACCGACTCTCGGTTGTAGAAGATGGAGACAACTAGCAAGTAAATGGACTCCAGCAACATCCACTCTAAAAGTTGAAGACGGTACTTATTCATTTCAAGATGCATCTTATGGAGTTCCTTATAATTTTGAAATAGACAACGGTAGTAATACAAACGAATTAGCAGGGACTTTTACAGTTACTAATAATTTAATAATGACGGCAGGAACTTTAGATACGACAAGTAGTAATCACGCACTTACAGTATCAGGACAACTTGATATGAATGGAGGAACTCTGACGCTTAATGGTTCTACCTTTGAACTTGGTAATTTAGACCAATCAGGTGGAACAATAAATGGTAATACCTCTACTATTAATTTAAATACAGGAACAGGAGGTGGTTGGGTTTGGTATCGCACAGGAGGAACTTGGCACTACAATACTTCTACAGTTGTTTACAAAGAAAATGGTAAGCATATGGAAGGTGAGTTTTATAATTTAACTATTGAATGTGCTTCTTCAGCACACACAGGTGTATGGAGAGCAGACGGACTTGCTTCAGTAATTATGAAGGCAGCCGGCGCTTTAACTGTTAAAGAAGGCCATTGGAAACGTGATTCAACAACCGAATCAATGGAAGTAGTTGGTGTTACAAGTATAGAAAGTGGGGGAAAATTAGGTAACGCAACAAGTGATGATATAACAGCTAATGATACCTTTACAGGTGGTATCACAATAGCTAGTAGTGGAGAATTTATCGCCACACGGGGAACTTCTACTCTTAGTGGTAATTTAGAAAATGCAGGTACTTTTACACACAACAGCGGTACAGTTGCGACAGGAGCTAATATATCTATAAATATAACAAATGATGTAGACCCTGTCTTTTACAATTTTACAAACAATAATACTGTAAATTTTGGTGGTAATAACACAAGAACATTTACTATTCAAGGCACGCACGCAGGAACAGGTCATAACAGACCAAATGGAACAATTACACTTAATTATGGAACAAGCTCAGCATCAGGAACAATAAACACAACAGGTTATTGGTTAATGACAAATATCAATGGAACTTGCACTATTCAAGCTACAGACACCACAGGATTAAATCCTGTTCAAACTAACGTTAACAATCGATTTGATGAATCTTTTGGTATAGTATCAGGTGAACATTGGAAATGGGCGAATATAAATATACTTTCACCTTTCCGTTCAACAGAAGCATCTTACACTAATGCAGTTACACATACTTTAATGGGTGACGTTTCCTTTGCAGCCGTAACAATAGATACTGGAGATACTTTAGATTTGAATGGACAGAGGGCTGTCTTTGGCGGTGCTTTTGATTTAACAACAGGTGCTTTAGCAATGAATGACGCTATGGCTGTATTTACTAATACAATAGATTTTAATGGAAGAGTTCCTACATCTAACACAGGTACAACTATTATTCATAACCCACCAAGTACGTCTGAAAAATTAATTACTTCTTTATATTTTGGAGGAACTTTCTTTGCTCAAGGGGCTGAAAGT
>Ga0114933_10001508_pt1 | contig 25880 bp, 20 predicted proteins | sample 4SBtaG_FD_89691 | JGI IMG/M metagenome (GOLD analysis project Ga0114933, IMG submission 89691) | Deep subsurface microbial communities from Kolumbo volcano to uncover new lineages of life (NeLLi) - 4SBTROV12_W25 metaG | ecosystem: Environmental > Aquatic > Marine > Volcanic | place: Kolumbo... | reverse complement strand
GGGGTCCAGGTCAACGGCACCCTGGCCGGCGCCGACGGCACCCTGGGCCGGGGTGTACAGCTGCAGGAGCTGTCCCTGGGCCTCATCGCCGACACGTCGCTGCGCGACAACCAGGACGCGGCCCTGTTCGCCACCCGGGCCGTGGACCTCCAGGTCACCGGGCTGACGGTCGAGACCGTCGCCGCAGGGCTGGTGCCGGGACAGTCCGACACGACCGGCGACGGCATCGTGGTGACCCAGGGCGCCGCCGGGGACAGCGATCCCGCGGACTTCACGGCCACCCTGCACGACTGCCTGATCGACGGCACGGCCCGCGCCGCCGTGTTGCTCGATGGTGTCACGGCCGACCTCGAGGCCCACACCCACCAGGACAATGGCCTGGTGGTCGACGGCTCCTCGACCATCAGCCAGGGCGAGACGGTGCTCTCGGGATCCGTGGCGGCCGCCGTCGTCGATGCGGACTCCGAGCTCCTGATCAACCACCAGGCGGTCGAGCTGGACGACTACACCGACTGAGGGCCCATGCTCCTCCTGCTCCCGCTGCTGGCCTGTGGCACCGACGAACCGGTGGAGCCGGGCCCTGCCTGCGCCGACGGGGAGCTGCTGGACGGAGAGATCTGTGTGGCCCAGGCCTGCGGCGTGGGGACCTGGGGGGATCTCGACGCCCAGGTCTGGGTGGATGCCGGGGCGCCTGAGGGCGGCGATGGCTCCCGGGAATCCCCGTTCCGCACGGTCGCCGAGGCGCTGGCAGAGGACGTGCACATCGGCCTGGCGGCGGGCACCTATGGCGAGTCCCTGAGCCTGGACCACGACCAGGACGACGTGGTGATCGAAGGGCGCTGCCGGGCCCTGGTGACCCTGGACGCGAGCGGGCTGGACGACCTGCCGGTGATCCTCGCGGACGGGCGCTACTCCAGCAACTGGACGGTGGCTTCGGTCCGCCTCACCGGGGGCTTTCCGGGGGTCCTGCTCTACGACGGCGGGCTCACCTTGCAAGACGTCGACGTGGCCGAGAACCGGGTCGCGGGGGTGTTGGCCGGTGACAGCGGCGCCCGGCTCAAGCTCTACGACGTGGTCGTGCGCGACGTGCTGGAGGAGTCCCTGGGCGTGTCGGGCACCATCGGCTACGGCCTGGACCTGGAGTCCGGCGCGACTCTGGAGGCGATCGGGCTCGAGGTGTCCTCGGCCCACGGGGTCGGGCTGTTGGCCCTCGGCCAGGGCACTCAGATCTCCCTCGAAGACGTGTGGGTGCACGACACCCGGCCCGATGACTCCGGCGCTGGCTACGGCGTGCAGTTCTCCCAGGGCGCCGAGGCGACAGCGGCGGGGCTCGTGTTGGAGGCCAACGCCGGCGCAGGGGCCATCGTGGGCAGCCAGGCCATCGCCGACCTGGGGGACGTGCGGATCATTGGCACGGTGGACACCGGGGTCGATCCGGTCGGCCTGATGGTGCACACCGAAGGCAGCGCGGCGCTGGTAAGGGCCGAGCTCAGGGCCAACGCGGGGGCTGCGCTGGCGGTGTTGGACGAAGGGTCCGAGGTCACGGTCACGGACAGCGAGCTGCTGGGCGGCGAGGGGCTCCAGACCAAGGGCCTCCAGGTCCAGTGGGGGGGCGCGGCGACGCTCACTGGCGTCACGGTCAGCGATCACAGCTCCCGCGGCATCGAGATCGCGGGGGGCCAGCTGGCCCTGGCCGACAGCACGGTGTCCCACGTGAGCGAGGTCGCCGTGCTGGTTGGCCTGGAGGGCACCCACGTCATCCTCGAGGACGTCGTGATCGAGGAGACCGCCCCGCTGGCGGACGGGACCCGGGGGGGTGGGCTCGAAGTCATCGACGCAGCCGTGCTCGAGGCCAGCGGTCTGACAGTTCGGGGCGCCCACGGGTCGGGGGTCTTCGCGTCGAGCGGGGCCACGGTCTCGGTGGTCGGTCTGACCCTCACCGACACGCACCCCGAGCCCGACGGCGTGTTCGGGCGAGGGCTGAGCGTGCAGGACGGGGCCCATGTGGTGGTGAGCGACGGGGTGATCTCGGGCAATCGCGAGGCCGGGGTGTTCGTGAGCAGCGACAGCACGGCCGTGCTCGAGGACGTGGTCGTCGAGGGCACGGGGCGCAGCGGCATCTACGCGGCCGGCGCGGGCCTGAACGTCCAGGACGGTGGCCAGCTCACGGGCACGGGGGTCCAGGTGACCGGCACGCAGGGGCCGGGGATCTACGTGGACCGCGGGTCGGTGGACTGCGAGGACTGTGGGTTGACGAACAACGGCTTCGCCGGTGCGGTGAACCGTTCGGGCAGCCTGGTCCTGACCGGTGGGTCCGTGGTGGGCAACGGGCCCGACGATGGCCTGGGGGGCGGGGTCGGTGTCTACACGGCGAGCCCGGTAGGGGTTGCGACCCTCGTGCTGCACGGCGTGGCCCTGTCGGACCACCCCTATGGGTCGGTCTATGTCGATGGGCCGGGCAGCTACCAGCTCCAGGACGCCGACCTGGAGGGCGGTCCGGGCTGGGAGCTGGTCGCCGGTCGACCGCTGCATGGGGACGCGGTGTTCGCCACGGGGGGTGTGGGGCCCTGGAGCGACGACCTGGGGCTGCTGGTCGCCGGCTGCACCCTGCGGGACAGCGCCGGGGCTGGCGTGTTCCTGGACGGGGCGTCGGCATCGCTGGTGGACAACGTCTGGCAGGACAACGAGACGGACTGGGTCCAGCAGGGCTGCAGCGGTGAGCTGGCGGCGGTGGAGGGCGGTGAGGAAGCCTCGTCAAGCGAGTGCCCGGAGACCCAGCAGCTGGTGGTGCCGCTGGAGATGCAGATGCAGCTGGAGGATGCGGAGGCCAGCGCCTTCTAGTCGTCCCTACTCCGCCAGCGCGACCCACTCCTCCAACAGCACCCCCGGCGTCAGCGCTCGCCCCGCCAGCCCTGGGTGGTCCGGCTGAATCCGCGTCGCCCGAAACAGCGCATTGGCCCGGACCTGGGTGCCGTACTCCGGCAGCTCGCCCTGGGGCACGGCGCCGTCGGCGGTCATCGGGTTGAGCCACTCCCAGACCACCTCGCCCCCGTGGGTCACCTCGACCAGCCGGCCGTGCTCGCCTTCGCAGCTCAAGGTGTTGCCATTGGGCAGTCGCTGGGCGCTGCCGAGCTGGTCCGACGCCAGCTCGCCGGTCGGGGGCTCCGGCCACGCCCACTCGAAGCTCTCCGGCCCCCACCGCGCGTCGAAGCCCGTGAACGCGCCGTCCTCGTCCAGGGGCAGGACCACCTGCATGGCGCGAGACAGGGGTCCGGTCGTCCCCGGCGGACCGTTCTCGAACAGCAACAGGTCGCCGGCCCCGGGCAGGCCCTGGGGGATCCAGTGCACGTCGTGCTGCAGGTGGAAGTCCTGGTCCTCGCCGCTGAAGGAGCCATAGGACTGGGGATTGCCCCACCGGTAGATCAGGTCGCCCGCCGTGCCCCGGGCCTCTTCTGTGGTGATGCCGTGGTCCAGGACCCAGGCCTCGCTGAACCCCAGGCTGCTGAGCACGATCCGGTCGTGCACCGGGTCATGGTCGATGGCGTTGAGGTGCAGGAAGTCCGGAGAGACCGAGCCGGGAGGGTTCAGGTCCAGGCGGCCAGGGGTCTCGGCGACGACCCCGTAGTCGGGAAGCGCCGGGTCGAGATCCTGGACCAGGTGGTCGATGGCCTTCCACGTCCAGACCACGTCGGTCGAGCCGTCATCGAGGGGGTGGAGCTGGTGCACCTCTTCCATCCACAGCCCGTCGTCGCCCAGGTTCGAAGGGTCCCGACCCAGGGCCTGGGCGTCGGTCGTCGAGATCTCCTGGACCACCAGCACCAGGACATCGCCGTTGGGCAGGGGCGCCACGTCGTGGTGGGAGACGGAGGTGTCAGAGGACAGCTCGTGCTCCCACAAGACTTCGCCGTCCCAGCCGATCCGCTGCACCAGCCCCGCCACGCCGCCACCGCGGAACACCGGGTGCCGGGCTGGCTTTGCAGGTCGAAGCAGGGTGCCGTCGTCGAGCAGGTACACCGAGGAGCCCGGTGTGTGCTCCCCGGACCAGCTGTGCAAGACACGTCCCCAGGGGTCGATCAGGAAGGTGTCCGTGCTGTCGAGAGGTGCCAACAGGGTGTAGCCCTGGTCTGCCCCCGAGTGGCACTGAAGCAGCCCGACGGTGTGCCCGGTGATGTCCGCTTCGCCGCAGCCGGCGTCTTCGGGCTCCGTGGCGGTGTCGCTGTCGCCCGGTGTGCCGGTGGTGGTGCCAGTGGTGCCAGTCGCGCTGCCGTCTGTGCAGCCGGCCCCGGAGAACAACAGGACGAGAGCGGGGAGCACAGGGGTCACCCCGAGTGCCTATGCCGTCCGTCCAGACCCGGGCACTGCCGGCCCCGGCCCCCCCGGGGTAGATTCGGGGCCCGAGGAAGGGGTTCCCCCAGAAATGCTGCTGCTCTCCCTGGCGGTCGCCGCCGTCGCCGCTGATCCACTCGACTACGAGCAAGCCCTGGCCGAGGCCGTCCAGGCCAACGTGGCCCTGTTGGGCGCTGCAGCGGATCGGGAAGTCGCCGAGGGTGCGTACTTCTCGGCTCGCGGCGTCTGGGACCCGGTCTTCACCGCCACCCTGGGCACGTCGCTCGACCGGCGCGAAGACCTGTACCAGGGCGCTCTGGTCACCAGCGATCGCATCGATCGCTTCTGGGGCTTCGGCTTCTCCCAGACCCTGCCCACCGGCACGGCCTGGTCCCTGGACTGGTCCAACGGCAACGCCTTCTACAACTACAACTTCGACATTCTGGGCCAGACCGTGACCCAGGACGGCGCCGAGTACAGCTCGGCCCTCACGCTGTCGGTCACCCAGCAGGTGCTCCGCGGGGCCCGCATGGCCTACAACCTCCAGGCGGTGGACAGCGCGCTGCGCGGCGTGGCCCAAGCCCAGGTGGGCGAGCTGGTGGCTCGCCAGCAGGTCGTGAGGGACACCGCCACGACCTACTGGGACCTGGTCCAGGCCGTCAACGCCCGGGACACCGCCCGCCAGGCCCTCGAGGTCGCCCGCGAGGAGGCCCGCATCGTCCAGGCCCAGGTCGATGCCGGCAACATGGCCCAGGTCGAGCGCACCCGGGTCGCAGCCGCCGTCGCCCAGACCGAGCTGGCACTGATCCAGGCCGAGAACGGCGCTGCCGCCGCCAGCGATGCTCTCGCGCTGCTGCTCGGGCGGCCCCCTGGCGCCACCCTCGAGCCCACGACCCCCCCGGGCGAGGTCCCCGAGGTCGGCCTGGACCTGGACGCCGCCATCGTCGACGCCCTGGCCGGGAATCCCGGTCTCCAGGCCCTCACCCTGGCGGTCGAGGCCGCCCAGGCCGATCTGGACTACAGCCAGCACGCCCGACTCCCCGGGCTGGCGCTCACGGGTCGGGCGGGACTCCAGGGCTACGAGCTCGACTCCGGCTACACCGCGGCGGTCAAGGAGCTCGCCGGCGCGTCCCTGCCCCAGCTCTACATCGGCGCGACCTATACCCAGTCCCTGGGCAACCGCGCAGCGCGGGGTGACCTGGACGCCAAGGCCGCCCGGATCCGCAAGGCCGAACAGGAGCTCGAGGCCCAGCAGCGCGTCGTGGCGCAGCGGGTGGCCACCCAGGTGCGCACGCTCGAGACCGCTCGCCGACAGGTCCAGCTGGCGGTGCTGAACCTGGACCTGGCCGAGCAGACCCTGGCCGCGGAAAAGGCCCTCCAGGCCGCCGGTCGCGCCATCGAGAAAGACGTGCTCGAGGCCCAGCGTGCGCGGGACCAGGCCGCGGTGGACGTGGTCGGCGCCCGCACCGAATTCCGCAAGTCCTGGGTCAGACTGCAGGCGCTCCAAGGCACGCTGTGATCGCGCTGTGGTGCCTGGTGGCACCCGCCCTGGCCAACGGCCAGACCACCCACGTCTGGATCACCCGGCACGCCCTGGAGCACCTGCCCGATGGCGAGCTCCGCAGCTTCCTCGATGACCCGGCCCTGGAGTCGCCGCTGATCAACGGGGCGATGTTCCCGGACGGAGGCTACGCCGTGGGGCACGGCTACGGCGAGCACGCCCACTGGTTCGAATTCCAGAGCCGCTACCGGGACTGGATCCGGGACACCTACGAGCCCGAGCCCTGGAGCGACGAAGGCGCCTGGCACATCGCCTTTCTGCTGGGCATGGCGAGCCACGGCATGGCAGACCAGGCCTTCGACGCCATGTACTTCGACTGGTCGCGCAGCTACGACGCCGAGTACGGCTGGGCCGACGGCATCAGCTTCGACGAGGCCAGCGACGTGATCTGGGCCGCGCTGACCGGCCCCCAGGTGGTGCCGCCCAGGGAGCTCCCGGCCGACGTCTTCGTGCAGCTGTTCGCCGACCACGGGGTCGCGGTGGACGCCGACACCCTGGACGATGGGCAGACCCTGTTGGGCGCTGCCATCGACCTGGTCGGCCTGCTCTCGGAGAACCCGGACACGGTCCGCGGCTACCAGGAGGCCTTTCCCTGGGGGGGCGCACACCTGCTCGACGGCTTCCCCGGCAGCCCGCCCTGCGAGGGCGAGATCGTGGCCGGCTACTGGCAGGAGTGGTGGGATCAGCTCCACGGCCGGGAGACCCCGCTGGCTGTGCTCGGCCGCGCACCGGACGACGGTCATCACGGGCTGGACACGGACATGTCGTCGCCTGAAGCCCGGCTCCAGGTGGTCTTCGCCCGGGGGGTGACGGCCGCTGCAGTGGCCGAGGGCGTCATCGTGACCGACCGCAGCGGCCAGGTGCTCCCGACCACGAGCTGGGTGACCTATGGCGACGGGCGCAACGTGGCGCACCTGGCGCCTCAGTCCGACTGGCCCGACGATGCGGATCTGACCGTGACGATCCACGGCGCGATGGCCGCGATCGACGGCAGTCAGCTCGGGCGGTCCCAGGCCTACACGGTGTCCACCCGGGCACCGGACGCAGCCGTTGCCGAGCCGTCCTGCGGCTGCGCGAGCGCGGCGCCTTCGGCTCTGGGCCTGGGTTGGCTCGCCGCCCTGGTCGGCTGGAGACGGCGGGCGACCAGCGCAGGTCCAGCGCGAGCCAACCCCACCCCGCAGCGGTAGCTGGGAGGCATGGCCCGAGACCCGACCCGACGCTTCTCCGACCGCGTGGCGACCTATGTGCGAGCACGTCCGGACTACCCGGACGGCGTGCTGGATGTGCTGGGGCCACCTGGTGTGATCGCCGACGTGGGGGCTGGCACCGGCATCCTGAGTCGGCTCCTGCTGAGTGGCGGCTGGACCGTGCGCGGCGTCGAGCCCAACGCCGAGATGGCCGCCGCGGCCCAGGCCGAGCACGGGTACCACCCTCGGTGGACGCTGCACGCCGGTCGCGCCGAGGCCACGGGTCTCGGGTCGGCCAGCGTGGATTGCATCACGGCCGGCCAGGCCTTTCACTGGTTCGAGCCGGCCCCCACCCGGGCCGAGTGGGTGCGCATCCTGCGTCCTGGCGGCCGGGTGGCCCTGGTCTGGAACGATCGGGACCCCACCACCAGCCGGATGCTCCGGGACTACGAAGCCCTGGTCGGCGAATTCGGCACGGACCACGAGGCCGTCGACCACCGGCGGTTCGACGGTCCGGTCCTCGACGCCTTCTTCCTGGGCCCCTGGGAGACCCGGGTGCTGCCCCACGTGCACCGCCTCGACCGTGCGGGGCTGCGGGACCGCGTGCTCAGTTGTTCCTACATCCCGGGTCCGGACAGCCCCGGGCACGACGCGCTGCTCCTCGCCACCGAGCGGCTGTTCCGCGACCACCAGCGCGACGGGTGGGTGGCCATGCCCTACCGGACCCGGGTGTGTCTGGGCCTGCTCCCGGCGCTTCCCTGATCAGAAGCGCCAGGTCACCACCGCGCCGAGCCCCAGTCCGACGGCCAGGATCCCGGTCCCGACCGCGCCCATCGACACCAGTCGGTTTCGGTCCCTGAGCGCCTCCAGGTCCTGGCGGTCCGAGATGTCGGGGTTGTCCATGTCCTGGTAGCGGGACTTCTGGGACCAGGCGAGGGCATAGAGCCCCCCGGTTGCGACCGCCAGGACCCCGGCGCCTGCCCCCAGGCCGGCATGGAGGCGGGACGCGGTCGGCGCCACCGGCTCCGGGGGAAGGTCCAGAGGCTGGGGCTCCTGGAGGATGGCGTCGGGCTGCTCCTGGGCGAGGTCAGGCTCCTCGACCGGGGTCTCTAAGGGCAGGTCGACCAGAAGTCGTGGCGCGTCGTCGGGCGGGGGAGGCGGCTCGGGCTCGGCAGGCGCCGCGGCCACGTCCCGCCAGTCCGGATCGGGGTCACCGACCCTCAGGTACCCAGTCCATGCCACTTCGTCGGTCGGCGTGGTCAGCTGCATCACCGCCGGGATGCCGTCGCGCACCTGGGTGCCCGGGCGTCCGTCGATGCGAAGGGTCAGACCGGTGGGCGGCTCCAGGGTCCGGGCGGCACTCGCCGGCAGGGCGCGGGCGTCCTCGACCAGCTGCCACAGCGGGTGACCCTCGGGTGCGATGCCCGGCGGCAAGACGTAGCGGGGGTTGGCCTGGAGCACGGCCTGGAAGGCCCGGGTCGCCCCCACGGTGTCCCGGAACAGGAAGGCGTCCAGGGCCTCGAGCTGGTGATAGGCCACGGCGGTCGACGGGGTCACGACCTCGGCCAGGCAGGTGTAGGTCTGGCGGGCCGCCTCGCGCTGGGTACGGAAGCTCCCGGGGTCCATCTCCACGAAGGCCTGTTCCGCACGGCCCAGCTGGACGGCGAGCTCTGCCACGCCGGTCAAGCTTGCACAAGCCGCAGCGGCGGCCGGGCTCCAGAGCGCCGCGACGAGCCCGCCCAGCAGGATCCAGGGGCCTCTACAGCCCACGGATCACCTCGGGCCCCAGGTAGTTGTGCGCGGCATGGGACAGGATGGTCGTGGCGCTCCCGGTGCTCAGGTCGATGATCCAGATCTGATCGTGATCCCCCTCTCGCACGGTGGCGTAGACCGAGCCGCCGTCTTCTGAGAAGGGGGCGCCATAGCGGCCAAGCGCCAGGTCCGGGTTCAAGGTCACGAGCACCTGCTCCGAGTCCTGTTCGGAGTCTCCCGTCAGGGTGACGCGGCTGATCGAGTGGGCACCGATGCCCCCCCTCGGCAGGCTGAGGACGCGATCGCGCGGGTGCCAACGGGTGGCGGCCCCATCGCAGGACTGGGTGATCCCGGTCGACTCGGAGGAGCGGTCCCCGAGGTCCAGGACCGTCAGCGCGACGGAGGCACATCCGGCCGTCGGCATGATGCACACCAACTCCTGGCCTGTCGGATCGACGTCCACGTTTCGCAGCGTGGTCACACCCCCCCAGGATTGCTGCTCGATGCTCTCAGTGGGCTGGTCCAGCGCGATGCTGTAGAGCGCCGGCTTGTCCTCGAGGGTGTGCAGCAGCTGGACCGTGTCGCCGTCGGGCGCCCAGGACAGGCCAAAGGGATCGATGCCCGACACGGTGCGGACGTGGTGGATGCCGTCGGCCTCGAGGTCGTAGATGACGAGGTTGGTGTCGCCGGTGTCTTCGTCCTCGCTGACCCAGGCCATCCAGCGACCGTCCGCCGATGCTCGGGGCTGGCCGGCTTCGCCGTGCTGGTCGGCGAAGTAGGTGAGCTGGAAGGCGTCTGTGAGCTGGCTGGTGGCCATCCAGATCTCGAGGCGGCCGCTCTCGTCGGACGCAAACAGGACCGAGCCTTCGTTGTATGACCCGTCGCAGTCGTCGTCGTAGAAGTTGGGCCGCTCCACGCCGTCGGGGTTCACGGCCTTGACGTCGTCCCGGCAGTCGCCGGGCTTGTCGGAGAGGTGGTCCTGCGGCTCACAGCTCAGCACGACCGGAAGGGTGTCGTCGCCCCAGCCATCTTCGTCTTCGTCCACGTAGAATTCGGAGGCACCGACCAGATCGGGGTCCTCCTCGTCGAAGAGCCCATCGCAGTCCTCGTCAGTCTCGCCCTGATCGCAGAGCTCCTTCATGTCCGGGTTGACCTCGGGGTTGTCGTCGTCGCAGTCCTCGTCGTTGGTCTGGAAGCCTTCCCCTAGCCCTTCGCAGCTCGGGATCGCTTCGCTGCCGATCTCACCGAAGCCGTCCCGATCCTGGTCGACGAACCAGAGGATCTCGCCGACGGCCGAGTCGAAGTCGTCGCAGTCATCGGGCCACTGGATCTGGTCTCCGTCCGGATCCAACCGCGCATTCACGTCGCTGTCGTCAATCCAGACGCACCCGGTGAGCCCCATGAATCCAGCGAGCCACACCGCCATCCCGCCTCCGAGGCGCGGAAGCTACCACGCAGCACTTCGACGGATGATCGGGCCAGATCTGTAGGAAAGGGATATCGAGCACGCGGGCCGGCGACGGTCCGTCAAGTCAACCCGGCAGATCCCACGAGTCCAGAGGCCTTCGGCCAAAGAAGTCAGGGACGAGCTTTCGCCCGCATCAGGCGGGCACAATCAAGAGAAAAGAAGAGCAAGAAATGGCAAGCAAGGTGTTCGTGGGCGGTCTCGCCTGGGCAACGACAGATGAGACCCTGAGGACCCACTTCGAGTCAGCGGGCGAGGTCACCGAGGCCAAGGTGATCCTTGATCGCGAGACCGGCCGGTCGCGCGGCTTCGGCTTCGTGACCTTTTCGGCAGACGATGCAGCGGCAAGCGCCCTGGAGACCCTGAACGGGTCGGAGCTGGACGGGCGGACCATCCGGGTGGATCACGCGACTGAGCGCGGCGGCGGCGGTGGTCGGCGCGGCGGCGGCGGCGGCGGCGGCTACCGCGGCGGCGGCGGCGGCGGCTACGGCGGCGGTGGCGGCGGCTACGGCGGCGGTGGCGGCGGCTACGGCGGCGGTGGCGGCGGCTACGGCGGCGGCGGCAGCGGCAGCGGCGGCGGCGGTGGCTACGGCGGCGGTGGCGGCGGTGGCCGTGGCGGCGGTCGTGGCGGACGCGGCGGTGGTCGCGGCGGTCGCGGTGGCGGCGGCGGCTACGACGGCGGCGGTGGCGGCGGCGGCGATCGCTGGTAGCGCTCGCAGGCCCCGTGCCAACGCGCCCCTCGCGGCCTTCGGGTCACGGGGGGCGTGGTGCTTCGGGACAGTCCCCGGTCTCACATTTCTCGGGCGATTCGCTTGCCCTCGACGCCGCTGGCTGCGTTCCGGCTCGTTGACGTGACGTCAGCCCTGCCGCGAAGGCTCCCGGAGTCGCAGGATCCGCCCGACCTTGGCGACGGATCCCAAGGCCAGCGTGGCCCGGGACCGGTCGGGCAGCCGGAGCGTGAGCAGGCACAGGTTCTCGCCTTCCATCGCGGCTTCCTCGAAGTGGGCCCCATCTGGGATCCGCGCGGCCAGGTCGGCCAGCGCGTCTTCGAGAGCCGCCAGGGATCGGCGGTTCAGGTAGGTCTCGGCACCTGCGGTGCCTAGGACCCGGGCCGCTTCGGGACCGGACAGGAACAGGCCCCTGTACTCGTCCAGGTCTGCGTCGATGGCCGCGTGGAAGGCCGCGTGCCCCAGCTCGGTGGGCGTGATCGGGCTGTGGCGCTGGGGTCGCTGGACCCTCGCCGGTGCCTGGCGCCGGGACTCGTTTCGGGCCAGGAGCCACAAGAGCAGGAGCGCGGCGAGGCCGAGGAATTTGGGGGTGTTCTGGTCCTTGCGTGGATTCCAGCGCTTGCGCTGTTTGGCCGCCGCCGTGGCGTCCGGGGCTGCCGTGGTGGCCGATGGCTCGGCAGGGGCCTGGGCGGGGGTGGGCGCTGGGGGTTCCTGGGCCAGTCCCACCGCCGGACACATCAGGGCGGCGAACAGGAGCGTGGCCAGCAGGGGCCCGGCTGGGCGAGGACGGCGGATGATCATGGGGGGACCTGCCTGATCATACTGTCCTGCGCCGCCGCAGCACGGCGCCAAAGAAGCCGTCGGTGTCATGGCGCGCGGGTGTGAGCTCTAGCGCCCCCTTCGCGTCCAGGGCCTGGTCCCAGTGGGACGACTCCGGCGGCGCAGGTCGGATCTGTTCCCAGTCGGTGTGCGCCGCCAGGAAGCGGTCCACGACGCCCTGATTCTCGGCGCGCCACAGGGAGCAGGTGGCGTAGACTAGGCGGCCCGCCGGGCCGAGGGTCGCAGCGAAGCGGCCCAGGATCTCGGCCTGGCGGTCGGGCAGGCCCTGGGCCTGGGCCGCGGTCCAACGCCAGCGCAGACCCGCGTGTCGGCGCAAGGTGCCCGAGCCCGTGCATGGGGCGTCGATCAGCACCCGATCAGCGCCCAGGCAACGGCGGGGCAGTGGTCCGGTCGGCGAGATGGGCTGGGTCTCCAGGCGCCGGCCTTCCCGGCGGGCTCGGCGGCGGGCCTCGGCCAGCGCTCCCTCGCGCACGTCGAGCGCCAGGATCCGGACCCCTGGAGGGGCAGTGGCGGCCAGGGCGAGGGCCTTGCCGCCCGCGCCTGCGCACGCATCCACCACCCGGTGATCGCGCTGGGGGGCCACAAGGGATGCCACGACCTGGCTGGCTTCGTCCTGGAGGGCCACGTGGCCTGCCCGCCAGCAGGCCAGCCCCTGGAGGTGCACACGGCCGGCGATGCGCACGGCGTGGGGGCTCCATCGTCCGGGCGTGGCTTCGATGCCGGCCGCGTCCAGCTCGCGGAGCACGGCGGCTCGGTCCGTGCGGTGGGCGGCGACACGGAGCACCACTGGGGCGCGGCGATCCTGGGCCACCAATTCGGCCATGGCGGTCGGCAGGTCCCGATCCTCGAGCAGCCCCTCGGCGAGCCAGTCGGGCACGGACCCGACCGTGGCCAGGGTGGCGGCGTCGGATGCCCCGCGTGCCCAAGGCTCCAGGGCCTCGAGGGGCTTGGCGCATCCGCTCAGCCAGCTCTTCGGCACCGGACAGTGCTCGGCAGGGAGGCCCCGCGCCAGGACCATCCAGCCCCACCACAGGACCTCGGGCGGGCGCTCTCCCTGCCAACCGCACTGGGTCAGCAGAGTCTCGATCAGCCGCCAGCGCCTGACGATGCCGTACAGGGCGTCAGCGACCCAGGGCCGGTCCTTGGAACCCAGGCGCCGATCGGCTCGCAGTCCAGCTCCGATGCGCTGCTCGGCTAGATCCGGACGGGCCAGGACCCGGGTCAACAGCGCCACTCCCGCCTTGTGCCGGACGTGCCCAGGGCCTGCTCGCACGTCGGGCTCTGGGGGGCGCTGGGGCAACCAGGCCGGGGTGATCCGCGGTGAGGACATTAGACTCATGGGCCCAGGTCTCCTCGATGCATACCCCGTCCAAGTGTCCGAGCTGCAGGAAGGGCGTCCTTCGCTGGGAGACGCGCCGTGGCGGCGTGCGCCCGATCGACACCTTCGCGTGCGAGCGTTGCGACTACGTCCTGGCCGAGGAGGACTGGCACATCCCGCTGCAAGCCCTGAGCGCCGGGCGCTGCCGGAATTGCTGCGCCCGGCGGGTCGAGGGTCACTGTGTGGACTGCGGCCTGGCCGTCGCGGAAGACGCCGAGGTCCACGAGGAGCTCCGCCGGCTGATCCACCCCTCGGCCGACCTGTTGGCGTCGGCGCGCCTGGCGGTCGCCATGGGCCGCCGCCTGATCGCCCTCAAGCTGGCGACCTGTGCGGCTCTGGATGGCCCCCAACCCGAGGTGGCCCGGTGCCTGCGCATCCAGCTCCTGAGGGCCATCGGCGAGGACCGGGCGGCGCTGTCCGACGCCCGCGAGTGGGTGCACTCCGAGGGCCGGCTGTCGGCCACGGCGTGGGCCGCATTTGCCGACGAGCTCGAGGCCAACCGCAAGTCCGGCGAGGCCATCGAGGCCTACATCAAGGCCCTCGAGCTTGCGCCCAATGCCCACGGGGTGCGTGCCCGCTTCTCCAGGTTGCTGTTCGACCTGCAGCGCTATGGCCAGGCCCACGAGGAAGCCCTGAGCGTGCTGGACCACCCCGGCAACCGCGAAGCCACCTTGACGGCCCTGGACGTGATGGCCGGCTACACCGAGCTCCTGCTCTTGCGGGGCGAGGGCCTGGCGGTCCAAGAGGTGCTCGAGGAGCTCGGCAGCCGGGCCACGCGCCACCCGGTGTTCCTGTGTGCGACCGCGGCACTGGCGATCCAGGAGCGCCGCATCGGCGATGCGCGCACGGCCCTGCGGGCTGCTCGCAAGCTCCAGGCCGACCACCCGCTGGTCGAGAAGCTCGAGGGCCTGCTGAAGTCCAGCAAGAAGGGCTGGTTCAGGCGGTAGCCTTGTAGTCCACGATCACCTCGGGGCCAGGGGCGTCCAGGGCCTGCACGGTGACCCGCCAGCCCGAGGGGGTGCGACGCAGGGTGACCCGCGGCCCGCCACCGCGAGGCACCCAGTGCACGCCCCGACCGTCGTCGGTGGTGAGCACCGCGTGCAGGCTCACGACACCGCTCTCCTGGAAGTGATGCACCTGCAGATCCCCGGACACCGGGTCTCGGCCGTACAGGCACAGGTCCTCATAGGGCTCACCCCCCCCGGAGGAGAGGGTCTCCCGCGCCACCAGCCAGTGCCCTCCGACGGCCAGGGAGGCGTCGACGACGCCGCTCACGGGTTCTCCGTGCACGTGTCCCTCGACCTGCCAGCGTCCGATCAACTCCGTGAGCACGCCCAGCACCGCCACCTCCGTGCCGCAGGATAGGACGTCAGGGATGCAGCGCTTCCTGCTCGCTCTCCTGTTCGTGTTGGGCTCTGTGGCCCTGGCGTCGGATCGCGATGCGCGGGGCTGGCTCTCCGGTGTGCCGGCCGCCAGGACCGCCGCAGCCCTGGCGCCAACCACCCCGGTCCCCGTGGACCTGCCTGCGGCCGTCGCAGCACGCATCACCAGGCCGACGCTGGTCTTCTACTTCGCCCCGGAGTGCCCCCACTGCCAGGACGCCATCGCCGAGGTGAACGCGCTGTCCGTCGAGCTCGCCGACCAGCTGGCCTTCCTGGGGGTGTCCTCCGGGGGCTCGACGGCCGACGCGATGCAGGCCTTCGAGCTGGCCTACCAGGTGCCCTTTCCGCTCGTCTACGACACCGAGCGGGCCTTTGCGAGGGCCCTGGGGGCCCGCACCACCCCCACGGTGGTCCTGATGGCGCCGACCGCAGAAGGCACCGTGGTGACCGACGCCTTCCTGCCCTGGTCCCGGGGCATGTCGGCGCTGGTCCGGATGCGGCTCAGCCCGGCGGCACCCTTTGCCGGCTTCGCTCCGGGCGTCTTCCAGGGCGAGCTGGTGTGCGCCCAGTGCCACGCCGATGAGTCGCGCAGCCTGGCTGTGACGCACCACAACCTGGCCTACCGCACCCTGTACACCCGGGACCGGGCCCAGGACCTGCAGTGCGTGGGCTGCCACGTGACCGGCTCGGGCAGTCCCACCGGGTTTCAGGTCGGCGACCACGGCTCGCCCCTGATCAACGTGACCTGCGAGTCCTGTCACTCCCCGGGCGGCCCCCACGACGGCGCGTCCGTCCAGGCCCGGGAGACCTGTGAGGGCTGCCATGACGCCGAGCACAGCATCGCCTTCTCGGTCGCCAAGGGACTCCCACACATCGACCACTACCTGGCCAATCACCTGTCCGACGACGCCTATCGACAGCGGTGGGAGGTCCTGAGTGCCGGCGACGCGCCCCGCCCACTGCTGGCGTTTCCGACCGGCGAACACGTGGGCTCCCAGGCCTGCCGCAGCTGCCACGCAGCCGAGTACAAGAGCTGGAAGAAGTCCCCTCATCGGCGGGCCATGGGGAGTCTCGGGCCCGCCGACGACACGCGGGTCGAGTGCGTGCGGTGTCACGCGAGCCCGGTCGCCTCGGGCCCCGAACCCGAGACCCTGGCGGGGTTCGCTGTGGCCGGCGGGGTCGGCTGTGAGTCCTGTCATGGCCCTGGTGAGACGCACGTCCGGGACCCGCGGGCCGAGACCATCCTGGGCCTGGGGGAGCGCTGCGCCGAGTGCGTGATCGAAGAGGTGTGCACCACATGCCACACCGCGTCGTGGGATCCTGGCTGGGACCTGCATCCTCGGCTCTCCGCATCCCGACACTGACGCCCACGGACCCACCCCCGTCTCGCAGCTCGCTGACGGCCTTGACCCAGCGCTACGTGATCGCGCTCGTGGTGATCGGGCTGGTGGCCGCGGTCGGTTTTGTGGCGCTGTTCCAGGCCGGTCGGGTCGAGGCCCGGGACCGCGCCGTCATCGCCGACGCCACGCGGGTACGGGTCCTGGTCCAGCACGTGGGTGTCTTGGGCTCCGAGCTGGCCCTGGCCGACGATCCACGGGAGCGCGGCAGGCTGCGTCAGCAACTGCGGCGGGCGACCGTGCGCCTGGAGACCACCTGGGACAAGCTCCTGAACAACCCCGGGCTCTCCCCGGCGGTCCAGAGCGTGATCGCCGAGCCGCCCCTGGCCCTGGACGCGCTGGTCCAAGCCGTGATCGCCCATGCCCACGGGGCGGCCGACGTGCCGGGGAGCGCCCTGACCATCCACCATGCCGAGCTGGTGGCGCTGCGGCACCAGATCGGCCGCGACGCCACGGACGATCTGCTCTCGGTGCTGGTGCTCCGACTGGAGCGGGAACAGGCCGCACGTCACGATGCGCTGATCGGGGTGGAGCAGGGTCTGCTGGCGCTGTTGGGGATCGCGCTCTTGCTGAGCGGCCTCTGGGTCTTCCGGCCCATGATCCGGCGGGTCGAGCACGAGGTCGACGCGCTCGCAGCCCTGAATGCGCGCCTCGAAGGCGAGGTCTTGGACCGGACCCAGTCGGCAGAAGAGCGGGCCCGATTCCTGGCCGAGTCTCGCGAGGCCCTGCGGGCCCAGACCGAGGTGCTCCAGTCCGTGCTGGATCACATGGAGGACGGCGTCGTGGTGGTGGACCAGGCCGGCGAAGTCGTGCTCCACAACCCCGCCGCCATGCGGATCGGCGGCACCAACATCGAAGGGAGTGCGCGGGACCTGTGGACTGGAGGCGCCGGCTTGTTCCGCGAGGACGGGGTCACCCCTGCCCGCTGGGACGAGCTGCCCCTGAACCGGGCCATCCACGGCGAGGTCCACAGCCAAGGCGAATTCCTGCTCCGCGACGGCGGCCAGGACCGCTGGATCCATGCTCTGGCCCAGGCCCGCACGCTCCAGGACGGGAGCCCCGGCGGGGCGGTCATGGTGCTGCGGGACATGACCGAGCGCCACAAGGCCGAGCAGGCCCTGCGGGACCTGGCCGACGAGCTCGCCCGCTCCAACCAGGACCTGGAACAGTTCGCCTACATCGCATCCCACGACCTCCAGGAACCGCTGCGCGTGGTGAAGAGCTACGTCCAGCTGCTCCAGCGCCGCTACGGGGACAAGCTGGACGACGACGCCAACGAGTTCATCGGCTTTGCGGTCGACGCGACCACCCGCATGGGCGAGCTCATCCGCGACCTGCTCGCCTACTCCCGGGCCGGCGCCCGCGGCCGCAAGCCCACGACGCTGCCGCTGTCCGACCCCCTGCGTGGGGCCCTGGTGAACCTGCGGGCAGCGATCCAGGAGACCGGGGCCCAGGTCGTGCACGACGAGCTGCCGACCGTACAGGGCGACCGCACCCAGCTGACCCAGCTCTTCCAGAACCTGCTGGGCAACGCCATGAAGTTCCAGGGCGACCAGACGCCGCGCATCGACATCCTCGCCGAGCCCTGCCCATTGGGCTGGCGGATCAGCGTGCGCGACAACGGCATCGGCATCTCACCGGACTACCAGGATCGGATCTTCGCGATCTTCCAGCGCCTCCATGCCCGCGGCGCCTACCCCGGGACAGGGATCGGTCTCTCGATCTGCAAGCGCATCGTGGAGATCCACGGCGGGTCCATCGGGGTCTCCAGCGACCTCGGGGCCGGGGCGACGTTCTGGTTCGAGCTGCCTGAAATGCCTGAGTCGGCGCGATAGACTGGCATCGGCTGACGATTCCGGGGGTGGCGTGCGTGAACCGGTCGACATCCTGCTGGTCGAGGACTCGCCGGGAGACGTTCGCCTGATGGCCGAGGCCTTCAAGGAGCTGCAGACCGCGACGGCCCTGCACGTGGTCGGCGACGGGGTAGAGGCCTTGGACTTCCTGCACCAGCGCGGCGCCTACTCCGCCGCGCCTCGACCCAAGCTGGTGCTGCTCGACCTCAACCTCCCGCGGCGGGACGGCCGCGAGGTCCTGGCAGAGGTCAAACAGGACCCCGGCCTGCGGCAGATCCCGATCCTGGTGCTGAGCACATCGAGCGCCCAGGAAGACGTGATCAACAGCTACCGACTGCACGCCAACTGCTACATGACCAAGCCCTCGGACCTGGACGACTTCTTGGAGCTCGTGGTTCGGATCGAGCGGTTCTGGCTCGGCACCGCCCACCTGTCCAGCGAGTGACCGCTGCCCCACTCACCGTCCTCGTGGTCGAGGACAATCGGGCCGACGCCCGCTGGGTCCAGCTCCAACTCGGCGAAGTCACGGGCACGGCCGTGGAGTGCGTGCTCACCGAGACGCTGCACGAGGCTCTGCGGGTCCTGTCCACTCGACGCTGCGATGTGGTCCTGTTGGATCTGGGGCTGCCGGACAGCGTGGGACTCGACACCTTCACGGCGGTGGATCGGGCCATGCCCCACGTCCCGGTCCTGGTGCTCACCGGGCTGCGCGACGAGAACCTGGCGACCCGAGCGGTGCGCGTCGGCGCCCAGGACTACCTGGTCAAGGGCGAGACCACCGCCGACGGACTGGCCCGGGCCATCCGCTATGCGATCGAGCGCAAGCGGGTCCAGGCCGAGCTCCGCTCCTATGCAGACGTGCTCGTCGAGACCATGCACGTGGGTCTGGCCATCTGGCGGCAGCAGCCGGGCAGTGCAGGGGGCGCCCTGCGGCTGGTGGCCCACAACCCCGCGGCGCGCACCCTGGGCGGTGTGGATCTTCAGGCGGGCATCGGCGGTACCTTCGAGCAGCTCTTTCCCCAGTGGGCCCAGGAAGGCCTGGCCCAGGCTCTGGCCCAGGTGTCCGAACGCGGCGAGCCGGAAGACCTGGGGGAGCGGCAGCTGGGGCTGGGCGCCGATCGGGGGATCTACCTGGTCAAGGCCCTCCCGATGCCCGACGCATCCGTTGGACTGACCTTTGAGGACATCACGCAGCAGCGGGACGCCGAGGAAGATCGCGCCAGGCTGGAGCGGCGCCTCCGCAACACCCAGAAGCTGGAGTCGATGGCGGCCATGGCGGGTGGCATCGCCCACGACTTCAACAACCTCCTCCAGGTGGTCCAGGGCAACGTGGACCTGGCCGCGCGCAGCCTGGCCCCCGAGCACCCGGCCCGGGAGCTGGTACGTCGGGTCGACGAGGCCGCCCGCCGGGCCACCGAGCTGACCGGCCAGATGCTCGCCTTCTCTGGCAAGGGCCACTTCGTGGTCGAGGCCCTGGACCTGTCCGCTGTGGTCGGCGGTGCCCACCGGCTGCTCGAGAGCAGCATGGGCTCCCGGGTGCCCTTGGTGCTGGAGCTCGACGACGACCTGCCGCCCATCGATGGGGATCGCCCCCAGCTCCGGCAACTCCTCGTCAACCTGGTGGTCAATGCCGCCGAGGCGTCCAGCGATGGGGGCGCGGTGCGCGTCACGACCGAGCTGCTCGAAGTGGACCTGGCCCACCTGGCAGGCGCAAGGCTCGGCTCGGAGCTGCCGGCCGGCGAGTACGTCTCCCTGGTGGTCGAGGACGAGGGCGTGGGCATGGATCCCCAGGTCCTGCCCCGGGTCTTCGACCCCTTCTTCACCACGCGGGGCGCCGGAAGAGGCCTGGGCCTGGCTTCGGTCTCGGGCATCGTCCGGGGCCACAAGGGGGCCCTGTTCATGGAGAGTGCCGTGGGGCGGGGCACCCGGGTCCAGGTGCTGCTCCCGCTGCGGTCTTCCCCAGGGGTCGAGGTCCTGCCCGACGTGGGCGGCGTGATCGACAAGGACGCGCGCACGGTGCTGGTGGTCGACGACGAGCCGGGCGTGCGTGCCCTCCTCAAGGTCCTGCTCGAGGGCCGCGGTCTCGATGTGCTGGTGGCCGTCGATGGCCAGGAGGGCTTGAAGGTCTGGCAGGCCGAGTCCGAGCACATCGGGCTGCTGCTCTTGGACCTGACCATGCCTCGCATGGGGGGCGGCGAGCTCTTGCGTGCGCTCCGGCATCAGGGCTCGTCGGTGCCGGTCCTGCTCATGAGCGGCTATGCCCAGGAAGAAGTCCTGGGGCGCTTCGTGGGCATGGGCCTGACCGGCTTCATCCAGAAGCCCTTCAAGGTCGCCGCCATGCTGGAGCGCATCGAGGAGGTCCTGGGGGAGGGCACTTCAGGAGGCTGAGGCCGTGAGTGATCGCTACGACATCGTTCCCCTCAAGGCGCCCCGGCTCACCGGGCTTGCGCTCAAGGCCCTGGTCGGGCTCGCTGAGCGCGAGCTCCTGGGCCGGCCTCTCCGCTCGGAGATGAAGAAGACCGCCGGCATCGACGGCTTCCGGCGGACCCCGTGCGACGCGTCGCCGATCGTGGAGCCGCTGCCCGTGCGGCCTGGCGCCGACGGGAGCGGGGGCATGGACCTGGCGGCCGTGGCGGGTCTCCCGGCCCAGGCCCAGGGCTTTCACTTCGAGACCGTGGCGGACTTCCAGCGCGCCTACCAGACCGGCGACGCCACCCCGGCCCAGGTCGCCGAGCGCATCACCGCGTCGATCGCCGCTGCCGAAGGGCTGCCCCAGGCGCTCCGGACCTTCATCGCCCACGACGCCGCCGACCTGATGGCCCAAGCCCAGGCGTCGACGGCCCGCTGGTCTGCCGGCGAGCCCCTGGGGCCCCTCGACGGCATCCCCGTCGCCATCAAGGACGAGCTGGACCAGGTGCCCTACCCGACCACGGTGGGCACCCGCTTCATGGGCAGCGAGCCTGCGTCCTCGGACGCCACGGTCGTGGCCCGACTCCGGGCTGCGGGTGCCCTGTTGATCGGCAAGGCGAACATGCACGAGGTGGGCATCGGCGTGACCGGGCTGAACCCGCACCACGGGGCCGCCCGCAACCCCTACGACCCCACTCGGGTGACCGGGGGCTCGTCCAGTGGCTCAGCCGCCGCCGTGGCTGCGGGGCTGTGCCCGATCAGCGTGGGTGCGGACGGGGGCGGATCGGTTCGAACGCCCGCGTCCTTGTGTGGGGTGGTCGGCCTCAAGGCCACCTGGGGGCGCATCTCGGAGCACGGGGCCGCGCCCTTGTGCTGGCACGTGGCCCACGTGGGGCCTCTCGGCGCGACCGTCGCCGACACCGCTGCGGCCTATGCGGTGATGGCGGGTCCGGATGCCCACGACCCCTGGTCGCTCAAGCAGCCGGCCCCCCACCTGGACGGACTGGAACAGGGGGACCTGACCGGGCTGAACCTGGGCATCTACCGGCCGTGGTTCGACGACGCCGATGCGTCGGTCGTCCAGGCCTGTGAGCAGGGAGTGGCGGCCCTGGTCGCGGCTGGCGCCCAGGTCCAGGAGATCGTGCTGCCCCAGCTCTCGGTGATGCGGGTCGCCCACCTGGTGACCATCGCCTCGGAGATGGTGGCGTCGCAGCTCCCCTACGACCGGGACCACCGGCGGGACTACGGCCTGGACACCCGCATGAACTTCGCCCTGGCCCGGGACTTCACCGCGTCTGACTACGTGCACGCCCGGCGCCTGCGGAACCACTTCACGGCCGACGTGCTGGCCCGGATGGGGTCGGTCGACGTCATCGTGACCCCGACCAATGGCTGCACTGCCCCGCCGCTGCGGCCGGACGCCTTGCCGGACGGCGAGTCCGATCTGGCGACCCTCGATCGCATCATGCGCTTCGTGACCCTGGCCAACCTGATCGGGTTCCCGGCGCTGTCCGTGCCCTGTGGGGCCGACGACGACGGCCTGCCCGTGGGCCTGCAGCTGATGGGCCGACCGTGGGAAGAGGCCCTGCTGTTCCGACTGGGCAGGGTGGTCGAGGCCGCCACGACGCGGCCCGCCCCTCGGGTCCACTGGAGACTCCTGGGGGGCGAGGCGCCCAGCCTGCGCGGCTGAGCGAAGCCGCCCCCCGGGCTCCAATCCACTCCGGTGGCCCTGCCGATCAGGCCGCTGACCAGCCGGCGTCGGCGGACGGCGGCGTGGCGGACACGGTGGCGGCGGGCTCGGGACCGGGCTCCAGCGCGGCATCGAGCACCTGGGACATGTGGTCCACGAGCACGAACTCCAGGGCGTCGCGGGTCTCCTGAGGCACGTCTTCGAGGTCCGGCTCGTTGGCCTTGGGCAGGATGATTCGGGTCAGGCCGCGGCGGTGTGCGGCCAGGACCTTGGCCTTGATGCCGCCCACGGGGAGCACGCGTCCCCGCAGAGTGGCCTCGCCGGTCATGGCCACGTCGCTGCGCACCGAGCGGTCAGTCAACAGGCTGGCCAGGGCGGTGAACATCGTCACCCCCGCACTGGGGCCGTCCTTGGGCACGGCGCCGGCGGGCACGTGGATGTGCACGTCCCGGTCCCCCAGGCCGCCGGACAGGCCCAGGACCGGCCCGTGGGCCAGTACATAGGTCAGCGCGGCGCGGGCGGACTCCTTCATCACGTCTCCCAGCTGGCCGGTCAGCACGAGCTGGCCCTTGCCGGGCAGGGTGCTGGCCTCGATGGTCAGCACATCGCCCCCCACCGGGGTCCACGCCAGGCCGGTTGCGACGCCCGGGCGACTGGGTCCTTCGTGGGCCTGGGCGTGGAATTTGCGCCGACCCAGGTAGGTGGGCAGGTCGTCCACGTCGACGTGCAGCGCCGCGTCGTCGCCGCCCCGGGCCTTGCGCACCGCGGCGGCGCGGAAGACCTTGCCCAGCACCCGCTGGAGCTGGCGGACGCCGGCTTCCCGGGTCCAGCCGGCGATGGCGTCGGCGATGGCGTCGTCGGTCAGCGCGACGGCCCGTTCGTCGAGGCCCGCGTTGGCGGCCAGCTTCTCCAGCAGGTGGTCTCGGGCGATGGTGGCCTTCTCGGCCGGCGTGTAGCCGGCGATCTCGATGATCTCCATCCGGTCGCGCAGGGGCCCGGGGACCTGGCTCATATCGTTGGCCGTGGCGATGAAGAGCACCTTGCTCAGGTCGAAGGGCACCTCCAGGTAGCGGTCCACGAAGCTGTGGTTCTGCTCGGGGTCCAGCAGCTCCAGCAGCGCGGAGGCGGGGTCGCCCATCACGCCGCGGCCCAGCTTGTCCACCTCGTCCAGGAGGAAGATGGGGTCGCTGGTGCCGGCCTGGCGCAGGCCTTCGATGACCCGGCCCGGGCGGGCGCCGATGTAGGTCCTGCGGTGGCCTCGCAGCTCGGCTTCGTCGCGCACACCGCCCAGGGCGATGCGGACCAGCTCCCTGCCCGTGGCGCCAGCGATGGCCTCGCCGATGCTGGTCTTGCCGACGCCCGGAGGGCCCAGCAGCAACAGCACGTCGGCCCGGCCTGTCCCGGCCAGCATGCGCACGGCCAGGTGCTCCACCACCTGGCGCTTCACGTCGTCTAGCCCGTGGTGGCTCTTGTCCAGGGCTTCCTCCAGGCTGTCCAGGTCCGTGTCGCCGGCGCTGGTCACGTTCCACGGCAGGCTGGACAGCCGGTCCAGCCAGTCCATGGCCACATTGCGCTCCGGGCTCTGGGCGGGAATGCGCTCCAGCCTGCGGAGCTCCCGGTCCACAGCGGCCTGGACCTTGTCCGGCAGCGCCAGGCCGGCGAGCTTGTCCTTGATCAGGGCCAGATCGTCGTCGCTGTCGTCCTGGCCAAGCTCCTGCTGGATCGCGGCGAGCTGTTGGCGCAGCATGGCCTCTCGGCCATTGGACTTCACCCGGTCCCGGATGGTCTGCTGGGCGTCCAGGACCTCCTTCATCTCGGCGAGCTTCTGGAGGACCCTGTCGGCCCGGGCCATCGGGTCAAGGGTCAGCAGGATCGTGCGCTTCCAGTCGTGGGGCGCGTCTACAAACGCCGCGATGGCGTCCAGCAGGCTGGCGGTGTCCGTCACCCGCTTCAGCACGCTGTCGACCGGGATGCCGGCGCCAAAGGTGCTTGCCGCGTCCCGCACACTCTGGCGCAGGGTGGCGTCGGTGGCGTCTGCTTCGGCGGTCTTGGGCCACGGGGCCACGATCGCTTCGAACCGGGGCTCCAAGTAGGGCTCGGCCCGCATCATCTCGCCCAGGCGGACGCGAGCGATGCCTTGGACCACGATGCGCACGGGGCCCTTGTCCGGCACCTCCTTGCGGATGATGCGGCCCAGGGTGGCGATCGGGAGGATCTGCTGGGGGCCGGGGTCTTCGGCCGGTGCGGACTGAACGCCCACCAAGATGTAGTCGCCGGCTGCGTCCAGAGCGGCCCGGCTGCGTCGTCGGCCCACGGCCATCGGCATCACACCCCAGGGGAGCAGGACGCCTCTGCGCAGCGGCACCAGGGGCAAGGAGGCGGGCAGGTCGTCGGGCAGACGCACGTCGAGATCCAGGCGCAGTTCGGCCATGGTGGGGTCCTCTGGCTGCAGCACAGCCGTGGTCAGTGGCGCCCCCGTCGGGGTGGGGGGCGCCGGCCCTCAAGAGGTAGGCACTCGCCTGAGCGGGTCAATCATTTTCTTGCATCTGTGTGCAAGCTTGCACGCTTCTCGGCGGCGAGCCAGTCCTCTGAAGGCAATCCCCGGGCCGATCGGGCTGCTGTGACCGCCGCCAGGTAGTCCGGGTGAGGGGGGTTCTGGCGGGTCTCCTCGGGCAGCAGGTAGGTCCATGCCAGCTGACCGTCCACGCTGATGCGCGAGCGCCGGTAGAAGTGCGGGTGTCCCTCGATGCGGTCCAGGGTCTCCCAGTGGCTCGGGGTGAGCTGGTAGAGGATGCCCGGGACGGGCCGGCCCAGGTGACGGTGCAGGGTGCCCACCCCGCCGCCCCACATGCGGGAGGCGCCGGCAAAGGCCGCGCGGTGTCCCGGGAGCCACGCAGGTCCCAGCTCCACGTGACCTGGGCAGCGCTCGGCGAAGCGCTCGGGGTCCATGTTGGAGCCGTAGGCGAAGTAGGGCAGCGCGTCGGGGGGCATGGCGAGGAGGGTAGCGCGGGGTCTTCAGGCGGCGGAGCTCTGGGCGCCGATGGCTTCGCGCAGGCCTAGCTGGAGTCGGATGGCCTTGAGGAGGGGAGCTGGGACCGGTGTGCGCTTCAGGCGGTGTGCGGAGCGAAGCGGAACCCGCAGCAGGCTGCCGGCAAAGGAGGTGCTCAGGCCCTGCTGCAGGACGATCTGGATGGCGGCGGCCTTGGCCGCGCGGCAGTCGGGCTGGCGACCCGTCAGGTCTGGCCGAGCGATCGCTGCGGCCGCAGCCTGGGGCAGGAGCGACAGGGTGCTCCCCGGGGTCAGATCGTCCACCAGGGCGTGTCTCAAGAGGTCGGCTCGCGAGAGCCTGGGGAGGGCGGCCCTCACCCGTGGGATGCATCGGTGGCCGGTCACCCTCAGCCCGAGGAGGTCCCACAGGGTGTTGCACTCGCCCAGTGGATCTCCTGCCGAGCCGTGGTGTTCACCCTGGCGGTGGATGTAGTGGAGGGCGTTCTCCAGGTGTCGGAGGGACTCGACCGGCCTGAGGCGTGCGCGTTCGAAGCCAACGCTCAGTTGAAGTCGCTTCACCAGGCAGCCTTCGGCCTTGTTGGCGCCCCGCCCGGCGGTCACCCGGTCACAGGCGAGCAGCAGGTGCAGGTGGTTGTCCGGCACGGAGAAGGCCAGCAGGCCGTAGCGGTCCGGGAGGCCGAGGAGCGTCCTGGCGGTGAGGCGCCGGGCCGCGGTTGTGGGTGTGATCAGGCGGTCTTGGACCAGGTGGCTGGTCACGTGCCAGGCGATGGCGGTCATCAGAAGCTCCCAAGAGGGAGCGCGGTCGGACCGCCGAGGTATGCACGGGTAGGGGCGGCGGGTAGGGGTCCCGTCCGTTTCTTCGGCCGAAGCGTCGGCCTTGGGTGCGCCAACCGGCGTAGTGGC
>Ga0114933_10001507_pt1 | contig 25888 bp, 30 predicted proteins | sample 4SBtaG_FD_89691 | JGI IMG/M metagenome (GOLD analysis project Ga0114933, IMG submission 89691) | Deep subsurface microbial communities from Kolumbo volcano to uncover new lineages of life (NeLLi) - 4SBTROV12_W25 metaG | ecosystem: Environmental > Aquatic > Marine > Volcanic | place: Kolumbo... | reverse complement strand
CCTATAAGATAATTAAAGTAAACAGTATTATTTTTTAGCTATTTATCCATAAGATTCGAATTTAACCGAAAAGTTTCCTTTTTTGTCTTTTTCTTTTTCTAATAAAAATCCCTTTGGTCGTACAAAATCTAAAACACCATCAACAGTTCCTTGCCAACCACACACATAAAATATAGTGTTGTCAGGAGTAATCTTTTCTCCAACAAGCTCCTCAAGAGGAGATTTTCCATTACTAGTTGGTTTTAAAAATTGTTCAACCCTTCCAGTTTGACCAGTCCATGATCTATTGAACCATTCTTGTGGTCTACTAATAGATGCTCTATATTTGAAATTCCATTTGTCAGCACCTCTATCCAAACTTTCTTGATCTAAAGCAGTTAATTCATCTTTATAGCTTAGTTCGTCAACATAACTAGAACCATGCAAATTGATAATTTCTCTTTTATCACCCAAATCATGAAGGTGTCTAGCAAAACTCATGAATGGGGCAATTCCTGTTCCACCGCTTACACAAACAATTCTTCTTTCATCCTTGCTACCATCACCCATCTCCTCATTAATTTTTAAAGCAGCACCAGTTGGTGGAATCCAGGAAACTTCATCACCCTCACCTGCATTAAATAATGCAGTTGTTACACGACCCGGTAAAGGTTTTCTAACCCATCTGACTACTAGTTCAATATACTTTTTATTTTCAGGATGTGAAGCAATTGAGTATGCCCTACGAATAATTTTATTATCTTCACTTTGTATTGGCATTCCAACTGTAATGAATTGACCTGCTTCATAATTTGGAATTACACCATCACTTGGAACAAGTCTAAAAACTGCTAAATCTTCTTTTAGTAATTGAACATATGTGATAATAGCCTTTTTGTCGATTGCCATAGGTGTTGATCCGCTTAGTTATGGTTAAAAATATTGTGATGATTCTTAGGCTAACCTAAATTATTACTGGTTTAGAAATCCTAAAAGGGCGATAAATCATAGTTTCTCTATGGGCCGGTCGTTCAGCCTGGTAGGATGCGCGCATGGCATGCGTGAGGTCAAGGGTTCAAATCCCTTCCGGTCCATTCGACATTTTTTCATATTTTTCAAGTAGAAATATTAATTCTTCATCTGCATTTTCACTCAGTTTTTCAATTTCATTGTCAAAAATTTTACCTCCTATCTTAAAAAATGCTTGAACTGCATTCTTTCTCACTTCAATTTTTTTATCATCAAAGCAGTTTCTGATGAGATTTATTGATTGTTGAGCATTTAGATGTGCCAATGCACCAAGAGCATAAGATCTTACCATACTACTAGTATCCTGTATCAATCTTTCAACATATGGTATTGCATTAGAATCTCCTCTATTTGCTAAAACAAGAGACAAAAAACCTTTAACATTGTTACTTTCTGAATTCAAACCGTCAATCAAAATGTCTGATATGTCATTTTCATTAAGAAAGAGTGAATAAAATGCTTCGCCCCTGACCTGTATATTCTGATCATCTAGTTTTGATATGATTTTTTTGATAATCTCCGGATTTTGTGTATGTATATGTTCTGAGATTTCAGTTTTATCTATTTTTGATTCATCCATGATGAATCAACTATAGATAGTAAGATGTAAAAATATTCTGAATATTATTCATGTTTTTAGATCTGATTTAAATTACACCCAATGCTCAGGGCAGTATGTCAACCGACAACACAGAAACAAACACAGAAACAAACACAGAACCAAACACAACAACCAGCACTTCTCAGCCTTCTGTAAAAGCTGAATCAAGAGATGTTGTATACATCGGAAAGAAACCATTGATGGCATATGTTACATCCACATTAATTCAGTTGGCAAATGTTAAATCTGTTAGCATTATCGCACGCGGTATGAGTATTAGTCGTGCTGTAGATGTTGCACAAATCATATCACGCAAAACAGAGAATACTGGATATAGTATTGGAGATATCAAAATTGATTCTGAACCAATGGAATCAAAAGATGGAAAAACTAGAAATGTTTCCACTATTGAAATTAAAGTAGAGAGAAACTAACTCTACTTGTTTTCTTTTATTTTTTATATTTTTGTTCTAATTTTCTATATTTTGCTAATTCCACAACATCGTTGAATTGATTAAAGTTTACAATTTGTTTAGATAATTTACTAGTTGTTCCTGATTTTTTTAATTCTTGTAGCAATTTGAGTGTTGAATATGTATTGGAAAATAAAACTGAAAGTGGATATAGAACTATTTTGAATCCCATTTTGTGTAATTTTGATTTAGAAATTATTGGTGTTGCACCACCCTCTATCATATTTGCTACTAATGGCGCATTAATTGACTCTCCGATTATTTTCATTTCTTTGATTGTTTTTGGTGCTTCAATGAATATAGCATCTGCACCAATTTTCTTATAATATAATCCTCTTTCAATAGCATTGTCTAACCCTTCTATTGCTCGTGCATCAGTTCGTGCCACAATAATAAAGTCCTTATTACTTCTTGCGTCTAATGCAGCTTGAAGTTTTTCAGCATATTCATCTTTTTGTATCACTTCTTTCCCTTGCATATGACCACATCTTTTAGGCCATCTTTGATCCTCTAAGAATATCCCAGATGCTCCAACTTCTTCTAATTCCTGAACTAGTTTCCATACACTTAGTGCATTTCCATATCCTGTATCTGCATCTACAATGACTGGTGTTGAGACAGCATGACAAATCCTTCTTGCATTGTCAACAGTTTCAGTTGAACCAATGAACCCATAATCAGGCATTCCAAATAACGTAGCTGATGTTCCATAACCAGTCTGGAACATGGCTTCGAAACCAACTTTTTCTACTATTTTTGCACCAATGGCATCATAAACACCAGGCATTACCAATGGCTTTGATTTATCCTGAAGAAGTTTCCTCACACTTTTCATAATTCATATTTTTTTTGAATTATTTATGGATTAGTTTATCTTGATCTTTTTCTCTCTTTCACGTGACATTTTTTCCATTTTAGCTAGTTCAGATTTCAAGAATTTCTCATATTTTTCAATCTCTTCTTTAGTCATCCTGGCTGCATTCTCACTTAGTAATGATCCAATGATAGATAGACGTTCTAACATATCCAATACAACAAATCTACCCACATTACCAAGCCTAAACAGAACATCCAATTGATTTTTTACAATATCGTTGATTGTTTGAAGGTCATCAGTAGTTTTTCTACCTTTTTTTGTTATTCTATACTTTCCATCTTTATCTTCAGAAATTAACCCATCATCTAGAAGCCTTCCTAACAAGGGATAAATTAAACCTGGAGAGGGTTTCCATTTTCCTTCACTCTGTTTGGTAGCTGAATCGATTATTTGTTTTCCAGTATATGATTTCTTTTTTAATAATTCAAGTATAAAAAAACGTGAAAAACCTCTTGGTATTGAACTCCCAACTCGTTGAATCCAGTCACCTATCATCACTAGTGATATCACTAGTGATATATATAATACTTTTGGGGGATATTAATAATAGAGATCTAGATTTTTAGAATTTACATACATATTGACCCATTCAAAATATTAGATTAGAGATGAGGAATAGTCTTGAATATGATCTGATCATTGTTGGTTCTGGTCTTGCTGGTTTGAGAGCAACAATTCAAGCTGCAAGAAGAAATTCCAAAATACGGATTGGAGTAATATCAAAAGTACAAGTTATGCGTTCTCATTCTGTTTCTGCTGAAGGAGGAACTGCAGCAGTATTATTTCCAGACGAAGGTGATTCTATTGAATCACATATTTATGATACAGTAAAGGGCAGTGATTTTTTGGCAGATCAAGATGCTGCAGAACGGCTTTGTAAGGAAATACCTAACGAAATCTATCAACTTGAACATTGGGGCATGCCATGGTCCAGACGAGAGGATGGTAAGATTGGCCAACGAGCTTTTGGAGGTTATAGTTTTCCTCGAGCGTCATATGCTTCAGATAAAGTTGGATTTTTTGAAATGCAAACATTGTATGACACATGCCAAAAATTTGATAATATAGAATTTCTTAATGAATGGTTTGTAACTTCAATTGTTCAAAGTGGAAAAAAATTTGTGGGTATAACAGCTATTGAATTATCAAGTGGAAATTTTTATACAATCAAAGGTAAGGCGTTGATAATTGCAACTGGTGGTGCTGGCAGAATTTACAGTTTCTCAACGTATGCACTTTCATCAACACCTGATGGCTTAGACATGGCATATCGTGCAGGTATTGCTTTAAAAGATATGGAATTTGTACAATTCCATCCAACAGGAATAATGCCTTCTGGAATATTGATAACAGAAGGTGCTAGGGGGGAAGGTGGTTATCTGATCAATAAAGATGGTGAAAGATTCATGGAAAAATATGCAGCAAAATTAATGGAGTTAGCACCACGAGATATAGTATCTAGGGCAATTATGACTGAAATCAATGAAGGTCGTGGGTTCAAAAATGAAACAGGAGTAGATTGTATGAAACTTGATCTTCGACACATAGGTGATGAAGTTATCAAACAAAAACTTGGTGGCATTAGAGAAATATCAATAAAATTTTCTGGTGTAGATCCTGCAAAAGAATTGTTAGATATTCGACCTGTATGCCACTATATGATGGGTGGCATTCATACTGACATAAACGGTGCCTCAGAACTAAAAGGAGTATGGGCAGCTGGCGAAGCCGCATGTATTAGTATACATGGTTCAAACAGATTAGGTGCAAATTCCACTTCAGAATGTATAGTTTGGGGAAAAATTACGGCTGACGAGGCTGTCACTTACATAGAAAAGGAATCAAGCTCAGAACCATTTCCAGATCATTTGGTTTTTGCAGAGGAAAGAAGAATATATGATGGAATTTTCAGGGGAAAAGGAGAAGTTAATCCATATGAAATAAAACAAAAACTTACCGATACGTTAACTGAGAAAGCGTACGTTTTTAGAAATGAAACAGATTTGGTTGAAGGGTTAAAGAAAGTTCGTGAACTCAAGGCAATGACATGGAAACATGTTGATGATAAGGCTAAAGAATACAACACTAATTTTTCAAACGTGATGGAATTAGACTCAATGTTTAGAATTGCTGAAGTAGTTCTAATTGGGGCAATCAATAGAAAAGAATCTAGGGGGTCTCATGCAAGAACTGATTTCCCAAAGAGAGATGATAAAAATTTCTTGCATCATACATTAGCATATTATGATCCTCAGGAGCCAATTATGAAAACCCTCCCAGTTATAATAACTAATTACAAACCTGTTGAGAGGAAATACTAATGGAAAAAGATCGTAAGGAGGGCATCAAAGGAATGGCAAATCCTGGTCGATATGGAATAGAGCGTGTAGCCTACTGGCTAATGAGAATTACTGGTCTTGGATTGTTATTTTATTTCATTGGTCATATCTATGAAACAAGTAGTCTGCTTGATGGAAAAGCAGCTTGGGATTCTATGTTAGAATTAACACAAACAACAGAAGGTCACATATTTTTGACGCTAGTTATTGGAATGTGTGTATTTCATACAGGTAACGGAATTAGATTGATGATTGCTCAAGCAGGATTTGGGCTCGGTAAACCTCGTAGAGCTGATTATCCTTACACACCAAGCTCATTAAACATGAAAAATAAATTATGCATTTATGTTTCGATTGGTCTCGCTGCATTAGCTATGATGTATGGTCTAGGAGTGATGTATGATGTCTAATATAATGCGTGAAAGTCACATAATGAAAATTCATTATTTGACTGCTCTAGTAGCTGTTGGATTTGTAATTATTCATATTATGATTAGATTTACGCATGGATCATTCGCAAATTCCCTAGAGTTTGAAAGTGTGATTGCAAACTACGAATCTATTCCCTACGCTATAGTGCTAGAAGCTATGCTAATACTCATTTCAGTACATGGATTCAATGGTTTACGTATAATCTTACTTGAGTTAAAACAGGGAAATGCGTACGAAAACGCAGTTACATACGGATGTTTGGCTGCTATGATTGCTCTTATTGCATACGGTTCTAGAACAATAATCATGGCAACTATGGGAATGGTGGAAGCATGACTAAAGGTGGCGCATTACCAAAAGGATTTGAAAGACCAAGTAGCTCACCCTCACAAGAAAAATACGAAAAAGTAAAACCATCTTCCAAAACAACAACTCTTAGAATATCTAAATTTAATCCGGAAAGTGATTCTACTTCTACATTCTCAGAATTCAAAGTGCATTATCAGAGATGGACTACTGTATTGGATGCAATTTTGGAAGTTAAAAGTAACTATGATCATTCAATAGGCGTACGTTATTCATGTAGACAAGCTACATGTGGTTCTTGTGGTATGATTATTAACGGAAAACCAAAACTTGCATGTTTTACAAAGATATCTGAATTAGACTCTGATTCTGTAACAGTAGAACCAATGAATAATTTTCCAATAATACGTGATTTAGCTGTTGGATTTGAAAGACTGATAGAAACTCATAAACGAATAAAACCATACATAATTCGTGATGATTCAGAAGTAACTTCTGAAACTAAGGAATTTTTACAATCTCCTGAAGATGTTGAAAAATATATACAATTTGCTGGTTGCATAAAATGTGGTTTATGTAATTCTGCATGTCCAACGATGGCAACAGATTCATCCTTTGTTGGACCACAAGCGTTAGCCCAAGCCTATAGATATGTTGCAGATAATAGAGATAAGGGCAAAGACGAACGTCTTAAAATTATTGACGAACCTCATGGTATTTGGAGATGCCACTTTGCAGGATCATGTAGTCAAGTATGTCCAAAAGGAGTTGATCCAGCAATGGGAATTCAACTACTAAGAGGATATTTGTTAGGATATAGAAAATAATTATTCTTCAGAGGCTTTAGAAGAATCGTCTTCAGTTTTTGTTTCTTTTTTGTGTGGATTTGGGCTGTTATTTACCTGATTATTGATTTGTTCAGCCATGAAATGGTTTGAAACATTGATTTTGACATCATCAATGCCATCAATACTCAAAAGTTCATCATGTATATCTTGACAAATTTTGAACCCAAATACAGCTGGGCAAAAGGGGCTAGTAAGATGCAAATCAACCTTAACATTACTATCCTGAATATCAACTTCGTCAATTAATTCAAGTTCTGTGATTGATGTATTAATTTCCGGATCAACAATGCCAGATAATTTATCAAAGATTTTGACTCTTATTTGTTTAAGCTCTTGAGACATTAACAATAAATCATTTATGCTATATATAGCCATTCTGACTTGTATATTCAATGTACCGTTCACGTTTAGGAAAAAATTTGGGAAAGATAACGTTAGATTATGTATCATCACTAACTGATGATGTTCAAATCGCAATGTATGATATTCTAGGAAGTCAAGCACATGTTATCATGCTTTATGAAAATAAAATTATCGGAAAAAAAGATCTAAAAAAGATTCTAACTGGACTTGAATCGTTAAAAAAAGAAAATTTTCGAAAGAAATCTAACTCTGAAGATATTCATGAATTAATAGAATCATTACTAATCAAAAAGATAGGAATTGATGCAGGAGGAAAAATGCATACTGCTAGGTCACGAAATGATCAAGTGGCATTGGATATTCGTATGAAAATTCGTGATGACACAAATATTATTTGTCAGTGTTTGTTAGATACCATAAAATCACTTGTCAAATTAGCTAAAAAACATCAAGAAACTATAGTTCCACTTTACACACATCTTCAACAAGCTCAAGTTGGTTTGTTCTCTCATTATCTTTTATCTTATGCCGATGCTTTGTTCAGGGATCTTGATAGGCTTTACGTAACATATGGTAGGATAAATGAAAATCCATTAGGAGCTGGACCAATCGGTGGCACAAGCATAGTGATTGACAGACAAAGTACTGGAAAAATGCTAGGATTCAGTGGCATTGTTGAAAATTCAATCGATGCAACAACGACTAGGGATTTTGCAATTGAATATATCGCTGCAAGTGCAATATTAATGACGAATTTAAGTAGGATTTCAAAAGATTTTTCCATTTGGTCTACTTCAGAATTTTCTTTCTTGGAACTATCTGATGAATTCACTTCACCATCAAGTGTTATGCCACAAAAGAAAAATCCTGACATCCTTGAATTAACTCGTGGTAAAACATCACAGATAATAGGTAATCTAACATCTATGCTATCAACAATACAAGTACTGCCATCAGGTTATAGTAGGGATTTACAACAGGTTAACCCGTCACTTTGGGATACATCTCAAACTGTAATCTCTGCTCTGTTGGTTATGGAATCCATGCTGAATACAATTATCATAAATAAAAAAAATATGAAAAAGGCAGCAGAGGATGGATACCTTATTGCTCTTGATCTAGCTGAAAAGTTAGTTCACCATGACATATCATTTAGGAAATCACATCAAATTATCGGTCTGCTAGTCAAGGCTGCCCACAAATCCCATAAATCAATTTCTACTTTGACAAAATCAGAGGTAAAAAATGTGATAAAGGGGAAAAAAGTGAATTTAGAACTTTTGATGAAATTAATACAATCTACAACAATCATGTCTTCACTTCATGACAGGAAGTCTCAGGGTTCTTCTGGAATATCAGAGCAAAAACGAATGGTAGCGCACAGAATGAAAAAAATTGATATGTATCAAACGGGAGTAACAAAACGAAGTAATAACGTACAACGCTCACTAGACAATCTCAATAAAAAAGTCAAAACATTAATCAAATAAAACGGGTCTAGTGGGATTCGAACCCACGACAGCCGGATTAAAAGTCCGGTGCGCTACCTGGCTGCGCTATAGACCCCGCCAAGATACATTAACTGTATAATTTAGTCTTTTACAGATTATCGATAGCTGGAAACTTTAAAATTGACAACTTTGGGCGAATAGTTAAGCCCTTGTAGTATAGCCCGGTCTAGAATTCGGCCCTGTCACGGCTGAGACGCGTGTTCAAATCCCGCCGAGGGCGCCATTATTTTATTAATGAAAAAATCTCACTCAAAATTTCTTTATTTGTCGCCGCTACAAATGACAGTCTAGTTTCATAATCAAGATCCGAGTCAAGCGGTTCTAGGTTTTCATCTAATATTAGACCACCAGCCTCTTTAATCAAAAGATATCCAGCTGCAATATCTTGAACCCTAATCTTTCCTCTCAAATCAATAAAAATATCAATTAATCCTTGAGCAAACAAAGCCATCTCTAGGGCGTTTGCACCAAAATGTCTAACATGATGATGTTTTTCATAAATTGGAGAAAGCCGTTTCAGTAATTCTGGAGAAGTGCCAGAGCTGTTTATTCCAACAATCTTGTAAAGTGGTTTTTCTTGATGAACAGAAATTAGTTTATCATTTAGAAAAGCGCCTTTTCCTTTTGATGTCCAATAAATATCCCCTGTTGAAAGATTTGTAATTGCAGCATCAGTAATCGAACTCAATTTGTTATCTGTTGCAAATGCAAGCGAACAGCAAAAAAATGGTACACCTCTTACAGCATTAGCACTCCCATCTATTGCATCCATTATCACAAATCCCTTAGAATTTGATGATAATTCCACTTTACCACACTCTTCTCCAAGTACCGTACATTCAAAATTTATTTCTTTGAGATAATCAACTACAGTTTTTTCTGCTATAATATCGATATTTCGTGAAATATCCCCACCTGCACCTCTTCCAAAATCGCCAGCTACTGCTTCTTTGGTACCAGGCAGATCTTTGACATTTTCATAAACAAGTTTAGAAGTAGATCTAAGAATTTCAATTATATCCATGGATAGTTTCAAATAAAAACATAATTTAAGTGAAATTTTTTTTTAATGCATAAATACCAATTTACAAATGTCAAGATGTGAGCGGCAAGGATGAATCAGTTACTAGTAAAAGTTCCCTGAAAGGAACCAAATCTGGGAAGAAGATAATTAAGCAGTATTTTTTCAAATCTAAAGGATACAGGCAATTTAATAAATACAAAAAGGAATACGAAACAAACTTTCCTGAATTCACTAAACGATTTACAAATGACCTTTTGCAACAAATTAAAGATGATTCATCTCCTAATATTACGCAGCAGAAGTTTGGGGAAGAAATTGGTTCCACTGATATCATTTTAGGATCTTCAGAAATTGATCCAATCAAATCAAAACTGGAAAGCTTTGAAATACTTAATGATAGGGTTCTAAGAATTCTAAATTCAAATTTTGTAAAAATGACATTTCCTGTCTTCTATGGATTATTTGATGCATCTGCAGAATATTTTCATGATAATAATGATCCAAAACTTAGAGAAGATATTATTGATGGACATATTATTGCCATTGATCTCAGCGAACCGATGGACAGAATCATGGACAAGGATGAAGATTTAGATTATCTTGATGACTACAAACTAATGAATCCATATATCCTAAAATTAGCTCGTGATAAAATTGCAAAAGGCGGGGAAGAAGTTTTGAAACAATTTGAAGATGGATTTAGAGATGCTAGAATTGGACAATATATTGATGCAACGCTAAAACAAAATCCTACTTCCATGACAGAAGAAAAACTTCATGAAAGTTATAAGAAATACAGATCCGTAATGGGTACAGCTGGTTGTAATATGGCACTTTCAAGGAAACCTCTTGGAGAAATATTTCAGATAGGAATGGGTAAGGCTTCAGAATCAGTTGGGTGTGGTAATGAAATTGAAGATTCAATACGGGATAAGGCAGTAAAAATTCCATCGTGGCCTTTGTATTACAGTTTATTAGAAAATGATGTTAGAAAGGGATTTGATTTAACCATGAAAAAAAGTGAATCTTATCTTCGTGAAGCAAGAAACGCACTTGAAAGTTTACCAGAAAACTTCTCTCATAGGGAATTTTTAGAATTTTTATTTCTAACGGTGGAACATTATAATGAATTTTGGTTCAATAGATTACAACACGAAAATATTTGGTCAGATCTCCAGTCAAATCTTCCAAAGTGATTTTTATGATGTGGTCAGAAAAATATCGTCCTAAAAACATTGTTGATTTGGTTGGAAATGAAGAAGCCAGATCTGATTTTGTTGATTGGTTTACTAAATGGAAAAAGGGTACGAAACCAATCTTATTAGTTGGACCTCCTGGCATCGGGAAAACTACACTTGCCAAACTGGCAGCAAAACAATTTGGATATGATTTAATTGAACTGAATGCAAGTGACGTGCGTAGCAAAGGCAGAATTCAAGATATACTTCAACCAATCTTGGGTAGTGAGTCTTTACTGGGACATCCAATGATTTTCATCGATGAAGTCGATGGAATACATGGAAGAGCAGATTATGGAGGAGCTGAAACACTCATCAAAATTCTAAAAGAACCAACCGTACCAATTTTACTTGCAGCAAATTCTGATATTTCTACTAAAATGAAAAGTATCAAAAAAGTTGCAAGAACAATACGCCTAAAACCCTTACCTCCACGAATGATGCAATTGTACATAAACACTATACTAAAAAAAGAGGGAGTATCACTAGCACCAAAATCTCTGCAGAAAATAGTTGTTGAATCAAGAGGGGATTTACGTTCTATGATCAATAGCATACAAGCTAATGTAACAGGCTTTGAGCCACCAACGGAAAAATCATTTGAGAGATTAGACATAGAGGAAGGAATTAATGCATTTTTCAAATCTCATTCAATCGACGAGGCTAGAATGATACTTTATTCTATGCATATTGATCCTCGTGAGAAGATTAATGCATTTTACTCTAGCATCATAACAAGCAATATTGATAAAAAGAATCTTGCGTATATGTTAGAAATAATATCTAAAGCTGACATGTTATATGGAAAGATAATGAAAACACAAAACTGGAGATTGTTAAGATATCTTGATTCTATTTTATTAGGACTTTACAAACCTAATACACCAATTCGCTATTCACGGTTTAATCTTTCTTGGCCTATGATAAACAGAATTAGATGGGATGGAAAAAAGATTAAACTCTTATCGAATATAATTTCCAAGAATTTACATATTTCTGTAAGCACATTTGCAACATTTGTTTTTAATACCATATTATTCTGCATGAAAAATAATAAGCTAGATTTTGAGTTAGATGAGGAATTTGATGATATTATTGAAAAAGAAATGAGTTTGATAAAATGAGCTGGATAAAAATTACTATGAAATATGATGGAACCTGTATTGTATGCAATAAAAAGATCAGAGCAAAAGAGATTGGTTTTTGGTTAAAAGAAGAAAGTAAAGTTAAACATGAAAAATGTGCTGAAGAAAATAAAGAACTAAAATGTGCTATATGTAATGGCTCAGCTGGATGCATGGATTGCGAATTTTCTGAAATATGTGATCGTGAGAGTGTTTCCAAACTTTGTATCTGCAAAAAATGTGATAGTACACATGATTCATTTGCCTCATATCAAAAATCAATTATTGAAAAATTTCCTCTTCTAAATCTTAAAATTTGACCGATTTTAAGCACTCTTAATGTCAGAAGATAAAAAAGAACAAACTAAGAAAGAAACAGGACCAACCACACTTTCAGAGGCAGAGGCAGAGGCGGCAGTAGCAAAAGCAGAATATGAGGCTGCAAAAGAAGGCGCAGAAGATGCAAAACCTGATGATGGCACGCTTAGAACAACAACAATTTCAGACGCTGTAGCGGCATCGGAGACAGCATCTGCAGCAGAAGCAGCATATGAATCTGCAAAAGAAAAGGTAAAATCAGCAAGAATAGCATCAGAAGCTGCGTGGAAAGCTGAATATGAAGTAGCAAAAGCTAATGCTGGGGAGATAAAAAAAGATGAATTTACTCATAAACGGAAGCAGGACCGGATATTCAGAAGAGAGATGGGTGAACCAGAATTTTTTGGTCAAGCAAAGAGTATTGCATTACAAGCAGTACATACACAACAGGAGGAAGAAGAAATTTCAAGAAAAGTACAGATACCAACAGACCAAACCCCAAAATATAATCCAGAAAATTTATTGAGTCCCGAATTTGAAGGAATTTCTAACTATGAATCTGGATTAGGTGATATTTTAGATGAAGCTAAACTGAAATTAGAACGACTTCTAAATGATCCAAATTCAAATGTACAAGAAATTGAAATTGCTAAAACTAATCTTAAAAAGCTGAATTATTTATTTGAGAACTATCATTTGGGAATGAATGTATTTAGAACAGCTAAAGGCGGTAGAGAGACAATTAAGGAATAAACTGATGTGATATGAGTAAAAATAAATTTAATATTATAAATGCAAGAATTACTTTTAAGAATGTTCCTATACACAAAATCACAAATTATTCATTCAAAGATATTTCAACTGCATCTGAATCCTTTAAGAAAATCAATGGAGTCTCAGAATGTATAATAATTCAAACTGCTAGTAGGGTAGAAATTTTTCTAGTTAGTAAATCAGAATTATTTGCAGTCGAAAAAATAAAAGATGTTTGGACATCACTAACAGAACTTGAACAAATTGATATTGATCATTGGGATCAAACTTTAGAAGTGTATATGAACACTGATGTTTACCGTAATCTGTTACGATTAGCATCAGGGATAGACTCAGTAGTTATTGGAAAAGAAGAAATCTTGGACGAAATTAAAAATATGTCTTCAAGTGCTAAACAAGCTGGAAACTCCGGTAAAATACTGGGTAAATTATTTGACAGTTCTATAAGGATTGCAACTGATATCAGAAATTCAACCGGAATAGGTATTGGTATAAAATCAATAGGTGATATAGCTGTTAATCTAGCAGAAGAAAAGGTTGGAAATATTGGTTCTAAAAAAATATTGCTTATAGGAACGGGAGAAACTGCAGCTATGGTTGCTAAATGTTTCAATAAACAAAATCACGGGTTTGATGTTGCGAGTATGTCTATAGAACGTGCAACTGGTTTTTCAAAAATTTTAGGCGGAACCCCAGTAAACTTTGAAGACGTGATAGGATTTCCAAAACATGATATAGTTTTCGTTGCAACTACAGCAGACTATTTTCTAGTCTCTGCTAAAGATATGCAAAAATCAATGAAAAAGAGAAAATCCGGTATTATGATATTAGATCTATCAGACCCAAGAGCAGTTGAATTACAGGTGGGTATGATTCCTAAAATTAAAGCACTATTTAGGGACGAAATATCTGAATTAGATGACGAAAGTGGTGCCAGGAGAAAGAAGACTTCAACTGTAGAAGAAGCCATTAGTAAAGAAGTTCCAATCCTTGAAGAATCGATGAAACAACTTAAGGAAGGACATATCATTACAGCCAATTAACTATTCATAATATGGAAGAATAAGATATTCATTAATATAATAAAAATAAGTTTGTTTGTTAGTAGTTATGCATTCCGATAAAATTAATGAATTTTTAAAGAAAAGAAAGGATTCTAACCATGCAGGCGGTCAGGATAAAATTTCTAAACAGCATGAGAAAGGGAAATTAACTGCGAGAGAACGAATAAATCTTTTACTTGATGAAGGAAGTTTTGTAGAGATTGATGCGTTAACTACACATCATTATCATGAATATGACATGCAGAAAAAGAAATTCCATGGAGATGGTGTGATCGGTGGATACGGAAGTATTAATGGACGGCAGACTTACGTTTTCGCTTATGACTTTACAGTTTTGGGAGGAACACTGAGTCAAATGGGTGCAAAAAAAATTACCAAGCTAATGGATCATGCTATTCGTAATGGTTGTCCAATTATAGGAATTATGGATTCAGGTGGAGCACGAATTCAGGAAGGTATACTAAGTCTTGATGGATTTGGTGATATTTTTTATCATAATCAATTAGCATCAGGTGTTATCCCACAAATCACTGCTAGTATTGGACCATCTGCAGGTGGTGCAGTTTATTCTCCGGCAATGACTGATTTTGTTGTAATGGTAAACAAATTAGGAACTATGTTTGTTACGGGACCTGACGTTGTAAAGACAGTTCTTGGTGAAGAAGTTTCATTTGATGAATTGGGTGGAGCAATGACACATGGCAGTAAAAGTGGCGTCGCGCATTTTGTTGTTCAGAATGAGTATGAATGTATGGATCATATCAAGACATTGTTATCATATATCCCTCAAAATAATATAGAGGAACCCCCAATTGTAGTAAACGGTGATGATCCAAATAGACTGGATCATAACATAATTAACTTTGTACCTGAAGATCCTGTAAAACCGTATGATATTAAAAAAATTATTCATTCAATAGTAGATGATCATAACTTTTTTGAAATTCATGAATTATTTGCACAAAATATTGTTGTTGGATTTGCTAGAATGCATGGAAGAACAATTGGAGTTATTGCCAACCAACCATTATTTCTTGCAGGTGCGCTTGATATTGATTCTTCAAACAAAGCAGCACGGTTTATCAGATTTTGTGATTGTTACAATATTCCAATTATTACATTTGTTGATACACCTGGTTATATGCCTGGTACCAATCAGGAGCATAATGGAATCATTCGACATGGCAGTAAACTTCTTTACGCTTATTCTGAGGCAACAATTCCAAAAATTACTATTGTAATTGGTAAAGCATATGGTGGTGCTTACATTGCAATGGGTAGTAAAAACCTAAGAACTGATATTAATTATGCTTGGCCAACAGCACAAATTGCAGTTCTAGGGTCTGAAGGAGCCGTTAAGATTATGAACAGAAAGGAACTTGCAAATTCAAAAGATCCCGAGTCATTGAAAAAACAATTGGTAGATGAATTTACTGAGAAATTTGCTAATCCATATGTTGCTGCATCTCATGGAACAATTGATACAGTTATAGATCCTGCGGAAACTAGACCTATGATTATAAAAGCTCTGGAAATGCTTTCGAATAAACGTGATAAGCAATTACCTAAAAAACATGGAAATATCAACCTGTGATCAAAATGATAAGTAAAGTACTAATCGCAAATCGTGGAGAAATTGCATTACGTGTAATCAAAACTTGTAAGGCTCTAGGAATAAAGACAGTGGCAGTATATTCTGATGAAGATGTACATTCACTTCATGTAAAAAATGCAACAGAAGCATACCACATTGGTGAGGCTGCTCCTGCAAAGAGCTATCTTAATCAAGAAAAAATCCTTGAAGTCATGTTATCTTCTGGTACCGATGCTGTACATCCTGGTTATGGTTTCCTTTCAGAAAATGATGACTTTGCACGATTATGTGAAAAGAACAAAATCAACTTTATTGGACCATCTGCAGATTCAATGAATCTTTGTGGGGATAAGATGCGTTGTAAAGAAGCAATGCTCAAAGCTCAGGTTCCAACTGTACCTGGAAGTCCAGGTTTAGTAAAAGATGCTGGTGAGGCAGAAAAGATCGCAAATGAAATTGGCTATCCTGTAATGTTAAAATCAGTTTATGGTGGTGGTGGTCGTGGAATTAGAATTGTAACCACTGATCAAGAGTTACGAGATGGATATGAAACAGTTACAGCAGAGTCAATTGCAGCAGTAGGAAAATCCGCAATCATTGTTGAAAAATTCCTAGAAAAAACAAGGCATATTGAATATCAAATGTGTAGAGATCATCATGGAAATGCAGTACATCTCTTTGAAAGAGAATGCTCAATTCAAAGACGAAATCAAAAACTAATTGAACAAACCCCATCTCCTGTAGTCGATGAAGCCAAAAGAGAAGAAATCGGTGAATTAGTTGTCAAAGCAGCAGAAGCTGTTGATTATACTAACTTAGGTACTGCAGAATTTCTCAGAGCAGATTCTGGAGAATTTTATTTCATAGAAATTAATGCAAGATTGCAGGTAGAACACCCAATCTCTGAAATGGTATCTGGATTAGACTTTGTTAAACTTCAGCTAGATATTGCAAACGGAGAACCATTACCATTCAAACAAAATGATCTTAAGATGAATGGGTATGCTATTGAATGTAGAATTAATGCAGAAGATACTTTCCTAGACTTTGCACCATCAACGGGTCCTATTCCAGCCGTTACAATTCCTTCAGGACCAAGTGTTAGATGTGACACATACTTGTATCCTGGATGTACTGTATCTCCATTTTATGATTCTTTGATGGCAAAACTCTGTACTTGGGGACAAACATTTGATGAATCTAGACTTAGAATGCTTAATGCATTAAATGATTTTTACATTCAAGGTGTGGAAACTTCAATCCCTCTTTACAAAACAATTTTGAACACTGAAGAATACAAAAATGGAAAACTCACCACAGATTTTTTGAAAAGATATAATATTATTGAAAGATTGGAAGAAGACATAAAAAATCAAAGGAATGATAAACAAATTGAAGCTGTTGCTTCTGCTGTAATGTATTCAGAATTTTTTCAGAGTAAAATAAAATCATCAAATACGACAAGCTCACGATGGAAAGATCTAATATAGTGATATAAAATGGAATTCAAACTTGAGGATGTAGAAGAAACTTTCAACGGAGAAATTATTAATAAAATTTCAAATAATGAGTATCTAATTAAGATCCAAGACAAAGAACATCAACTTCGAATATTAAATATTGATTCTAACGGGATGGAATTTGTATTAGATAATAAATTCCATAATGTGAAATATGTGGAAAACCATACTGCTGAAATGAGGATTGTTATTGATGGTGTATCTTTGACAATCAATATGCATACACAACTAGACAAAATTGTTTACAAAAATACTGGAAATGCTGACACAGGTTCTGGGCAGATTAATCTGAGAAGTCAAATTCCTGGCAAAGTTGTGTCAGTAGAAGTTAACGAAGGTGACAAACTAAAAAAAGGTGATGTTGTTTGTGTTTTAGAATCAATGAAGATGCAAGTATCGGTAAAAGCTCACAAAGACGGAGAAGTAAAAAATCTAAAAGTTAAGGAAGGAAATTCTGTTAACAAGAATGATATTTTAGCAGAGATAGAATAAAATCAATTTCCCTTTTTGAGGAAATCTATAATCTCTTGATAATTTGGTTCTTTTAATGGATCCTCTGAAACCCATTTGTATACCACTGTACCATTTTCATCAATGATGAAGACAGAGCGTTTTGCAAAATTATAGTCCTTAAGATGCAGAAGATCAGGTGATAAAATATCATAATCTCTTATCGCTTTGCTGTTATAATCACTAAGTATGGGAAAGTTGAAGTTATTTTTCTCAGCGAAAGCCTTGTTCGCGAACGGACCATCATTACTTATAGCAATAACTTGAGCCCCAAGATTTGAGATCTCTTCCCAAGAATCCCTAAATGTACAAAGTTCGGTCTCACAAACTGGAGAACTGGCGGCAACTATGAATGATAAAACCACTTTTTTAGTCCTAAACTCATTTAGCGTTCTCATTTTCAAGTCTGTATCTGCAAGCTCGAAGTCTGGAGCAGTATCTCCAGTATTTAGTACCATATTACATGGATCAGAACGTCCTATATCAATTATAACACATAAAAATTAATTAGTCATTTTCGATCATCCAAATTCTACATAGATTTTTATATTCTCAGAAGGGAGTCAAGCTACTTTGGCAGGTGAAACTGTTGCAGGGTACAGTAATGTTTTGTTTATGTTTGGTTTTGCCGTTGTTGCTTTAGCCCCAGCTCTCATAATATCAAGAATGATTGCACCACGTACCAAAAGTAATCCAGTCAAATTTTTACCTATGGAATGTGGTCAAGTCCCATCTGGTGAAGGGCGAACCCACTTTATGATGCAATATTATGCCTACATACTGATGTTTGTGATATTCGATGTTATGGCTATCTTTTTGTATGCTTGGGGAAGTACATTACTTGATTTACCAAAAACAGCAACATTACCAATAATTGGATTTTTAGGAATTATGTTTGCCGCGATGGCATACGCACTTTATCAAACAAAGAGGAAAAACATATGGTAAATGATATCACAGTTTCAAAACCTAAAGGACTGTCAGTAATAAATCAAATTAATAGTCATAATGCAAATGTCTTTGTTGGAAAATTAGGTGATTTACTTTACAAAGCAGTTGATACACCGTTAGGAATGGCGTTAAACTGGGGACGCTTATGGTCTTTATGGCCGGTTCATATTGAAACTGCTTGTTGTAGCGTAGAATTTGGTGCAGCATCGGGACCAAGATATGATGTGGAAAGGTTTGGTATTATAGAGGCTTTTGGAAGTTTAAGGCAATGTGATCTTGTTGTTGTACAGGGTACAATAACAAGAAAGATGGCACCACGACTACGGTTAGTCTATGATCAAATGCCAGAACCAAAATATGTTATAGCTATGGGCGCGTGTGCAATCACTGGAGGATTATATTTCGATTCGTATAATGTATTACCTGGTATAGATGGCATATTACCGGTAGATGTCTATGTACCAGGATGTCCACCAAGACCAGAAACTCTGATTCAGGGATGCATGTTACTGCAAGAGAAAATAAAAAGAATGAAAGCAAGGTAGTGTTCAAAATGAGTTCTGATGAAAACAATACAAATGTTGAGAAAACAGAAGAGGCACCACCTGTTCCTGAATTTGAAAACCCACTAGCTAACTTAATCTTAAAAAAATTTCCTAGTGCCACAATCGCTTTTGCAAATACAGATCGAACTCGTGTAAATGTAAGTAAGGAAGAGATTATTCAAACAGCTTCTTTTATTCGTGACGAACTTCATTTTGATCATGCCGAGTCTGTAAGTGGAGTTGATTATCCTGATGAGAAACAGATTGAAGTTGTTTATCATCTTGGATCCTATGATGATCCTTCACTGAGTAAACAAATACTGACACTGGCTACACGTGTACCACGGGAAGATAATCCACATCCTGGAAATGACAGTACAAAATTATCTAGCCTATATGAAATTTTTCCAAGTGTTGCATTTCATGAACGAGAATGTTTTGAAATGCTAGGAGTTTATTTTGAAGGAAATCCAGATAACAGACGATTATTATTACCAGAAGACTGGGCGGATATCCCTCCATTAAGAAAAGACTTTGACATTAAGGGTAGATAAAAAATGAGTGCTAAACTTCCTCCAGGTCTACAATTAGAAAAGGTTGATGATCGTATTATGACATTAAATGTGGGTCCACAGCATCCTGGCTCTGGCCACATGAGAATAATTATCAAAGTTGATGGTGATTATATTGTCCATACTGATCCAGATCCTGGATATGTTCATCGAGGGGAAGAAAAGATGGCTGAATATAGAAATTACATCACTAACATACCTCATTTGGAAAGACCCGTAATTCACGATTCCTGTAATATTCTTTATCCATACTGTTTGGGTATCGAAGAATTGCTTGGATTGGAAGTACCAGAACGAGCAAAATATCTAAGGGTTATAGCTGCTGAACTCAACCGTTGTGTGTATATACAGTATTGGCTGGCCATTTATGGAATCTTCTTGGGTCACTCTACAATGTTTATGTGGCCAACTGGAGATCGTGAATTACTAATCGATCTTTTAGAGAAGATGACAGGTGCACGTGTCACACATGCCTACTTTGTCCCTGGAGGAATTAGGAATGACGTTCCTCCTAACTTTGAAGATGTGTGTTTGAGGCAAGTAAATTATTTTGAGAAGAGAATCAAAGAATATGCAGATGTTTTTTATGATAACCCAATTCTTATCTCCAGAACACGTGATACAGGGGTTTTATCAAGAGAAGATGCAATTAAACTTGGTACAACTGGTTCTGTTTTACGTGCAAGTGGTGTAGATTTTGATATTAGGAAAAAGGAGCCATATGATGTTTATGACGAATTAGATTTTCAAAGTCCTACCCTAAAAGAAGGTGATTCTTACGCTCGCTCCAAAATTCCTTGGCTTGATATGCTTGAAAGCTGTAGAATAATTAGAGAAGCATTAAAAAAAATGCCCAAATCTGGTTCAGTCAGAGTAAAACTAAAACCAAAACCAAAAGGAGGAGACACAGAAATTTATCGTAGAGTGGAATCAGGCAGAGGTGCCCTTGGAATGTATATTGTGTCAAAAGGTAAACCTCAACCTTATAGATTAAAGATCAGTGTTGGGTCATTCCGAAATTTGATTGCTATGCCACATTTACTTACAGGTGAAAAACTTGGAAATATGCCTGCTGTTTATTGGAGTTTAAACTATTGGCCAGTGGAGGCAGATAGATAAATGTCTGTTATTGCACCCAAGTTTCGATTAGGCTACTTAATCAAGGGAGTTATTGATAACATATTCTGGATAATTATCTTAGTAACTTTAATTGGGATTCCAATAATTCAGATTGTACTCATTTACATAGATTTTCCAATAGTTGATGGTGAAATATGGGATCCATTTAGAATATTAGATGCAATAACACACCCTGAAAGAGCATTACCGCTTGTAACTACTTTGTTACAGTCTGATCTTTTCAAAGTTGTAGCTTTTCCTGGATTCGGATTTGCAGCTTTGATTGCTGCTGCAACTATATTTATTGAAAGAAAGATGTTAGCAAAACTTCAGTTAAGAGTAGGACCATTTTACTGTGGAAAAGTTGAAGGCATCCTACAACTAATGGCTGATGGATTAAAATTAATCTCAAAAGAGATTATAATTCCTGCAAAAGCCGATAAACCAATCTTTTGGGCTGCACCTGTTTTGTTTGCAGCTACAGCTGGAGCCTTTGTTGCACTTATACCAGTTGCCCCTGGTTGGGTTGTCGCAGATATTGATTTGGGTTTATTAGCGGTATTTGCTGTGATTGGATTTTTCCCTATTATCACTATTTTATCCGCATGGTCTTCTAACAGCAAATTCCCATTCATAGGAGGTATAAGGGCACTTCACCAAATGGTTTCATTCGAAATTCCATTAATTTTATCAGTTTTGGGAATTGTTATGCTGACTGGAACTTTGAATCTATCTGAGATTGTTCAAAGCCAATCAAACTTCCCATGGATTATTTTTATGCCTGTTGGTGCGGTTGTATTTTTTATTACAATTCTTGCAGAACTTGAAAGAATACCATTTGATCTACCGGAAGCAGAGAGTGAAATAGTAGCAGGCTGGCTTACTGAATTTTCTGGAATGATGTATGGCCTTGTCCAACTTGGTACTTATCTCAAGCTATATGCTTTTGCGGGACTTTTTGTTGTATTGTTTCTTGGCGGTTGGAATGGACCTAACATTGTTCCACCATTCCCTGCAGAAATTGTTACCGATGGTATTACTATTATGCCAGGTGCTCTTACAGTAGAAATTCCAGGATTACCATTATTAGCACATGAGATGATAAATGGAACAATTTGGTTTATGCTTAAAACAATTGGAGTAATTCTACTGATTCTCCTTCCAAGAGGAGTCTTTCCACGTATTCGAATTGATATGCTGTTACATATTGGTTGGTACAAATTAATTGCATTATCTTTTGTAAACATCTTCATTGCATTGGCTTTGGTATATGGTGGCGTTATAGGACCTGGAGGTATACTATAATGGGAACTGCTACAGGCATAATCAAAGCATTAAATTCTGGGATTAAACATATTGCAACAAAACGATTCACATTTAGATATCCTGAACAAAAACTCAAGTTTGTAGGGGATGGATATCAATTTGATCCTACCAGCGGTGCCGGTATAGCAGGCTATAAGGGACGCCATATTTTATTTCATGATAAATGTACTGGATGTAATCTTTGTTCAATTGCATGTGAAGAGATTGCTGAGGCCATTGCTATGCCAAAAGTTCCAGAACAATGGAAGCATAATAAAAAAGCTATAATGCCCCAAATAGATTATGGCAAGTGCGTATTTTGTGGATTATGCGTTGATGCATGTCCTTTCTATGCTTTGTATATGACAAATGATTACGAATTATCTTCATTTACCAAAGAGGGTTTGATCTATACTCCAGCACAACTTCAGGTAAAACCACAAGTTCAACAGGATGTTGAAATTCAGATTGACGAAAAAGGTGCTAAACATGGTTGATGCTTTATTTCTAGGAATTGCTGTACTGACAATTGTTTCCGCTATAGCGGCACTTGAGATGCGTTCGCTGATATATGGTTCAATAGCTTTAATGGGCACATTAGGCGGTATTGCAGGATTTTTTATTCTGTTAGATTCCCCATTTGTTGCACTATTTCAAATTGCTGTATATGTAGGCTCGATAGCTGTACTCATCTTATTCACTGTAATGTTAGTAAAAAGAGAATTAATTTTCAAAATGAGGGAAGATCGAAAACGTAGGTATGCAGGAATTGGTTTGATGCTAATAACGATGGTTGCTTTAGGCTCCCTATTATTCAGTTCAGGACTTCCCTCAATTACTACAGACGAACCTCCAGTAGATTACAAAGAGATAGGTAAGGACTTTTTAACATATTATTGGCCGGCACTAATTGTTATGGGGCTTGTATTGGCTGGCTCCATTACAGGAGCAATTGCATTAGCACGAAGAGTGGATGGAGTGGAAGATGAGCAACGAACTAATTGATTTTCTAATTGTTTCTATTGCCCTTCTGGCAATTGGTATTTATGGTGTAACAGTAAAGCGAAACTTCATTCGAATGCTTTTTGCAATTGAGATTATCATAAATGCAGCTAATCTTAATCTTATTGCTTTTGCAAGATTCATACCAAACAGTGAAGGACAAACACTAGCATTATTTTCTATTGCCGTTGCAGCTGCAGAAGTTGCAGTTGGACTTGCATTGATTATTGTGGCATATAGAATGTACAAGAATATTGACGTAGCCGACTTTAGGAGCTTGAAGGGATAATGGAATACGCATTGCTTCAGGCAGTTTTCCTGCCCCTATTGCTATCACCTTTAGCATACATAATTGGTAGAAGACTTGGTCATACTGCTGCAACATGGTTTACATTTGGATTATTACTTTATTGTACAATTCTTATCATCACTGCATCTATTGGTGAAACATATGAAGAACATTATCCTTGGACTGAGCTCTTTGGAGAATTTGGATTTTTGCTTGATGGCTTAGCTGCTCCTTTTGCAATAATGATCTATGTTTTGTGTACAATACTTGCATTATACTCCAAACCTTACATGTTACACAAATTTCATGAATTTTTCAAACAACAGGGAACTAAAACAGTCTATCAAAGTGACGGAACAGTATTGGCAGGCACATCATTAGAACAATTTGTTAACAAGCAATCTGGAGTGTACTATGCATTATTCCTCGTTTTTTCAATGGGAATGCTTGGTACTGTACTTGCTACAAACCTAATTGAATTTTACATATTCTTTGAAGTTATGTTAATACCAGCATTTCTTTTGGTAGGTTTCTGGGGTGATCATCCAAGACGTAGAATTGCACTTATGTTCTTTTTCTGGACACATGTTGGAGCAGTTATTTTACTTCTAGGATTTTTGGCTATTGGTCTTAGTGTAGGAAGCTTTGATTTTGCTGATATTAATGAGGCTGATATTTCAGCTGATATTCTGGTTCCTGCGGCAGTGGCAATCATAATTGGTTTAGGCGTAAAACTTGCAGCATTTGGATTCCATATTTGGTTACCTTATGCTCATGGGTCTGCACCAACTCCCATCAGTGCTTTACTTTCCCCCGCAATGATCGGAATTGGAGCATATGCACTCTTTAGGTTAATTGTTGAATTTTTACCACAGACATACGCCGATCTGTCTATTTGGATCACCATATGGGGTGTAGGAACAATGTTCTACGGTGGGGCAATGGCATTAATGCAAGATGACATCAAACGAGTTTTTGCATATTCCAGTATAAGCCAAATGGGCTACCTTTTGTTCGGAATAGGTTCTATCTCTACACTCGGTCTGGCAGGAGCAGAAATGATGTATGTTTCTCACGCATTAGGTAAGGGATTGCTCTTCATGACAGCTGGAGTCTTGATTGTACAAGTAGGTACACGAAGCCTTTCAAAACTTGGTGGACTTGGAAGTAAGTTACCAATCACTGCAGTATGTGCTGTTATTGGGGCTCTGACAATTATGGGTGTACCACCAACTAGTGGATTTATGGGTGAATGGATGTTGTTCTACGGTGTTCTAGAAACTGCATTGGAGGAAGGAAATGATGTAAGATCATTGATGTTTGCACTTGGATTGGTAGCCACTGTTCTTACAATGTCATACCTTCTTTGGATGCTAAAGAGAGTATTTTTTGGAAAACTTCCTGAAAATTTTTCCAAGGTAAAAGAAGCCAATTGGTATATGCTCTCTCCAATGATGGTTCTTGCCGGATTTACAATTGTACTTGGAATTTATCCTGACATATTCTTACAAAAAATCATGCCATACATGCAGGGGGTTTTGGGAGGATAGTAAATGGCGACAGAAGTTATTGCAACTGAAGGTGAAGCAATGTATGCTTGGATGATCTGGATTCTTCCATTTATCGCGGCTCTAATTATTCCTGCGGTTGGAAAGTTTTCAAAAATTTCAACTGGAAGAGTAGCTGTTGGATTTGCTGCCATGAGTGCTATATCTGCAGCAATATTACTTCCAATGGCATTAGACGGACATGAAATTCATGATCAAGTTGATTGGATTTCTGCAATTGGTTTGAAGGCTGGAGTTTTAGCTGATCCTCTTTCAATAATAATGGCAAACGTTGTAGGATGGATTTCCTTCCTGATTATGTGTTACAGTACTGGATACATGAAAGGAGACAAGGACATAGTAAGATTCTGGTTCTGGATGATGTTCTTCATTGGTTCTATGCAATTAATAGTATTATCTGATAACTTACTTCAATTATTCTTTGGATGGGAAGGAGTAGGACTTGCATCTTATGCTCTGATTAGCTTCTGGTATCGCGATAGAAAGAAAGACCACGTTGGACAAGAAGGTCGTAGTGCACTTGGTGTTATGGAATACTTTTCCCCAACACATGCTGGAATGAAGGCTTTCATCATGACCAAAGTAGGTGACGTAATGATGCTTGCCGGAATGT
>Ga0114933_10001506_pt1 | contig 25892 bp, 21 predicted proteins | sample 4SBtaG_FD_89691 | JGI IMG/M metagenome (GOLD analysis project Ga0114933, IMG submission 89691) | Deep subsurface microbial communities from Kolumbo volcano to uncover new lineages of life (NeLLi) - 4SBTROV12_W25 metaG | ecosystem: Environmental > Aquatic > Marine > Volcanic | place: Kolumbo... | reverse complement strand
TCAGACGTCAGTGGCTATGTTTGCAAATACGAGAATAGCTTGGAGCCCTACCCGTGGAAGACTCCTCGACAATTGTTCGAGGAGATACGTGCTAAAGCACGTAATAGGACCGAATGACAAATTCGTCAAGAGGAAATCAAGAATCAGAAGGCTGGGGGATTACGCCCGATCCGGGTTAAGAGACGCGCTGTTGGCACGTCTCGAGAATCCTGATTCGTCGATGAACGACCTTCGTCTCACGATTCATCGGAATATTTTGCGAGCGATTGTCGCTGGAGAAGTTCTGGAAGATCACCCTCATGGAATGGTCAACGAAGCCGTTGAGATGATGATGCATCGGCTTCGCCTGTTCGAAGCAGCACCTCTTGTTGGTTTCAATCGACGGTCTGCCGAAAAAGTGCTGCTCATCGATCGATTGCAACCCTTGCTTCTCGATGGGGCGCGCCAATATGGCGCTCCTGATCTGATAGTGCGCAATGGCAGTAGATTGTGCCTCGTGCGCATAGCGATGGAAATGCGTTCGCGCACACCTGACAGAGCAGGAGAGTTGGAACTTGGCTCTATGTTGCTATGGGCCGAGAGAAATCCTCTGATTGAAGCCGATATTGATGAAATCGATGTAGTCAGAATCGGTTGGCTCGGCACCCGTTGGGTCAAGTGGTCAAGGCGAGCCAGTACCGAATGGGCTGCTCAGGCTCGCTCGATGATTGCGATGGACATCGAACAGATGGCTCGATTGATGATATTCGATGGAAAACTCGAGGCGTTACCTAGATCGAGAAGTCGATGGCGCTGTTCGAACTGTGCCTTCAACGATGAATGCCCTGGTTTCGAGGTCAGAGAGAAGAGACCAAATCGGCAACTACAGCTGCTGGGTCAGCTGCCTTAGTGACTCCACTGGCTAGCAGCACTCCGGTAGTACCAAGTTGGATAGCGGCAGCAACGTCAGCACCGTTTTTCACACCGGCACCGCACAAAATTCCAACCTGCTCGGAAATTTCTCGAACAGCCGCCGCGGTGCCGCTAACGATTGTAGGATCTGCGGTCGTGACCGATATGTCTCCGCCAATCAATTCCGGCGGCTCAACGGCAACATAATCCGGCTCGAGTGCAGATAGAGCGCGGGCCTCATCGATATCAGCCGCGCACGCGCAAACAGTGAACCCTTCAGGGACTGAATCCAACAACATTGCAACATGCTCGATGCTTACCTTGTGCTCAGCGTGATTGATTAGAGTTCCAGTCGCGCCCCGTTCGACCGCGGTTGCAGGATGTAACCATCCAGTGTATGAGCCAAATCCAACAGGGTCTAGATGCTGGCACCAGACTTCTAATCCGGGGGCAGCGGCAACCACGGCAGACAGGTCGAAGGCTGAGACTGCGACGACCATGCGAGCATCTGTCTCGACGCTAGCAATCGCCTTCGCGAGGCTTTCAGCACCGGCACCATGTGCAGTCTCGTAGGTCTTCAGATTGACCACGACTAGGGGCTGACTCACACCAATGCGAGTCGCAGCCACTCTTTGACGATGACGGGGATTAAACCAAGACCTAGCACTGATTCTCGGGTTTATGGTCGGTGGGCCGCAATGGACTGAGGAGTCTCTAGGCCACCATTACCATGCAACTGGTAAAATCGACCTAGGTTGGCTAAATAAGCCTACAAGACATCAATTTAGGTGGAGGAGTTTGAAAGGCCCTTGGATCACATCTAGGAGGAGGATTTCTTCCGGAGAATCACTTGTCAGAGATTTTGCCACTGCGATGCCAACTGATGTTTATGTCTCAACATCATCATGGCTAAATCCCGTGAATTTACCTCGACTAAAGGATAAGAAAAGACCTACTCCGATTCTACTTGACCACATGGTAGTCTTCGACATAGATATGAGGCCCTTTTGTAAGAAAAAACTGGATAAGGCAAGGGTCGCAACCTTAGAACTTAGAGAGTGGTTATTGAGTAATACCGACCTAGAAATTCAGCATGTTTCATTCTCTGGAAGTAAAGGATTCCATCTAATTGCAAATGACCCAGATAGGAGCGCGTTTTCTGAGCCCGATGCAGGAATCAGAGAAGAACTGGTTAGAGAGCAAAGAAAGAAATTACTGGATAGAGTGATTGCTGCGGGTCACCCTGTTGACCCCGTTGTTACTGCAGATACGCGTAGGATTATCCGAGTCCCAGGAACATTACACGGGTCAACAGGATGGGTTTGTACGATTCTTGAGGATGATTGGTTAGAGATGCCAATCAGCGATTGGGTAGGAAAAATCCAGAGGCATGATTTGGCCTTGAAAATGCCAAAAAGACCCCCGTTTGCTTTACCTCGCTTGAAGCTCAAACAAAAATCAGTCTCAACACCAAAGAAATCTAAATCTGATAATGAGGAATATGTCAGCATAGAAGTTAGTAGCCACGTACAGGGAACAAAGGATAGATCGGCACTCGTAACATGGCTTCCTGCTAGGTGGGGCGAACCGATTGAAGCAGTAAATACGGCACAAGAAAAATTCGACAGGGAAAACATCGGACCTGTTGCTTATTGGTACGATGGAAGTAATGTTCTTGCAATTATTCCTAGAGCAATTCCAAGAGATTTCCTTCTCAGTAGATTATCCAAAATAGGACTAAAGAAATTTGACAATGACCTCCGAAGATTCGAACATTCTTGGATCAGAGTTTCCGGTAGAATGAGCGGGAAAGGCTGGGAATCTGAACTCGAGCCAATCACCGTATTGGGCTACGATGCCAGCGCAAGGTGTCAACATCCATGGTCATCTTCACATCTGGAATTGTGTAATCGTCTTGGCTTACCAATTAAAGTGGATTCTAGTGATTTAGCAGGCAACAAAGACGCGTCCATCAGAATCGCTGTCCGGCGCTGAGTTTATCGTCCGCGGGGTCAACAGCGTATTGTCCCGAAGAAGGAGCCCGAGAGGGCAATGACTGCAACATGCTACGCATGTCAATCTAAGGTACCTCATCGGCCGCGGCGCCGGGACAGCGCCGCGGTCACACTATTGAGTGATGACTATGGTAAGTGAGATAGAAATCCTCTTCGTCATAATCGTTTTAATTTATAGTGGAATTTGGGCGTTTATCAAGGCGGTAGATGATGAAACAGACAACAAATGGGTGTTCTTAGTTCCGGCAGGCGTGCTAGGATTAGGCATTATTTCAGAAAGTAGTGATAGCTGTGGTTTCATTATCCTCATTCTTGCATTGGGCCCTATTGTAGTGATGCTGACAAAAGTTGGACTTGAGCAAGGCAAGGTGCCACAGAAGAGGAGTTATTCCTCGTTTGACCGAACCGCCCAAAGGAACCCCCAACCACTTAATCTCAACCGTGAGCTAGCTCCCTCTTACATTCGAGCCTATGACAGATTAATCGCATACATTGAGGCACGAGGAGGGGGCATTAAATCCCTAGAAGATGCAAGACAGAGACTCGCAGAAATATGGAGTGTTCCCGAATCAGATGTGGGACGATTCTTAGACAGTCCCTACGTGATCAAGGTGCTTGGCCTCAAAGAGGAAGTTGTTGAGGAAAAGAAAGAAGAAATCATCGGTGATGACTGGTGGGAAGAAGGTTATTCTGTCGATAATTCAGATGACTTGCCCAAAGCAAAAACCGGCGAAGAGTCTTGCGGGCATTCAGGTTGTGAAAATTCAGTCTCAGCATTTGACTTCAGGTGCTTTACTTGCCGCAATCGATTCTGTAGCGAGCACGCAGGATCTAAAATTGAGTGTAATGGATGCTCGAAATAATCACAGGAATACACTCTTGCGATGGAAGGATGTTTTCGGAACTAGTCCAACTCTGTTGATTTCTGCCACCTGTTCCTTGCCCTTCTTGCTGTGACCATACATTATTTCACCCGGACTGACTTTCAAATTCCATTGGCTTTGGAATACCATTGCTTCCTCTTTATTGCGGCAAAGTACCTTTGGAACAGAATGAAACATGGACAGAGTATTTTTCTTCTTTCGAAAGTATTTCGCTAGGACTTCGGGCATTAAATTGCTAAGCCAAGTATCACTGATTATTTTGACTTCTCTTGGAATCACATACCTTGGATTATCTAGTGGGCCCAGTATTTCTTGCATTGCCTCAGCGAAGATTGCGGATTCTCCCTCAGTCGCATCCTCAAGGTAGGCTCTCATCCAGCCACCACTTCTGTCTCCACCGCCAACCTTAGCACCAAATCCTATCAAGCCTAAATTTTGTAATGAGGTTGCAACTGCGTCAGAGATAGCTTGAATCAAAGATTCGTCAGTCCAGACTGTGACTCCTATAGAATTCGCAGGTGGGAAACCTCCTCCAAGATTTCCTTTGATTTCAACCGCTTCTCTAGGGACGGCATTGAAGGGCTTTCCAATCCCCCATAGTTCCCTTGTTCGGGGTCTATTTCTGGCTCTCATCAACATTTCTTCATTGAATATTTCCATAGTTTCGGACACTCCCTCCGGCTTAGCCTCGGTGAATGCTGGATGGACATGTCCTACCCCTTTCTCTATCGCACCATCGTCGCATACTCCGTAGAGCTGCTTGTGCTTTCTCTTGAATCTCAAATAATCATCAAAGCCTTTGGAAAATTCGTCAGCCAAACAAATAATATCCCAATTATTAGCTACTTTCTCTGGCCAAAGTTTGTCTAATCTAAACGATCTTCCTCTGAGTTGATTTATGCTCATGCTAGTGGTGACCGTGGTCAAATCGATTAGTACATTGATGCGACTAGCGTCCCAACCTTCCCCTAGTAGACCCCTAGTTCCAACCAAGCACTTTGTGACTCCTTCTTGGAATAATTCGGTTATCATCATGGTGTAATAACGAGGTAGCCAATCCTTGCCCTTACCTCTAATTTCGAAATAATCTCCCCGTTCAACATAATCGAACTTGATATCGAGATTCCTTTCGAAAACCCACTGCTCAAATCGAGGAAATATCCTCTCCAATAAATCGTCATCAACCAATACGGTAGTTCCGGTCATCAATACTGGATCTAGCCTGTCGGTAGATTCCGACCCTAGAACTGCTCTGTAAGCGGCTACTGCACCTCCTGCTTCTTTATCCAACACTCCTTCAACCAAAGCAGTGGCAGAGGTTTTCTCAAAGTCAGTAACAATAACTGCTCTAATATCTGGCCCAAGAGCCTGCATTTCGGCAGTTAGAATGTTCTGTAGAGCATCGTACTTAGCAGAGGCGTAAGCCATTACTCGACCAACAGGAGATGCACACATTCTTGCGCCAGAACCCGTTATCTGGACACCTAGCATTCTGAGTTTTTTCTTTGCATCTTCAGCGAGGGCGTGATCTTTCTTACTCTTTGACCGCATCAAGCCATTTCTGATGTATCGATCGAGTACGGTAATCAGCGTATCCATACTACTTCCATCGGATGTTGTTGATTCCAAAGGACGAGGGACATCCTTCGGCAAGCTAAGCCCACTCGATACGAGAAATTCTCTTGCTGCATCAGCGAGGCGAGGGTCTCTCTTACGGAAGGAATCCCAATCTTTTGCTTTACCAGCTGGTAGGCTTAGTTCATCCAATACTCTAGCTAACCATACCTCAAGCCTAGGGATTCTTCCCTCTGGTTTCTCTGGACCTCTCTTTAGTTCGTCAAGTAAGTTAGCAAAGTCTTGATCGACATTTGCGATATATTTCAACTCGCCTTGTGAAGGGCGAACAAAGTATGCGAGATCTTGGTAAGGAGACAAATTAGCATCCCTAACTAATGCAGGAACTGGAACTTCGTAATCAACCTCTCCAAATAGGTCGAGATAGCGATTTTCGGATGAGTCATCACCAGCCTCTGGAGGGGTTGCAGTCAGCCCCAATACGATTGGATTATCCAGAAATTCGACTATCTCAATTAGGACTCTACCCCAATGCTCCAATAGATGATGGCATTCATCAAGAATGATGAGTCCAATGCCAACATCAGAGAGCTTCATCAGGTTGGCTTTTGCAGATTCATGCAACACCCAAAGCGCATTGCCATGTTCAGATAGCGAATCTCTAACTTTCTTTCGATAATGGCCCATCCGATCTGAGTGATATTCAGGATTCTTTTCCTCCAAATCTACTATCCAAGAAATTGCACTTTCGCGATCTTCTGCTTCAACTATACCGTCACTAGGATCGGGGTCCATTAGACTGCTAATCCATAATTCCATGGCTGAATCATCGAGTTCCCCTCCACCTCTTTTTGGCAAAGTAACCGATTGGTATGTCAGTGATGTGAGGATTCCTGGATTTTTGGGGTCAGTGCCAATTTCCGAAACCCTCCCATCGAGGTCAAAGAGTTCTTTGGCCCTCTCAACCCACTGAGCCTGTATTGCTGAGTTGGGGCTAAGCACTAAGGTTGGAAGTCTGACCAAATCTGACCAAACATACAACCCAAGTACTGTCTTTCCAGAACCTGGTGGAGCAACAATAAGTAATTCCTTTGAATTAGATTCTAATTCAGTCCTAATTATGCTTGATGAAGCCACTTGAGATGGCCTCAGTTTTCCGGAAAATCGTATATTTCCGAAATCCTTTGCCATTCTCTCTCACTCAACTCTAGACCCGTGACCAACGATTTTGCTATTAAGATTAGAGCCGTCATTTACTTCCGCACCCTTACCGATTAAGCAGCCATGCAATTGACAATTAGCCCCAATAATTGCCCCTTCTAGAATAACTGAGTTGTGAATCGATGAGCCCTCTCCTACGGTTACATTAGAGCCAAGAGAGCTCCCAATTGCTTCACCGAAATTTTCGCAATCTTCTCCAATCCATGAATCGCCGGTTACTTGACCGGTTGCGAATCGACCAGAATTGATGCAGGCTTGGCTGGCTTCAACAAATGAGGGAGGTGTACCTGCATCAACAAACATGCCTGCGAAGGGGAATCCATTCAACGCTCCAGTCTCGGCAATCTTCTCGTAAATGTCTCTCTCGATGCTGTGAGCTCCGTCTGGCATAAAGTCGAAAATTTCTTGCTCAAGAATATAGGTACCTGCGTTGATTAAATTGGAATATGCATCTTCTATCGCGGGTTTCTCTTGGAACCTCATTATCTTCCCTGTGTCTTCTTTGTAGTCGGCGACACCAAAGCGAGATGGGTCTTCAACTTCCCATAGGGAAATGGTTGCAATACCGCCATTTTGTTTGTGGAATTCAAGCATCTCTTCGACCTTAAGACTAGTAATCAAATCTCCATTGATAACACAGAAAGTTCCTCCTGAAAGATGCTCTCGACAGTTTGCAATCGCCCCTCCTGTACCTAGAGGTTCGGTCTCTTCAACGATGACAACCTCGTAGGGTAAAGGAATCTTCTCGAAATGTTCCCGTATCTGTTCTACACCATAACCAGCGGCTATCAGAACCTTGTCAACTTGAGATTCAGGCAATACATCTAGAACATGCTCAATCATTGACTTGTCAAGAATCGGCAATAGTGGTTTGGGGATTGTTTCAGTCCATGGACGCAAGCGAGTGCCAAAACCTCCGGCTAACACTACTACGTCCATGGTATACCGAGTTCAATTCTGACTTTCAGCACTTCGTATCCACGATGACCCCCCACACCTCACAGGCGCATCGTTGAAAGACGGGTGTTCGGTCGTCGGACCGTCGACATGAACATCCACGAGTACCAAGGTAAGCAACTGTTCCGCGAGGCGGGTGTCAAGGTGCAGGATGGCGTGCACTGCAAAAGTGTCGAAGAAGCGCTTGCTGCATACGATTCTCTTGGATCAAAGGTAGTCGCAGTCAAGAGCCAAATCCATGCCGGTGGGAGAGGAAAAGGCAACCTGTACTGCCCGACTTCTGGAGACCTCCTGATGGAGGGTGGTGTCAAGATCGCTTTCGACCGTGATGAAGTGGAAACCTATGCTGAAAACATCCTAGGACATATCCTCGTAACTAAGCAGACTGGACCTGCTGGGAAATTAGTCAGCAATCTCTACGTCGAGGCTGGTTGTGAAATCGCACACGAATACTACCTCGCCTTGTTAGTCGATAGGGAAGCAAAGGCAGTACTAATCATGGCCTCGACGGAAGGAGGCGTGGATATCGAAGAGGTTGCCGAAAACACTCCGGAAGCAATTCACAAAATATGGGTTGACCCGGTCGCAGATTTGCTTGAATCCCAAAAGAGAAAACTAGGTATTTCCCTAGGTCTACAGGGCGCTGCCTTGGAGGACTTCTTCGGAATGATCGGAAGCCTCTACGAACTATTCGTTTCAAACGATTGCGCGATGGTAGAAATCAATCCTCTAGTTCGAACCAAGTCGGACGAAATAGTCGCTCTTGACGCTAAGGTAAGTTTCGACGAAAACGCATTATTCCGGCACAAGGATTGGGATGAATTGAGAGATTTATCTGAAGAAGAGCCGACCGAAACTCGTGCCAAGGAAGCAGGCCTATCCTACGTCAAACTCGATGGCGATATCGGTTGCCTAGTCAACGGCGCTGGCCTTGCAATGGCATCGATGGATGTCATCAAACTGTACGGTGGTGAGCCCGCCAACTTCCTAGATATTGGAGGAGGAGCAAATAAGGAATCAATTACTACTGCATTCGGTATCATCCTAGATGATCCTAGTGTGGAAGGTATCCTAGTGAACATCTTCGGGGGCATCATCCGCTGCGATATGGTGGCTAGAAGCATTATCGATGCATCCAGAGAGATTGGTTTGTCGGTTCCACTTGTGGTCAGATTCTCTGGCACCAACCATGTCGAAGGCAAAACTGTCCTAGATGAGAGTTCCTTGGAAGTCACTACTGTGAGTACACTAGCCGAGGGAGCTGAAGCAATTGTCGGATTGATTGGAGGTGGTCAGTGATGGCAATTTGGCTTCAAGAAGATTCGAAACTACTGATTCAGGGGATCACTGGCTCGCAAGGCAGATTCCATGGGAAGATGATGGTCGAATACGGCACCAATGTAGTCGGTGGAGTAACTCCTGGGAAGGGAGGTCAAACCGTCGATTTGGCTGACCGAGAGGTTCCCGTCTTTGACGGAATGCACGAGGCGATTAGCAAAACAGATGCTGACGCCTCGGTGATTTACGTGCCAGCTAGATTCGCAGCCTCGGCAATCATCGAAGCTGCCGATGCGTTCAACGAAATCAAGGGAGAGGGACTGATAGTTTGTATCACCGAGGGTATTCCAACCCTCGATATGGTCCGAGCAGTCGGACATATCTCAAAGAGCCCTGGAATCAGGCTGATTGGGCCAAATTGCCCGGGAATCATCACGCCCGGAGAAGATGGGGGCTGCAAGGTCGGAATCATGCCCGGATATATCCACGCAAAGGGAAGAATCGGTGTCATCTCGAAATCTGGCACCCTCACATACGAGGCAGTGGCTCAGACGATGAGCGTAGGCGAAGGTCAGACCACATGCATCGGAATTGGTGGAGACCCTGTCAGTGGAACTGGGTTCATCGACTGCCTAGCGGCTTTCGAGGAGGATTCTGAGACTGAGGCAGTGGTGATGATTGGTGAGATTGGCGGTACTGCCGAGGAGGAGGCAGCGGCTTGGGTCGCAGATAACTTCAGCAAACCGATTGTCGGCTTCGTGGCTGGGGCGACTGCTCCACCCGGCAAAAGAATGGGGCATGCCGGTGCAATCATTTCGGGCGGCAAAGGAACAGCCGCTGAGAAATTCGCTGCTTTTGAGGCGGCTGGAATCCATATCGCACGCGACCCTTCAGAGATAGGAGCGGTTCTCAAGGTCGCTCTCGAACAAGCCGGTCTTCTCTGAAGACCGACTCCTCGCCCTATCGTATCGCGCAGAGTCTTAGACCGAATGATGCGGCTCAACCACTGTGAGTCAGGAGTCTCCAGTAGTCGTTGTTGGCGGCGGCTTGGCCGGAAGCGCCTGTGCTCTTGCACTCGCAGGCAGAGGGCAACGGGTCACTCTCATCGAGGCATCAGCAATGCTTGGAGGTCGTGTTGCGAGTATCCAGCTACCTGGAATCGAGCGCCCGATTGACAATGGCCAGCATGTCGCATTCAGAATCTACGGTCGATTCCTGCAACTCCTCGCAACATGTGAAGCACGAGACATCATCAAGTTACAGAAGCAGACTAAACTGCCCTATCTCGAGGTCGAAAAAGGCACAATCTCTACAATTCGCTCTGGTAATCTGCCACCACCTAACCACCTATCGGCATCATTGCTCAACGTAAGTTTCCTCAAACTGGGTGACAAGATTGCCATGCAAAAGGTGGTTAAGGAACTATACAAAATGGACGAGAATCGCCGGCGCGGCCTCGACGATACTACCTTCCTTGATTGGCTGCGCAATAGCGGCCAAACCGAGCGGTCAATCACCAGATTCTGGGACCCACTTGTTCGCACAACCCTCAACATCGATTCCAGCCAAGCCAGCGCTGCATCGGCTGCATTCATTTTCAAACGCGGACTATTCGGTGAAGCCGATGCATTTGATGTCGGATCATTCGCCAAAGACCTATCAAAATCACTCTCACCGGCTCTGCGTAGAACCCTTGCATCCGCCGGAGTAGAAGTCCAAGTCTCAACCCCAGTGACCTCACTCTATCGAGAAGCAGGAAGAGTCACTGGAGTCACCACCAGAGATGGAATGATTGCAGCATCAACAGTCATCCTCTGCACACCGAGTTCAGTTACAGCAAGATTGCTTACTGGCTCTGGAGCAAGTGTCGCATCGCATGAGGTAGCCGATCGTCTAGCGGGCCTAGGAAACACTGCACGGATCGCTATCCACGCCTTCCATGAGGGACCGATTCTACCTGCAGGAACACACTTTGTTAGCTGCTGTGACGAGCCAATAATTCAGACACTCTTCGATCGTTCGGCAGAACTCGATGATGGAGAAAGAGGAGGGCTGCCGGGACATTGGATGAGCGTTCTAGTATCCTACGCCGACCCTTACCTAGACTGGGACGATGAACTCATCCAAAACGAGTACGAACGGGTAATCGAAACCGCATTCCCACAAGCACCCGGAATCGTCTCATTCCATGTCATCCGCAACAAGCATGCAACAACATCTCTGCGAATCGGCGCCCAACGCCTGCGCCCAGACCCGCTCGACGCAGGAGAAGGAGTCATACTCGGTGGAGATTGGATAGACATTGATTGGCCAAGCACAATGGAGGGAGCGAGTAGGGCAGGACTCACCGCAGCAGCAGCCCTACTTGAGCAGAGAGGTAATGCAGAATTCAGAGGCTGGAAGCACGACTCAGAGTGGCCTGACTGGCCAGAAGCACCGCGAAGAGGAGCCGAAGGTTGGAGGGAGTGGTAAGTGCTCCGAAGTGCGAAGGACTCAACAAATGAACCAAAGTGGCCAGACCGGGTGAAGAGATGGCAGAAGTAATCAACTCGCACATCGATGGCTTACTCAAAGCCACATCACGCTCATTCCATCTGACTCTCACAACGCTACCGAAAACCGTTCGTGACCAATTTGGACTACTCTACTTACTCGCTCGCCTTGCCGACACAATTGCCGACTCGAAGACTGAAAATGCGGAGGCGTTGATTGAAGCGCTCGACGGCTATCATGGTTTACTCGTTGATGACGAAGCCGTCGACCTCAGCGACATCGCATCTATTCAAGAGGATCCTGATGAGAAGAGGCTGCTTGAGAATCTCGATTCAGTGATTGCAGCTTACCGTGCGATGTCGTCCGAGGATGCTGTCCTAATGCAGCGATGTCTTGACATAATCATCTCAGGTCAGCGCCTCGATCTCGTCAGATTCGGTGCTTTGGGGTCTGATTTGACGACTCTTGAGAACGACGTGGAATTGGATGATTATGCTTACCGCGTTGCCGGTAGTGTCGGCGAGTTCTGGACGGCGATTACACTCTTACACGAACTCGACGGTGGAGTTACAGACACAGAAACTTTCGACGCTCTTGGGGTACGCTTTGGCAAGGCTTTGCAGATGACGAATATCCTGCGCGATATCCCCGCGGACATCGCACTAGGTAGATGCTACATTCCTAGCCAGCGACTTGCTGAATTTGGTATGACTCATGAGGACCTAAGAAATCCTGAGTCGATCTCAGCATTCAGACCGCTCTACAATTTCTATCTCGACCTCGCCTGCGACCATTACGAGGCGGCCATCCGCTACATCCGAATGATTCCTCGAAAGCACCACAATCTTCGGTTGGCCTGTATCCTCCCAGTAGCCATCGGTCTAGACACTCTTTCGCTGCTCCGAACAGGCAATGTCCTCGACGCCGGAGAACGCATCAAAGTTAGTCGTGGCAGAATCAAGAGAATCGCTGCACTGAGCGCTACCGGGACACGCTTCAAAGTCCTTGAAGACCGTCTCCTCAACAAGGCTTTAGCGAAAGCCCGAAAGCCACTCTGAGTTCAATTCTCCAAGCCTCGGCTAATCCTACCTAGAACCTCCTCAAGGCCGCTGAAGCGGCCTGCACGCGCGCGAGGGTGAGGTTCAAGTGCGAGTCATGTGGGCTCGCGTCAGGCATCACCATGTCACAGCGCTCGAGAACCGATCCCGAGACGGGAGTGCGGTATGACCTCGAGCGTAGCATATCTATCGTAGATCCTGATGTTCAGCCTGAAGGAATCGAGGTCGTACGATCTGCAGTCAGTATGACTCGTGAAGCAGGTCGAGCAATTTCGATTACTGCCCTCGAGACGATTCGGGAAGGAGCTCGATTCATGGGTGTCCTAGGCTCTCGAGGAGAACTCCTCAACCCATTCGGGCACATCGATGCTGCAATCTGGTCGGAAACCGATGTGCCGGAATACATGGTTGAAGCAGCTTACGACTACTGTGAGGAATTAACTCGCGTCGAGGCTGGCAACTTTTACCACTCGTTCAAGTATCTACCAAACGAGGCACGTCGCGCCATCTGCGCTTACTACGCCTTCTGCCGGCGCGCCGACGACATCGCCGACGGAGATTATGTTGATTCATTCCCTGGAGGTTCTTCCGACGATCCTGAATCAATCGAATACAGGGCCGATATTGAGCGTTTGACTGGGAGTAGCCCGGTCGTTACTCGTGACCATTACGACGACCGGATGTCACAACTGTTCTACTATCGAAAGAAGCTCTCAACCGCTTACGGACAAATCACATCGACAGATCCAATTTTCATTGCTCTCAAAGATACGATTCGACGCTACAACATCCCGAGGCAGCTGTTAGACGACATGATTAGTGGAATGGAAGATGACTTTCACCGAAACCGCTACGAGACTTTTGAAGAACTCTACTCTTACTGTTACCGAGTGGCCTCTACGGTCGGACTGGTCTGCATCGAGATTTACGGCTATGATGACCTAGAAGCTCGCGAATTCTCTGAATCATGGGGTATTTTCATGCAAATGACGAATATCATTCGCGACGTCGCTGAGGATGCCGAGCGCGACAGAATTTACCTTCCGATGGAGGACCTGCGCCGCTACGGCATCAGCGAGCAGGATGTGAAGAGCGGCGCTGACCTGCTCAAGCACCCTGGATGGAAGCCATTCGTCGAGGAGTACATTTCGCGGGCGGAGACCTACCGAGATAAGGCGTTCAAATTGCTACCACTGCTCGACCGACAGTCACGTTATTCGCCCGCAGCAATGATGGCTTTTTACGAATCGATCCTAAAGAAAATCAACAAGAGTGAAGGGGATGTTTTCACTCAGCGCGTACAGCTTTCGAAGGCGGAGAAGATTACTCTAGCTGCTTACGTGTACACACGTTACCGCTTCCTTGCTCTTTGAGCCGGAAGCGGCTTGTATTGGACAAGTCTCAAGGGAAGATTATCGGGCGGAGCAAACAGGAGGGGTATGTATGAGGGTCGCTGTTCTGCTCGAGGATCGCTGTCAGCCCAAGAAATGCAACGCAGAATGCTGGGCTTTTTGCCCGCCCGTCCGCAACGGAATCGAGTGCATCGTGCTCGATGATTCAAGTGGTAAGCCGTTGGTTTCAGAGCCGCTGTGTATCGGTTGCGGTATTTGTGTCAACAAGTGTCCATTCGACGCACTGATTATCACAAATCTACCCGAGGAACTCGATGGAGACATGACTCACCGATATGGTGAGAATGGATTCCGCTTGTTCCGTCTGCCCGCACCTCGCGAGGAGCAAGTTGTAGGCATCCTCGGACCCAACGGGATGGGGAAATCCACCGCAATCAATCTACTCTCAGGCGCACTACGACCGAATCTTGGTGACTGGACCATCGACTCTCGTGACTGGACCGAAATCATCGAATCATTCCCTCGCGGAGAGTTGCGCGATTATCTGACGATGGTCGCTGAGGAAGGTGTGAAGATTGCTGTGAAGCCACAGTACATCGACAAGCTCCCGAAAATCTTCGAAGGAAAAGCCAGAGAATTGCTGGAACGCGTCGATGACCGCGGTGAAATACAAGAATATGCTGAACTACTCGCCATCGATCACATTTTGGATCGCACTCTGGGTCAATTGTCAGGAGGAGAATTACAGCGAGTGGCGATGGCTGCTACTCTGCTCAAGGAGGCCGACGTCTACTTCTTCGACGAGCCTTCGTCATACCTTGATATTCACGAGCGCATGCGTGTTGTGGGCATAATCCAAGGAATGGTTGAGCGCGGTAAGCGAATACTTGTGGTCGAGCACGATTTGGCAATTCTCGATGTGCTCTGTGATTTACTTCACGTCGTTTATGGTGAGAGAGCAGCCTTCGGAATATTCACTCCAGCTCGCACGACGAGAGCCGCAATCAATGCCTATCTCGACGGATTCCTTCCCGAAGAAAATGTGCGAATCCGTGACAAACCGATTCAATTCTTGCGCGGGCGAGTGCGAGGTGAAGAAGTAGGTCAGACCATCCTTTCGTGGGGAGATATGGAGAAGACTTTGGGTGATTTCCATCTCAAAACCGGCGAAGGCCAGGTGCGAAGCGCCGAGGTCGTAGGTGTGGTTGGACCAAACGCTACTGGAAAGACCACAATGGTTCGAATGATTGCTGGTGAGATGGAACCAGATCAAGGTTGGTGCACGATGGATGCTAGCGTCTCGTACAAGCCGCAACACGTCAGAACCGACTTCGATGGCAGCGTACAAGATTGGCTCGATACGGAACTCGGTGCTAAGTGGCGAAGCGGCGAGTTCCACACTCAAGTGATTCGTCCGCTGCAGGTCGACCAATTGGTCGAATTACGGGCTAAGAAACTCTCTGGTGGAGAGTTACAGGCGGTCAGCATCGCGATTTGTCTAGGAAAGGAAGCTGACCTCTACTTGCTAGATGAGCCGAGCGCTCACCTCGATGCGAATGCTCGAATGGAGGCTGCTAAGGCAATCCGCCGCACAATGGAAAGTAATGAGAAGGCGGCTATGGTCATCGATCACGACATCTACTTCATCGACATCGTTAGCGATTCACTTCTCGTCTTTGACGGTGAAGGAGGCTCTAATGGAAATGCAGTCGGTCCGATGTCGCTGCGGAAGGGAATGAATCGCTTCCTCGAAGATGTCGATGTCACCTTCCGACGCGACCATGAATCTCACCGCCCACGGATCAATAAGCGAGGCAGTCGCAAGGACCGCGAGCAGAAGGCGAGTGGTGAATACTTCTACCTCGAATGAGCGAAGTGCGAGCCTCTCCGACCATTGGATTCTTGAAGGGCGCTCAGAACCACACACCCATGCCAGAGGATGAGTCGGGTGAGGTTGAGCCTGTCGACGAGGTCGAGATGGCTGAGGCTGAGCCTGAAGACCCGATGGAATTGCTTGAAGCGAGGGTCGAAGAATTACTCAGCGATTTACAATACGCGCGGGCAGAGACGATGAACGCGCGGCATCGAGGCCAGCGCGACCGCGCTGAAGCGATTCGATTCGGAGCAGCAGGCCTTGCCAGCAAAATCATCCCCGCAATAGATGGCCTCGAAAAGGCTCTGAGCAATGGTAATGGTGACAATGAGGCCATCACCGAGGGTGTTCGAATGACTCTTGACTCTCTCAAGAACGCCCTCGAAACCGAAGGAGTCACCCGAGTTGAAACGGTTGGTGCAGCCTTCGACCCAACTCATATGGAAGCAATCGCAACGATTCCTGCACCCGACGGACAGGCCGCCGGGACCGTCATCGAAGAAATCGAATCCGGATTCATGCTACATGACCGTGTTCTGAGGCCAGCAAAAGTCGTCGTCGCTAGTGATTGAATTCTCAATACTAGAGTTTAATACCCATATGCCCAAGTAGAAGTTCATGAGTACCCGAAAAACTGCAATTCTTCTTGTGCTATCGATGCTCTTAGCTGGTTGTATCGGAGATGCTGAGCCCAAAGCAATCGAGGGCTGCACAGATGAACTTGCCAGTAATTTCGACTCGATTGCCGAACAAGATGACGGCTCATGTGTCTATCCCGACTCTGACGGCGATGGAATCTACGATTTTGACGAAGTCGCGGGCTGCACAAATCCTGAGGCATACAACTACGATGAGACTGCAACCGATGATGATGATTCATGTGAAATTCCGTGGATTTCTGAATACGGGATCAATTGGGTCGAGCACGATGGGGGCGAAGGATGCGAGTGCTCGGACGGTTCGGATTGGACTTTCTGGAGCCGCGATGCCGACCCGTCACGCGTGATACTGTATTTCCAGGGCGGTGGTGCGTGTTGGGAGGACCAAAGTTGTGATACAGTAGGTGGCACATTCAAGCAGACCGTTCACGATGATGACCCAAGCATAGGTTCCGAAATTGGCGAGCAGGGATTCGACATCTATACTCTCAAGCAATACGGAATAGGAAATTTCCGCAACGCAGATAATCCAATCGCTGATTGGAGTTGGATCTATATCCCATACTGCACAGGTGATGTCCACCTTGGAAGCAAAACGGGAGAATATTCCGATAGCACGATTGAACACAAGGGTCACAACAACTCACAATCCGCTTACAATTTCATGCTCGAAAATTACCCTGATGCTGAGACGATTCTTGTTACCGGTTCGAGCGCCGGCTCGATTCCAGCCCCTCTATACGGAGCACAAGTGGCAGTCGATTACCCCGATTCTAAAGTGATGGTCTTCAACGATGGAAGCGATGGACTATTCACCAACGAGACCTTCGATTTCTACGACATATGGAACCTGAATGATACCATGCCGGATTTCCCTGGAATCGATGGTTTGAACTTCAACAAGATGGATTCTGGAGACTTGATTATCTACACACACAGTGTAGACAGTTCAATTCGATTCGGTCGATTCTCAGATTCAAATGATGAAACCATGCGCTTCTTCGGAGCACTGCTCGGTAATGACATCTCTTTGGAATACCGCGATCAGGTTCTGTATTCCGAGCAGAAAGTCGAGGATTCTGGGATTGAACTTTCGGCCTACATGACCGGAGGTAACGGTCACACCATTCTACTCTCAGACCGTTTCTTCACCCTCGAGACAGAAGGGGTGTCATTCCTTGATTGGTTCACCGCTTGGATTGAGGGTGATGACGTCGAGGACGTTCATTGCACCGATTGCTGAGACGGTCAGCAGTCTCCAAGATTCAGCCGACCGGTTCGCCACCTTCACCCATGAAGGCGAGGCGGTGTAGTCCATTTGTCTCAATGAGATTGTCTAGAACAGCGCTCGGGACGAGGGAGCCGAGGACTTCTCGGAGCGCCGCTTCTTCGGCGATAGTACTGAGCATGCGAGCAGTCTCACGGATTCGCCAACCCTCGAAGCGCTCGCGCTCGGTGAGGGGTATCAGAATGACTTCCCAGCCTGCCGCAGCATAGAGCTCGCTCGTCCCCATATCAGTAGTGACAAGAGAGCCTGCTGCACCATGGTAGGCCTCGGCATGGCTAACCCAATTTGGAGGATCTTCGATATCGGGAATTGCACAGATATGAGTATTCTCGATCTCAGAGGTTTCAAGCCAAGCGGCAATCATCACTTCGCGTTCTTCGGCAGACCATGGGTTGGCGAGGTTTTGTGGCCGGTTCGAAGAGCCAATTCCGATGATTAAAGTCGAATCTGGTCGGTGCTCATCACGTATCGCTGCAGCAGCATCAACCATCGCAGCATGGCCCATATGGAATGGTTGGAATCGGCCGATTACAACAACCCCAGGCTGTGGTGGCTCGGCCGGTGCATCAGGTAGCATTGGGAGGTCTGTCATGCTACCACCTCTGCTAATCTAGTCTCACCGAGGACCCAGTCCTCTGGGCTGAGGTATTCACGACCAATTAACAATGTCAATCTTGGGTCGTGAGACAATTCAATGAAGTTATACAGGCTCTCAGTAAGCGTTCTGTGCGATTCCATCGTCGGCAATATCCGTGGATCTTCATCAGGGTTCAGAGACTCTCCAAGTTTCTGCCTTCTCTCCATCCAATCAAGAATTACCGACTCCGAATACGACTCGCGGTCACTACTTGCTAAGGCCGTCGCGAGTCGCTGCCAGATTTCGGCTGAACCGAATACTTCAGCACCTTCCAATCTCTCATCTAACAAGGGCTCAACATAGAGGAATAAACGACCATCCCAGCATCGCCACTCGGCCACACTCGCCCAATCACAAAGGATCAGCGATGCCGCAGCATCCAAACCGTCATCAGCGGCATCGGCCCACTCGAGAAAATCTCCTTCGATATCGACAGCAAATCCACGATGGAAGCGAGGATCCCCTGCGGGACGCTCCTCTGCGAGACGGCCGCTCTCGAAGGTCAGAACCAATTGATCGACGCTCATCGAACGTAGTCGCTCGAGAGCGGCTAAATCAACCAGACGAAGGATAACATCAGCCATACACTCACCTCTAGCAGACCCTACGAGTCACCCTCCATCAACGTATCATCTCCGCATCGAGAACGTTCTCACGCCGCCTCGCAATCAAACTGAATTTCTTCCAGAGTAGAAGCAGAGCCGGATTCTTCACTCAATCCATGTTCACCCGAGCCGTAGGCTCGGATTGAAAGTTCACGCTCTCACGCTGCAAATCTCGGCATCGGGTTGAAGAACTCCACACCAGCGCATCGAACCATCCCCCACGTGGGCCGGAGCGTTCGTCATGGCAACCATCGATGAACAGATTAAGAGTCTCGAGGAGGAGATCTCGAAGACCAAGTACAACAAGGCCACTCAAGGCCACATAGGGAAACTGAAGGCGAAAATCGCCGCTCTCAAAGAACGCAAGGATAAGGCTCAGGCCCATGCAAAATCAAGTGGAGGAGGGCCTGGATTCGAAGTTAAGAAGTCTGGAGATGCATCTGTTGCTCTAGTCGGATTTCCCAGTGTAGGAAAGTCAAGTCTGATCTCGCAATTGACGGATGTCGAATCAGACACAGGACATTTTGCTTTCACAACTCTAACCTGCATCCCTGGCGTACTACACCACCGAGGCGCTACCATTCAGATTCTGGATTTGCCTGGATTGATCAAGGGTGCATCGGAAGGAAAGGGCCGCGGACGAGAGATCCTCAATGTGATTCGAGGATGTGACATGGTCCTGTATGTCGTCGACCCTTTCCAAGGGGCGCACTTCGAGATTCTAGATATGGAGTTGTGGCGGGCCGGAATGCGCCTGAATCAACCTAAGCCTCAAGTTTTCATCGATAGGACAGAGCGGGGCGGCATCGTCGTACGCTCGACTCTAGAGCAAACTAATCTGGAAGAAGAGGAGATTCAAGCGATTATCCGTAGCTTCGGAATTGTCTCCGCGAACGTGACACTGCGAACTGATGTGACCGACGACCATATCGTAGATACGCTCGCGGGTAACAGAGTCTATTCCGATGCTGTGATCGTTCTAAACAAGGTTGACCTCGCCACAGAAAGCGACCTGACCACAGCTCGGGAGTTGTTGCCTGGAAATTGGCCCATTCTACCGGTTTCGGCAAAGACTGGGCAGGGTATTGAGGCGATGAAGGACTTCATTTTCGACAATCTTCACTTTATGTCGATTTTTCTCAAACCACAAGGCCAAGAGGCAGATCTCATCGAACCGTTAATCGTCAAAAATACCTCAACGGTTCGCGATGTCTGTGTGAAATTACATCGTGATTTCGTCCGCAAATTCCGCTACGCGCGAGTGAAGGGACCGAGCGCTAAATTCGACTGGCAACGTGTTGGTCTTGACCACCTTCTGAAGGATGACGATCTGCTGACAATCATCCTCCGTAAGTGAAGACTCGAACAGGATGTCCTTGCTCTATTATTGCGGGAATGGCTTGCGAATCATTCACCAATGGGTGTCGGTACCGGGCAGCGTGGCTGAGTCCCTCGATATGCTGCCGCGTGCCGAATTGCGCGCCATCTTTGCTCATCTGCAAGGGCGTGCGGCCTTGCTAATCGGCGTATTCGTGTTGGGCTTCGTGGCGGGATATCCTCTTGCTGAAGTGATGATTGAAATATTGCTGGATGCCGATGGATACCGACCAGTTGGTGTCGAAATTATCGTTCTGCAGCCGATGGAAATCGTCCTACTAAAATTGAGAATTGCCAGTCAGATTGGAGTTGCTCTATTCGCTGCTACCCTGATTGGTGACTTAGCATGGAATGGACGACGAATATTCGCTCAGGGAAAGAGAATCGCTGTACCACAGAGTGGTGGTGGCTTCGTTCGCTTCATCACCGCCTTCTTTTTCATGGCGATTCTTGGTGTTTTGGGATTCCTTTACGCTCACGAGATACTGATTCCTTTCTTACTCGATTATCTCGCTGAGGATGCGAGCGCAGCCGGTTTGGATTCAACTTGGCAGTTGCGCTCGTGGATTGGCTTCATCATTGGACTTTACATGGGTTCGATACTGAGTTTCCAAGTTCCGCTCATAGTGGTGACAATGATTCGCGCTGATGTCGTCGACCGCAGCGTAGTCACCGATAATCGCCCATTACTTTGGTTCGCTGCGGCAGTGATTGGAGCTTTCGTCTCCCCTCCAGACCCTATCTCGATGTTTCTCGTCGGTGGGCCAATGCTCGTCCTACTCGAAATCGCTCTCTTGTTTGACCGCCTAGGAAGAGATTAGTCGAGTCGGAGACTCGACCTCTCGGACCTAGTCTACTCAAATTTCGATTCCACGGTTGCGTGCATCTTCGGCCTGAGCGTCTGCTCGTCCTGCCTCGACATCGACAAAGCGCATCATCACCGTTCCAATGATAATCAATATGCACAAACTCGCTACTCCGACTCGACTATCGTAAGCTACAGTCAGGATTCCGTAAATCATCGGGCCGAGCAGCGCTGCTACCTTTCCGAAGAAGCCAAAGAAGCCGAAGAACTCAGCGCTGCGAGTCTCGGGAACCATTTGTCCGAAGAGCGAACGTGCAAGCCCCTGAGATCCTCCAAGAAGAGCTCCGGCCATGCATCCGAGCAGCAGGAATTGGAACATCACGTTAATTCCCAGAGGCTGCCAGACCAAATCTCGAACGGTTGATGGAATCGCATCAAGAGGGCCATCACCGAGACTCGTTGGATGCTTCTCACCCATACCACTCGAACCGTCGAGTGGGCCGCCTTGAACGTTGTAACTGAAGCGACTCTCTTCGGTGAATGTGGCAAAGAAGGCTTCCATTCTCTCAATGTTATTCGTGCTGCTGATTAGGTATTCATTCTCAGGGTCATCAAAGGCGTAGACCGTCTTGTCAGTGTAGTCTTCATGTTGATGAACAGCCATGACATCCATCCACTCAGACGTCCAATCCTGTTCATCACCTTCAACTGCTATCGTTAGAGCGTAAGCATTCGCCCCCGTCGAAATCACATATTGACCTACACCTTCCAATCTGGCTTGCTGTAATGTAGATTGCAGTCCTGATGGGTGGCTTGAAGCATCAAGTGGATCGGTACCCGCCGCAATCTCCTCCTCATTGGTGTACCAATCGCCGTCGATATTGTCATCGGAATGATCGGCGATTCCATCACCATCGGAATCCCAATCATACTGAATATCATAATCAGAGTGAGCATCCAATGCTAGAGGGGCGAAGGACATGGCACCAAGCACGACCACAACCCAACCTACCAGAGACAAGGTCAACGCGTACTTCGTATTCGTCGCCTCGGCAAGCTTAGTGAAGGCAATCGCACACGGAGCTGCGACGAATTGAATCACCAATATTGTTGCAATCAGCGCAGTCGTTGTCAGCCCGAGCACGGTAATTCCGTAGATTCCAGCAAGCGCAGTAACCGAGTTGATTCCATCGATGAAGAAGAAGTAAGCTAGCATGTAGATGAATAGCGTCTTGAAGCGATCGATCTGTCCGAATGTCTTGCGCAACTCAGTGAAGGCGAGACTGGCGGACTCTGAAAAACTGAGGCTTTCCATTTCATTCTCGATTGGTGGCTCCGGGACATATTTGAAGGTCAACATCGCGAAACCAAGCCACCAAGCTCCTGATGAAGCCATTACGAAGGGAATCACCCAATCAGGATTAGAACCATTATCGTCAACAATCATCATGACCATTACGAGATGGACCAATAGAAGCAACCCTCCTCCAAGATATCCGTAGGCGAAGGCCTTGTTCGAGATAGCATCCATCTCATCATCGGTTCCCATGTGAGGTAGTAGAGCGTTGTAGAATACGCCAGCACCGTTGAGGCCGATATTGGCCGTCAAGAACATCAGAAAGAGCCACACCCACTGGAACGAGATATCGAACATGGGGGCGAAGGCGAGAGCAAAGGTCGAGCCCGCTCCAAGATAAGTCAAAATTCTCAGCCACCACATCTTGATTGCACGTCTGTCAGCAATGACACCGAGTGATGGACTCGCGAACGCAACCAGAAGAGCACCGATGGTGACGGCAAAGGACCAAACTGCATCAGAAGTCATTTCCATGCCGAGAATTGTCGCTTCCAGCCCATTCGCTTTCAGGAAAATATAGGCGAACCAAGCAGGGAGCACCGCGGTAGTTACCGAGGTCTCAAAGGCTGACTTACCCCAATCATAGAAGGCATATCCCCTCACTGCTTTCGGATTTGATTCTCTATCCAGTTCTACTCTCTCGGACATGGTGGCACCTGCGCCGCCGTCGCTATGTCGGGGTTTGAGCATTGGGGCAGCATCACGGAGTATGACAGGCGCGGATTCAATACCCCATCAGCGCTCGAAGGGACGTGTCTGACGGCTCATCGTGGGTCCCGCCTACGGAGAATACGATTCCATCGCTGCTTCATGGAATGCGCTTCGTTGATGGAGTCGAATTCGACCTTCGACTGAGTGCCGATGGGGAGTTAATGCTGTTTCATGATGACTTACTTCCTGGTAGTGGAGCGAAGCGAGAGCGATGTATCGAACTACTCGACTCGGTTGAGGTCGCCTCGCGAGGGATTGATCGATTTGATGACCTTCTAAGAAATCGCGAATTCACAGAATTGTGGATGAGTTCTTCCAAGACGGTGAATATCGAATTGAAGACCGCTCATCCAACGGCTCGAATCTCAGACACGACTGGTCATCTTGTAGCAATGATGACTAAACTTGAAGATTCTCTGAATGACTTCGACCTACCCCGGCGCTCAACGATGGTTTACGGTTTCTCCCCGAAAATAGCTGCAGCGGTTGAACAAAGTGGCCTGAGCCTTCCAAATACACAACTTTCGCCGCATCTGCGATCTTGGGGGCGTACCAAAATCAAGCGATTGATTGGCTCTCCTAACTTCATCTCGAATAGTGTTTCAGGGCTAATTCGTGACCGGCGCAAAAAGGGAATGCCGGTCGTCGGGATGGCTCTGCATTACATCCATGGTTGGGAACGTCTGATTCATCCCGGAATCCCAGTATCCCTTACCGGAAAGGGACTGAATCGCCTATTCAGCATCAGCAAGGAAATGGGATTGCATGTTTGGCCCGCTCCACTAAATCTTGAGCAATTGATGCTCGATGCAGGTATCACCTTGGTGACCGATCATGTCGATCCTACCGTACACACACTCCCCAACGGCAATGCCCGTTGGACACGACCAGGAAGCCAGCCTTTGGATGATGAATGGCGAGTGAGGCTGGACGCATCAAGCGGTGCTGAACGTGTTGATCTTCTGAAAGAGGCCAGCGAGTCACTGCCGATGTGGCACGAGATTCCTGAACAAGTCCGAGCGGCTGATATCGCTGCTGACGCCGCGAAGTGGTCGTGGTCAGGAAAACCTGAATCTTGGACGGTTGACCTTCAGGAAGGCCGCCCATGGGGTTGTGCTCGAATCGTCGGTCATCGAGGCTCGGGCGAACATCTCTGATTCAGACTCGGTGAGATATCACTCGAGTCGGCGTAATGGTTGGTTTTTCGGGATGTATTTCGGGCGGTAAATCGGTGTGCCTCGCCCATCACGAGCATTACGCTCATCCATGATTTGTGCGCAAATTCCAGCAACTCTTGCCCAGCCAAAGAAAGTCGTATAGTACTCTGGTTTGCGAAATCCTATCGCGTGTAGTAGCGAGCCACTAGCAATATCGACATTTGGATATGGATTCTTGATCTTAGGATGCTCCATCAGAATCGGTGGGACAACCTCTCGCAGTGTCTTAACGATGCGGTAATTCTCGTCATCGGGGCAAACTTCCGCGCCTAGCCCGATGAGTAATCGTGCCCTCGGGTCCTCAGCTCGTAGAACTCCGTGTCCAAAGCCAAAAATCGGGCGCTTGGCTGCCAACTCGGCACGCACGAATGCCTCGATCTCATCGGGGTTGTTAGTACCAATACGCTGCACGAACTCAAGGCATGCTTGGTTAGCGCGTCCATGTAGTGGCCCGGATAGCGCATTCATCGCGGAAGCGATAGAGGCATAGACAGTCGCTCGACCACTTGCCACAGCCTTTCCTGTGAAGGTTGAGAGATTGCCACCGCCGTGGTCCAAGTGTAGGATGAAGAAGAATCGCAGAACACGATTCATCTTCTCTGCTTTATCGCCAGTCATACCTAGCATGTGGACAAAATTCTCCACCAATCCCAACTCTGGCTTGCTAGGTTGCAATTGCTCCTTCTTTCCACCTCGTAAGAGGAAAATTCGAGCCATCAATTCGGGCATGCGGGCGACGAGGTTCATCGAATCAGTCCGAGCATCGCCCGTTGTGTCAGCAGCGCCCAGCGCCATGATTCCCATCGATAGCCAATCCATCGGATGGCCGCTGCCGGGAGTCAGAGATTCCAGCACTCGTAGCGCACCGGTTGGCATCTCCATCGCACGGTGCGCCAACTCGGTTCGGAATGCCTCGGACTCCTCTTCCGTCGGCAATCTCTTGTTCATTAGGAGGTAGAATACATCCTCTTCCTCGAGGTCTGCAAGGTCCTCGACAGGATAGCCAACATAATGCACGCCTTCCATTGGATCGACGAAGGAGGTACGGCAGGTTCCAACTGGAATTCCGCGCATTCCGGAGTCGAGGTTTGACTCAGTTATCGTGAATAGTGAATCGTCCTCTGTCATCCCATCGGCCACCAATCGTCCTTCCTTGACAGGGAACCCGTCATAATCTCTACGTCCATAGGGGTGATGGAGTGTGAGCCGATGAATCCAGCCGAACCCCGACCTCACGATTCTGGATTGATGGATTGGAGTGATCTAAATGAGACCCAACAAGACCTATTCATCGAGGGTTGCACCCTTTTTGATGAAGGTAAGTTCTGGCACGCACACGAGTCGTGGGAAGACCTTTGGAAATCTCTGAAACCATTGGATAGACCTATTGAAACAAACGCAATTCAAGGCATCATTCAATGTGCAGCTCTGCTGTATAATTATGAGAAGCAAAAGGTACGTGGAGTGGTCAATATGGCCTCGAAAATTCTCGGCAGACTTTCCGATATTGAACATGGAATTTGGGGAGTTGACGTCGCTGAGTTGCGCGCCGCACTGATTCCTTTCATTCGCGACGCGGCCGAGGATGAACCGCAGTGGAATCTGAAGACTACTACGGTTCGTCTCGACTTGGCTTGAT
>Ga0114933_10001505_pt1 | contig 25894 bp, 25 predicted proteins | sample 4SBtaG_FD_89691 | JGI IMG/M metagenome (GOLD analysis project Ga0114933, IMG submission 89691) | Deep subsurface microbial communities from Kolumbo volcano to uncover new lineages of life (NeLLi) - 4SBTROV12_W25 metaG | ecosystem: Environmental > Aquatic > Marine > Volcanic | place: Kolumbo... | reverse complement strand
CCACTGGCGAAGATTCCGGACGTTATTACGTCTGTATTCGGCACGTTGCAGATACTCGACAACAGTAATCACATGTCAAATAATCGGCCGAAGCCCGCCGTTCCAATCCGAAAATCGGTGACGCCAGACTTCATCGTCTGCCTTGAAGATGGCAAAAAACTGAAGATGCTCAAACGGCATCTCCGCACCAATTACAGCATGACGCCGGAAGAATACCGGGCAAAATGGGGACTCAACTCCGATTACCCAATGGTCGCTCCCAATTATTCCGCTCAACGTTCCAGTTTCGCAAAGCGCATCGGCCTGGGACGCGACCGTTCAAGCGAAGCATCATCATAAGCGTTTAATACGCACGACCAGTAACGCGATACCATAAGTAACTTTCACATTAAATAGACTACAACCAACAGTTGCGCGTGCTAGACGTTGCGTATGCCGGCTGGGGTCGTTGACACATGGAGCTACATAACATGGTGCCCATAAACAGCGCGTTTGTCGCTGGTTTCTGCGTGGGTCGCTCGCGGCATTTATCGCTGTCGCGGCGTCCAAGCCATCCGCAACGTGGGGGTCGAGATATGGCAAACCAACGCCCAAGGCCACTAAAAGCATCCACAGGATAGAAACTTCAGACTGAAGCTGGTCTCAAATTTTGAAGGCCTTGGCCACAACAAAACAGACACTTCAGGCGCCTATAGGTTTCGAACAGTCAAACCACTCCCTACCCGGATTCACCGCCTAGAAACGACCGCCACATATTCACTACGCAACACTTTTTTGCCAGTTGACCTCTCGTGGGGCACACAACTCTATGTCACTGCCAACCATCTTACAGAGACCTATCCTCTGCCGCAGAATCTGTCGTCTGACGCAGACCGCAAAAGCGTGACCATCAATCTGAATATACCACCACCGAACGTGAAACCAAAGTCTTGCGGCAACGCCTTTGTCATCGCCCTCGTATGCCCGATGTTAACCGAAAAAAAACTAACGAGTATGCCCAAAACGGCAGCATTTGGTTATCTTGAAGGTATTCTGATTAAGCGAAAAGGAAACGCACGGTGTCTGAAGCCATCACCCAAATTAACCCGCAAACGCTGAAATCCTGGCTGCATGATGGCGAAGAGGTCGCACTTCTCGACACGCGAGAGGAAGTACCCTTCGACGCTCGCCATCTACTTTTCGCCTCCTGCGTGCCACTCAGTCAGCTGGAGTTTCTGTTGGATGCGCTGGTGCCGCGCCGCAGCACGCGGATTGTCTGGTGCGATGACGGCGAAGGGTTAGCTGAAATGGCCGCAATACTGTCTATATCCTTCGGCTACGCGAACGTACATCTGCTAGAAGGCGGCGTCACAGCTTGGGAGCAAGCGGGGTATCCGGTCTATAGCGGTGTCCATGTCCCCAGCAAGGCGTTCGCTGAAGTCGTCGAATACGAAGCCAAAACGCCGCATATCTCGGCGGACGAGTTGAAAGCGCTAATCGATGAGAATGCGGATATCGCAATCTACGACACAAGGACCTACGAGGAATATAACGATAACAGCATTCCCGGCGCGATCAGCGTACCGGGTGTCGAGCTCGTCTACCGCTTCGCCGATCTGATGCCATCGGCGGACACTATGGTCGTGGTAAATTGTGGAGGCCGCACCCGCAGCATCATCGGCGCACAAGCGCTTATCAATGCCGGCGTACCGAACAAAGTAGTCTCCCTGAAAAATGGCACCCAAGACTGGCATCTATTTGGCTATGAAGTGGTTGAGGGAGCGACGCGCCGACATCCTGAAAATTCACTCATCGGATTGAAACTTGCCCGCACCGCGGCGGCTGCAATCGCCGACAGGTTCGATATCCAAACCATCGATGCGGCCGAGCTAGCCACATGGCGGGACGAAGCGGATGAGCGAAACCTCTACGTGCTAGATGTCCGCACGCCAGAGGAGTACGAAGCAGGACATTTGCCGGACACACGGTCAGCGCCGGGCGGGCAATTAGTGCAGGAAACCGACAAGTATCTCGCCGCCTGGGGCGGTCGGGTCGTCTTGGTCGATAATGACGGTGTGCGGGCGACCGTTACCGCATCATGGCTTCTGCAAATGGGCTGGAAGGACACAGTTGTCCTGACCTTCGATCCAGCGGCCGGCGATTTAGATAAGGGTACCTTCGTGCCCATCGCCCTTGGCTATGACGAAGCGGTAATTCCAACGATCGATGTTTCGGAAGCGAAAGACCTCCTCGCGGCAGGCATGGCCCAAATCGTCGATCTAGCGGACAGTAAGCAGTTTCGGCAAAACCATATTCCCGGCGCCTGGTACGCCATACGCGCCCGTCTGGCTAAGGCTATGACCAAACTGCCCGACACGGAAACCGTCATCTTTACATCACCCGACGGAACGCTTGCTGGCCTCACCGCCCGCGACCGGGGCGGCAACGCTCGCGCTCTATCCGGTGGCACTGCAGCATGGATCGCTGCAGGTCTGCCAACGGAAAGTGGCGCCAATCGCTTGGCGAGCGCACCCGACGACATCAGATTGAAAGCGCGCGAAGCTCCCGACGGCGATATAGAGAAGGCGATGCGTGCCTATCTCGCCTGGGAAATCGACCTGGTCAACCAGATGGCTAGGGACGGGGATCACCGCTTCCAGGTGATGACCGACTAGAACAGCCTACCGCTCGCTCCTTCTATAGCAGCCGCTCTAGCTTGGCGCCGCTGCAAGGCGGAGGCCAACTTCACGCCTGCGCGGACCAACAACGATCGAGACTTCCATCTCGGTCTGCATATCAATCACAGAGGTCTAGACATAATCGTCAATCGATACGGACTTGAAGGTTAAGCTAGTTCGTCGTTCCACTCTCTCGGCACTATTGTACCCGCTTCACGTTTCAACCCGAATATCTTCCTGGTCGGCCACAGCGTAGTTTGAGTCGTACCACCACGCGACGTAGTCAGCATAAGTAATCGGCGGGTATTGTGGAGGCTGACTAGAGTCGCAGCAGGTCGGCAGGCACTCGATCATAGTGTCGAGATGTGGTCCTAAAAAATAAGGAATGGCGTAGCGGTGGCCGTCTCGAGGTGGCATTGCCCGATGCGCGGTCGACCGAAATCGGCCGTTGGTCCAACGATGCAGCATGTCGCCAGTATTCACCACAAACGAAGCCGGCACGTAAGGCACATCGCACCATTCGTCAGCGCCAAGCTGTATCTGCAAACCAGGTACATCAGATTGTGCCAGAAATGTCATGAAGTTAGCATCGGTGTGCGGTGCGATACCGTATTGGCCGTCCTGTCGCTCCACCGGCGGGTAGTGCGAAAGACGGAAGGAGAACTGACTTTCCTCAAAGGCTGCAGCGAACGTATCCGCTGGCAGATCGAGCGCCAGCGCGATCGCTGGCAACATTCTCCGGCCAAGTGCGTCAACAGCATCCGTATATGCAAGCAGCGTTTCTCGAAAGCCGGGCAAATTATTGGGCCATTCATTCGGCCCAGCAAAGCGTCGACCCGCACGAGCCAGTGGATCGTTCGCGGCGCGCTCCCGCCTGGTGAAAAACGCCTCGTTCATATCTGGCAGCGCTGCATCCTCGCTGACCCGCGAGGTACGCACATTATAACGCGCCATCGCCATGTAGCCGTTGTTATGTTCGTTCATCCGCACGGCCAGCTTGTCTTCAAGGTTCTGATTGTGGAAACGGCGCGCTTCATCAAATGTAGCGTCAATCAGATCTTGGGGCACACCGTGGTTGATAATGATGAGAAACCCAACCTCTTCCAGCGCCACCCGCAGAGCCGGCGCGATTTCGCGCGCACCAGATATGCCCTCGGTCAGAGGCGCCAGGTCGATCAGAGGAAAGGTGTCAGCGGAATGCGCTACCATGATGCGCCTATTCGTTTGCCATGAATTTGAGATCATACGATGCCCTCAGATGACGTCAATCAGACATTCCAAACGCATACCAACGAACGAAAATTCCATCCTGTTGTTGCACACTAACGTCCGGAAACGCGATATTCCACGGGCGCGATCCGATTCAACCGGGGGACCCAAGCGATATGCCACTAACACTTTTTGAGCCTTTCCGTGCAGTGTTTTACACCCCTTTCTACGCAGCCCACGCGCTGGATGCCTATGGCGCGGAAGGCGTTGAGGTAGACACGGTTACCTCGGGTGCTGAAATCACAGTCAGCGGTTTGATCGCTGGAGACACAGACGTCACTTGGGGTGGGCCAATGCGGATCCAATACACCTACGACCACCAGCCCAATTGTGGCGTCGTCAGTTTCTGCGAAGTAGTCACCCGCGACCCCTTCTTCCTGGTAGGACGAACTCCGAACCCGGATTTCGAAATGATGGATCTCATGAATATCCGTCTAGCAACCGTATCAGAGGTCAACACCCCCTGGCTCTGTTTGCAGGAAGACTTACGCCGCGCCAATCTCAACCCTGACCAAGTTACGCGGGTCGAGGGAAACACGATGGCCGAGAACGACGCATCATTGCGGGCCGGTGAGATCGACGTCATCCAGGTCTTTCAGCCCTTTCCGGAACAGCTCGTAGCCGATGGCGCAGGTCATATTTGGTACGCCGCCGCAACGCGGGGCGCCGCAAGCTATACGACGCTCAGCACACTGCGCCCCACCCTGGAAACGCAGCGCTATCAGATGCTGCAGATGACCCGTGCGCTCTACCGAACGCAAAAATGGCTACACGCGACAGCCGATGTGAACATCGCCGATGCGATCGCTGACTTCTTTCCCAAAATTCCGCAAGATATTTTGACAGCGTGCATCGCCCGATACCAGTCGCTCGGTTTGTGGGGTGTAAATCCTATCCTGCCGCGCGATGGATTTGACCGGTTGCAGGCAAGCGGCTACTCCGGCGGTCTCTTCGCGACCGGGGCCACGTACGAAACCTGCGTCGACAACAGTCTCGCTGAAGAGGTGATCGCCGAGGACCCGCCGTCCATGTGACCTATCCGCTCACAAGGGATTGCGCCGCAACCTCAGGATCGAGTGCCAGGCCGAGGCCAGGATGCTGTGGCGCCCGCATGAACATACCCTCGTCCGTAACCACCTCTTCGACAACAGGCCCAATAAACAGCTTTGTCTGAAATTCTAACAATGCATTATCGGCCATGAAATATTCGATCCATTGCACGTTAGGGAGACCGGCAGCCATGTGTATATGCACCATCTGCAAATCCCATGGAGAAACCGGTACCCCCTTCGCAGTAGCATAACTATGGATACGCAACCAATCAGTGATGCCACCGGTGACAGCCGCATTCGGTTGCACCATGTCGACCTGCCCTTGCTCAATTAGACTGCGAAACTCCAACAAACCAGCATGCTGCTCCCCACCGACAATATTAGTGTCGCCGGCCCGTGCTCGAACGCGGGCGTAGCCAGGGATGTCGGACGGCGGGACCGGCTCTTCTAGCCAATAGACGTTGTAAGGCTGCCACCGCTTAAGCTGCTGGATGGCGGTATCCACATCCCAACTGCCATTTACATCAACCATAAGACGAATGTCCGGGCCAATCGCTTCGCGCACCTGACGCACCCTATCGAAGGCTTCGTCAGGCGTAACGTAGCCGCGTGTGCCGCGGATTTTCAGTGCCTTATGCCCATTGGCGACATATGCAGCGGCGCGTTCAGCTAAAGCTGCTGGCGCCGTATGGTGAGCACAATTCGCGTAAGTCTGTATAAGCTCGCGCCAGCCGCCCAGCAGTTTTGCGACAGGTAAATCAACCACCTTGCCCTTGATATCCCAAAACGCCATGTCGAGCGCCGAGATGCAGATGCGCACGATACCCTCTCCGCCACGCCGAGGTACCGCTTCATAATACATCCGATCCCACAGTTCGGTGGTAAGCTGCGGGTCTGTATCGACAACCTTCGGTGCCAAAACGTTCTCAATAATCTGTTTTAACAGCACCCCCACGCCCGGCGGCGCACTAGCAAACCCCTTACCTTCGACGCCAGTATCCGTATGCACAGTCACAACAACGATCTCGGCCACATAGGCGGCCTCCGCATCACCGCTATATCGACAGGCTTCAACTTTTTTGATTTTCATGACGTTTCCAAATTAATCTTGACGACTTCAACCCTAAATGCGCCAGCCTCAGGAATATTTCGTTGCAAGAGGGCAATAATCAGCGCCGACATGCCGCACTGCAGATTCAAATCAGTAATACACCGAGGATAAAATCGCCACTCAAAGATCTTTCTGTGACGGGCCGCATTAGCCCACTCAATGCAGGCTCTCAATATACCCATAAGGCCCGGAATATTCGAGAACGATTTTTATTAGAGGCCTGTCTCACTACATTTTTGATCGCATCGGCTGTACTGCTCTTTTACTGGGGATTAGGCGGCTCGGCATGAGCCGTGGCACTCTCCCAACAACAATTAGAAAGGAATAAACATGGTTGCGTCAGTAAAACCCGCCCTTTATTGGTGGGAGGCCTTATTACGGCCTGAGACGAAACAAGCTGATCTTCCGGCGACAGCAGACGCGGTTATTGTAGGTGCCGGATTTACGGGACTTAGTGCAGCGCTAACTCTGGCTCGGGCCGGGCGCAATGTAGTCGTGCTAGAGAAGGACCGACCAGGCGAAGGCGCATCCAGTCGCAATGGCGGCATCGCCAGCGGCAATCTTAGGCTTGGCTTCGGCGGGATGATCAAGGCATTCGGGCTGGAACGCGCAAAGCAAATTCACATGGAGGGGATGGAGGCACGGCGCGACCTCGCCCGCTTCATAGAGGCCGAGAAAATCGACTGCGACTGGAAATTGGTCGGACGCTTCACAGGTGCCATGCGTTTAAAGCACTACGACAATCTCGGCCGCGAGGCTGACCTAATGAACAAACATCTGGAAATTGGTGCGCAGATGGTACCAAAATCCGAGCAGCACAACGAAATTGGCAGCGACCTGTATTTTGGCGGGCAGGTGCGCCCAGATATTGGCGGCATCCATCCGGCTAAGTTTCATCAAGGTATTCTAGACCGGGCATGCGAAGCTGGCGTAACCGTCTTGGGCCACACGCCTGTTTCCGGCATCCAAGGCGATGGCAACAGTCAGACTGTGGTGACCGAGCGTGGCACAATCCGCGCCCGCAATGTCATCGTTGCGACCAACGGCTATACCGGGCCGGCGACACCTTGGCTAAGAAAGCGCATCGTGCCTATCCCAAGCCAAATCATAGCTACCGACCCTATCCCAAAGGAGACAATGGATAGACTTATGCCGAAACGCCGCATGCTGGGCGAGACGCGGAACCTCTACCATTATTTCCGCCCTTCCCCGGATGGAACCGGCATTGTCTTTGGCGGCCGTGCCGGGGCCTTGACGGACGATCCAATGAAAAAGCTCGGCCATCTCAGCCGCAACCTTATCGAGATTTTTCCAGAATTAGATGGCATCGGCTTCACGCACAGTTGGTGGGGCTATACGGGTTTCACATTCGACTTCATGCCCAAGCTAGTAGTCCGGGAAGGGATCCATTACGCGGCTGGGTTCTGCGGCTCCGGGGTCATTTGGGCTCGTTGGCTTGGCACCAAAGCAGCGCAAGACATTATCGGCAATGCGCCGGTGGATACCGCTTTCCGCGCCGACGATTTTGAAACACGACCTCTCTACTATGGGCGCCCTTGGTTCTTACCTTTCATGATTGGCTGGTACGAGTTCAAGGACAAGATGGGATGGTAGACCAAAGCAGCAGCAGTTCGAGATGCAGCAACCGTCTCGATTTGTGACAAAGATGGTGACTACACAACGTTAGGGCCTGAGGCCCGACAGCTCCGCTCTGATCCGTATAGGTGAACCATATCATAGCACAAACACCACACAGCGATTTAAGACGCGCCGCTCTTGTCTAAAGATATGTGGAACTTGAGCTGAAATAGGCGCCGAACTAACGGATGTTACTGCACCCGTTCAAGAACAGCCTGACAGAATTCCTCAGTTCTGGCGTCACCACCCTGGTCTGGGGTCAGCCGGTCTTCGTTTGCATACACGTTATCGATTGCCGCTTCCAAGCGATCCGCCGTCTCTCCGTAGCCGATATGGCGTAGCATCATTCCAGCGGTACGGATAGTCGCTGTGGGGTTAATGATATGTTGACCAGCGATATCAGGCGCAGTGCCATGAATAGGTTCGAAATAAGCGTAGTCCTCACCGAAGCAGACGCTCGGGCAGAGGCCAAGCCCACCGATCAGCCCCCCAGCCGCATCCGAGAAGATATCGCCATAGAGACTGGGCAGTACAACCACATCCATTGTTTGTGGCTCAGCGATGAGGCGACGGGCGAAATCATCGATCAGCCAACTCTCATATTCTATATCCAGATAATCTTTGGCGACTTGATTGCAAACCTCCAGAAACAGACCGTCAGGCTGCGGGATCAAATTGTGTTTCGTACCGCAGGTCACCTTGCCACGCTTACCGACAGCCTTACGCTGCCGCGCCAGTTCAAAGGCGTAGCGCGCGATCCTTTCTGTGCCGCCCTCGGTTATCACCTTGACGGCATATTTTCCGAAACCAAATTCCGCCGCAATCTCGTTCAAAGTGCGGCCCGCCCGCTTGCTCGGCAGATTTAAAGGAAACAACTCCTCCAGATCCCCGCCAATGCCCAGCGCCAAATCCTCGAGATTTTCGCGCAAGACTACCAGGTCGATATCCTCAGGTTTCTTGAGCGGGCTCTTACAGCCCGGCACCCAACGCGCTGGGCGCACATTGGCAAACGTGTCCTTGCCCCAACGGAGATACTGCACAATCGAGGTCGAAGAGCTGCTACCCGCGCCGAACAAAGTAGCGTCAGCATTGTCAATGGCTTGGCGCGTCTCCTCAGGGAAGACAGAACCATGCGACTTGACGGCACTGTCACCATAGGGTGGAAAAGTGAAATCAATTTCGAGGCCAAGCTTCCGCAAAAGGTCCACTGTCGGATAAACCGCTTCCGGTGCGGCATCGTCGCCTGGGATAACTACCACCGTCTTGTGGTTAGACCCCTCGTTCATTTCAAGCTCCCCTTAGTGCATCAGCCTGGCACATAAGCTTCGCCGTATTCGGTTACCAGCGCAACTTGGTCGTTGTAGTTTGCCCGATAGCGCGTATAGCTGTCGGCATGCATCCGGGCGGCCTCTGCTTCCAAGCCTTTGCGTGGTGCCGTTTCCAAATCAAAATGACCAAATCGGTCGACGCCAGAGACCAACATCGCAGGTGCGCGGCGGGTTTCGCCCAAATGGTGGCATCGCGTCGGTATGTAGCTAACAGCGAATCCAATCCTTCGGTCGTTCGAATTGTTGAACGGAGAATGGTGGATGGTCAGGGTGTGATGCAGCGAGAACTCCCCAGGCGCCAGCGGGGCCGAGACGGCAATCTCTTTATCATAGGCGCCGGTCAGTTTCTGGCTAGCGCCATTCAGTATTGTCGAATCCACATGTGCACGATGGTCCAATTGGCCCAGCGCCTGACTACCTGGCAAAAACTGCATGCAACCGCTTTCCGGTGAGGCGGGTGATAGCGCGATCCAGGCAGAGACATGCTCGTAGGGTCTGAGCCCAAAATAGGTCGCATCCTGATGCCAGCTAGTGACAGCACCGGTTTGCGCCTCCTTAATGAAAAACGTCGTCATATAGATCAAAATGTCGGGCCCGATGAGGCTCTCAATCACAGCAAGAACTTGCGGCAGGGTTGCCAACTCATGCGCCCAAGGCAAGAGTGTATGAAGGCGATAGCGGTATTTCTCATCGACTGCGGCAGATGTGACCTTCCCACCTATGTTCACCTCGAATGCCTCCAACTGGGTACGGTATGCCACAGCAATTTCAGGCGAGAATGCTACCAACGGAGACAGATAGCCGTCCCGCCGATACTGTTCCGTCTGGCATTCACTGAGGCCGGTCATTCGCTTTATCTTCCCCATCGTTTCCAGTTGTAAGCGTAACTGTCGGGCCTAAGCGCGTCGAGTTTGCCCCGCACTTAGATTGTGAGCCCAATTGCTCTACACTAGTTGCATGCAAATTGAAGATGCCACTCCGGTCGGACGTATCCTGACCGATGTCACCGTATCCCCCCGCGAACCCTGGTCGGGTGTGATCCCCAAGGATTATTATCTGCGCATCGTCGACCTGAAAGGGTCCCAGGCAGTCGATTTTCTGTGCTACGACGCTGCCGACTCGACGGAACGCTATTGTGCCGCCGACACGATTAAGATCTCTGGCAAGATTTTTTTAGAGACGGATACGGTTCTCTACTCCAATTTCGCGAACCCACTTTTCACAATCGTGAAAGACACGTGCGGCCAGCATGACACGATCGGCGGCTGCTGCAGCATGGAAAGCAACCGGCGGCGCTACGGGATCGAAGGGCAACCGAACTGCCGTGACAACTTTCTCGCTGCGTTGGCCCCGCACGGGCTGGGCGCCAAGGACATTGTCGCTAACATCAACTTTTTTATGTATGTGCCGGTTGGGGTTGATGGCACTATGGCGATCGTAGACGGGGTATCAAAGCCCGGCGACTATGTCGATCTGCGCGCCGAGCGCAACGTTTTGGCCGTGCTGTCTAACTGTCCTCAAATTAACAACCCAGCCGCCGGCTTCAACCCAACGCCGATCCGCGTCGTCGTATGGGCTCCAAGCGAAGGAAGGTAACTATGCAGACGCCGAGCCATCCGTTCGACCCGCGTCGATTTGAAGAGGTACGCAAACCGCTCGATCAAGCATCGACTATGCCGCCATGGGTCTATACCTCCGACGAATTTTACCGGCGTGAAGTCGACCGCATCTTCATGAAAGTATGGAATTTCATGGGCCATATCGATCAGGTGCCAAACCCCGGCGACTACGTGGCACTTGAGTTTGTTGGCGTGCCCTTCATTATTTGCCGCGATACGAATGGCAACCTTCGCGCCTACGCCAATTCTTGCCGCCATCGTGGGTCCAAGATCGCCATCGGATCAGGAAATGTTAAAGAGTTCATGTGCCCCTATCACGGCTGGTGCTACGGCCTTGACGGACGGTTAACTGCGACCGTCGACATGGACCGAACCTCGGGCTTCTGCAAAGACAATTTCGGTCTGATCCCGATCAATATTGATACTTGGGGCGGATTTATCTTTGTCAATTTCGACCCGGACTGCGAAAGCTTGGCGGAATATCTCGGCGACCTACCGGACAATCTCGCCTCGCACAGACTGGCGGACATGACCAACGTCCGGACGGTCGAATGGGAGCTTAACCACAATTGGAAGCTGTTCGTCGAAAATGCAAAGGAAAGCTATCACATCGCCGTCGTCCATCGTGAAACAATCAATCAAGTAGCGCCGGTAAAGTCAGCGGATTACACGGTGTCCGACGCGGCTGGACAATATTGTACAACCTTCGCCTCACATGATGGCAGCATGGCATTACTCAAGGATGACCCCGGTTTTCCACCCATAGAGTCCTTGAAAGGGCGATACCGGCACGGAACCTATGCGCCAATGATTTATCCGATGACCTACATGGCCTGTACTATCGACACGGCTTGGTTTCTCCAACTTTTCCCGATGGGTCCGAACAAGACGAAGCTGCTGCACGGAGCCTGCTTCCCGCGTGACCGGTGCGACCGGCCGGATTTCGAAACTTTGGCAGCAAATTACTACAAGCGATGGGACCGCACGATCCTGGAAGATATCGAGGCCGGCGACCAACAACAGGTGGGCATCGCTTCGCCATTTGCTCGGCCCGGCCGGTTCTGTTTCCGCGAACCGCTGGTACATCAAATCGACAATTGGATTCTGGACAGGGTACTCGACTGATGGCCACAAAAAAACGCATCCGCATGCCTGCTAACTGGGCTCCGCCACCGAAGCGAATCCGACTGCACATCGAAAATGTCCGCGAGATGGACCTGGTCTACAAGATCACGCAGGACCGCTACGACGCGACCGCCGCGCGACATAAACGTCTGGCGCGGCGGATCGATGCAACCGTGGCGGAAGATACGAAGCGTTTCGACAATGCAATCGCTGATGCAGATGTGCTGGTCGGTTGGCGCTTCAATCGAGAGAATTTGGCGGAACGCGCACCGAATTTGAAATGGATCCACCTGACCGGCGCCGGCATAGAGCACGTTCTTCCGCTCGACTGGCTTCCGCCGGACACCGTGTTAACTAACAATCGCGGGGTCCATCGGCCTAAGGCGCAACAATTCGCCATGACCGCGCTACTGATATTAAACGAACGCATCCCGGCTCTGATCACTGAGCAACGTAAAGCGAAATGGACACGGCTCTATGCCACGGCGATCGAAGGCAAGACGGCCCTGATTATCGGTGTGGGCATGATGGGCGACGCAGCGGCCCGCGCTGCACGAAAGCTCGGGCTGAAGACCATCGGCGTTCGCCGCAGCGGTGCGCCCAATCGCTATATCGATGAGATGTACACGCCCGACCGTTTGACCGAGCTCCTGCCACGCGCCGATTTCGTGCTGGTCAACGCGCCACTCACCGACGAGACGGAGGGCATGATCGGGAGGCACGAGCTCGACCTGATGCTGCCGTCAGCCGGCCTGATCAATATGGGGCGTGCCCGCGTCGTCGACTACAAAGCGCTTGCCACCAAGCTCCGCAAAGGCGAAATCAGCGGCGCCGTGCTCGACGTGTTCGACCCAGAACCATTGCCAAAATCTTCGCCGATGTGGAAGGTACCCAATTTGATCATGACACCGCATGTGTCCTCAGACGACAACGACAATTACGGCCCGTTGACCGCTGATCTCGTATTCGAAAATTTCGGCCGTTGGATTGCGGGAAAGATGCTGAAGAACGTCGTCGATCGGAAATTGCAATATTAAGGCATGGCACTCCATTTCAAGCGCACGGATATCGAAGAACACATCGTTGCGGCGCGCGCCGAATTGCAGGTCCGCGGTCTTTCCGCCTTGCTGCTTTTCGCGCAGGAGAGCCATTATTACCTAACTGGCTACGACACCAGCGGCTACGGTTTCTTCCAGTGCACGGTTCTGACGGCAAACGACCAGCCAGTCACCTTGCTGACGAGACGGCCGGATCTAGAACAAGCGCGCCGCACCTCGATCATCCAAGACGTTCGGGTCTGGTACGACGCGGAAGGTGCAGCACCGACAGACAATTTGCGAGACATCCTCGCGGAGAAAGGCTTGCAGGGCGAACGCATTGGTATCGAGCTCGACAGTTACGGCCTACGAGCACAACAGTACGAGGCTCTCAAGACAAGTCTGGAGGGCTGGTGCCAGTTCGAAGACGCATCCAATCTGATTTGAACCCTGCGGCTGGTCAAATCGCCAGCGAAACTCTCTTATATCCGTCGGGCGACAGAACTGGCCGATGCTTCCCTTTTGGCGATGCTGGAGGCGGCCGGACCCGGCGCCTTCGAAGGAGATATCGCCGCGGCGGGCCAGGCAGCGATCCTGTCCGGCGGCAGCGATCCCGCTCCCTCCGGCCCGGTCCTCGGATCGGGCGAGCGGGCGCTACTGATCTGCTCTGTGACAGGATTTCGGACCCTGGATCCCACCGATCAGTTGACGCTCGAATTCGCCGGCAGCTACCGGCATTACTGCGCCTGCCTGATGCGCACGGTTGCCATTGGCACGGGGGGTGATATGCATCGCGCCATTTTCGGCGTCACCGCCGACGCGCTTACGGCGATGACCGACGCGGCGCGTGCCGGCAAACCGCTCGGCGACATTGACGACGCGCACCGCCGAGTCTATGACGCGGCCGATTATGGCGACTCGCGCATGGCCGCGTGCGGTTACTCGCTCGGCGCCAGCTTTCGACCTACCTGGATGGACGTGCCACCGATGCTGTACAGCGGTAACCCGCTGGTGGCACGTCATGGTATGGTGCTGTTTCTACACGCGATACTGATCGACGCGTCCAAAGAGCTTGCCATGAGCTTGGGCCACACCATTATCATCGGTGAGAACCGTGCGGAAGTGCTCGGGACCATTAAACCCGAATACACCGTATGCCTATAACGCACTCATCCCCCTCCAAAACGCTATTGCACGACAATTAAAACCTTTAATACCAGCGGCATCTCTAAAATTGTTGACAATTTACAGTGTCCTCGCTTCACTCTACCGGTATCAAAGGATACCAGCGACGATGAGTGCACAACTCGAAACCTTGCGCGTCTTGCGCTCACAATCCCTGCCCAGCGCGGTGCAAAATGAGATCGAGCGGCGCATCCTGTCGGGTGAGGTTCCGGCAGGCATGCGTATAAACGAAAACGGCCTAGCGACAGAGCTTGGCGTTTCCCGCGGCCCGATTAGAGAGGCTTGTCGGGGCCTAGTCGAGATGGGGTTGCTGATCACCATCGTCAATCGCGGCTTCTTCGTTCGAGAGGTCACGGACAAAGATGCAATCGACGTTTATAACGTCCGAGCCAGCCTGATGCGTCTCGCCGGCGAAACTCTGGCTGGCCGCATCACCGATGCGCAGCTCGGTCTTCTCGGTGATCTTATTGAGAAGATGGACTGGGCAGAAACGGAGGGCGAATTCGAAACGTTCTATGGGCTGAACCGAGAATTCCACGACCTCATCGTCGATTTTTCCGAAAACGACCGTCTTCGAGCGCTGTGCGAAGGACTGGCCAAGGAATTGAACCTTTACCGGCGGCGAAGCCTGTTGCAAGGCGGCGGCCTCACCGTCTCCAACACTGAGCACAAGGAAATTTTAGAAGCGCTCCGGTCTCGCGATCCCGCCACGGCCGGTGCCGCACTCGAACACCATATCCAGGCCGGCAAGGTGCGTTTCCTCGCAGCCACCGCAGAAACTTTCGACCAAGGAGATACACCGTGAAGTTCAGCAATTTTCTCTTCCCACAAGCCGACACACCGGAAGACGACGAGCGCGTCATTGACGAAGCCCTCGCCGAAGGCATTCTCTGCGATAAACTGGGTATGGAAGTGCTGTGGCTGGCGGAGCATCATTTCGATGGGAACTGTGCCTATGTCGACCCCGTTAGCTTCGCGGCAGCACTGGCGACAACGACAAAAAATATCAAGCTGGGCTTCGCGGTGGCTCAGATGTCGCTCCACCATCCGATCCGCATGGCGGAGCAGATGTCCATCATCGACAACCTATCGAAGGGTAGGTTGATAGTCGGTCTCGGGCGTGGCACTTCACACAATATCTACGACTATCGCGGCTTTGGTTTAAACCCGGAAGAAGCGCAAGAACGACTACTCGAATCTGAAGAAATCATGATCAAGGCTTGGACGACGGAGAATTACGAGCACAAGGGCAAATTTTGGAATCTCTGGCTGCCCAAACTTCGGCCGGAAACCTACACCAAACCCCACCCATACATGATCCGCGCCTGTTCCGGCGAAGAATCGATGCTCGGCATGGCACGCGAAGGGCGTCCTTTCATGATGAACGTACAGACCGACGAGGTGACACAACACCGCATGGATTTGTATCGCAGAACAATGGCCGAAAGCGGTTTCGACGAAGCACATATCGCCCAGGCCGTCGATGAGACATGGGTATGGCGCAACATCTTCATCGCCGATACCGATGCGGAAGCGGAGAGGATCGCCATCCCATTGTTCGAGGCGCAAAGGGAACAACGTGGCAAGATGCGTGCCCAGATATTGAAAGAGCGAGGCGAAAGCATGGCCAAAATAGGCGAAACTGGCACCGCTCCGGCAGCCCCTTTAACGGCGGCACGCAATGTAATCGAGCACAGTTTGATCTGCGGCTCGCCGGCAACCGTCGCAGAACGGCTAGCCAAGATCAACGCGATCGGTGTCGGCGGTATCATCTTCCAGTTCCGCATCGGCCCCTCACCCTTCGAAATCACCGAGAACAATATCCGCCTATTCATGGAGAAAGTGGCTCCCGAGTTCGAAGACCGGGTCGCCGCAGCGGCGGAATAGTGTGAGGGGCTTTTGACGTCCACGCCTATTCGGCCGCTTGTGGCACCGCACTTTCGTCGTAAACGGTATTGTACTGCCGGTCCATGGTTATCGGCGCCTCGTAGAAGACCAGCTTTGGTGAATGGTTGTACTTCTCCGTCATATAGGCCTTCCACTCATCGCTATAGGCCGCCTCTGCTGCCTCGCGCGACTCCCATAGATAGACGCCGCCACCAACGCCTTCCTGGTAGATCACATTCTTCCGCAACAGCCCCTCCGTCGCCATGTAACGCGGAATAGAGTCGCGGAACATCTTTAAGGCAGCCTGTCGGTCCGTCCCATCCGGCAGACGATAGGTCACAACGGCAATGGTCTGTGTCATATAGGCCTCCTTCGATACGTGTACTTGTAGCTTCCACGAGTTGGCGCAGGACAGCAACCGCTACATCGTGAACCTACCCTAGCACCGATACGCCGCACTTCGTATGGTTCCGGTAGCGACTGATTAACTACGAGGCACACAGATGGGCACGAATGACGACTGGCTGGCACTGACGACCGAGGAGACATACGAACCCGAGTTGCCGATTTGCGATCCGCATCACCATCTCTGGGATACCGGTTACGAACCCGGCGTCGCTTTTCGCACCGAACAGGTCGCCAATCGCTATCTGCTGGACGAGATCCTTGCGGACACGAGCAGCGGACATAATATCGTTTCAACCGTTTTCATCGAATGCGCATCCATGTACAAGTCGACGGGGCCGGAGTCGTTGAGACCCGTTGGCGAGACCGAGTTCGTCAATGGTATCGCGGCCATGAGCGCTTCAGGACAGTACGGCAAGACGCGTATTGCTGCAGGCATCGTCGGTTTTGCAGACCTTAACCTTGGCGATGCAGTTGGCGAAGTGCTCGATGCGCATATAGCCGCCGGCTGCGGCCGTTTTCGTGGCATCCGCCACGCCGGCGGATACGACGAAAGCCCGGACGTCCGCAATTCGCATACCCATCCTTTCCCGGGCATGTTCGCCGACACGATTTATCGGGAAGGGTTCGCCGAACTGGCGCCCCGCCAAATGAGCTTCGAGGGCTGGTGTTATCATAAGCAAATTCCAGAACTGACCGATCTAGCGCGGGCCTTCCCCGGCACCACGATTATCTTGAACCATTTCGGCGGCCCGCTCGGCATCGGTCCCTATGAAGGCACGCGCAAGGAATATTTCACGCAGTGGCGGGCGGATATCGAAGCGCTGGCCGAATGCGAGAACATCGTTGCCAAACTGGGTGGAATCAACATGAAGGTGAATGGCTTTGGATGGCACAAGAACGACAAGCCTCCAACGAGCGAGGAACTCGCCGCCGCGACGCGGGACTACTACGACCATTGCATCGAAACATTTGGTGCTAACCGATGCCTGTTCGAATCAAACTTCCCGGTCGATAAGGTAACCTGCAGCTACAACGTACTGTGGAACACTTTCAAACGCATCGCCAGCGGCTGTTCGGCGGACGAGAAAGCCGCACTGTTTCACGACACGGCAGCACGGGTTTACCGGACCGAAGGCATCGGCTAAGCAATCTTTGCAAGGTGCTTGTCGACCGCCTCGGCCACCAGTTCAGGATGGGTCAGCGGGCACATGTGCTCGGTGTCCGGGAGGGTTATGAACTCGCAACCGGGAACCGCTTCAGCCACCAGTTCGACCATGCGTAAGTCGAAATGTGTTGGTCGTTCGCTGCGTATCGCCAGGGTCGGCACATCAATCATCACCAGTTCCGCCATGGTCGTCGGATTGCTTTTGTTAGCGTAGATGTTGGCGACATGTCCTTCGGTACGGTTGAGAAAATTATTCCGTGTCTTTTCGGGATACCCCTCCCAGGTGCCGGGGCCGTTACGAAAGTCCAGGAACCCCTTCCAGGCCGCCTCTGGGCCTCCAACCTCTAGGTTTTTAAGGAAACCATCCCACATTTGATTAATTTCCGATATGGCCTGTGTTTCCTCGCGCTCAAACAACAGGCTTCCTATCATCGGCTCGATCATGACCAGGCTGCGTACCGTTTCCGGCCGCTCTAACAAGTGTCGAAGACCCGAACCACCGCCATACGAATGAGCAATCATGTGGACGCGATCAATACAGAGTTGGTCCAACACCGCACCGATTAGTTTGCCTTGATCGTCATGCGTAAGTGTCTTGGGGATGGGCCAAAAATCGGTTTTGCCATGCCCGTAAAGGTCCGGCGCGATGACCCGGAACCTGTCCTCAAAATGAGATGTGAAACCGCGCCATTGGCCACTCGTACTCCCCGCCGCATGCAGTAGAAGCAGGACATCGCCTGCCCCAGATTCCCGGTAGTTTATGGTTGCGCCGTTGTACTGCAGTGTGGGCATCGCAAATTCTTTCCAGTAGTGGGGTAATCAGGAGGGGCACTTGACCCTAGCGCGCCGATTTGCCGCCAATCCAATACCAGCGTCAAGCAGTAGGAGGAATTTTAAATGGATGATCGAAGTAGGATTGATGCAAATTTCGGCAAGAAACAATCGATCAAAGATCGTCGCACCTCGGCCCGTCGAAAATGAGGTCCGCAAATTTGACTGCCACATCGACTTGACGCTGCACAGGCTAGTGAGCTTTGCCGAAACCAACCTAGCTGCGCGCCGCACGGAAAACAACAACACGAGCAGAACCGCGTGTTATCTATGACGTGCCCGCGAAAACCAATTATGGCCCCCAAGGAAATGAAGCGGCCGGTGGCAACGACGGGGCTACTACGTCTGAAATCCGCAAGCCTTCGTTCCATTTCGCCATCCGCTCTGACCGCGCGAACGACCCTACCTTGAGCTGCAGCGCACCCCATCCGACAGCCAGATGGACGATCGTGACATCTTCCGTTTCGCCAGATCGAGCCGAAATCACCGCCCCCCAACCTGAACTCATCGCCAAATCGAATGCAGCCTTAGCCTCGGTCAACGTTCCCGCCTGGTTCGGCTTCACCAACACCGCGTTGCACGCGTGTTTCTCAACAGCCAACCTGACCCGCTCCACGTTAGTCACGAGAAAATCATCGCCAATGATTTGCACACTATCACCGGCTGCCCGAGTGAACGCGATAAGACCGGCTTCATCATCTTCTCCCAACGGATCCTCAACCGATAAGATGGGGTAACGATCAAGCCAACCTAGTAACATCTCCGACAACTCGTCACTGTCCAGTTCCCGCTCTTCCAGGCCAAGCCGGTAGCAGCCCTCGCTCCCGAATTCGGAAGCCGCAATATCTAGCGATATATTTACCTGATCCCCAGGCACCAATCCGGCCGCCTCTATTGACCGAACAAGCATATCCAGAGCGGCCTCATTCGTATCAAAGGCCGGCCAATATCCTCCCTCATCAGCAACACCCTGCAGCTTGTCCTCATCCGCCATCAGCTTTCCCGCTGCAAGATAGACCCGCGCCGTCCAATCCAACGCTTCAGCATAGTCTTTGGCGCCAGTCGCCATAACCATGAAGTCCTGGACATCTACCCTTTGGCCGGCATGCGCTCCGCCGCCGAAAATTTGGATCTCGGGTAGGGGCATCTTGTCAGCAACGCCCTTGCTCAGATATTGCCAAAGTGGGACATCGTAAGCCGCAGCCGCAGCGTGCGCCGCGGCCATCGACACCGATACAATCGCATTGCCACCGAGACGCGACTTGTTCGGTGTATTGTCGAGAGCTATTAATGCTTTGTCGATGGCAATTTGATCCGTTGCATCCATCCCGACCAATGCCTTCGCGATCTCTCCATCGACCGACGCAAGAGCGTTGCGGACATCGAAACCCCCAAAAATCTGGTCACCATCTCGCAAATCAACCGCTTCACCGCTACCCGTCGAGGCACCGGCAGGGGCGATCGCCCGTCCGACCATGCCACCGGAGATATGCACTTCTGCCTCAACCGTCGGTCGCCCTCGAGAATCCCATACCCGTCGGCCGCACACTTTTCGAATTTCGTTCATAGGCTGAGTTCCTCCCGCCAAGCATCTCCTACATCAGACAGCAACGGCACAGGATTTAACAGCAACGTCCGCGCTACTCGGCGCACCTGCTGCTTATCCGCCTCTTCCGTCAGATACTCGACTGGCGACTTACCATCCACACGCGCCAGAAATAGGCCCGACAAAAGCAGCGTGGTGCGCCGTTCCAAATCTGCCCTTGGCTCCCAGCAAACGTGCTCGAAATAGGCTTGGACCAAGCTTTCGTAACTGGCCAAAAATTTACATGCCGCCGCGGGCGTCCAGAGACATTTTAACAGAAGATGGTTGAGGCAAAATGCGAGATCGAAAGCGGGATCGCCATAACAAGCGCATTCGGCGTCCAAGAACATTGGCCCTTCGGGTCCCAGCAAAATATTTTTAGGGCTTACATCACCGTGAACTAGCACGGTCTTCATTGCAGCAGTGTCAGATACGAGGTGTTCCAAAATTTCTGCTAATTCCGGATGGGCGCGTCCGGTGGCAACGAAGTAGGGTTCGAGCCGAATATCGTAAAAGATCTCATCGTTGGCGAACTGTTGCGCGACGACATTATCATTTGCCGTTGCTGCATGAATCTGGCCTAGCCTGCTGCCTACAGATTGAGCAACGTGGAGATCGACTTGGCCGTCGCGGAGTTCGTTCTTCCAGAGCTTGTAGTCTTCTGGCCCGTAATAAGGCATTGCAAAGAGGCCAGCCTCCACATCGTGACCCAAGATTTCCGGTGCGCAGGCTGACACGACTGCCGTGGCCTTCTCGATCCAAGCGACCTCCGAAGCGTTGCGCCCCACCGGCGCCCACCAATCCGCCGCAACCTTCAGCTTAGAGAGAGCTCGCTTGATGCAGATCTCTCCCGTCTCTAGCTCAACGCGCCAGATATCAGAGGAAACACCGCCAGAGAGCGATGTGAACGTGGCGTTGTCTCCCTCATTCACGAGGTCCATGCGCCTGAGCGACGCTCTCAATTTTTCATGGTCAGCAGTCAAGGTCAGCGGCTAAACGTTGCCTGCAGAGCGGGGCAAGACGCCGCCAAAGTGTCCGAACCGTTCGAACCAACCGTATGCATGATCCACCAGGCAGCGCACAGGTTGGATGAAAGCAGGGTCGCATTGATCCCATCCCGTAATTCGAGAATTGCCGGAATCGTCAGCATCCCCGTCCCTGTCATCACGACGGCCTCGCAAGCGTCACCATCGATTTGTGCAAGAGTATCAGCGACCTCATCGCTTTCCATCTCGTAGGCACGAAATTCCTCCGACATCTTCACCACCTGCGTCAGGTCGAACCCGCAGTCTTCCCAGTATTTCGCGGCACGATCAGTCAACCAGGCTGGATAGGGGGAAATCAGCGCGATGCGTTTTGCTCCCAATGCCTCCAATGCTAAGCGGATCGCGCGACAAGCTGTTGTCGAGACTGTTCCCGTAGCGCCACTCAACCTTTCGCATAATGCATCGTCTCCCGCTTTCAGTAGACCGTAGGACGCGCCCGTCATCGCTGCCAAATAGGCGTTAAGTTCTATGGCGCCGAACGCTTTGGCGCACGCAAGAAATACGTCCGGATAGCGATCAACTCTCTGCGCGAGGTCGAGATTCGGGGTGTAGGGAAACCGTGCGGCATAGAGAGCAATATCATCGCCCACCAGATATTGCAGTTCCGGCTCTACGGTTGGGTTAGATGTCGGGACCAGCACGCCAACTCGTGCAGAAGGTCGTAACTCTTTAAATGAGGTCATCTATTTCAAACTCCCGTATCCCCGATGAAAGCACCATCGGCGGCTAGTTGACGCTGCAACGCCGAAACATCCAGTTCAGCTGGTGCGGATCCTGCCATTCTGGCCATTACGGCAGCCGTCCCCGCAGCTTGTCCCATAGCGAAACAAGGCCCGCTCACCCGCAGGGAAGCCTGTCCTTCCTGCGTCGTCGACGCACATCGCCCGGCGACTAGCAAATTTTCGATCCCCGTTGGTAAAGTCGTAGCGTAGGGAATTTGATGGTAGCCTCGTCCCGCAAGGAACTTCCATTCCACATCGCCCAATACGTGTGTTTCAAGAGGCCAGCCGCTGCACCCTATACTGTCCTCGAAATCACGGCACTCCAAAACATCCTCGCCCGTCAACTGATACGGCCCGACAATGCGCCGTGTCTCGCGAATGCCAATCTGTGGCGCCAGTTCCAACATGTAGGAGTTGGCGAAGCCCGGAACCATGTCTTTCAGGAACCGAAAATACTCCACCGCCTGTTTTCGGCCCTCGACTTCTGCATACCCCAGATCGACCCAGTCTGAACCGTCCACCGGAGCACCGTCGCGGCTGATCTGTGTTAAGTTGGCTCGCCATTCGCTGTCATGTGTTTGCGGGCGAATTATGCCCGCCTTGCGAGGTAGCGTGTATTTCCCGCTAGCGGTGGCTTCCGCTATTAGCGCCTTTAACTGCGGCTTGCCCTCTACCATCGCCATATCACTATCGACGTCAGCGATACGGAACATCATGGTTGGATAGGCCATAAAACCATCCAAACCACCCTTCTCATAAGGCACACCGACCCAGGCGGCCAAATCGGCATCCCCCGAGCAATCAATAAACATGTCTGCCGTAATTGCCGCACGACCTGATTTTGTTTCAATCAGCACCGCTTCAATTTTGCCGCACTCGGTGACAGCATCCACCGCAAACGTATGAAAGCGGACATCCACACCGGCGGACAGTAACAGGTCATCAGCCGCGACTTTGTACGCCGCCGTATCGTATGCCTGCGCACCTGTCTTCAAGCCGTCAGCACTCGTCACCTCATGCGGCTCACGAAGACCGCCGAGCTTCGCCAGGCGACCCAAGATATCGTCTGCGACACCGTGTACGATCTGTTGGACCGTTCCGTTGATACAGGCATGCAAGCCACAAAAATTGGTTACCATCGCAGCCGTTCCCATGCCACCAAGGAAACCATAGCGCTCTAGTAGCATCGTGCGGGCGCCGCCACGCGCTGCCGCCACCGCCGCTGCGATACCGGCTGGTCCACCGCCCAACACTAATACCTCCGCTTCCCCGACGACCGGCACTTGTCGAGCCGGTTCACTAATCATACGCATGCAAACCTCTATCGCTTTTGTCATAATGCTTGCTATTCGAAGCGAAGAGTACCGAGAGGGATCCCATGAGCAAAGCCGTCTATCGTAATTACGACCAAAAAACATTGGAATTCCAATACGGTCCGCGCCTCGCTGTCTCAAATACCGACGAAATACTGGCGCGCTGGGCAGCAGATAGTGAGACCTACTATGCGGAAAGCGATTGCGTGCGCGATATTACTTATGGTCCTCGAGCGGAACAGACGCTCGACATCTTCAAACCGACGGATGTGGTTAAGGCGCCAGTTCTGATATTTATTCACGGCGGTTATTGGCGGGCACTCGACAAGAAAGACCATGCCTTCCTTCTAAAACCCTTCGTCGACGCCGGCGTTCTGGTTGTATCGATCAACTACACACTCTGCCCAGCAGTGGCTATCGACGAGATCACTCGCCAGGCTCGAGCGGCCTGTGCCTGGGTTTGGCATAATGCTGCGTCCTACGGCGGCGATCCGGACCGCATTCACGCCTTTGGTCACTCTGCGGGAGGTCATCTGACGGCCGCTGTGGTAACGACGGATTGGTCAGAGTATGAAGAGGGCCTTCCCAATAATTTGCTAAAGAGCGCAACACCAATCAGCGGTCTATTCGACTTGCAGCCAATTTTGCTAATCTCGGTAAATGACGATGTTCATCTCGACCCGGACAGCGCCGTTCGCTGCAGTCCCGCAAATTCCAACCCCGGCCACGACTTGCCAATGACCGTCGCCGTCGGCGGTGCGGAAACCGAAGAATTTCGACGACAATCACAGTATCTATGCGATCGGTGGGGCGATAAGCTGAGTTCGATCGAGTACATGGAATCAGCTGGTGGTAATCACTTCACTGTCATTGAAAAGTTGGTCGACCCGGACGACCCGCTTACCCGTAAAATCCTTGATCATATCGGCGTTTGAAAAGGTTCAAGGTGGTGAAGCTATCCAGCTAAGTCCTAGCGGGCAAAATCAACACTTACGCATAAAATTGCGGAGACTGTGTCCATGCCGCATCTCAACTCGCGCACATTCGACTTCATCAGGGATTTAGGCCTTAACAACAACCGCGAATGGTTTGAAGCCAATCGCGACAGTTACGAAGATGCCCGTGCCGATTTTCTGTCTTTCATCGGTGTGTGGCTGTTCGAAATTGAGAAGTTCGACGACAGCGTTATCGGGATAGACCCGCGCCGCTGCATGTTCCGCATTTATCGAGATACGCGATTTTCTTCGGTCAAGACCCCGTTCAAGACAAATTTTGGAGCCCGCATATTGCCAGGCGGCAGCAAGGCGCTGCATCTACGTACAGGTTATTTCCTCAATGTCGAACCAGGACTTTGTCGCATAAGTGGCGGCGCCTTCCGGCCTGAGCAGCAATGGCTGAAGGCCATCCGCGAACGAATCTCCCGGAACAGCAGTAAGCTGCGTGAAATTCTAAACGAGCACGAGTTCAAGGAAACATTCAGCTCTATACAAGGCGAAGCTGTAAAAACGGCTCCACGCGGCTATTCCAAAAGCCATACCGACATAGATCTAATTCGGCACAAAAGCTTTCTCGCCCGTCATTCCCTTGAGGACAATCAAATTTTGCAACCAGGCTTTCTAAGGCATCTAGCAAGGGTTTGCAGCGCTGCGAAGCCGCTTAAGGACTATCTCGACGAAACAAGATAACGATTTCTCCACCAAGAATTGCTCAAGCAACATTAGGTTCGCAGACCAAACTAGTTCGCTGGAGCTGCGTCTGAATTTTCGATTAAAACTCTATACCAGCCTAACTCCACGCCTATTTCACATGGTACTGCCGATAAAAACGGTAATTGATACCCTAACAAGAGGCGCTCAAGACATATCGCTATTTTCGACAGACTGGACTTCAACTGAGATTTCTATTTCAGCCAATATTCCGCAACAAACTGGGTAACTCGTTCCAACAGTAACGTCATCTGGCGCTAGATAAAGACGCTATATCGGATACACCCTGGGATCGCCCGTGGTTTTCTTTATCATGGCGATAGGGGAAGCAGGGAAAAGGCTTTTTCATTATGAGTAACAAGACCAAAATACACTTGGCCCAGTTCCTAGTTCACGGGCCGACCTATCACAGCCTCGCCATGTGGCGGCACCCGAAATCGGAACTAGCGAATTACGCCTGGGCCAGACCAGAACTATACCAGCACATCGCAAAAACCTGCGAACGTGGTAAGTTCGACATGGTTTTCTTTGCGGATCTCAACTACATCTCCGATACCTACAAGGGCACGCTCGACCCCGCGCTGCGCTATGCCGTGCAGGCACCGGAGCACGACCCAATTCCCCTGCTGTCCTATATGGGCGCCGTCACCAAGCATATTGGCTTGGGCTCGACCCTTTCTATCAGCCATCATCATCCTTTTTATCTGGCACGGCTCTGGGCGACGCTAGATCATCTAACCGGCGGACGCGCCGCCTGGAACGTCGTGACTTCGGTCAACGACAATCAGGCGGCCAATTACGGCGAAGAACGCGAGCCGACCGACCGACGCTACGAGAAAGCGGATGAATTTATCGAGGTTTGCCAGCAATTATGGAACAGCTGGGATGAAGGCGCGGTCGTGATGGATCGCGAGAACGCGGTCTTTGTCGATCCCAGCAAGGTTCGGCGGATCGAATTTGAAGGCGAGTTTTATAAGTCGCGCGGCCCACTGAACGTCGTCCGATCACCGCAGAACGGCCCAGCTCTTATCCAGGCGGGAACGTCCCCAAAAGGCAGGGCGATCGCGGCGAAATACGCGGATGCCATCTTTGCAATCCAGCCGCACGCACGCGACGCAGCGTCCTACTATGCAGATATAAAGAAATGTATGGCAGAGATAGGCCGGGATCCTAACACCTGCAAAATCCTCTCTGGTATGCAGCCAATCAT
>Ga0114933_10001504_pt1 | contig 25894 bp, 24 predicted proteins | sample 4SBtaG_FD_89691 | JGI IMG/M metagenome (GOLD analysis project Ga0114933, IMG submission 89691) | Deep subsurface microbial communities from Kolumbo volcano to uncover new lineages of life (NeLLi) - 4SBTROV12_W25 metaG | ecosystem: Environmental > Aquatic > Marine > Volcanic | place: Kolumbo... | reverse complement strand
ACAAGATATGTCGCATTGATAAAGCACAAATAAAGCAACATACGCAAACTTTATGGACATCATATTTCAATGCTATGACAACTACCAATCAATCTGAAAAACCCAACAATAAAATAGATACCTTTATACAAAAAAATCATTTAAGCATAGAAAAATATCAGCCTATTGCGTCAGACAATAACCAAACAATGCTATATAGGTCATGCGGAACCTATAGCTCCATACTAAAAACCATAGCTAACTGGAATAAAAAAATATTTCTTGCTTGGCCTCGTGAAATATTAATAGATCAATGCCCAAGATCACACAACTTACTACAACTAACCCTACTATTGGAAAGATAATGATTAGACTATTTAACAAAGCAAGCATGACAAAATTAATATCAATACTATTTTGTTTAGCAATAAATATAACTTCAGCCTATAGCTACAATGAAAAACAAAATAATCATAATCCATTTTCATTTGAAAACACACAAACAAATAACGCCACACAAAACAACGAAACCTTAATTAAAAATACAAAGTTACAACCATTTCATTGTCTTCATATATCATGCGACCACCTATTAGAAATGATCAAACAAAAAAATTCGCCGTGGGTATCATCTAGTGCAAAAATAAGCTCTGATAAAAATACTCAATTAATCTGGGTGCAAGATGATACAAGCCACCTAAATAAAATATCTAGCCTATTAAAGGCTATTGATCATACTCAGCAACAAATAAGAATTAAAGCTGAAGTTATAAGTCTGAGTCATAAAACAGGGGAGTCTCTTGGCGTACAATTTAATTCTGGCAAAACAGGCGGCCCATCTAAAATTAATAGTGGAGCTAATACCTTTCTGGTCCCATTATTCAAACTAACCAATAACGTGCAGCTTAATATGCAACTACAAGCCCTAATGCAGCACGGCAAAGCAAAGTTGCTTGCTAATCCAGACTTATTAACTTTAAATCTACAGCCTGCAACCATAGAGTCTGGCCAAGAAATACCATACCAACAAGCAACTACTAGTGGAGCCACCAGTGTCACCTTTAAAGAAGCAGCGCTAAAACTACAGGTTACGCCACAAATATTGCCAAATAACGATATCAAACTACAACTACAACTAAATCAAGATACTGTTAGCGGCCTAACTATTGCGGGCGTACCAGCGATCTCCACCCAGCAACTACAAACATCCATAGTTGTTCATAATAAAGAAACAGCAGCATTAGGTGGTATATTGACCAGCGAAATATCGCAACAACACAGTGGCGTCCCAATATTAAATAAACTACCAATAATTGGGGTTCTATTTAGAGAACATCATACATCCAACCAAAAAGATGAGCTGATGATCTTAATTACACCGGAAATCCAATAACGACAAGCTCAAACATAAGCACAACGTCATTCCGTGGCTTGACGACTGAGTACAGAAAAACTAAATCAATACCCAAGCCCAGATACCTGCTCACGGCGTGTCAGCAGCAAATAATAATCCAATTAATAGCATTGTTATCAAACACTGCTCTGATACAATGCCGTTATTATAACTATAAGTATTAATTATGCTATTTAACGACAACATATTCTTAATTGGGCCTATGGGGGCTGGCAAATCCAGCATAGGGCTGCAGCTATCAAAGCTATCTAACATGTCATTTTACGACTCCGATAGAGAACTAGAAAAAAATGCAGGAGTTGATATCGACTGGATATATGATGTCGAAGGAAACCAAGGATTACAACAAAGAGAGCAGGAAACCATACTTAGCCTCATTAAACATAAGCCATGTATAATATCAACCGGCGGCGGCTCAGTTACCATTCCTGCCGTACATAAAGAGCTAACAACAGCTAAAATAGTTATTTATTTAAAAGTACCATTTGAGGCACAACTGCAAAGAACCACAAGAAGACCACAAGGAAGACCACTACTCAATAAAGGCAACCATAAACAGCAGCTCATTGAAATAAATAAAAAAATTGAGCCCATATATGAAGAGCTTGCAACCAATACATATAATGCCACTAAAATGACACCAGTGACGCTTGCAAAAAAAATATGGCACGATATAAAAACATAAATTAGACTACGGTAAAAACAGTAATGGATGACAACCTAAACACACAAAAAGAATTACATAGCGCCAACATAATGCAGTTTCTATGCAACTCAGGCAATAAATATTACAGCCTAATAATCCCAGCTATAGCTCTCGCTTTCTCCCAGAATATACACTCACTTAAAATAACCATTACTATTTTTTATGGCATAATAGCTATATTACAATTAGTTCCTGGAGTTCTAGTTAGAAAAATAGGGTTTAAAGCTGCCATGAACGCATACATGATGTGCTTCCTGCTAGGAACAGTGATTGGATACTTCTATAATGGCAACCTTATATGGCTGATCATCAGTCGGTCACTACAAGGTATTGGCATTTCAGTTATGCCTTTTTTTTCTAAAATAATCATATTCCAGCTACCTAAATCCTTAGCGAAAAAAGCCTTTATTCAGCGAACATTAATCTCATCATTTGCTGCTCCTATTCTTATAGCCATACTAGGAGTACTAATAGAAATATCATCATGGCGAGCATCCTATATAGCTATTGGTGTAATATATTTTATTACACTATTTTGGGGCATGAAATATGCTAAAGATATAGAAATAAAAGATATAATACCTGCAGGCAAGCAGCTCAAACAGACCTATCTTATCCTTAAAAATAAAAAAATCATGCTACTAATGATGTCCTTTAATTTTATGGGGAGCATAACAGTTATCATAATGACAGTTTATAGCTTTATTTTTCATCTTGACTACCACATTAATATATCAATAGTAGGATGTGCACCCCTAATTTTTGCTGTATGCTCCTTGCTATCGACCGTCGCTGCAAAAAAACAAAATAAAACAAGCATTACAGACAAGTCCATGTCCGTGGCTTCTCTAGCAATTATACAAATAATCACTATTGTAATGCTGATCATAGCTTACTTGGGGCTACAGTCAGCAATAACATACATAGCTGGATTTTCACTATTATATTTTTATTGCCAAATTAATTACATTTATTTATCAGCACAAGTGAATAACGACCTCAAGGGGCTTCATAAAAACATTGAGTTTAATATTGCATACTACCTGACAAACAACATACTACCTTTTATTTTGGTTTTAATATGGGCACTAACTGAAAATAACCACTTATCTATACCGATAATAATGGTATCTCTGTCGACATTATCATGCATGTTTTTGTTTATATATTTTAGAGCAGTAGCAAAACAAAGCTTGCAACCAGTACCTTAGTTTGCAAATACAGCATGCATATTTTCTATTCGCTTAGTTGAGTAGCGCAACTTATCTGCGCATAAGCGACCCGAAACTACCGCATCTGCTAATTTAGATAGCAGGTCATCCCACTTAGACATAGGAAGTGCATTTTGCTGCTGACCAACAATAACCATATCATTCCCAGCACTTAATGCCTGAATTATTATATTTGTTAAAATCTCAAGCTCATTCTCACCCACACCAAGCGCATAGATTGCCTGCATCTGGATATCATCACTAACGACAACACCATCAAACCCTGAATCCCTAAGCTTAGCTATCCATTTTGCCGATAAACTTGCAGGAACACTATCAACTTGACGCGCAATAACATGTGACATCATAACCATGCCACATTTATCAGCCAAGGCATAAAAAGGCTCAAGCTCACAAGAACTCCAAGTATTACTCACATCAACACAGCCAAGATGAGTATCACCAACAGAACTTCCATGACCAGGGTAATGCTTCAACACTGTTTGCACACCAACCCCATGGCAAGCATCTATGAAAATATTAGCGCAGCCTACAACCTCATCTATACTATCGCCATAACTTCTATTCATAGCGCCTATAATTGGACACTCTTTATTTATATTTAAATCAACAACTGGAGCATATACACAATTAAAACCAGCAGAGGCAATCATCCCAGCTATAATATCGCAATGTTTTTTAATTGCGCTCAAGTTTCCTGTACGATACAAACCACCTATAGATGCTGCATCCATAGTCTCAACAAAGCCATATTTAGGCTTTAAGCGATTAACGCCCAAACGTATTTTGTTGCCATTTTGAATAATCCAGTCTAACCCGCCCTCAGCATCTACCGACCTTAAACCCAAAGGAAACATTTGTCTTAACTCATAATTGAGCGATGCCACTTGTATTGGATTGATAATATTTTTAGAATCTTTGCTGCTTATACTAGAAACGTCCAAATCAAAATGCACCAACCCACCTAATGAATCTTCTTGCTGCAAATACTGCAAATCATGACTTTCACGGACAGAAGATCCATCAAAACCTACGATTAACAGCCTAGATATAGCTTTTTTTATACTAGATAAATCCATATAACTCCATTATATTTAGCACTACTCCTCGGTAAGAGCTTCCGTGTCAACTATAGTATCAGGCCTATTAGGTAGAACATAACCAATAATACTAGTTACTAATAAGCATAAAATTAACACAGAAAAAGCCTCTTGGTATGGTAGTGCTTTTGATATGACATGCGACCCAGATAATGATACCGGGTGATCTAACACCCAAGCAACAACAGGGCCAAATACCGGAGCGGTGCCAACACCTAGAGCATTTACAATACCAAGACTTGTTGTCCGCGCCCCAGGAGCTGAAAGCTCATTGCTAATAACAAAGCTAACAACGTATGAAGCCAAGCAAAGACCAAGAGCCAGCATTAAAATTGCGATATCAAGTATTGTTAAGTGTGGTATGTAAATAATAACGACCATAATTAACGCAGCACACATTGGGCTAATCGCCATGAAGCCCTTTCTGCTGGCTAATCGTGCATCGAGCCAGCCAAATAAAGGGCCAGATATAGCGATACCAATAAACACCAAGTCAGATAGTTCGGTCGCTCGCATTAAGCTCATACCATATGTCACTTGCAAAAATGGTATTGCCCACAAAGCAATAAATATAGTAACAACCAACAGCAGGCCACCATAGTACAGCCCATTTAGCCAGGTTAGCTTATTTCTCATTAGGTCTTTAATATCATGCCACCATCTTTCTTTAGATGTTGCGGAAATAGATACAACATTATCCGGCGCATCGCGAATAACACTCCACAATAACACAACTAAAACTGCACTAATAACAGCAGCAACTACCATGCAATAACGCCAACCTACTGAACTAACAGCCATAGCTAAAAATAATGTTCCAACTAAACTGCCAAGCATACCGAATGTTTCAGCTAATGCTGCCATTAACCCAAACCTATTTGCTGGAAACCACTTGGAGATAAGGTTTAATGAGCCAACAAAGGCAAATGCTGCTCCCGCCCCCATTAACAAACGACCAAGAACAGCTAATAATACATTAGGAGCCAAGCCAAATAACAAACAACCAAAAACTACCAATAAAGCACCAGCAGATAGCACACGCCTAGGACCATAAAGATCCAGCATCATACCAGCCGGCGATTGCAACAACACATATATATAGTAATAGCTCCCAACCAATAAGCTACCACCAGAGGCACTAAGAGAAAAGCTTTTCATTAACCCAGAGATCATCTCAGCAGAAGAGAGCTGCAGGAAAAACTGAAATAAAACAAATAGTAATGAAACAATCCATACTAGCCAAGCACGGGCTTGCAATGGTATACGACCTCTAGGCGGAACAATCCCGCGGCGCTTACGTAGACCAATAGAACGAATTTTCAATAATTGCGATGAATTTCTCACCTAAAAACCTCTCACAACAACACAACAACACAACAACACAACAACACAACAACACAACAACACAACAACACAACAAAAAGATGGCATATAGTACAGTATGTTGTACATAAATCAACCAATTATTAAGTCACAAACACACCTTTCCTGACCCAAATGTAAGTAACACAAATACAAACATATATACTTCTTTACTTAAACAATTACTTAGATAACATAGCCAACATGAAAGGCAGTTATCATCAAATCAACAATCTTAGCTGGATAGCCATTATCGGCCAAAAATCTCAAGAATTTTTGCAAGGCCAGCTAACATGTGATGTAAATAACTTAACTAATACCCAAGCTTGTTGGGGCGCGCATTGTGACCCTAAAGGGTGCGTAATTGCAAACTTTTTATTACTAAAATGGCAAGAAATTTATTATATTTTATTACCAGAGAGCATGAGTACTATTATTGTCGAAACTCTAGCAAAATATGCCCTCTTTTCTAATGTGGAAATAACTATAACAACGCCACAGGCAGACCTTACCTATATATCAACAACCATAAATCATAAAAAATTAACCTCTGCATTATCTCCGCTAAGCTGCAAAAATGAAGGCTACATAGCTATAAGCAAAGATATTGATTTAACCAAAATCCTACAACAAGACTATATAGAACTAACTGAGGAAAATTGGCACACAACCTTAATAAATAGCTATATTAGCTTTGTCACACCACCGACTAGCTCTAAATTTTTACCTCAAATAATAATGCCATCTACCCAAAATGCGATTAGCTTCACTAAAGGCTGTTATGTTGGCCAAGAAATCATTGCTCGCACCCAACACTTGGGAAAAATAAAGCGTCATCTACAAAAAATAACACTTCAAACATGCAAAATACCCAAAATTGGAGATCATTTGTATACCCCAAACCAGTTACCAGCAGGGGTTGTGATGAGCATATCTAAACAAAAAGATAATTTATATCAATGCCTTGCTGTCATCCATGAAAAATACGCTGACCAAGAACTAAATTTATGATCAAAACTTATATTCATTTAATCTTATCTTAATGTTTCACTGCTATAGTGTCACTGTTCATTAAATAAACAGCAAAGGTAGTGACATGACAGACTTTGATAACAACTATGAAATGCAAGATAATAACGATAATCTACTACAAGAATTTGGTTTGTACATTGATGAAGGGTTCATTGGCATTGGCGTTGAGGTCGATTAAGTCGCGATAACTCAACATTTAACAGTATTATCTTAATCTTTATTACGCAACAATGGGAATAATATAACCTCACGGATTGAGGTTGCTCCCGCAAATAGCATAGTCAAACGATCAATACCAATACCTTCACCTGCCGTTGGCGGCAAGCCATATTCTAAAGCTGTAATGTAATCCTCATCAAAACCCATAGCCTCATCATCACCAGCATTTTTTGCTGCTATTTGTGCACGGAATCTTTCTGCCTGATCATCTGGGTCATTTAACTCAGAAAATCCATTTGCAATCTCCATACCAGCAATATAAAGCTCAAAACGATCAGTGATAAAATCATCACTATCATTAGCTCTAGCTAGTGGTGAAACCTCTTTAGGAAACTCGGTTATGAATGTTGGCTGAATCAACTTGTCTTCAACTAAAGCCTCAAATAACTCCATGTGAATCTTACCAAGACCCATCGCCGGGGTAATACTAATATTGTGACCCTTAGCCACTTCTGCTGCCAACTCGCGATCTGCCAACATCTCAGCTGTAATTTCAGAGTTAAAGTGCAAAATTGAATCTTTCATACTAATGCGCGTAAATGGCATAGAGAAATCTATTTGGTACTCTCCCCACTTACAAGATGTACGCCCTAATACTTTTTCAGCCAAGTGCTTAAACATATCTTCAGTTAAATCCATTAAGTCTATATAGTCTGCATATGCCTGATAAAACTCTAACATTGTAAATTCGGGGTTATGTCTTGTTGATATACCCTCGTTACGAAAATTACGATTAATTTCATAAACGCGCTCAATACCGCCAATAACTAAACGTTTTAGGTATAGCTCTGGAGCAATACGCAAATACAGCTCCATATCCATAGCATTGTGATGAGTGATAAATGGCTTGGCAATTGCCCCTCCTGCTTGCGACTGCATCATAGGAGTTTCAACCTCACGAAAAGACATGCTATCGAAATACCGCCGCATACAAGCAATAAGATCGGATCTAATCTTGAATATTTCTTGGGTTCTTTCGTTTGTAATTAAATCAAGATAGCGTTGCCTAAACCTTTGTTCCTGATCTGCCAGTCCATGAAACTTATCTGGCAACGGCCGTAATGACTTTGTTAGCAATACAACAGATACAGCTTTAACCGACAGCTCCCCTGTTTTTGTTTTAAACAAGACACCTCTAGCACCAACAATATCACCCAAATCCCATTGCTTAAAATCGGCATAAACACCATCGGCCAAGCCATCGCGAGCAATATATAATTGAATTCGTCCCGACATATCTTGTAATGTTGCAAAGCTTGCCTTACCCATAATACGGCGCAGCATCATGCGGCCGGCAACACAAACGCTGACTTGCTCAGACTCTAATTCTTCCTTGGTTTTATGACCATATGCAGCATGTAAATCAGCAGCTATGTGCTCACGCTTGAAATTGTTTTTATATGCCTGCTTTGCCGCTCTTAAGGATACAAGTTTCTGCCGTCTAAGCTTAACTTGATCATGCTCATTTTGCTCTTGATCAACCAAATTACTATCTACCACTATATTGCCTCTACATACTAAAATTTGCCATTTTATCGCTGGTTGCACTATACCCTTGGTCTATGATTAACTCAATCAATACGGAATCTAATTAATAACAAAAAAGCAGAACAGGCCGCTATATACAGATAACGTGACAAGGACTTATAAATATGGACATACAACGCCAACCAAAACGTGGATTATTACATATACTATGCGCCTGTATATTTATTATGATATCCATGTTGTCTCTATATTTTACATCCACAGAACCAATTCTATGGATTGTTGGTGGCGGATGCATAGCCTCAAGCATAACTATAATATTTATCTCCCCAACAACAGAGTCTTCTTCACCACGAAACATCTCTATAAGCTACACCATAGCATTAGTATCATGCCTGCTGGTCAGATTAACTACAGAACTTTTAGGCATACAGGTTGGCTCACAAGAACCAACCATAATTGTCTTGGTTATAATTGCGCTATTCATCACTCTTTATATATTCTCAACTTACAATATAAACCACCCCCCTGCGGCAGGGCTAACTCTCGTATTAGTAGCTCACGATACTAGTTATTATAAGTTTATTGCCATCATTATACTTGGCGGCCTGTTAAGCATCATTTCTCACTTCATAAACAAGAAAATAAAGTTGGATCCGCATTGATTTAATGACTTACCCTTCGAACGATTTAGTGTGGTTTGAAATACCGTATACCCTTCGAGACGATAGTTGCGCTATCTCCTCAGGGCGAATGTTTTAGTTAGCTACATCCTACTCCAGGGACTTGCGAAGACTCCAACTTAGTAATTTTTTTGATGAACGCATTCCATGTGGCACTTCCAAGAGCATAGCCAGCACTCCAAAAAAAGGTAGAAGAGTCTAGCGATGAGGTCCTTTGGATGCAGACTGCTTTGTATTTATCGTTATTTTTTATTGTTTTTAGTAAATCTAGTCTATTAATTAACTTCCCATTGTCTTGTACTAGACTTATCGCAGCGATCAGTTGTTTGAAAACTCGTGGTTGCTCAATAAGTGATTCTATACGTTCTATCCAGCAATCAAAATGTTCACCTAAAGTTAGTAATATAAGCTCCATAGATTCTTTATCACTGTGTTTATAATTTGCTGCGAGACTAGCAAGATCGGTCCAATGATCTATATTATTTTCTAAATTGCTATATTTAGCACACAAGGCGCTTAAAATCATATTCCTCCTGTCAATCACAAATTGCTCCTTGTGATCATCCACTCTCTCTATAAAGGATATTATATCGCCACCCCCTTTTGGCATCAACCCTGCTTCATACTCGTTGGAACAGGTACAACCTTTAGCAAGAGCAACAAGATCACTCACAGGCAATGTACTTAACTCTTCGTAACCCTTGCTATATAGAGCATCTATAAATTTCTTTTTCATAGCAGGATCTTCACAATCTTTATCAAGAGTAACAAGATCAATCACAGGCAATGTACTTAACTCTTCGTAACCCTTGCTATATAGAGCATCTATAAATTTCTTTTTCATAGCAGGATCTTCACAAGATCTTGCCATAAAAACTAATAACTCTGGTGAAATTTGATCGTAAATCATGCTTGCTTTGTCTTCGTATGAACAATCATCCCAACTTAATCTAGCGCTAAGATCTGGTGTTGCTCGAAAAATAATCTCTGCAAACGTCGTCATACCCTCAGACAAAGCAGTCCTCATGCCCATATTAATCAGTGATTCATTGTTACTTGGATCCAATTGTTCTAGATCATAATTAACAGCATGTAACATAACTACAAAAGGTAATAAATAAAATACAGAACTAGATAAATCCCTAGAGCTACTATCAGGACAATGTCTATAAGAAGACACCACCGCCATAGATTTAATATAGGTAATCATGGTCTCATAGGTAGCATCACTTGAACCTATCGTCATACACCATGCAACATCAAGAACAGAATATGCTTCACCAGCATCAATCAAGCAATATTCTTCAACTGTGTCGCTTTTTTTGCTTTTTCTGTAGGCCCAGTTTTCTGGATTCATGCCATCGAAGACTACCATCCCCTCCGAAGTAAACATTAATTCCTGAGCTGTAACCGCAGCTGCATTTTTCTCAGCTTTCGTCGCACCTTCCTTTTTATCTAGGATATGTGCATGCAAGACTCCTTGAGATACTCGAACACGAGAAGGCTTACGATCAAGTGCTGTTTTCAATTTGGACTTACATTTCGCCAGAACTGCCTCGTTCCTATCCATGAATTGGCCCCTCAGGCGATGCAACGCTGGAGCGTCTATACCTAAGTATTCCCATGGTATTTTATATACCCAGCCTCCTTCTTGACCTGGATCTAGTATTACTAGATTAACATTGCCGTCTAAAGAAAATAAGCCTTGTTCTATTAAATTCAGCAACCAAATTTTGGCTACATCTACAGTCTGCATAGTGTTAATACTGACGCTGGTTCTCATTCCCCTCATAGCATCGCCTCAGCCATCAAATAGATTCTTACTAGTGCTTGTAGGTTCATGTAAGCTCACATAATAGTATAAGATATTATACATTATGACTCGCAAACATTAAGTAAGGATTAAATTATGGGGATTTTTGTATAAAATATTGACCATTTTTAATTTTTTATTATAAAATCAATGTCTTAGGCACTATTGCCCCAAGATAGGTATTATAGAGTCGTTGCAACGTCCAACATACACCCTGGATCACGCGGCAAATATAGCCGTAACAATGTCCTAATTCTATAAATACATCGGTTGGTATCTCAAAATACATCTAATTATTAAGCTTTAAACAAGCTTTAATAAATAAGTCAATACCACCATCTAATACAGCTTGGGTATTAGATGTTTCAACGTTAGTTCGCAGGTCTTTAATGCGAGAGGCATCCAATACATATGAGCGGATTTGACTACCCCAACTAATCTCTGCTTTGCTCGCTTCTAAAACTTGTTGATCAGCATTTTTTTTCTGCATCTCAAGTTCATACAGCCTAGACTTTAACTGCTTCATAGCGTGGGCACGATTTTTATGCTGCGACCTATCACTTTGGCACTGCACAACAACACCTGTTGGCTCATGGGTTAATCGCACTGCCGAATCTGTTTTATTAACATGCTGACCACCAGCACCACTAGCACGATAAGTATCAGTGCGGATATCTGCTGGATTAATATCAATCTCAATATCATCTTCTATTTCAGGAGAAACAAATACAGAGGCAAATGACGTATGTCGCCTAGCGCCAGAATCAAATGGTGACTTTCTAACTAAACGATGCACCCCAGTTTCTGTTCTTAACCAGCCAAATGCATATTCACCACTCAAATGTATTGTTGCACTTTTAATGCCAGCAACATCACCTGCTGAAACTTCACTCAACGTAACCTTAAAGCCATGAGCCTCACCCCACCGCAAGTACATACGCAATAACATCTCAGCCCAATCCTGCGCTTCTGTGCCTCCTGAGCCTGCTTGTATATCTAAAAACGCCGAATTTGCATCTGTCTTTTGTGAAAACATCCGCTTAAATTCCATATCCTCTATACGCAGACGTAAGGCACTAACTTCAGATTCAATATCAGCAACAGTTATCTCATCCCCTTCTATATACGCCAACTCAAGCAGCTCTTGTGAATCTTCTAGCGATGCCCCAATCTCATCTAAGCCTTTTACAACAAACTCTAGACTTGATTGCTCCACGCCAAGCTCTTGCGCTTTCTCTGGGTTATTCCACACATCAGGATCCATCAACTCACGATTTACCTCTAATAAGCGATAAGATTTATTAGCATAGTCAAAGATACCCCCGAAGCGCAGATAGCCTTTGCATTAAATCTTGCAGCAATTCTTTTAACGGATTAATTTCTAGCATTAGAACCAACTTTATTGTTTTGATAAATACAGCGTTGCGCATAAACTACAACAAAGAGATTAAATCATTCTCCGTTGTTATAGTACTTCTCATATGGTTATGCCGCTCTTGTTGACTGTTGCTAAGTGTAACGTTTGCAAAATAATACGCAAGCAACTTCCGCGCCTGCAACAATGCCACTTTCTCACCATCTAGCTCAACAAGACTACGTATATGTCTCAGCAATAACTCTCGACAAGTATCGTAACCTACCTCTATGCCAGGCAAGCCCTCACTCTGCAGTGCTAATGATTTAAATAACCATGGCCTACCTAAACCTGCTCTTGAAACCATTACTCCAGCGCACTTCGTTGTATCTAATATATTTTTCAAACTGACATAATCGGCCACATCACCATTTGCAATAACAGGAATTGTTAGCTGACGCACAAACCAAGCAATATCATCTAAGCGCACCGGAACATCATAACGCTCACCCCAATGCCTACCATGCACCACAAGAACATCAGCTCCTGCACTTTCTATCGCCTGCGCTACCTCAGCGTTCCATTTATGATCACAGGTAGCAGACACTCTAATTTTAACACTTAACGCAGCATCTGTTGCCTGTCTCATCAATGATATACATTGATAGATTATATCTGGCGTGGCTAGCAATGCAGAACCCATATTCTTTTTTCTTATTTTAGGTTGTGGGCAACCACAGTTTAGATCAATTAACTCCGCCCCCCAGGAATTAACGATCTCTGTTGCCGCACATAAAATATCAGGATTAGATCCTGCTAACTGCACACATAGTATCTTTTCATTATGAGATCGATGTCGATAGCGTAATGGCTGATTTGGTCTATGCACTATATTATTAGCTGAAAGCATTTCAGTAGTACAATACGCAACATTGCCATAATGCCAAATTAACTCTCTAAATGCTGAACAACTATATCCCGCCAATGGACCCTGAATAATATTAGTAGGCAATACTAATGATCCTATTTTTAATGGTTGTAACATGTAAAAATCTCTACTTGAACAGCTTAACCAAGCAATACATTATTGTTATTTTCTTGGATAAAACTTACAACATGGTCGGCAAAAACCGAGGTTCTTACTGACTCCGTGTCATCTATGGCGTTGCAGCTTATAAAAAATTATTAGATGGTAATTAAAGTTGACTATTAAAGAGTAGATGAAAACAAGATACAGCGCCTCCTTTAGAAGAGGCGCCACAACTATATCTTAGTTATCGTTAGATGCATTGCTCTCGGGCTTAGCACTACAACATCCTGCAAAACAATTATATAGCCACGCTAGAATGACACCTCCAACAAAGCCATCAACAAGAGCCCAGCAAACACCAATTAGTATGCCGAGAGATGTTAAATTAAATCCTATGTATAAAGAGGCGAGAATCCCCAAAATTGGAATACCAACACCACAAACCAACCCAAGAAAAGACAAAAACAATAAAGATAATGCCCATAAAACTGCAAAAGCTGCCCCCAAGGAGCAAGGCTTCAGATATGAACAAGTACCTTCGCGCTTAGATTTAAAACAACACCCCATGTGATACTCCTATTATTAACCATATTTAAAGCTTAATCTTAGAATAATATAGCACACCAGCTAGATACTGCAAAAATTATCCTGCTTAGATAGTAATTATTGAAAATAAGATAGTTTCACTTACAATGCACAAAAACAGAAACAAACAATAAGGTAGGATGAAAGTTGAACAATAATGATATATTAAGGCAGATCAGGTACGCATTAAGCTTAAACAATGAAGCAATGCTGGCAATTTTCACCAAAGCAGGCATAACCTATGACCTATCTAATATAATACATTTATTAAAGGCCAGCGATGACGCATCATGCTTAGTGTGTGAGGACGATGTATTAATGGCCTTTTTAGACGAACTAATCATAACTAAGCGCGGACCTAATCCTAGACAATCCTCCTCCCCGCAAATAGAGACATTAACCAACAATCTAGTATTAAAAAAATTACGTATTGCCCTAGAGCTAAAAGAAGAAAATATGCTAGCCATCATGAAACTGGCTAATTTCAACCTGTCTAAGTATGAGCTTAGCGCGTTGTTTCGTCGCACTGACCATAAAAACTTTAGATCATGCGGTGACCAGATTCTTAGAAACTTTTTACGAGGATTGGCGCTTCATTGCCGCCCGTAGGTGACTATGAAGTCTAGCAAGCATAACTAATCTGTACCAGCTGCTAGCAAAACCACGACATGTGCTGCCAAGCCCTCTTCACGGCCAATCCAGCCCATATGCTCATTAGTTGTAGCCTTTACACTTACCTGAGAAATTGGCAAATTCAATACCGTAGCAACCGAATGACGAATAGCTGACATATGTGGTGATAACTTTGGAGACTGAGCAATAATAGTCGCATCTATATTATTAATCTGAAAGCCTCGCTCCTGTAAGAGTGAAAAAATATGAGACACAATATCCATACTATCCATATTTGAATACTTAGGGTCCGTATCAGGAAAGTGCTGACCCAAGTCACCAAGAGCCGCCGCCCCAAGCAACGCATCACTAATTGCATGCAGCAAAACATCGCCATCTGAATGTGCTTTTACTGAGTATTTATGAGAGATTCGCACACCACCTAGTAAAATATGGTCGCCTTCAATAAAGCTATGTGAATCATAGCCAAATCCAATTCGTAACAATTTATACTCCCTGTTGTAAGTGCCACCTTGCCAATACTAAATCTTCATGTCTGGTGATTTTAATGTTACTCCTATCACCATGAACCATTAATGGCTTAAAGCCAAGCAACTCAATGCTACCCGCCTCATCAGTAACATCGCCACCAGATGAAAGAGCTAAGCTTAATGCTTTATGCAACAAACCATAACGAAACATTTGTGGTGTTTGAGCGCACCATAAAAAATCTCGATCTACAGTCTTCGTAATATGACAAGATTGATCCACTTCCTTTATAGTATCGTACATCTTATACCCAAGCACTCCACCAACACGGTGACCTTCACACTTAGCGACAAGGCTATTAATTGCATCATAAGTTACACAGGGTCGCACTGCATCATGGACAAAAACCCAATCATCATCATGCGCCTGCCCCTGCAACGACTCTAAACCATTTAAAACTGACGCGGCACGAGAAGCACCGCCACATACTACTTCCAAATTACTGGGAAGCTGCGAATATACTTGCGGCCAATAACTATCATCCTCTGCAATAGCAACTATAATCTTCGATGTTTTAGAATACTGTATCCACTTATCTAGTGTGTATTTAATAATTGGCTCGCCCAATAAATCCATATACTGTTTTGGCCTATCCGCACCAAAGCGCAACCCCTCGCCGGCAGCAGGTACAATAACCCAGTACTTTGCTGACAGATCAGATGAATGGCTCATTCTGTAACCACTCTATAAAAAACCTCATCACTCTTAATCATACCAAGCTCGTTACGAGCTTTAGTTTCTATTGCCTGGTGATTATACTTAAGATGATCAATGTTAGTTATTAAATCCTTATTAGACGCTGTTAATACAGTGTTTTCTTGCCTAGACTGAGCAATATCATGCTTCAAGTTAATAGCGCCCATAATGCCGCCTGAGACAAACCATAGCTGATACTGCATCAATAAAAACACAATCGCTAAACAAGAACCTAACAACTTTGTCATAGCATCACCAATAAACAAAAAAATACACACAAATAATAGCCTAATATTGGCAATCATATATCAGTAATTTTATTATTAATAGTGTACTTGCCTGTTTTTATAGATATTTCATATGATTTACAGCTAATCTAAAAAATTAGCAACAACATTTTTTCCCAAATATGGCGCCATTACCCATGATTATGGCTCTATTTTTAATAGACTATTATATTTTACAACACGACATAGTGATCCGGTTTTAACTTGACCGATAACTATTACAAAGCAACTATCTACGTAATAGTGCGCAAATCTACACCACACATGACTGTCAGACAAGATATTGGAGAACAAAAAAATACAGATTAACTTTCTGTATTATACCCAAATTTTAATGATGGATTCTTACTGGGTAGGTATAAGTTATTCATCCAAACTAATGCACTCTAATCACTTTAACGCTACATTTGCTGAACGATCACTCAAGCAACCATAACGCTCTGGTCGATGAAAACACCATACCAATAGCGCTGACGATAAGCATAAACCAATCAAAATAATGATTGGCATATTAAATTGACCAGTTAGATTAATGAAAAACCCGGAGAGAACTGGCGCTAATAAAGTTGAGGACGCAAAACAAGCATCCATAACGCCAAGTGCAGAGCCAGCATATTCATGTGCCACATCAACATTAACAGTAAAGTAAGCCGAGTTCCCTCCTAATAAGACAGCAACAGAAACAGTCAATAAGGCTAGTGATAAGGTTTGTTGATGAACCAATATAACTGGTATTAGCAATAACCCAGCAATGAGTTGAGTGAAAAAAATCACGTAGGATTTAGCAATACGAGCCTTGCCTGTTTTTTGTTGTAACCAATCCGATACGTAACCTAATCCGATTAGGGTAACTACCGATAACCCCCAAGGCAGGGTTGAAAACCAGCCAGCAGATGTGATTGACATATGATCCACACTCTTTAGGTAGGCAGGCAGCCATGACATCATGAAGTATAAAAAATAACCGAACACAAAGAAGGCATAGTAATTTACAAGCAAAGTTGGGTTGCTGAAAATAAATCTACAAGCTGTTTTGAACGTAATTTTTGGCTTCTTGCTAGAGGGTTTATTATTTTCAATTAAATTAAGCTCAGCTTCATTGACATGAGATACCTCAGAAGGATGGTTTTTAAAAAAGATAAGCCATAATGGAACCCATAGGAGTGAGATACAACCAAGAATGACGAACATGATTCTCCAAGAAAAGTGTGTAATTAGCTGTGACACAATTGGCGCACCAATCATGAGGCCAAAGGGAACTGAAGCTAGCGACCAAGCGAAAGCGGCACTTTGTTCTTTTTGTGGCAGCCAGTCGGCTAAGGTGCGAGTCATAGATGGGAAGTTGGGACCCTCAGCTAGCCCTAAGAGTAATCTTGCAAGATAAATAATCAAGACAAAAGGTGTTAAGCCCATCATGAACATGGCAATTGACCAAAACACAACAGAAATTGACAAGAGCGTACGCGAGCCAGTACGGTCAACAATAAAACCACTAAAGAAGGTTGTGACTAGGTAACCTACGCCAAAAACACCCATAATCCAGCCCATATCCAGCGTATTAAGGTTAAACTCTTTGGCAATGGCGCTGATGGAAAAGCTAATGGAATCGCGATCAATATAGTTTAAAACGCAGATAGTGAAGAGAAAGATAACAATCAGCCATCGATAGTTTGTTTTTCTTATCATGATTCATCCTTGAATTTTAAGTTTATCGTACTACATTTAGGATTTGACACCTAACTTCTAGTTATTTTTGTTTGGATGAATTACAAGCTGACAATAAAGTGCAAAGCTACGCCACTCACAACTATCAGAACATACAAAGGCACGAAAGCATCTTTCACTGCTATTACATAGGACCAACTGTCCTGGAAGAGGCAAAGTTTGCGAAGTATGCTTAATAGTTTAATTATTGCCGGGGTCTGCAATAGGTTTCTTTAAAAAAGAAACAGCTGATAACTAAAGCAATGAAATAAACAATTGGCAATACCGATAAACCAAATATAAAAGAATGCATCGGTAAATTCTGCGCATTGCTGCTACCATTGGACAGACAAATAAGATAGCTGATGACCAGCGGCACTACGACGATCAACAAAAAGATCAGTCCATTATTGAATCCAAGAGCACTGGCCCTAGAGTCTGGACTTGCATGCTCAGTAATTGCTGCAAACCCAATGTTCTGACCAGTTGCTGCAAGTCCCAATGTAAAGAACAATACCTCATATGCTGCACTAGAAGCAAAGCCTCCATAGAGGATAAGAGACGTACTTACCAGGCCTAGTACGGCACATATTATTAGAAATGGTTTTCGCCGCTTTGTTATATCGGACAAGAACCCAAATACAGGGCAGCCAATAGCGTAAGCAACCCAAGCAATAGAAATCATGTAAGCAGAACTTGTTTGCGACAAGCCAACAGCCTCCAGGTAAGATGTCCCCCATAAGGCGCTCATGACCGAAATAGAAACATAAATGCTAGCAGAATAAATCCCAACTACCCAGACTTGCTTAATTTTAAGCAAACTCTTGAAACGAGCTAGAATTAGTTCATTTTTTGATAGCAACAATAAGGAGCCTTGTCTCCCTCGTGGTTTATCTTTAACAAATAACAATGACAGTATAGCCAGTACAACCCCGAGTGCTCCGACGCTAATTAAAGCAAATCTCCAGCTGACATGACTACTAATAAGCCAAAAAACTAGAGGGCCACCAGCAATCATCGGGCCCATTGCCCCAACAAATTGAGACAACCCTGCAAAAAAACCAAAAAAACGTTTTGGAAACCAATTTGAAACAATTACTAGCAAGCATACAAAAGCAAATGATGAGCCAATACCCATCAAAAATCTTCCACATAAAGCTAAGGCAAAGTTATGTGATAAGGCGAAAAACAAGGTGGCTAGTGCACAGGTAAGTGTGGAAAAAATCATAATTTTCTTCACACCAAACCTATCCGCCAATATACCAACAGGTATTTGCATCAAGCAATAAGCTAAGTAATATGCCGAACCTAGAAAAGTGAACTGTTCCACACTGAGATGCAACTCTTGAATTATCTGATGCGCAATAGAGCCAACAAAAGTACGCAAGAAAAACTCATATAAAAAGAACGTAGCGGCAATGGCCCAAATAAAAATGCCAATGGCTGTAATTTTTTGGTCAATCTGTTTCATACATTTTATTCCATCTAACTTTCAGATTCATCAATCCAGTCTTCAATATGTGTAGCCGCTAAAGATAGTCGCTCAAATGTGGCAAGCTGAAATAATGCAATGCCACCATACATTAGAGCTGTCACTACCCCTTTGATTTATCTATGGGTAGTATCAGTTAGACGCAGTTAATATTGCACACGCTCCTTGCTCAGACAATTACCCTCTAATCTAAAAAATTAGAAAAAACATTGCTGAGGTCTGCAATAGGTTTCTTTAAAAAAGAAACAGCTGACAACTAAAGCAATGAAATAAACAATTGGCAATACCGATAAACCAAATATAAAAGAATGCATCGGTAAATTCTGCGCATTGCTGCTACCGCTGGACAGAAAAATAAGATAGCCAATGACAAATGGCAAAATAGTATCAAACAAAGATATCATCCCATTATTTAAGCCCAGAGCACTGGCTTTGGTATCTGGACTTGCATGCTCAGCAATTGCTGCAAATCCAACATTTTGACCAGTTGCTGCAAGTCCCAATGTAAAGAACAGCACTTCATATACCGCTTTAGAGGTAAAGTGACCATAGAGGATAAGCGATATGCTTACCAGTCCAAGTATCGCACAAAGGATTAGATATGGTTTTCGCCGTTTTGTTAAATCGGACAAGAACCCAAACCCAGGGCAACCAATAGCATAAGCAACCCAAGCAATAGAGATCATGTAAGCAGAACTTGTTTGCGATAAGCCAACCGCTTGCAAGTAAGATGTTCCCCATAAAGCAGCCATGACCGAAATAGCAACATAAATACTACCAGAATAAAGCGCAACCACCCAAACCTGCTTAATTTTAAGCAACCGCTTTAAACGAACCAGGATCGGTTCATTTGTTGATACCAACAATAAGGAGGCTTGCCTACCTCTAGGCTTATCTTTAACAAATAACAATGACAAAAGAGTCAGTACAACCCCAAATGCGCCAATTTTTATTAAAGCAAACCTCCAGCTTATATGATTATTAATAAGCCAAGACACTAGAGGACCACCAGCAATCATAGGGCCCATTGCCCCAATAAATTGCGACACCCCTGCAAAAAAACCAAAGAAACGTTGTGGAAACCAATTTGAAACAATTACTAGCAAGCATACAAAGGAGAAGGATGAGCCAAACCCCATAAGAAATCTATCAAATAAAGATAAGATAAAGCTATGGGATAAGGCGAAAAACAAAGTGGCCAATGCGCAGGTAAGTGTGGAAAAAACCATGACTTTCTTCACACCAAATTTATCCGCCAATATACCAACAGGCACTTGCATCAAGCCATAAGCTAAGTAATATGCAGAACCCATAAAAGTGAACTGTTCAATATTAAGATGCAACCCATGAATTATCTGATGCGCAATAGAGCCAATAAAAGTACGCAAGAAAAACTCATATAAAAAGAAGGTAGCGGCAATGGCCCAAATAATAACGCCAATGACTGTGATCTTTTGATCAATCTTTTGCATGCAGTTTCTTCCATCTAAATTTAAAATTCATCCATCAGTGACTATATACATGAACTAGCTAAATATGGTGATATAAAATAATGCAATGCCACCATACATTAGAGCTGTCACTACCCCTTTGATTTATCTATAGGGAGTATCAGCAAGACGCAGTTAATATTGCACACACGCCTTGCTCATACAATTATCTTCTAATCTAAAAAATTAGAAAAAACATTCCTGCCAGAATACGGCGCCATCGACCCTAATTCTCGCTCTATTTTTAATAGCCTATTATATTTTGCAACACGATCAGCACGACACAGTGATCCAGTTTTAATTTGACCTGCGGCAGTTGCAACTGCCAAATCAGCAATAGTAACATCCTCGGTTTCACCAGATCTATGAGATACAACAACACCATAGTTTGACTGTTTTGCCATCCCTATAGCAGTTAATGTTTCTGACAATGTACCAATTTGATTAAACTTAATTAAAATAGAATTTGCTATTTTTTTAGATATCCCTTCAGAAAAAATCGAAGGGTTTGTGACAAATAAGTCATCGCCAACTAATTGCACTTTACTACCCAAACGATTAGTTAACTGCGCCCAGCCAGACCAATCATCTTCGGCCAGGCCATCCTCTATTGAAATAATAGGATACTGCTCAACCCAGGAAGACAACTTATCTATCATTTGATCAGATGTCATCTGCTCTTTAGTTGACGTAAAGTGATATAACCCATCACGATAAAACTCCGAACTTGCACAATCTAAACCTAGAAAAACATCATCTCCAGCGCGTAATCCTGCATCATTGATAGACTCTAAGATCAACTCTATTGCTGCTGCATTATTTGCTAAATCAGGAGCAAACCCACCTTCATCACCAACAGCTGTAACCAACCCTGCTTTAGACAACCTAAACTTTAATGCATGAAAAATTTCAGCACCATAACGTACCGCCTCTGCAAATGAAGGGGCGCCTACTGGCAAAATCATGAACTCCTGTATATCTAAATTATTTGTTGCATGCTCACCACCATTGATAATATTCATCATCGGTACAGGCATAGCATATGGGCCATTACCACCAAGATACCTATATAGTGGCATCCCAGCATCTTTTGCTGCCGCATGCGCCACAGCTAGCGATACACCTAAAATAGAGTTTGCACCTAATTTATTTTTATTTTCGGTTCCATCTAGATCCAGCATTGCCATATCTATGACTTCTTGCTCATCAGCATTCATACCTAACAATGCCTGCTTGATTTCATTGTTAACATTAGATACAGCTTGTAACACCCCTTTACCACCATAACGCTTACTGTCACCATCGCGTAACTCCAATGCCTCTCTTGCCCCAGTAGATGCGCCAGATGGGACTGCTGCTGTGCCAACACAACCAGATGATAGTACTACATCTACAGATAATGTAGGGTTACCTCTAGAATCCAATATTTCTTGAGCTAAAATATTTTTAATAACAGACATTTTTCTTATCCTTAATAAACTAAAATTATTTTGTTACTTATAACAAACACAAATATGAACTATTGTTTAGCATACTGCTATATAGAAATTTAGTTCTAACTTGCAACTGTTTCCTCAAATCTTTCATGCGAACATACCGTTGCGTGTATTTCAGATAAAACATCTAACAGGGAAGCCATTTTATGCAGCGGCCATGAATTAGGGCCATCACTTAACGCTTTATCTGGATTTGGGTGAGTTTCCATAAATACCCCACTAACACCAGAAGCTACTGCAGCACGAGCCAGTACTGGCACAAACTCACGCCGACCACCAGATGATGCCCCAAGACCACCGGGAAGCTGTACTGAGTGTGTTGCATCAAATATAACAGGTGCCATATTGCGCATAATAGCTAAAGAACGCATGTCTGATACTAAATTATTATACCCAAAAGATGCGCCGCGTTCGCACACCATTATATTATCATTACCTGTAGCTCTTGCCTTATTAACAACATGCTGCATATCTTGTGGCGCTAAGAATTGTCCTTTTTTAATATTCACCGGAAGACCGCATGCCGCTACCCGATTAATAAAATTAGTTTGGCGACAAAGAAATGCTGGGGTTTGCAATACATCAACAACAGATGCGACTTCATTTAATGGAGTATCTTCATGAACATCAGTTAACAATAACACACCAGTTTCTTTTTTTACCTTTTCTAAAATAGCCAATCCTTTTTCGATACCAGGGCCTCTAAAACTATGGTGAGATGATCTATTCGCTTTATCGAATGATGCCTTAAATACATATGGAAGGTTAAGCTTTTTTGTTATAGCCTTCATTTCAGTTGCAACTTGCAATACAAGCTCTTCACTTTCAATGACGCAAGGCCCTGAAATAATCAATAATGGCTGGTTTAACCCAATTTTATAAGACCCAATATGGCTCATTTTTCTTCCTCTAAGAGTAATAAATTGCTTGAATAATACGGCATAAGCCATGTATTGCAAGATATGTTGTGGTAGACTGCCGCACATGTCTATTCTACATCTTAAAAACATTAGCTTACACTATGGTACAAAATATATTTTTGACCAAATATCTCTACAAATAGAGCATAAACAACGCATTGCTATAATAGGACGCAATGGCACCGGTAAGTCGACACTACTAAAGGTGATTCAACGAGAGGTATCACCAGATAGCGGTACTATAGAAGAGCAGCCACATACAATTGCATCATTACCACAAGAGATACCCAGAGATTCCCGCGGAACAGTATATGATAACATACTAGAATCCTATACAACACATCACGATAACCTGGATAATATCTATCAAGTGGATCGAGTTATCAGTCAACTACAATTAAACCCAGATGCGTTAGTGCAAAGTCTATCTGGCGGCGGCATCAGGCGCTGCTTACTGGCCCAAGCACTTGTGAATGAGCCAGATATTTTACTGCTTGATGAACCAACTAACCATTTAGATATAGAGTCTATTCAATGGCTAGAACAACTGCTAATCAAACTACCTATAACCTGTATTATAATTACGCATGATCGGAGCTTTCTTCAAAAAGTAGCAAATAGAATTGTTGAACTAGACCGCGGCCACCTAACCTGTTGGGATGGAAACTACCATGGGTTTTTGCGCCATAAAGAACAAGAGTTGCATGCAGAAGCACAGGCTAATGCTTTATTTGACAAACGGCTAGCACAAGAAGAAGTCTGGATACGTCAAGGAATCAAAGCTCGTCGTACTCGCAATGAGGGCAGGGTTAGAGATCTTAAAAAAATGCGACAAGAACGATCTAACCGTCGTGAACTCACTGGAACCGTACAACTAAAACAGCAATCATCCAGCCCAAGTGGGAAAATTGTATGCCATGCTGAAAATATCTCTGTCTCATTTAATGATAATGTCATCATTGATGATTTTTCCTGCATTATCCAACGCCAAGATAAAATAGGGTTAATCGGTCCTAATGGTTGCGGCAAAACAACTCTAATAGAATGCTTATTAAAACATCTAACTCCAACCCAAGGAAAAGTAACTCTGGGAACACAACTTAGTATTGCATACTTTGACCAGCATCGAATGCAGCTTGACCCAGAAGACACTGTAATGGATGCAGTATCAGAAGGACGATCGCATATAACCATAAACGATACTTCTAAACATATTATTGGCTATCTTCAGGATTTTTTATTTCCACCTGAAACCTCTCGCAGCAAAATAAGCACATTATCTGGCGGAGAGTGCAATAGAGTTATGCTCGCCAAACTATTTGCAACACCAGCAAACTTATTAATACTAGATGAGCCCACTAATGATTTAGATATAGAAACACTAGAGTTACTTGAAGACTACATTGTTAGCTTCAAAGGGACTGTGTTAATTGTCAGCCACGATCGAACCTTCCTCAATAATGTTATAACATCATCTTTTGTCTTTGGCAGTAATGGTAAAATAACTGAATATGCTGGAGGCTTTGACGATATAGCATTGCAGCAAACTACAACATCATCGAATAATAAGTCACAAGAAGGCTCAAAGCAAAATCAAATTAGTTATAAGGAACGTAAAGAACTTAACAAAATTCCAAGTAAAATAGAAAACCTTGAAAAAACAATACAGTCATTACAAGATACAATTAATCAAGACGGTTTTTATTCACAACAAGCCACAATCACCGATCCCATTATTCAGTCATTGCATGATAAAGAACAACAGCTAAACGAGCTTTATCAACGCTGGGAAGCATTAGCTGAAAAAGATCAATAACATAAAAGTTAATTTAAACAAGGCGACTCACTTTTAAGGTCTAAAACTCCCAATAGATAAATCAAGGATATTTAAGCCAAATAATGGAATATTATGTAGCACTAAATAAAAAAGAAGAAATAAAATTACTCTTAGCTACCGACAGCGGGACATATAAAGTGAAAGTCACAGTTAGTCATAAGAGCAAAGCTGTCGAGGAATCAAGCTGCATATCGATATGATCAATACCATCAAGCAAGTAAGGTTCGCCAGTACAGTAAAATCCAAGGCTCATGTAAAAACTAGTTAAATGTTGTTGCGCTGAAATTTGAACTATTGGCTTAGGTGTAAGATTGCTCGAAAAAATAAACTTTATAACATCAGTTACTAAGTCCTGACCAAAACCGCGTCCCCGATATGATTTAGCAACAACTACTCTGCCCACATGAACTATATTACTGTTATCTTTTGGAAACATAACTCGCGCATATGATATCAAATCTCCAGACACGCTATCTCTACATAATACATGCAATGCAGTTAAATCCAGTCCATCAATATCCAAGTACACGCACTGCTGTTCCACAACAAACACATTAGAACGTAACTGATATAGATCATGAATATCTTTAGGGGATAACGATGCAAACTCTACTATTGTTAAATCAACCAAAACACACCTCTTGTAGAATAAATAATATACTATCTAGACAGCCTAGATTGCTTTGTTGCTAACGCGCCTCGCAATGACAGCGGTTTGGGTCGACATTTCTAATTAAACCTGCAATGACAGTGTTGTTCCCTGGATTGCTTTGTCGATACTCTCCTCGCAATGACAGCGGTTTGGGTCGACATT
>Ga0114933_10001503_pt1 | contig 25895 bp, 21 predicted proteins | sample 4SBtaG_FD_89691 | JGI IMG/M metagenome (GOLD analysis project Ga0114933, IMG submission 89691) | Deep subsurface microbial communities from Kolumbo volcano to uncover new lineages of life (NeLLi) - 4SBTROV12_W25 metaG | ecosystem: Environmental > Aquatic > Marine > Volcanic | place: Kolumbo... | reverse complement strand
GACGCCTCGACCGTGTCCGTATCCCAGCTCGGCGACGAAGCACAGCCCGACCTGCCCGTGAGCTCGTTCGAGCGCGTCCTCCCAGGCACCGATCACCCTCCGAACCAGGTCGCCGACCTCAGGCCACATCGCCCGCGTGACCCGCACATCGAAGAGCTGCACGGCGCCGCGGCCGGTGCCCTCCATGTCGACGTGCGCGCGAACCAGGGGCCTGATGCGCTGCGTCACCTCATCTTCCGTCAGGGGTCGCGCGTCTGCGGGCGGCCCCCGACCCTCGATCGCTCGCGCGACACGGCTCGCCGCCTGAGCGGGATCCTGGCCCGACGCCGGATCCGCCTGCTTCTGACGAGCGCGAGCCGCCGCGAGCAGCGCTTCATATCTCTCTCGTGTGGTCGCCAAGGTCGAGCCATCTTACGGGCCGGCCCGCGGAACTCCCCCCGCGTTTCAGAGAGGAAGACGACGAGCGGTGCTCCGTCGACGAAGCGTGTGGGTTCACACGGCCCGCGACTAGACCCTTTCCTCGAGCGGCGTAGGCTCTGATGGACGACAAGACACGAGCGAGCGGGAGTTAGCGGACGTCGCTCGAGACGCTGACCGGCCCGCTCGGCGCCGCCGAGCGCCGTCGCTCTGAGTGAAGGCTGGGCCTCGACCGACGCATGGCGAACCCGCTCTTACCGTCGCTCCAGAAGTCACGGGCGGCTACGTCGGGAACGTGCGTTTGCTGCGCGGCACGTGGTGGGCGCTCGGCAACGCGGTCGTCGGTCACCACTTCCGTTCGATCGTCGAGGCGTGCGAGGCCGCGCCGGCCGCGGGCCCGGCCGTGCGCTTCCCCGCTTCCTGACCGACGGACGGCTCGCGATCGGTCGCCTGTCGCCGACTCAGATCAAAGGCGGGAAGCTCTGGCAAGCCGTGTCGAAAGTGTCGAGCGCGGTTGTCAGAGCCCCTGCGAGGTCACCCTCGCAGATAGAGCTGAAGACGGCGTTCGGACCGACCTGGTCGACGAAGCTCTGCAGACGCACGCCCTCGACCGCTTGACCGAAGTCGCTCATGCAGGTGCCGGGGCCCGGACCCGCGATCACCGCTACCGCCCAGCGACCGCGGTCACCCTTCACCGCGTCGATGGTGCTGATGATGTTCGGGATGGGATCGAGGCCGTCGGACATGGGATCGCACTCATCCACAGCGGAGCCGAGCGCGGTCGCCGGATCGAGGGTGATGGTGGCGGAGTCGGCGGTCCGCGAACAATCGTCTTCGTCGCTCAGGATGATCACAGCGAGCAAGGCGTCCTCACGGAGAAAGCCCGCATTGGTGCCGTCGGCGACGCGGTCCGTCAGCGAGCGCGCGAGCATCTGCAGGGGCATCTCTGTGGCCGATCCCGAGGTGCCCACGGCGGCGTTGCACGCGAACGTGCCGGGCACGTCGGTGTCCCCGGTCTCGATCCAGCGGCGGGCCATACCGCAGTCTTGCCGAAACGCGCCGTTCGGACCGTCGTCCATCGTCGTCATCGGCGGCAGGGGGAAACCCGTGAACTCGATGGTCGTCGTGAACGGCTTGCCCGTGGTCGTGACCGCGATGCGGTAGTCGAGCGGCAGGCCGTCGTCTGTGCGAAACGCCTCCACCGCCTCGATGAAGAGCGGGAAGTTCGCAGCGAGGTTGTCCTGCTCTTCACCCATCGAACCCGAGTCGTCGACGACAAAGACGAAGTCGATCTTCGTGCACTCGTCAGCGCTCGGCGGCGGGCCGCTGCCGGGGCCGGGAGGCGGCGGCGGATCGGTGGGACGGCCCGCGTCTGCAAGGTCCGCCGTGCCACCATCCGGGGACGACGGCGGCGGCCGCATGGGTATGCGCGGGCCCGAGCCAGACGCGCTGCAGGAACACAGGGCCAGGGGGAGAATCGTGAGCAGCGAGACGACGGACACGCGGGAGTGGGCCATGGGTCACCTGTAAAGTAGGAAGTGCGACTTCTTACAATCAATTAGTACAGGTTACAATGGGAGCCGCAGGCGGGCTGTGTTAACTCACGACACTCCGTGTTGACTCACAACGGTGAGCCATCGCCCTCAGTTCGGAGCGTGGTCCACGGTCGGCACGATCAGCCCGAAGAGGCCCGCGCCGGGGGTGACCCAGACCGGGGGCAGGTTGCCGAAACACTCGATCCCGCCCTGCGCGGCGCAGCCGTCGAGGACCCGAGCGCCCGACTCGAGCGCGCCGCCCGGGGCCCGCGCCCGCCCGACGAAGTGCCCTGCGAACGTGATGGCGCCGGGCTCGACGCGCACGGAGGAGAGCTGTGCGTAGCCCTCGAGGGGGTTCGCGCCTCGACCGCTCATCGGCTCGATCTGCAGGGCTGTCTCGACGCGTATCGCTCCACGCTCCACGTGCACGGCGAGCACCCGCAGCCGACCCTCGCGTGGGTACACGTCGATGAGCGCCGCCTCGCCTGCCCGCAGCCGCGGAGCCTCACCGGTCCGGAGGCTCTCGTCTCCGGAAGCCTGACCCGTCGGAACCTCCAACTCGTGCGTCAGCGAGAGGTGCTCGTCGAGCACCACGACCCGCGCGCGACTCGAGCTCTCCGTCGACTGAGGTCCGACGCGCTGAACGCGCCGGTCGAAGAGCCAGAGCACCAGGTGACCTCGATGCACACTCGACTGGTGCATCTGACAGCTCGTCCCGAGCGGGGAGATCCGCGCCTCGCCCTCGAGCGTGCCCGTGTGCGGGTCGAGCCGCTGCACGACGCAGTCGAGCGGAGGCCCGTCCGCCTCACTCGAGCCCTCCACCGCCCCGAGGGCCAGGACCTGGTCCCCCGAGCGACGGAGCTCGCGAAGACGCACCGCCTCCGGCGGATGGTGGGTCCACCGCGGGTGTCCGTCGGAGTCGAAGGCCTGGACGAGCGAGCCGGTCGACACGATGAGCTGAGCTTCGATCACGACCAGCGATGCCTCCGCCGCGCCGCGTTGTTCGGTCTCAAATCGCCACGCCACCTCGCCGCTCGGATCCAAGCGCACGACCTCGATCCGCTCCTCCGCGTCGAGGTGGCCGATCCCAAAGATCTCGCCGGCGGGACCACGCGAGAGAACCAGACGTCCAGCGCGACGCCACCTCAGCGAGCCGTCCTGAGCGAGGCGCACGACGTGGTCTCCATCCAACACCACAGACGCGATCCAATCTCCGCTCGGCAAGCGCACCGCGCTGAAAACACCGGCGCCGTCGCGTCGTTCAAACGCACGCACAATCGAATAGACGGCGCCCCCGCCCTCGGCGACCCGATGCACCCGAGCGGTCGATGCACCCAACGTCCAGTGCACACCACAGCCGGTGAGCACCGAGAGCAACGCGACGGATGCGACGACAGTCTTGGCTCCAACCATGCCGTCACCTTGGGTCTGACGCGAGAGGTTGCCCAATTACAGTTCCTCACAAGTAGACAATGAAGCTTACTCCACCGAGACCACGGTCTCGTTCTCGAAGCCCCCGGTCGAGGCGCTGACGCGGTGCCTGCCGCACACGAGGCTCAGGGCCGCTCCGCGCGCCGACCCCGTAGCCGGCGCGCGAACAAGACGAGACCCAGCAGCGCGAGCAGCGCCGCGAGCGAGAGGAGCCCGAGACCGATGGGGTAGGCCGGATAGAGCTGCCCCTCGTAGTGGGCACGAAAGCTCGCCGCGTCGCCGGAGATGAGGGTCGCGGACCTGAACTCCCACCCATCCGCGCTGCGATGGAGCACACCGCGTACCCCGACGCGCTCGCCGTTGCCGAGGCCAAGGTAGTCATAGCGACGGTGAGGGCCGCTCTCCTCGCCGACGAAGCCCGTATCGCTCGAGAGGATGTGGTATTCGCCAGACACAGAGACGACCACAGAGGGCTCCAGCGAGATCCGCAACGGAGGCGTCTCGCTGTGCGCGCGGTCTTCCTCCGCCATCTGGGCGGCGTTCCCGAGCTGGCTGCTGTGGGTCAACGTGACCGTACGCCGCTCGAAGCAGACCAGCGCCGGCTCTTCTCGCACCAACGGGTGGTCGGCGGCGAGCCTCCCCGAGACCAGCACCTCCGTGCCTTCGGCCGCGCGGAGGCCCTCGCCATCGAGCTGGGACATCGCGTCGAGGGCGTCGATCTGCTCAATGCCCGACGTCGAGTACGCGAGGCCCCCAAAAACCGATAGCGCGAGCAAGAGAAAGAGCAGCAGACAGCCAGCGCCACACCCTCCTCCGCTGGCCTCGCCCGACTTCTTCTTCATCGACGCCGATGATGACACGCGCGCGTGCAGCGTCGTCGCGTGCGATGCTGGCCGCCATGATTCGCTGGAACCGAGGTGAAACGACCCTCACCATCGACGCCGAGACCGCCACCCTGCGTCGCGCGGACGGATCGGAAGAGTCCGCTTCGGCGACCGCGGTGGCCACGGGCGAATGGGACGCGCTGCTCTTCGACGCGATGGACCAAGAGGTCGTGGCCGAGGCGCGGGCGGTCGCCGCCCACCACGATGCGTTTGTCGCAGCTCTCGCGCTGCCGCCTGTCGAGCGTCGGCCCCGCTTCTCTCGGCGACTCTCCGGCCGCCCCGACTGGGTCGTCTGGTTCTGGGGGCGAGAGGTGCAGATCAGGGTTCCCGATGTGAAAGACGACTTGAGGGTGTCGATGAGCGAGATCGTCGCTGACGGCCTGCCCGAGACCGTCGCGGCGCTGCCCGCAGAAACGCGAGCCCGCGTCGTGCAGGCAGCGGTGGCGCTATCGCCCCTGCCCTGCATGTGCGGCACAGGCTGCGACACGCCGGAGCAGCACGGCTCCATCGAGCGCTTGGGCCCGGCCATCCAGCATCCCAACGCTCCGACAGTCGCCACCATTGGCGTCGGCGCGTGCACGGTCTGTGGTCGTCTCCACCGCTACCACCGCTCGGGCGACAGCCACTACAGCTTCATGGAGCGCCGCCAGGACTGCGACGGCGTCGCCTCGTAGGCAGCGACGGGGCCAACCCCCGGGAAGGCGTGAAGGTGGCCGGCTCACGGGCCGGACCCGCCCTCTCTCGCGACAGACCGCCCAGCTATGGTTTGACGCGGAGACGTGAGTTCGAGCACTCGAGGAGGCCTGACACCGTCGACCGAGGCGCCGCCGCCCCGGCGCGAGACCGGAGGCTCGGACCACGGTCTGGTGGGGGGAGCCGGCGGCGGGAAGCGCAGGCGCAGCCGCTCGACGGTGCGGGCGAGGACCTCGCGGCGGACCGGCTTCAGCACGTAGGCGTCACAGCCGGCCTCGATGGCCCGTCGACGGTCCTCCGGCTCGCTCAGACCGGTGAGCGCTACGATCGGGACCCCCCGCAGCGTGTCCAGCGCGCGCAGTCGGCGCGCCGTCTCGTAGCCATCCATCTTGGGCATGACCATGTCCAGCAAGACGATCGAAATCGGAACCTCCTGAGCCAGCCGGACGCCCTGTGCGCCCCCGCTCGCCGTCAGGACCCGCAGGCCCAGATCCCTCTGAAGCAGCCTCTCGGTCAACAGTCGCGTGTCATCGTGATCGTCGATCACGAGGGCGTGCGGCGCTCTCCGAACCCACCGTTCGAGGGTGGCAAGGAGGTCGGTCCGGTTGACCGGTTTGGGCAGAAAGGCGTCGAAGCCGGCGCTCAGAGCATCCGCCCGATGGGTCGCCAGAGCGTGGGCGCTGACGGCAACGCTTGGCGTACTGCGCCGCCCCGTTTCGATTTCCAGCGAGCGCAGCTCTCTGATCAACTCGAGCCCATCACACCTGGGCATTTGAAGATCCGAGATCAAGAGGTCGTAGTCGCGGACCCCCAGCTTCTCGAGCGCGATGAGGCCGTCGGCCGCGACGTCCACGGTGTTTCCCGCTGCCTCCAAGAGTCGCCGGAGGACCTCGCGGTTGTCCGGGTCGTCTTCGACCAAGAGGAGGTGGCCGCCGACCAGCGCGCCGACGTCGCCCGCCTCGGTCGCGGGGCCGGGCTGCGGTTCCGGTGCGAGACCGGCCGCCAGGGCGACCGCATGATGCAACTCCTCGCGCCGGGCGGGCTTCGCGAGCCTGATCGCGGAGGTCGCCGAGCCGCGCTCGTGGTTCTCCGCCGTGATGAGCGCCACCGAACCGAGCGGCCCTGCAAGGGTCCCATGCAGCGCCTCCACCGAGGCCCCGTGGAGCGCGGCGTCGTGCAAGACAACGACGGGGCGCATGTCGCCCGCACCCACCCTGATGTCCTTCACGTCCGTGACGATTCGTCGTTCGGCGCCGGTGTCGTATAGAGCCGCCGATAGCGCCTCGGCCTCGAGCGGCGTCGAGGCGACCACCACCACGACGACGCCGCTGAGATCGGGTCGAGGCGTGCACGAAGGCACCGGCTCCGCGATGGGCTGCGAGAGGGCGAAGTGGAACCGACTGCCCTCTCCTCGGGTGCTCTCGAGCTCGATCTGACTACCAAGCAAGGCGACAACGGACTTGACGATGCTGAGCCCCAGCCCCGTCCCGGGTGCGCGCTGCCCCTCGCTCCCCAATCGGACGAAGCGCTCGAAGACGATCTCACGGTCGCGCTCATGGATGCCCGGTCCCGTGTCTCCGACCTCGAGGCGCAGGCGAGCCACGCCCGGTCGCTCCGACTCCTCGGTCCGCACGGCGACCCAGATGTGACCGTGATCTGCGAATTTCACGGCGTTGCCGATCAGGTTCACGAGGACCTGACGGATCCGGTTGCGGTCGCCGATCACCCGGCGCGGCGTGTCCGAGTCGGCGTGCACGAAAAGCGCGAGGCCCTTCACGTGAGCGCGCGAGGCGAGCGACCGCGCGACGTCCTCGACCAACGCTACGGGATCGTAGTGTGTTTGCTGCAGACGCAGCTCGCCCGCCTCGAGCTTGGCGAAGTCGAGGACCTCTTCGATGCACATCTGGAGCGCGTGGCCGTTCGCCTCGAGGCGCCCGAGGAAATCCGTACGGTCCTGCGTCGTCAGCTCGCCATGCAGCAGGTCACAGAGGCCCAGGATCGCGCTCAAAGGGGTGCGCATCTCGTGACTCATCATGGCCAAGAACGAGTTCTTGGCCTCGTTCGCGACCTCCGCTTTGCGTCGCGCCACGCCGAGCGCTCGAGCGAGCTCGTCAGCCTCGCGGAGCGTGACGTTCTTCAGGTCGAGGAGCGTGAGGAAATCGACGACCGGGTCGTGCAGTGCAAAATCATCGAGCGTGATGTTGAACTTGTCGAGCTCCGAGAGTTCCGTCACCCACGGCGTGACGAGCAAGAGCACGGTGCCCGCCGCCGCGAGCGTCTGCCCTCGGAGAACCAGCCCCGTCTCCATGTGCTCACACATGATGAAGGAAGGAGCATTGTCGCGGAGGTCAGCGAAGTTGAAGGGAACGGGAGGTCGACACAGACGCAGCTGGCTCGCCGCGACCGTTCCGGGGCGGAGGGATGGCAGCCGCTTGGCGAGGCTGGGTCCGAGCTGCTGAATCGTTCCGTCCGCGCCCAACGCGATGTGGAAGGGGAACGAGTGACCGAGCTGCTCCGGTGTGAGTCCAATACCCGACATCGGATCAGGCGATCGCTTCTTTGCGATCCCAATGCCGGACGCGGAAGACGTCCATCACTTCCCCATCTCCACGCGGCTGAACGAGATCCACTTCGACGTCTTGGCCGAAGCGTTCCCCGAGGCCTCGGATGAGCCCGATCACGAAGGACTGCAGGCCCTCGCGTTTGCTGAAGTACTGGAGTTCGAGTTCCCCCTCGGCGATCTCTTTGACCCGAAAGGACGGGGGCTTCAGCTCGGGACAGCCCATCCCGACCTTCGAGTGCAGCGCGTCGAGCCGCCGTAGAAACGCCGGCAGCGTCTCCCCGCTGTTGTTCATCAGCCGGCCGTAGCTGGTCTTCGCGGCGAACGACACCCAGTTCGCGCCCAGGTCCCTCAAGAGGGCGTCAGCGTCCAGCTGGAGTTCCTCGCAGGCCCCAACCACCAGGCGATAGGTGACCTCGTCGGGGTACGGCCGCATGCTCAAGAACACCTCCGCGTCGACGCTCGCCCGCTTTTTTGTCGCGCGCCACGCCGCCTCACCGTGCTGTCTGACGATGAACTCCTCGATGGAGCGATTGACCATTCCGTACATGCGGCACCTCCTCGCAGTGGGCCTCGCAACCACGATTCAGCAAGGTTCGAGCCACGAGCGCCTGGCCCCGGGAGCACCGGTGGGACGGCTTCTGGGCGCGCGGTTCGGCCTGGGCACCTGACCGAAACGACACACGCGTCCCCTTTTGGAAGGACCATGAACCAAAACGGAACGAGGCCCCGAGCGGGTGCGGCTTCCCTCGGTTTGCCGCGTTCGCCGGGCTGGAGCGCTGGATCAGCGCAATCTGCAGTCGAAGGCTCGCTCGTGCGCGGCATACTCAGCACGTGAGCGAGACGATGAAGTTCGACGACAACACCGCCAAGCGTCTGGTGGCCGCCTACCGCACGCCGGAGGTCGTGGCGCAACGCGGCCTCACGCTTCGGGCGATGAACCTGCGCCCCGGCGAGCGGGTCCTGGACATTGGGACCGGACCGGGACTCTTGCTCGAGGACATCGCGGCCACCGTTGGAGCCGAGGGCGAGGCAGTGGGTGTCGACCTCAGTGAGGCCATGCTGAACGTCGCGCGGTCACGCTGTGCGGGCATGCCCTGGGCGCGCTTCGAGCGCTGCGATGCGACCGCCCTCCCCTTCGCGGACGACGCCTTCGACGCGGCCGTCGCCACTCAGGTTTATGAGTACGTAGAGGACATCCCGGCGGCCCTCGCTGAGCTGCGTAGGGTCGTACGGCCCGGAGGGCGGGTGGTCATCGTGGACACGGACTACGACTCCTGGGTCTTGCACACCAGCGACGAAGAGCGATTCGCGCGAGTCCGCGCCGTCTGGGATGGCCACTTCGTGCACCGCGGGCTGCCGCGCGTCCTGGTGGCCTCCCTCCGCCGGGCCGGCTTCGAGGTGATGGGGCAAGACGTCATCCCGATGTTCAGCACCGAGTACCACCCACACACCTACAGCTACGGCATGGTGCAGTTCATCGCCGACTACGTAGCGAACGATCCGAGGGTCGGTCCGCAAGACGCCGAAGCTTGGCGTGCCGATCTCGAAGACCTCGGGGAGCGCGGCGCGTTCTTCTTCAGCCTCAACCGCTACCTCTTCGCCGCGCGCCTGCCGGGCTGAGGCTCGAAAGCCTCCCTGCGAGCCAACCTCGGGCGGGCCACCCAGATGAAGCGGAGAGGCAACGGTCGCTGTCGACGTTTGCGCAGCGCGTGCTCGAGGAGGCTCGAAGGAGGTGGCTCCAGCGGTGGGTCGAGACCGCCCGCGACGGCGCGACCACCGATCAGGGCAGCGCGGCGATGCTCACCACCTCGATGTAGCCCGCACCCGTCGCGTAGTAGCGGCCGATCACCCGGTAGCTGGCGCCGACCGGCTGGGTGCAGGTGGCGTAGGGCGCGCAGTTGTCGCCCGAGCAGGCGTAGGGTGTGCTGCCCGAATCACGAAGCTCGATGCCCGAGCTCGCGGTCATGGTGTCGGCCAGCAGCTCACCGCTGCTACAGGAGTTGCAGCACGGCATCGACGGGCCGCAGAAGATCTCCGTGCAGGCGGGGGGCGGACCGATGATCCATCCGGTGAGCACCCCGACGTAGTGGCCGTCGAAACGCCGCGGGGTCCGCGAGAGCTCCGCTTCGGTCGCGATCAACGCGCACGTCCCGGGGGCGTCGGCGATCAGCGGGTTGCCTGCCACGCAGTCGACGCCAGGTTCGCAGCGTTCGACCCCCCACGGGGGTGTGAAGCCGCCGCACCGGCCTCCCTCGGCGGTGTAAGGGTGACACTCGCGCACGCCGGCCGTCCTCGTATCACGACAGAAGTGGCCAGTGGGGCAGTCCCTGTCGATGGTGCAGGAAGAGGTGCCGGCGTCCGGCAACCCAGTGTCGAGCCCTCCCGCGTCGCTCGAACCAGCGTCCAGGCCCGCGTCGCTGGGGCCACCGTCGCTGATGCCACCGTCGCTGATGCCACCGTCGCTCGGGCCCGCCTCGCTCATGCCACCGTCGCTCGGGCCACCATCTACGCCCCCAGCGCCGCCGTCATCGGGCACACAGTTGCACTGCCAGGCCCCGGCCACGCACATGTCGTCGTTGCTGAACCCCGGCGCACACGCGCCGCACGACGAAGGACCGCAGCCCCCGCCAGCATCCATGCCCACCGCGCTGTCGGGTGCGGCACCGGCGTCGGCGTCATCGCTGCCTCCGCCGCAGCCCGCCGCCAGCAACGTGACCGCCAGCAAGGCCGAACGGATCACCCGCCCACTCGAATTGTAGAGGCCGGCCCCAGGGCTCGAAACGACACGGTCAAGCTCACGAATCATGCGGGGAGTAAGCCCCAAGTCACCGCCGTCGTCCACACCGCGCGTCTCAGACGCCGCGCTCGGTTCGAAAGAAGTTTGACCCGATCGGAGATCGGCAAGCCACGGACCGGGCATGCGACACCTCCTGCCCTTCCTCGCGCTCGCCGCGCTGACCGCATGTGAACCTTCGATGACGGTCGACACCGAGCCCGATGGCTCATCGCCGATGGGAGACGGCGGTGCCCGGTCGGCCGACGCGGGAGACGCGGGGGTGTCTCCCTCACCCGACGCGGCCGTGCCGCCGTCGCCCGCTGTCTGCGATCCGCCGTGTGCCGAGGGAACGGTCTGCGTCGACGGCGCGTGCGTGGCGAGCGTGTCCGGGTTCGGGGGGATCGACGACGTGCTCCTGGGCCGCGCCGATCGCTTCGGCGCCGAGGTCCTGATCTCCGAGCAGGCCGACATGACCTGGGCGCCGTCCACCGTCTATCGATGGAACGACTTCTTGCAAGCCGTGCACGACATGCACGCGCGGGGTGTGGGTGATTTCCGCATCTTCCTCGGCGACCCGGACGCGCCTGAGGAGGTGCGCGCGAGGCAAGGACTGGTCAACCTCGCCGCCTTCCTGGCGCAGAGCATGAAAGAGACCATCCGCTACGACGCGTGCGACGAGAACAACTGGGACATGACGACGGGGTACGCGACCTCGAATGCGTGCGGACAGCTCGGCCAGCGCTACGAAGACTACGACTGCGAGATGGCCTGCCCCCGCCTTCCGGGCGGCACGATGACCGCGGTCACCCACGCCCGATGGTACGGGGCGCCGGGCCCCTTCTTCTGCGCGCCGGACAGCACGCTGGCGGCGGCCGGCGTGACCCCCGGCGGGCGCTGGGACTACGCTCACGACTGTTGGCCCTACCCCGCGACGGAGGCTGGCTTCACGCCACACGACGGGCCCGCATGGTCGCGACCGGAGTGCGAGGTTTACCCCGGGCAGCGAGCGGGTCGGTATGTCTTCGACGGCAGCGGCGACTCCGTGGAGGGCTGCTGCTGGTGGGGGCGCGGCGTGATCCAGACGACCGGTCGCTGCAACTTCGGGATCCTCAACCATCACCTGGGGCGCTCACACTTGAACGCAGAGGCGTTTCCTCACCCGGACGCTCCGCTCTACGGCGACGTCGACTTCTGTGCGGACCCGGAGTCCATCTGTGCGAGCACGACACATCCAGAGCTCAAGTGGGTCGCTGGGCTCTTCTATTGGATGAGCAGCGTCGAGACCTATGAGGAGGACGGGTGGCGTTACCTCGACGAGCTGCGGGCCTTCGTCGATGGGGGCATGAGCGACGTCGGGTTCATCGACTCGGTCTCCGGCATCGTCAACCGAGGTTGCCACGCTCCCCCCTGTGCCTCCGGCCCGGTGGACGGAAACGAGGACCGACGGGCGAACTTCGATACGGTGCTGCGCGTCATGGGCCTCCGGTGATCACAGCTCCACACGGGGTGCCCGCGGGCCGCCCGCATCAGGCTCGGGCCGGACCGGAGAGAGACGTGTAGGATGAGCGGGCTCGAGGACCGAGCCAACGATGAGAGGGCTGGCGTGCGCACGCTCCCCGCGAGACCGACCCGACGGCGAGCCGAGGTGGTTCACCAGCTGACCCGATACTGCCTTCCGCTCTGCCTCGCAGCCTGCGCGCTCGCCTGCGACGAGCCGACGCACCCGCTCTCTGATCTGGCCAACAGCGACTTCCACGTTCGGGCGTGGACGTGCAACTGCTGGTCGGAGCTCGGCCACACCTCGGAGGAGGCGTGCGAAGCCACCTTCGAGGTGCGCGGCGGAGACCGCAGCAGCTGCCAGCGAGAGCGGTACGCCGCGGACACAGAACCTTGGGTGACGTGTCGCGCCGCCAGCGCCGCAGCGCACTTCGAGTGCATCCAGGGCATCGGCGTCTGTAACTCGGACGCCTTCGGCGCGTGCCTCGCCGATCGTGAGCGCTCCGACGCTCGCTGCGGTGAGCTCCCCTCGAGCGCCGCCGAGCGATGGGCGGCGTGTGAGCCGACCGCGGATCGCGACTCGGACGGCGTGCCCAACATCGACGACAGCTGCCCCGACGAACCGGCGTCGAGCGACGGTGCCGTCGACGAGGACGGCTGCCCCGACGGACGATACGGCCCCTGCGCCGCCGGCTGCGAAGAGGGCGACGCGTGCCTCATGGTCGAGGGCTCTGCGCTCTGCACGCGAGCTTGCGCGTCGAGCGATGCGTGCCCGCCGCGGAACGGTGCTGGTGCGTGCCTGACCTTCGAAGGCGCCGCGGGCGGTGTCTGCTTGCAGCGCTGCGGCACGGACGCCGACTGCGAGGCGAGCAGCCGATGCGTCGAGCGCCACGTGCCCGTCGATTCGAACGCCTTCGTCTGCTTGCCGTAGGAGGCGCCTTCCTTCTCTCACGACCCGTGCGAACGGGGTCTCTCGGTCGGGAGGCTCACTTCGCCGTGAGGCGCGTGATCGGCTCCCAACCCTCGGGGGGCGGGTCGGCCGCCAGTCGCTCGCAGCGACCTCGGAGCGTGCCCGCCGTCGGGTCGTCGAAGCCAGAGAGCGCTTTGATCGCGCCCGCGAAGTCGGCTGCACGGTAGCGCTCGAACGCGAGCTCATAGGCTCGCTTCAGCTCGAGCGCGTCGTCGTCGACCTCGTCCTCGCGGCCGAGCGGCGTGAAGACCTCCACCGATTGCTCGCGCCCCTTCACCGCGATGTCGTCCACGAGGCGCCACACGAAACCGTCACCAACGGCTTCGACGAAGTCGCTCGAGGCGAGCACCCACGTGCCATAGCCCTTGTTGGCCCCCTCGAGCCGAGCCGCCAGATTCACCGCGTCGCCGAGCACGGTGTAGCTGAGCCGGGCGTGCGAGCCGACGTTTCCGACCACGAGCTCGCCGTGGTGGAGACCGAAGCGGGTCGGCAGGTTGGGCAAGCCTTCGTCCTCCCAATCGGTCTCGAGCTCCGCGAGCCGCGCGCGGCAGGCGAGCACCGCCTCGAGTGCTCTGCGGGCGTGCCCATCGATGGCCACCGGCGCGCCCCAGAACGCCATGATCGCGTCGCCGATCATCTTGTCCACGGTCGCGTCGTGCTCTTCGAGAATCCCCAGCATGGCGTCAAAGTACGTGCCCATGTGCTCGGTGAGGGCCATCGGAGACATGCGCTCGGACACCGTGGTGAAGCCAGCGATGTCGGTGAACATCACGCTCAGCTCTGCCGTCCTGCCGCCAAGCTTCGCGACATCGCCGACCTTGATCAGCTCCCTGACCACCTCGATCGGCACGTAGCGCGCAAAGGAGTCGAGGGCTGCGCGCATGCGTTCTTGGGCGCGCGAGAGCTGCCGCACCTCCCGCAGCCGTGAATCGATCGGCTCCGGCTTCTCGAGATCGAGCGCGCCCATGCGCCCCGCATGCGCCGCCAGCGACTCGAGCGGTCGGCTGTAGCTGCGCGCGAGCCAGAGCGCCATGAGCACGGCGAGGAGGAGCGCCATGAGCGCGATCGCGGCCATGATGTTGCGCTGCCGGTTCACCTGAGCGAGGAAGTCCCGCTCCGGTACCATCACCTGAATCCAAAAGGCGCGCTCCGGGCCGAGCGAGTAGCGCCTGAAGCCGACCCACCAGCGCTCGCCGCCGTGCTCCATCGAGAAGACGCGCTCGCCGCCGGGCGTCGCATCGAGCCAGTGCCGGTGGGCCGCTGCCGCCGGTCCAACGTCGAGTTCTCCGATCGCGGAGAGCACCGCCTCGCGACGCGCCTCCTGGTCGACGAAGCGCTCGCTCCGCGGGAGCCCGACCACTTGTCCGCCGTCGGTGACGACGAGCACGAGGCCATGTTGACTCACCTCGAGCTCGGTCGTGAAGGTCGAGATGTCCGAGAGCAGCACGTCGAGCCCGGCGACGTGCTGGTGCTCCGAGTGTGGGTCGTCGAAGGTCACCGAAGCGGTGATGCCGGCATCCCGGGTCGTGAAGAACGTGTAGGGCTCGGTCCACGCGATGTGACCCTCGGCCTCCTCGGCGACGCTGTACCAGGGCCGGGTCCGCGGGTCGTAATCGAGCTCCTCTTCCCAGCGTCGCAGCTGCGTCCCGCGAGCGTCGAGCTCGACCCAGCGCGCCATGCCGTCGAAGCGCCCGGGCCACACCTCGCGCCGCCGGTACGTGTCGGGGAGTTCGAGGAGCATGTATCCATGTCCGATGCCGTTTCCGACCACCAGCGAACTCACCTGAGACTGCCGCCGCAGAAGAGGCAACACGAGCGGCGTGATCGGGTCCGGCGCCAGCGGGGTGAGCTGACCGCTCTCACCCCAGTCGGCCATGATGCGCAGCTGGCGACGCACCGGGGAGAAGAAGCCGTCCAGTTCGGTGTGCACCTGGCGGGTGGAGCGGTGCACGAGCGCCTGACTCAGCTCCTCCACCGCCTGGGTGGACTGCACGATCGTCAGCCCGAGCACCGCTGCGGCGGTCGCCACCGTCAGCAACACGAGGTTCCGGACCAGGCTCCTCCGGATCGTGACTCCTTCGGTTCCTTCACGGACCTGGGGGTCTTCGATGTCCGTCACGGCGAGCAGAGTACGCGCCTGCACGAGACGGCGCGAGAACGACGGGTTCGAGCTACGACGCCTCCATGCCCTCGTCCTCCATGCGGTCCAGGAGCGACTCGAGCGCGCCGAGCCGCACAGGCCCTCTGCGGACCCGCACCTCGCCGAAGCAGAGGCCCCACCAGGCGGCCTCGTCGAGACACCCGGTTTCCAACCCGTGGCTGATCGCGCTCTCGAGGTTGCCCATCTCGCCTTCCGCTTCGGCCACTGAGTCGCTGGAGACGTCGAGGCTCAGCCCGTAGTCCGCCCAGCGGGTGCGGCACTGCTCGGCGAAGTAGGCCCCCATCCGTCTACATGAGCAGACCGTTCTCGTCCGGCGTGCGCATGGGCGGGAGGCCCTTCTCGCCGAGGCGCTGACGGACATTCACCTCGATCATCCGGCTGATCGCGCTCAGCGGAAGCGCGTTGAAGAACATCGTGAAGGGGTCCTCGAGCACGCGGCCTGCCTCGGCGATCAGGGAGAAGGCGGTGCAGACGAGCAAGTTGACCGGAATCGTCCACCAACCCATGTCGTGGACCACGGCCAGCGGAAAGAGCACGGCGTAGAACTCGACCAGGCGGTTCGCGAGCAGCGCGTAGAGCGGCGGCATTGGCGTCTTCTTGATCCGCTCGCAGCCGCCTTGGATGTTGATCAGCTCGCGCAGGGTGTTGTCCATCGACTGCAGCCGAAAGTCGTTGAGACTCCCGTCGCGGTTGAGCTCGACCAGATCGTCGAGTTGCTGATCGAGCAGAGCGTGGGTCAGGTTGGTCTGCTCTTTCAGCGTCGCGATGTCATCGCCGACCTGGGCGATCCGCGCGGAGAACTCCTCGTCCGCGAAGGGGTCCTGTTTGCGCAGCAGGCAACGCAGCGCATGCACGTAGGCCGCGTGTCGATGCACGAGGCGGCGCTGCGTCTCCTCGTCGTCGACGTACTTCGTCGCCTGCGAGGCCCAGTGCCGAGACTCGTTGATCATGCGGCCCCAGAGCTTCCGACCTTCCCACCATCGGTCGTAGGCCTGGTTCGTCCGAAAGCTCACGAAGATGCCGAGGGCCGCGCCCACGACCGCCAGCGGCAGCGTGGGCAGCTGGAGGAAGGTCAGGTTCCACATCTCGACGGCGGCGGTGACCGCGAGGCTCGCGAGAACGAAGAACGCGGTGAACTTCCACTGCCAAACGAAGACGACGCGCGTGAACACCAGCTGGCGTTTGCCAAGGGGGAGCAACATGGCGGCGATTCTAGGGAGGGCGGGGGCAAACCGAAACCCGGCCCGGACCGATATTGGTCGAAGGGCCCAAAGCTCGACCGCGGCACTTGCGGCGGGTGTCGCACTCGGGATACGCAACCCTCTGGAGGTGTGGGACCCATGGCAAAAAACGTCTCGATTCGTGTGCTCGACGACGGGCCGCTCAAGATCAGCGGTGATTCCATCACGGTCCGGTTCGACGGCTCGACGGTGGCCACCAAGGACGGCAAGGACCTCTACTTGTGCCGCTGTGGGCGGAGCAAAAACGCCCCGTTTTGCGACAACAGCCACCGGGACAACGGGTTCGTCGGGAGCTCTGAAGCCAAGGAGCGCAAGCCGCTCAAGGTGTGGGAAGGCAAGACCATTCGCACGGTCTTCAACCCCAACGCCTGCATGCACGTGTTCTACTGCAAACCCCTGAACGATCTGCGCCGCCGCGAGCTCGAAGGGGACGCGGAGGCGGCGAAGGAGATCGCTCGGGTGGTGATGAGCTGCCCGTCTGGAGCACTGCGATACGAGTCGACAGTCGTCGAGACTGAGCTCTCGGAGCCAGAGGCGGACATCGAAATCGTCGCGGGCGGCGAGGTGCGGATCCGGTGTGGCTTCGAAATCGACGCCGAGACCCTCGAGGGGCAACCGGGCGATCGGGCCACCCTCTGCCGGTGCGGCGAATCCAAAAACAAGCCGTGGTGTGACGGGCGCCACCGCAAGCGCGAAGACTTCCGATGAGTCGTCGGAGAGCCGCCTCGCAGACCGATGCCTCGCGCCGACGACGCCGCAGCCCGGGCCGACCGCGCGCCTGAGATGCGGCGCATGGCCTCGTCACGACGCGCCTCCCTCGCGCAGAGCGCCCTCCGGCTCGCTCTTGTCGCGTGTGCGCTGGTCTCGAGCGCGTGCGTCTCGGTTCCCGGCGAGTGCGACGTCGAGGCGTCGCGTCGAGTCGTGTACACGAGTGAGGGTCGGCCCGCGTATGAGGGGCAGGCACTGATCATCAGCTCGTGCGGGTACGGGACGTTCTGCCACGCCGGCGCGGCGGAGGGGGAGCTTCGTCACGGTGCCCCGCGCGGGCTGAACTTCGATATCGAGCCCGCGTCGTTTGGGCCGGAGGTCGGTGAGGTCGATCGGCTCAGGCGCAATCAGCGGACCACGTTTGGCCAGCGAACGGCGATCTGGGGCGAAGTCGTTCACGGCGCGATGCCGCCGGGGGGTGCCGCGGGCTCGGTGCTCGAATCGGAACTCCGTCCACGCTACAGCGCCGTCGGCGGCATGCCGCTGCCGGAGATCGACACCGCGCAAGGGCGAGAGGTCCTGCGCAACTGGATCTCCTGCGGGCTGCCCGTGATCGAGCGGACCGAAGCTCGTGAAGACGGGCTTCCCCCCGAGGTTGGCGCGGTCGTCGGGACCGTTTGCCTCGAGACCGCCAACTGCGCCTTCACCAGCACCTCGCGCTGCGATGCGGAGACCAACACCTGTGTGCCGTGCGAGTCGGACGCGGACTGCACCCACCTGCCCGGCACGCCGCTCTGCTCGAGCGAGCAGTGCGTGCGGCCGATCGAGCCGACGTGGGCCTCGATCCACGAGATCGTGGTGACGCCCACGTGCGCGGTGGAGACCTGCCACGGTGAAGACAGCACCGACACCGACCTGGATCTCCGGGGAGCAGCCGAGAGCTACGCGCGGCTCGGCGAGGTGAGCGCGAGCGAAGACTGCGGCGCGCTCGGCTTGCCGCTGGTCTCGCCCGGCGATCCCGAGGCCTCTCTCTTCTACCGAAAGATCTTCACCACCACGGGTGACGAGGCCATCTGTGGGTTCCGCATGCCCTACGCCGCGGACGCTCTGCCAGACCAGTGGATCGAGACGATCGCGGCTTGGATTACCAGCGGCGCCGCGGGGCCCTAGGACGGCCGCGCAAGCGGCGGCAGATCAGCAGCCGCCGCCGACGTCACTGGTGCCGCAGATGGCCGCCGCGTCGCCGTCCGCCACCGGCGTGCCAGCGCAGCTCAGCACGAACTCGTGCTCGGTGAAGTTGCAGCTGTAGACGCGCACGGTCCCGCCGGACTGAAGGGTCGCGAAGTCGGCAGCGGTGATCGTCACACGATGGCAGTGGTTGCCAGGGTCGGACATGCCGGTGGAGTACGTCTGCTCCGCACCCGCGATGATGTCCGCGACCGGCACCGTGAGCGTGTGCGTGTGCCGCTCGGACGTGTTGAGCACAGCTTCGATGTTGTCGCCGGAACACATCTCGCCGCCGCCCGCGTCCGTGCCGCCGCCCGCGTCCGTGCCCGCCCCGCTGTCGATGCCGCCGCCGCCCGCATCGGTCCCCGCCCCGCTGTCGGTGCCGCCGCCGAGCCCCGCGTCCGCGCCGGCCGGCTCCTCTGAGTCGCAGCCGAGGAGTGTGCTCCCCGCCATCGCTGCCACTACCTGAATGAACTGTTTACGCGAAATCCCGGGATTGCCCATGACTCTCCTGTGCTCCCAACGTCCGGGAGAGTAGTCGAGGCCAACAGCGTTTCGAAACCGTCTTCCCCGGCCGCCATCCGCGCTGACCAAGATCCGCCCATGCGACCAAGGGGGTGCCCACCATGGCCCACAGCCCGCACCCCACGCATCTTCAGGGAAGACTCCGAACCCGGAGCACGCAGCCTGTCGAGATGCTCGGCCGGGCCCCTTGTTGCGTCCTCGACGAGATCTCGCGACGCTCGCTCCGTCTCTGAGCCCACGAACATCCCCGGCACCGAGCCGTGAGGGAACGCGGCTTCCGCACGACGGCCAGAAACCTCGTGACCAGCGAGCGAGGTAGCGTTCCGCAAACCTGCGCCGTTCGGGCCGGGCGGCACAACGGCGGCGGAAACGGCACGCTGGCCATGTTGCCCACGCGGCCCCGACTTTGGGTCTGGTAGCGGAGGTCCGCTCTGCCCGATATCTTCCGCCTCGCAGTGCTGAAGCGGCTGGAAGGTGAAGCGGCGTCCGTTCTGGCGACGGCCCTCGGTCAACTGCAGGAGCTGCACCTGCCGGGCGCTCGCGCGCTGCACCGAGAGCGGCTCGAGCGCGCGCTGGCGTTGTCGCAAACGGTGCTCGATGCGGCTGAACGCGGCGGTGTCGAGCCGCCAACGCTCGCCGGCGCGCGCCTCACGCGACTGCTGGCCCACAACGCGCGTGCTCAGGACGGCCGCCACGGCGCGGGTCAGCTCTCCCGGAGCGCGCAGCGCGCTCCCACCAGCGCGGGCTGCGATGAAGGCTGGACACGGGTGGAAGGCATCGTCGCCAATTGTGAGGCGTCCGCTGACGAGGCCGGGCGCCTCGCCGCGCTGCTCGGCGATGCCCGTGCCGAGCGGGCCGCGCGGAGCGCTCGGAAAGCGGCGAAGGCGGCGCGCCTCGTCATGGATCAGCGCAACCACGCCTACACCTTTCACACCGATCCCAGCTTCTCGTTTGGAGAGGGGTGGTACGTGGCTGCCGCCGGCGTGCTCGCGGAGATCGACATTCAGATCGAAGCCGACAAGCCGCAGAGCGAACAGGCCGAGCACTTCCTCCGCAGTGCCGGGCTGAGCGCACGCCTCGTGCCCTATCGGTCCCGCCCCCGCGCCAACAAAGCCCTGCCAGATCTCGTCGCTCGGGCGTTCGCCGCTGGTCCACAGGCGGCGCAGGACAAGCTCCGCGCCGCATTCCTGCACGGCGCCGCGACCGACGGGGCGATCGCCTCTTGGGCCGACTCCGCGCTCATCGAGACGTCCGCCGAGCAGAAAAAGGTCCTCGTTTGGGTGCGTGACGGCGTGCATCACCCGGGTCGCAACTCGACCCTGGCGGAGCTCACCGAGCTCTGCTCTCTCATGAAAGCGAAGGCCCTGCTCCCCGTGCTCATCGGCGACGCGCTCCCGGACGGGGCGGCGCCCGAGGGTGCGGTCGATCTGACGCTCTTCTGGCGACTGCCGCTCTTCCAGGGCGTGGACATGCGCCGCGCGCAGCTCCAGCTCTTCGAGCACCTGCGACGGGCGCACGCGCTCGTAGGGCAAATCGGGGTCACGACCGCCGGCATGGACGGCCCCGCGCTCATGGGTTTGGAGACGATGTACCTGACCCAGGAGCCAAACCCCAGACTCGGGCGCTGGGTGGGTGCGGTGCCTGGCTACCAGGAGATCCTGAGGGTCGACGGCTACCTCGGGCGCATCGGAGAGACGCTCACTCGATGGTCCCACAAACGTGTAAGGCCAACGTGACCATGCAAGACGGCGCGTGTACCGATACAGTCCGGCCACCGAGGCCGTCATGGTCTCTCGATTGAGGTGTTGAGAATGGCTTTGTGCTCTGATGTCTTGGGTCGCGTGGGTTTGATCTTGGTGCTCGGCCTCGGCCTCGTGGCCGCCGGGTGCGACGACGCCCCGACCGAAACCGATGCTGGCGTGCCCGTCGACGCGGGACCCGCGGTCCCGGTGTCGACCGATCACTGCTCCTACGAAGCCGCGCCGCCGACGGCTGGCGCTGGCGGAACCGTGACCGAAGGGGCCCTGAGTGCCGGCACTGCCGAGGCGTTCATGGACCTCCCGCTCGGCACCGCGGTCGGCTCCTACACGTCTCGCGCCGAGAGCTTCGGCTTCGAAGGCTTCGTGCCCTCACCCGACGACCGCCGCACGCTGCTGGCGAACGGGTTCGCGCCCGCCGTCGGCGTGGAGACCATCCCGCGCATCCGGGCGCTCGCGCTCCAGAGCGGCGACGAGACCGTGATCATCATCAAGGTCGATCTCTCGCTCTCCTACCAGGGCCTGCTGCACCATGTGGAGGAGGCGCTCGGTCCCGAATACGCCGGCAAGGTCATCATCGCGGCCAGCCACAGTCACTCGTCGTTCGGCAACTACCACGGCCACAGCGGCATGAAGGTCGGGTTCAGCGAGTTCCGGCGCACGGTCTACAACGCGCTCGTCGACCAGGTGACAGCGGTGGCCCAGGCCGCCATCGCGGACCTCGAGCCAGCCCAGATTGGGTTCGCGTTGAACAACGACTTCGATCCGACCAACCGGGTCAACCGCAGCCGCCGCTCGGAGAATGACCATCTGGCCGGTGGCTCTTTCGACGACCATCAGCTCTTCGTGGTCCGGGTCGACACCATGGCTGGCGAGCCGATGGCGATGATTCCGGTCTTCGGCATGCACGGGATCCTGCACGGCGGAACCAACACGCTGATCTCTACCGACTCTTCCGGCGGCCTCGAGCGAGTCCTCGAAGAGTCGTTCGATTCGAACGTGCTCGTGATGCACCTGCAGGGCGCTGGTGGGGATGTCTCACCCGCGGGGCAGGGCTCCACCCAGTGTGACGGCGTCGACGTCTGCGCCGACTTCGCCAAGGCCGAGACGATCGGTCACTTCGCCCTCGATGAGGTCCGCGCGGCGTACGACGAGGCGGGCTCGGCCATGGAGTCGAACCTCGAGCTCGAGATGCTGACCCGCACGGTTCCCCTCGGCCCCAACTGGGAGACGTTCACCATCCGCGATGGCGCTTTGAGCTATTCGCCTTGGGATGGCCGCACCCGGGCGGACGGCCTCGTGCTGGACGAAGATGGCGAGATGATCTCGCCGATCGACGAGTTCAACGCTCCCGCCGGCAGCGCCCTCTGCGGCGCCGGCGACGACCTCGGCATCCGCCTGAACCGCGCGCTGCTCTTGGGCACAGAGACACTTCGCGAGTACTCGTACTTCAACTGCCTCCGAATCGACCGGGTCCGGGCCGTGCTCGCGACGATCGTCGATGTGGAGATCGAAGACGCCCCGATCTGCGAGACCACGACCACGACAGTGAGCGCGCTTCGCATTGGCGAGTGGATGCTCGGCACGCTCCCGGGCGAGCCCATCACCCTCTTGCGCGACCACCTGCAGACGCTCTCGCCGATGCCGCCCGAGCGCACCATCATCGTGGGCTACGCGCAGGATCACGGCGGCTACTTGCTGACGCCCGAGGACTGGATCGCGGGCGGCTACGAGCCGAGCATCACGTTCTGGGGACCTCTCGAGGGTGAGTACGTCGCGGAGCAGGTCGCTGCCGTCATGGCGCTCGCGGTCACCCCCGAGCGTGAGAACGGAGCCGAGGGCGGGGTGCCCCACCCGGTCGTCCCGATGCCGAGCGACTCGATCCCGCTCGACGCGGCCCCGATGGCGGGCACCGTCCCGACGACGTTCCCCGACTACATCCTGGCCCACCGCTTCCAGACGCTGACGGCCGCTCAGCCGGCGGCGACCGTGGAGCGACTCGAGAACGTGTTCTTCACGTGGATCGGCGACGATCCGCTGCGAGGAACGGCGCGGATCACGATCGAGCACGAGACCGCGCCCGACACGTGGGAGACGGTGGTGAGGCGCAGCGGGCGGCCGGTTCAGGACGGCGACATTCTGCTCACGTGGACGCCCAACCCGATCCTCCGTGAGGAAGGGGTGCCGCGCACCCACTACTACACGGTGGAGTTCCAAACCGCCGCGCCGCTGGGGGCCCCGGGCCTCGCCGCGATCGAGGACCGCCGTGGTCTCCCGCTGGGCAACTACCGCTTCCGTGTGACCCACCCCAACTACGAAGACGTGGTCAGCGACGTCTTCGAGGTCGTGCCGGCGACCCTCGACGCCGACGTCGCGACGTCTGGGAGCGACGCAAACGTGACCCTGAGCTTCGAGATGCCCGCCGGCTACCGTCTGCTCGACATGGGCGGCGCTCAGAGCAACGAGGTCGTCCCGCTCCGAGACGCTGCCCTCGAGGTCCGCGTCACTCCGAGCGGCGGGAGCGAGCGCATCGAGATGCTCACCACGGACAATGACGGTCTGGTCAGCATCAGCGGAGCCGTCGGCGCCGCCGTGGTCATCGCTGACGCGTTCGGCAACACCGTTACGGTCAACCCGTGAAATGGGACGCAACAAGAGTAGGAAGGCAGCCCGCATGAGCTCGGCTGCGCTTCGAGAACGCTGGGAGTCCATGCTCTCGGAACTCGACGCCCACAGCCGCGTCACGGTGCGCGAGGCAAGCCTCGGAGACGCGCTCCCCGAAGAAGAGCACGCCGGGCTGGCCAAAGCGCTCGGCATTCCGCTGACCGCAGGGCTCTCGGCGTACCTGGGGTTCGCGAACGGGGTGCGGCTCGATTGGCAAATCGACGGTGCCTTTGGCGGCAGCATCCGCATCGGCGACCTGAGCCTGCTGCGTGACCCGTCGTCTCACTACCTTGGCGAAGAGGACGGCATCTTCATCCCCACGGAGGCCTACGGAAAGAACGTCGCGGACGCGTGGCTGCCGTTCGACTTCTACGAGTGGGACGAGGGCACCTTTGAGCTCGCAGGCCTTCTGCCCGACGGCGAGCGACTCGACGTCTTCGTCAGCGACGATGAAATCGCCTGCACCACCAACGCACTGCTCCTAGGCTTCGGTGAGTACATCGACCTGATCCTGCGCGCCTACGGGTCGTCGTTCGCGAGAGCTGCCCTGATCATGCGCAACGGGGTCGACAACCATGAGGGCGCTCGAGCCGAGGTCGAGCGGCCTGGGATCCTCCGAAAAGACTACGAGCTGTCCACGCTCGTCGCGCTGATCGGAACCTCCCCCGACGTCGATGAAGTTCGAGCCTTCTTCGCTGGTGGCAACGCGGGCTAGCGCTTCGCGGGTCGACCACTCACTGCCGTGCGCGAGCGGATCGGCGAGCGACGTGCATGGGCCGAGCGACGCCCTCTGCGTCGGCTGACGCAGCTGACGCCAAGCGGGCGATCACGCGACCCCGACCTGGGCCTCGGGCAGGAAGCGGTGGACCGCGCGGTATGCGTTCTCTTGGAAGGCCTCGTTGTCGAGGTCCGCAAAGATCGTGGCCTGGTCGACCAGCTTGCCGCTCGTGCTGGGCCACGGGCTCGCGTAGAAGCGCCCGGACGTGTACTTGTCGTCGGTCAGCACCTCGATGTACCGCTTGGCGCCATCCTCGAGAACATGGGCGCGACCGAGCAGCTTCATGATCGGGAAGGCGACGCGCTTGAACATGAAGCGCTGGAACGGCGGAACCTCGTCGGTCGCGTTGGTGCCGGTGGTCATGCCTGGGCTCACGGTCACGAAGCGGATCTCCGGATGCTTGCGCGACATCGACGACGTCCAGAGCGTCCCGACATACTTCACCAGCCCGTAGGCCACCATCGGGTCGAACTTCGGGAACATCGAACCATCGGCGATGGTCGCGAGCTCGTCGGTCGATGACTCTTTCAGGTCCGGTCGAGCCATGCCCATCGCGGGGATGCCGCGTGAGGCTTCGCTACCTACGTACACGACCGTGCCGCGCAACTTGCCGGCTGCGATCAACCCCTCGACCAGAGCGACGTGACCGAGCACGTTGACCGCGAACGATCCGATGACACCGTCTTTCGTCTTGTCACCAGCCGTGGCTCCGCCCGCGCCCCCCGCGTTGAGGATGACGCCGTCGACCGGGCCCGGGAGCTCGTCCACCGCCGCGCGCACCGTGTCGAGCTTGGTGGTGTCGATCGAGACCACCTGGAAAATCGACTTGCCGGTCGTCGCCTCGAGCTCGGCCTTCGCCGCCTCCGCCTTCTCGGCGTTGCGGCAGCCGAGGTAGATGGTCTCGATGCCCGGCAACGCGGCCGCCTGACGCGCTGCGTCCTTGCCCAGGCCAGCGTTCGCTCCGGTGATCAATACGGACTTGATGATGCTCATGACTTGCTCCCGCGTGTCGTCGTCTGTGCAAGGACACTAGGAGTTCTGGACAAGCGTGTCCATAACTTTTTGACAACCCCGTCAAGAATTCGTATTTTGTGAACATGGCGCGTCCCCGACAGTTCGATCGCGACGAAGCGCTGCAGAAGGCGACCGACGTTTTCTGGACCCACGGCTACGAGGCCACCTCGATGACCGACCTTCAGAAGGCGCTCGGCATCGGGCGGCAGAGCCTCTACTCCACCTTCGGCGACAAGCCGCGCATCTTCGACGAGGTCGTTCAGCGCTACGTCTCGGAGGCTCGCGCCATGATCGCTGAGCGCGTCGGCCCGGACGCCGGGATCGCAGAATTGCGCGCGCACTTGCTGGGCGCGGCAGGCGGGTTGGCCGGCCCGGAAGAGCGTCGGGGCTGCCTCATCATGAACAGCTGCGTCGAGCGGGCGCCGCACGACCCGGGCATCGCCGAGCTCCTCCGAGGCGGGCTCGACGCCATGCGCGGCGCCTTCGGCCAAGCGCTGACGAACGCGAAGCAGCGGGGCGAGATCCGCGCGGACATCGACGTGGAGGCCGCGGCCTCCTCGCTGCTCGCCCAGAACGCGGGCATGGCGGTCCTGGCCCGAACTGGGGCGACCGCGGAGGACTTGGCGAGCGCGGTCAACGTGGCGATCGACGCGCTCCTGCTCTGAGCGCCTCGCTGACACAGGTCAGCCCGGACCGATCCCCGCACGCGGGCCGTCCCCGGCCTGGACCAGGCGCCGCTAGCCGGACGTGCTCAACGCTTCGCGCATCCCGCAGGCGTAGAGCGCATCACCGCGTGCTTCCGCCAATCGCACCGCTTCGCCGAGGTCGGCCACGCGCTCCTCCTCTCGCGCTTGGACTCGGCTCCGGTGCTCGAGGGCCATGACCTGAACCAAGACGCACTCACGCTCCCCGGCCAGCTCGGCGCTCGCGGTGAAGTGCTCGAGAGCGGCCGCATCCTCCCCACGGGCAGCGGCGCCGAGGCCTGCGACGAATCGATGGGCGTGCCCGAAGTTGGCTTCGCACCGAGCGGCCCACCGCGCGTGCTCTCGCTCGG
>Ga0114933_10001502_pt1 | contig 25900 bp, 51 predicted proteins | sample 4SBtaG_FD_89691 | JGI IMG/M metagenome (GOLD analysis project Ga0114933, IMG submission 89691) | Deep subsurface microbial communities from Kolumbo volcano to uncover new lineages of life (NeLLi) - 4SBTROV12_W25 metaG | ecosystem: Environmental > Aquatic > Marine > Volcanic | place: Kolumbo... | reverse complement strand
CATCATCATCATTGTAATAACCTTCTACATTCCACATCTTGTCATAATTGACCTTTGGGTATGGCCTTGGGCCTTGTGGTGTGTTGAAGTGTGTGTCCTTGTTCACGCCGTGTGCGTAAACCTTCTGGCCGTCTAACTCGGCTCTTTTGTTGTTACTCATACTCATAATCTTTTAACTGCGTCTAGTATAGCACATAGGGTGAGACATCCGTAGTCCTACCTACGAATAAATTTCATAATCTTCATCATAAGCAAAAGCGTGAGTTTCTTCGGTAAAAGCAGCAACTTCATCAGTTTTTGTGATGTTGCTAATGTAACCGAAACGGCAAAGGTTACGGGCAACCCATTCAGCTTGTTTTTCGTCCTTGGCTTCAAGAACGATGTTGACGAACGGAGAGCCAGCGAATGCTGTCGTAAACTCTACGTTGTAGGTTTCTTGTTTCTTAATCATCATGCGTACAGTATAGCACAGGGGGTGGGACATCCGCAGTCCTACCAAATAAAAACTTTAAAAAACTTCTTAATGAGATTGGGTCGCAACGGGCCCGGCCCCGCCGGCATCTGTTGTCAAGCTTAATTCCTGTCGGGCAGCATCCAATCCTTTCGGATGCGTTTGGTGCGCTCCACTGATTCGTCAATAATGTTACAAACATCAACAGAGATTTCCTCACCCGACATTATCTGTCCGTGGGTGTCCATCCACTCTTTAACGTCTATTTTAATCCTTTCAATCATTACTTTATCGTGTTCCATTTAGTCCTCCACAATATCCATTCGTGCAACTGTGTTGCCGTTGAAGTCTTGCGCTGAAGCCATGTCGCCAACGTCTGCCGCCATGATGCGCTGCGCGTTATCCATTAGCCTGTCCAACACGTTTCGCATTTCAAACAAACGCTCTGCATCGTTGTTGCCAAACGCATCATTTCCTAATTCAATTTCAATTACAGCTTTCAATTTTTTCCTCCAATTGTTGTAATACTTTTATCTTGCTTCCCTTAAACCCAAACTCCTCTTTCACAATCGAGTAAGCTGAACGGCCTCCACGCTTCATCCCAAGGATTTCTAGTTTTAATGCTCCACGCAATGCCCGCAAGCGGAATGCGTCAATCTGTTCTGGTGTGTCGTATACTTTCATAATTAAACTTCATCCTCCCATACATAGCCAGCAGGAGCCATAACTTCATCAAGGGCAGTTCCTTTGACTTGGCTGATGATGTAGGGCTTAATCTCGTTCATATCAACGTCACCCCATTCATTTTCAAAGCCCATCACAAAACCAAAGGCAATGCCGTTTTCGTTTGGTTCTTCTAGGTAATACTCCCAAAAGTTGCGGAGGATGATGTGTTGAGATACTGCGAATGCTTCGCCTTTTCCGTCTGTGTGTTTGATACTTCGTGTTTTCATTGTGTAAAATATAGCACTTTTGCCGCTGCTTGTCAATAAAATTTTTCGCTTTTCTGTTGCCACGCTGCGATGCGCCGAATCTAATTCAGGGGAAACCGAGACTAGTCCACCTCGCGGAGGTTCCACTCTTGGTAACGGCGTTGCTTGCCAGAGTCCAGAAGGACTAGCCAGCCTCTACCGTCACGGGGCGAGCCAATCACTTGGCCCACCTCACCACGAGGGGTCTCGACTTCCATGCCTAAAGCGATGGTTGTCATTTCGTTCATCATTGTTATAAGATAACACAACTCCATCGATTTGTCAAGGGGAAAAATGATTTTTTTTCATAAATTTAGTGCCACTTAAAGGACGTCTCTTGAAGCTGCAGGGGTCGCATTGACTTGCTACTTCGCACCGCCTCCAGAGGTGGCGTCCGTGAGAGGTTCTAATCACGCTGTCTTGACGAGTCTCAAGCGTAGGTTCGCAACCCTCACGAACTATAATAATATAGCACAAAAAAGCTAATCCGTCAAGAGACAATGTGGCACACGGGCCCGGCCCCGCCGCTATGTAAATGCAAACTTTAAATATAAAAGTATTTGGGGATTTTTTTTCGTGCTTCCCCTTGCACGTTTACTATTTAGACAACCGGCAACGGTGGCAGCGCGTGAAGCGTCCACCCTTTGAGCTTCGCCTGAAGAACTTCCTCCAGCAAAGGCACTGCCGCTTTAATGTTATAAATACGATACGCTTCGGCCTTAGCCTTGGCGTGAGATACACCAAGTTTCTTTTGAGCCTTGATGTGGTTTGTGACTTGCGCGGCCTTCACGGCGTTGCGCGCTTGATAGGTTTTATATACTTTATGTTTCATAGTTTTAATATTTATTAATGTAGTTCCAATTCAAATCCATTCGCTACCAACAGATCCTCTGTTGCTGATTCTACTGCGTTCCAAAAATCGTCTGCGTTCTTTTTGCAATCATCGTGCCAGTAGTCATCAAAAATAATAACGTCAGGCAGATCATAGATACCGCAACCAATTCTACGTTGTACGGCATAATCTACCTGCCGCTTGAATGTCCAATAATCGAATGTTTTACTCATTTTAATTTTTTCCTTTTCCTATTAGTATGCTTGCAATAATTATAAATATCAACAGTGATAATATCAACATGGTGGGCCTTTCGGTTAATTGTACCCACCCTTGCCAGCTTTACGCAGCACGGACAATGCCGCTGACGCTTTGCTACCCTTGGGTTGTGTGCCATGCAACAGCAGGGCGAAAGACTTCGCGCCAAATGCTGCGTGTGAATCGTCGTGGTCAATCTCTAAACCTTTTTGCTCTGCTTCTTCTTCACTGTAAACGACAACCGCTTCTTTCCAGTTGTGAACGTCAATAAGGTCATCGAACTTGCCGCCACGGGATGCAGTCAACACAAGGTTTTCTGGTCGTGCAACATCAGCAAAGAAATGCAGACTTTTAGAATACGAATAGAACAACTTGTCAGGGTTGCGTGTTGCGACAATTACCCACGCTTGCAAATACTTTTTGCTGAAATAATCGCCGCCAACGTGGACGCGCAACACGTCAAACTTTTTGGGCAATGATTCACAAATCAAATCTGCAATCGCTTCCACACCACCTTTTGACGCTTCTTTGATTAAATCAAAATTGTGCCAAACTGCTTTTCTCAATGATGGGTAGACCGCTTCCGCACTAGCTTGAAAGCAACGGAATTGTGTGTCTGGCCCGTCTTGGATCTTCCCTGTTTCCCTGTCTGCTTTTGATAAGCAATCCTTTGCCGCTGGACACGTCCAACCACTAGGTAGGGAAAAGGTTTTAAGTTTTACTTTTAACTTCTTCGCAAGTGCTTTCAACTTTGCGTTTGGTTCTCCGAATTTCAATGTCGTTGTCATTGTGTAAATATACTCCAATTCGTTTCGATTGTCAAGCCCTAATCTAAAAAATGGGCAAGTTTTTGTTTCACGGAAACTACGCCTTCGCTCATTTCCAATTCGTTTTCTGAAGTCTCGGCAGAAATATCCCCGAACGCATACAAATAAACTTCTTCTTTTCCGAATTTCATTATGTTTGATTGCTGCGTTAAAGCGGAAACAATTTTCTTTGCGTTCTCTTTTGCGGTGGGCATCACTCCACCTTTTTCATTTTTGCAATACTTTTCACCTCTTTCATCTGCTTCATTCAATAAGCGGAACAGTTCTTTTCCTTCGTATGCTTTCAATAAGTTTTGGGGCGTTGTCCAGAAATAACCTTTTTCATTCGTTACCCATTCAAACTCTCCCTTTGTCGCGCCATGATTCCAAAAAGAGAAAAACTCCCTCTCTGTTTCAATGTCGTGATTTTCTTCGTTATATCCAAGAGAGCCGTCACCCGTAAGCATAACGACCCAACTAGACCCGCAGTTTTTATATACGATGTTCAACATATGTATACCCTAACCTAAATCAGAATGAATGTCAATCTTTTTTTTATGTTTTTGTTTGCGAGTATAAGAGCCCTTGCCCTTCCTCACTCTATGTTCACGGGACGCGCTGCCCATGAATCCGTCTTTGTTAACTCTTGCTTTCATTTGTTATAATCTAACACAACACGAAAGAAAAAGCAAGAGACAATGTGGCACAGCTTATGACAAAAAAAAGACTTGACAAAGGAGGGTCGCGGGCCCGGCCCCGCCAGCCATGTCAAGCAAAAAAATCCTCACCCCCGGAGGAGTGAGGACCTTGGTTGGGTTGCGTCTTAGTGACGGTCCGCCGCTAGCTTAGTTGTTAGCGACAGCACCCGGAACCGGAAGAGCTTTTACAAGCTTATCCAGTCGAGCGGGGTTTGATGCAGCCAGCGATAGATTCTGCAAAACCTTGCGGCCAGTGTTGTCGGACATCTCGAAACGAGACTCGGCAACGTTCTCAGTCAGGAACTGAGTGGTCGCATTATAAAGGTTGTAGAGATTGCGAGACTTATCCTCCTCGTGGGTAGGATTGTTCCAGATCGTGGCAATGCCTTCGCGTGACTTCTCACTGAAAACGTTTTTCTTCGCCAAGTTGGCCAAGATGTTTAGCCCTTGATCATGCTCAATTGATTGATGAGACAGAAGAGAAAACTCTTTGCCCGCGTTTTTGAACATCTCCATAGCTTGCACAACGGCCTCTGTAGTTACGAGGCTATCGATATCAATTTTCTGAGAATGCTTACGCGTGAGATCAAGCTCGCGTTCCATCGTTTGCATTCCATTGGTGCAAACAAGGCGAATCATTCCCAAGGCGAAGCTCAAGCGGAGACTCCGGTCAAAGGAATTCTGAACGATCAAGCGCATGCCCATCACGTCACCGACCTGACGGTCTTCGCGGCGCGTAGCAATCTCCATGTTTTCGTTTTTGAAATCATAGATAGCGCGGAAGCGTGCACCGAGGCTGTCCTTCTTCAGGCCATTAGTGACCAAGAAGCGGCGATCAGTCCACTCTATACCAGCCTCTTCGAAAGCGGTCTCCGCCTTCTCGACTAGTGGCTTGTTGTTCACTAGCCCGTAGTGGTCGGATGTAAATCCGAGAACCGTGCCGTCATCTGTCCGGCGTGTCAGTTTCATGCCTGAGGGATTACCTTCAGGAGTCATTGCGTCGACCATCTCGACCTCGTAGTCGTAGACGTCACTTTGGATACATTGTTTTGCCATTTGTCGTTTTTTCCTATATACGTTGTTTAACTGTCTGACCTATCTTACCATATACTTGTAATACTTGTCAACTAAATTCTATCGGTGCTAGGGGCTCGAACCCTTCCCCGTCCCTATCGTTTCACCTTCACGCCTTGTTTGGGATATCTCCCCAGCGTGCCGGCTTTCAGCCACGGGCGGTTGTGTGTCTCGCGTTTATCGCGTCTTATCACAACTTCCATCCCCACCGACTTTATAATACTAACACGGTCTTGCCTTTCTTGTAAAGCTTTTTTTTAAAAAAGAAATACATTTATCCGCTTGACAAAGGAGGGTCGCGGGGCCGGCCCCGCCATGTCAAGACAATTAATTACCTTAATTAAACGCGATTAATTAGCCTAATTGTTTGCCGCTCATTTGTGATTGACAAATCAATTTGCCGCTCATTTTGGGGGATTTTTGATTGGCAATGCTTAAAAGTAATAAATAAATTTCGTAAAAAGGGGTGTTTTCTCCGATGAGAAATTCGTCGATTTTACGAAACTGTGAATAACTTTCCCCTTGACAAAGAGGGCGTTATGTGTTAGATTATACTTATGAACGTTATAGGACAGAGGATTTTAATCAGCCCAAACAGCAAAGCTTCCCAGCGCACTAAAAACCGTATCCGTGAGCATGGCAAAAATGGCTTTGTGGTAGAGCGCAGACATGACGATGAAACCTTTGACATTGGTAGCAAAGCGACCGGCTTTGGCCTACAATCTTGGTTGCTGCGTGCCTCTGACGGTTGGCTTGGCTGGCTACCAAAACACGAGTTCCACCTCGAAGCCGTGGGTGAAGAATTTTTTGTAGAAAAGTTTTAAAAAACGCTTGACAAACCACTGATTTTCTGCTATCTTATAACAATGATGAACGAACTAGAAAACACCAAAGAGGAAATGGCGTTCGCGCTGTTTGGTCGCAGCCCATCTATCGCCAAGGCCAGTGGCCAGTGCGTTAGCTGCGGGGAATTCAACCTTGAGTTCCGTGACGAACTCTCCCGCAAGGAGTACGGCATCTCTGGCTTGTGCCAGTGCTGTCAAGACAACATCTTCGGCGTAGAGGAGGACTAAATGGACGCCATTGCCAAACAACTGCGCCGTGAAGTTTACCGTAATCTTCACTGGAAAGACGAAACGGTTTATTCTGTGCGTAAATGCTCGGATGGACTTGTAGAGGGTCACGCTTACACTATCATTCTTGACGGAAGCACCAAGCACCCCGTCACCCTTGCTGTAGGCCCGAAAGGGAATCAGCGTGTGCGTGATGAACAGCGCAAGAATGTTCATGCTGTTATTCGTGGCTGTATGGTCAATGCCGTATGGGCTTACGCTGATATGGATGCGTTTGAGAAAGGTCATGCCAAGGATGCGTGTGACTCTTTTAAGAGCCGAGAGATGGATGATCGTGAGGGCTACGAATGGCGTGAGGTTCTTTATAACCCTTATAAGTATAAAACTTTTGTAACTCGTGACACTAATCCTTTCCGTGGTGTGGAAGATATCATCGAACCAATCTTTACCGCTCGCAAGGTAATCATCGGCCCGAAGGTGTGGGCGCAAGTGAAAATCGAGCACGAAGAAAATTAACCGCTTGACAACCCCACCTCGCGGGGCCGGGCCCGCCTGAGAATGAGTCTCAAGTCAAGCAAAAAATGAAAAAATTAATAAAAAAAATTTACTTATTTGTTTACCTTCTTATTTGGTTCTAATTATATTATCCCCTATTTGTTATATTTGTTATTTGGTTCTTATATTATTTGGGGCTATTTAAGAAAGGGGGCGCGGGTGTTCAATGACCCAACGACAGGGCGTCTGCGGCTCTCCCGCAACTCTATTCCCGCGCCGTAAATTATGCAAACTTCTTGGCTGACTCCTCGTCCTTGTTAACTTGCTTGAGGTAGTCCTGACCGTCAGGGGTAATGCTGCGACCAGCGGTTGTAATCTCCATGAGCGATTGCTTCTGGAGGTACATCTCAAAGTCTCTACGGATACACTCTGGTGTGAGTCCAGTTTTAGCGGCGAGGTTGGTGAGACTGCACTCCTTACTGTTGGACAGGATACGGAGAATCTGCAATTCAATACGACTCAAGCCGAGAGGAAGTATGCCCAACTGATAACGCAAATTGCCCCAATCCTCATGGTCAAACTTGTTGCCTCCTCGCGCCTCTACTAGAGACTGAATCTTCCCCGCCATCTTTTGAGCGGCACGGGCATTACCACGCAGCACAGTAGCAATATCGGGCAGCAAACCGTCTGCGAACTTAACGTCAGGAGATACACGGGACACAATCTCGCCCAATTCATCGTATGTGTATTCCTCAAGGTCAACACGCTCGCACCTGTCCATGAGCGCATGAAAGATGTTTTGCGCTTCAGTAGTGGCAAACATGAAAGACTGCATACGGAAATCAAAATCAACCGTATAGTCCTCATAACTGAACGTGGTGCGGTTTTCCGCATTGGGGTTCAGAATGGTAAGGAGAGCCATTGTAACGTCCTTGGGAAGCTCGCTGGCTTCGTCAAAGAGGATGGTACATTCCTTGTTATGGATATGGGGAACTACCAACTGATTAAAAAATTGAGCAACGCTCTTAATGGTCGAGCAATTAATCTCATAAAATTTCTTGGTCTTGGGAGACTCTGTTTCGTTGAGGTTTTTACCAACGGCTTTAGCCATTGTAGTTTTACCGCAACCTTTAGGAGCAACAAACATAAGATGCCCAATAATGTTACGGGCTTTATATCCGTCGATGTGAAATCCAAGAGCGCGTTTAGCGATGTCTTGGCCTACGATGTTAGGGAAGTAGTCGTTCTTCATCATGTTTACAAGTATAACACGAATTTCTTAATTAAGTCAAGCCCCAAATTCTACCAATCTTCAGTCTGGAACTGAACGGTAGCGTTCTGGTCTAAATCTTCCGCTTGAATGTCAATCTGGCTTGCAACGGCCTGAATGTTTTCAGTGGTGGATTTAAAATTGTCACAATTAAGAGAAAGGGTTTCTGCGTAACGCCTGTTGATAATAACAGATGCGTCCTCGCGTAATACCCGATTGAGTTCGCGCAACGTAACCTTTACGCAGCTTGTCGCGCCCTTTGTTCGTCCTGATCCTTTTCTTCCAGCCATGTCCCTATACTAGCATCTACTTACGGGTCAGGTCAAGCATATAAATAAATTTAATTATCTGAACTATTATGTAATATCTTTTCTACTCTATCATTTAATAAGACACTTTCATCACTATTGGGGTCTTCAAAAATAACTTTAATAATTTCATTATCAAGTTTCTGGAGTTCTTCATCATATACTACTTTATGTTTATTATAATAATTATTATCCTTTATCATTTTATTTCTTCCCCGATATTTGGGGTTCCTTATTTAGCATATATTTGGGATCAAATTTCATATCACCCGCATTACGTTCGCGCTTCGATATTTCGCCCCGTTCAGCCAAGATTGAGGCTTGATGAGCGAGTAACGAGGAGTGTCTACCGTGAGGCTCCTCGATAATAATTTCTCGTCTCCAATCGGGTTCAGCATCGAACAGTTGATTATAGGCTACTTCGTATTTATAGGCCCAGCCAGTAGGCAAAATCTGGTTTTTCTTCATTTCTTTATATTATCACGTTGTTGCAGTTAGTGTCAAGGCTTATTTGGGCCAAAATCGGGCGCAAATAAATAAACTTTTTAATTTCGGGCCGCTAAATTAACTTTAATAACTAAAAAAACATTAATTTAATAAAAAAAACTTTAAAATTACTCTTTTATGCGGCTTTTAAATAGTATATTTCGGCAAAATCAAAAAAACTGGGCGTTTTTTAGGTTCCTTTATCTATCCATTTTAATAAATCTTTGTGTGCCTTATTTCGCGCCCTTATCTGAAGGAGCCAAATTATCTTCCAAATAACATATAAACTTATAGCAATTACAATACCTATTTTCATTATATTTTATTCTTTACTTTGTGGCACATATTTGGCAAACTCTTGTTCATATTTGGGGCAGCGGGGGCCATATTTGGCTTACAATCATTTGCAAATAAACTTAAAAAACTAATTAATTTATATTCTATCTTATACATACTTACACTATACTTAATAATACTTATACTTACTTATCTTTACTTAATTAATATATTAGAAACAAATTTTTGACTTGACTTATGGATAAATATATTCGCGCCATACCCTAATCCATATAAATTAATATAAATATACTCTCTCTTATTCAATCCCCTATGTGTCTTTTCAATCATTTTTCCTTACTTTTCAACACATTAACCCACTATACCCCACAACCCCCCACTATTTGTGGGAGGAGGTGAGGTCTATCATCCAGAATATCGCTACGCACATTAGTAATACGACAATTAACATTTTCATACCCTTTTCTATATGTAATAATATGCTTTTTCATATATTATTAAAGTTAGTTTCGGGTAGGTTTTTTTGGTTCTTAACGCCGAATTAGCGGGGAACGCCGATGAACCGCTCGACGTTCCCCTCACTAATCCTAGTTATCGTCGTTTGTATCGTAGCCTAACTTGTCAGCCATTTCTTTTTTGGCGGCTGCGACTCCTGCAAAGTAGCCTTCGTTATATTCGTCTACTTCACCGTCATTATCATAATCATCTTCATAATCATAATAATCATCATTCAATCCATCATCGAGAGGAGTGTCGATGGTTTCCATGTGTCCCACAACCTTGTATTTGGTTGTCCTCAATTTCTGACAATCGCAATCGTGAGGAACGCTCACAACGTCAGCGGGACTGATTTCAACAACCATGAGGTTCCCTCCACCAGAGGCGTAGCCTTTGGCATATTCATGTGAACCCGCATGGAACCCACTGGAGCAACCGATATTGGCATCATCACAAACAGTGTTGCGATTCATTTCCAAGGTTTGCCCAACAGCATTGCTGAACTTGCCCGTGTATTTATCGGTGAAGTCGTGATTCACTCCTTTGTAGGCAAGGAAGTTGCCTTCTGGTGTGAGAGGCATATTCTTATGCTCTAGGAAGCGATATAGCTCGTTTGTAGCGCGTTGAGAGGGATTGTCCATCAACTTGTCCAAAAACCTCACCAGAGGCTTATACGGAAGATTCTCGCGCATAAATGAGAGCAAACGGTCAACAACATGATTGTCAACTACTTGACCTTTGTAGTAGACCGCACCATCTTTTACCTCGATGTTTCCATCAACGTAATCTTCAACGGCACTTGCTACGTCGAAATGAGACAGGAGATTATCCCAATTCTCATCTTTAATGTCCTGCACGGCACGTTGCCATGAAGGATGATTTGAGTTCATTGTGAGAGCCTTACCCTCTACAACGACTGTGAGACTGTTGTCAGTCAGAATATATGCTGGCGTGTTCATCATAATAGTTTCTTAATTAATCCTTAATTTGGTTTCTTTTACTTTATCTATAATAACTTATACTTGCTGGTTTGGTCAAGGATTTTTTTAATTAATTTCTTCTCGCAGAGAAGGAACATCTAAAAACTATCCATTAATCTGTTTCTCAACTTGTTCGGAGACGCTTCTATTCTTGCTCTCTTTGGCAAGCAGTTCGTCATACTGCTCCCTAACGATGCGCTTTGGCATATTGTTCCAACCCGTGTGGCCCTTGTAGAGCAGGGTTCGTAGATGATTACCGTGTGGCCCCTTTAGCTTGTTCAGTTCGCTTACAACGAGGCGGTCACGCATTTCCTTTAGGCTGACTTGTTTTTTTGCTTTCATAACTTCTTTCTTTTTAGTGTTATAGTTTAGACGATTTCGATTTAAAATAATTTTTTTAAATAACTCAATTTAAAGTGTTTGGCAGGAGCAGCGAGGAGAACCTACTAACCTCGCCACTCCCGCCTTGTTTGGCGTTAAGAGTCTCCTTTCGCCGTGCTGCATACGTCAATTACGTTTATGTAATTTAGTACCTTTGCTCTTTTTTCGCCGTCACTATTCAGTTCATAGTTCCATTCATTCCTCGCAATCAATGTGAGAATTTCATACTTCTTCAAAAGCCCGTCCCATTCTGCTTGAATGTCGTAAGTGGGCTTGACATCTTTCGGATGAGTAAAGTCTACACCGTATGAGTTTGCGATAGTATTCACCGCCTTGATTTCCTTACGAGTGGACTTGTCGTGATTCATTTCGTCATAACGGTCAAAAAAGGTCGCTAAAGTGCCGCTAGTGTCAGCGAGCTTCAAGCAAATATCCTCCTTGAGCAGAACATCAATCATGCTCCCATTGTTAGGGTCACTGTATCTGTTCTCTTTGCCTCCATCTCTCAAGGCATCAATTTTTTGAAGGTCAATCCATGCTTGGTTGAGATTGCGATTATCTATAACATTTAAAAGGGTTTCTTTTACCCAATCGTATAGAGAAGTCCATCCATCCTTGTTTTCAATCTTGCTACGCTGACCAACCTTGAAAGCGTAAATGTGCTTGGGCATGGACAATCCAGCTTCTTCAAGATTCTCCTTGAGATTCTTAATGGTGCTTGGGTCATCAAAGGTTGCGTAAGTATTATCTGGTTCACGCTCAACTTGGAATTTATCAATAATAACATAAACCCCGCTTTCAGCTTCAACATCCAAATCTGCTACCTTCCAATGGTCAGACTTTTTAGTGTGCCATGTCCTTGAGGGTGCATTGTCCCAATCATATTCAAAGCATTTGGCAGAGTGTTTCGCATCTTTTGGTGAGCTAATGCCCGTTGATGAGGTGCTACCATAATAATCCGATAATGGTTTTTTAGGTAAATCAGAGAGTTTTTTAAGCTCCGCATCAAATCCAGACTCCTTCAGCCAATTCTTTTTATCCTTGGCCGTTTTGAATTTCATCATGTAAGGCTTTTTGCCCTCGTCAAAAATTAAGGGAAGGATACGTCCCATGATTCCACGATTATGCCCTTGGTCATTCTCAATGACTACGACATTCTTTTCACAATTAATGTGGCGAGTCTTTTCGGTCTTATAGCGTCCCGACGAATTGAAACGGCGCGTTGAACCTTGGGTAAATTTGACGCAATTAGCCTTTTCATCCTCATAAGAGTCATCATTCTTTACCCATGCGTTGAAGGAATTGCAGTCAATAGGCTTGCCATTCCATTTAATCTTGTCGCTCAAGACATTCCGTAAGGCGTACAGTGGACTTCCGTAGTCAAACACTGAACCGTAGAGGCATTTTGCTTGAAACAGCGAGTCTGCATCTTGGAATTGTTTACCTACGGTATCAACGAGTTCTTTCTGAACATTTTTAAGTTTTTTAATAAGAGACTTTCGAGTAAAGTCCGTGTATTGAAGTTTCTCACGGGATGCGGAAATCTCTACATCTCCGATATTCACTCGTAAAATCAAGCAACCGTTGAGCAAATCGTTTAATGGACGCTCCTCATCATCATTGTTTAGATTCAAGGCGTAAGGGTCGATTGGATACCCAATGTTACCCATAACAACCATTGCCTCGCCTCTATCGTAATGAGCGGTATTGTGAGTTTTCCAATCCCATTCAGTGCCAGAGAATAGAATCTCCCTATCTTCGTAGGTAAACTGCTCTGCACCTTTAATTACTGGTCGAACAGCAAACCACTCAAAAAGGTCTTTAGATTTTTCCTTAAATTCTTCAACGTCATTCTCCTTTACGGGAACAACAATTTCAATTCCATCTGGTTCAGTTGACGCTTCTTTACCAATCTGGCTAATTTGCCCGATTTGGCTCTCGTCAATATAAGCATTATAGATATACTTTGTGCCTCCAAGGTAGGAATTGATTACGAAATTATCTCCATAAGAAAAGGCAGACTTTGAACCGATGCCTAGCATTCCTGTCTGGTCATTCGTGTTACGCTTGGTCGATTCCCCATAAAAAGCATAGACATCGTGAATTTCTTCCTCTGACAATGCGGGGCCGAAATCGCGCACCTTGAAAGACGGACTCAACTTCGTAGGCAGAGTAACCTCAATGGGTTGTTCTGCTTTACCTGCTTCTACCATTGCATCAACGGCATTGCAAGCATACTCACGAACTACCGCAAGGATTTTGTCGGAGTAAAGTTGATTACGGAGGATTCCTAGAATGTGGTGCAATCCAGAGGACTTGATGCCAAACTTGACAGTATCTTGGATTCCTTGTGATTCTACCTTAACGCTCGATTCTACTGGTTTCATAATTTTTAGGTTTTTACTTTTCGCTTAACTGTTCCTAATACTAACATAGGCTTGCATAGATAGTCAAGCACTTTTTTAAAAAAAGTTTAAATATCAAATTTATAGTTTACTACCTCTTTCCCATCCCAATTATACTTATCTTTAAAAGTTTCTACTAACTTCTTGGTTTTCATGTTAAAGCGTAGGTACTGAATCTTTCCCTCTACTCCTATTAGGGTATCCACATCTTTAATCTGCACGGTTGCACATTTTTTATCAGCACAATAAATTTTAATATGTGTCGCGTGGTGCGGTGGACGAGGAAGTTTTATATCCCCCACTTTTAAATAATTTTTCTTTTTGAAGCCCATAATAATTTTAATAATTAATGTTTATTCTCCTTGTAATCATCCCCATCTAAATCTACATTTACTTTAAGCCAACTTTGTATCCATACGATGTCTCTTTTCAAATCACCATTAGTCGCATATTTTAAAACTTTAAAAGATGATTGTATAGAGAGTGCTACTAGAGTCGCGGTGAATAACCATACGAGGTATGAAAGAAATCCTCCGCTTTTGAGAATATCAATCCATCCTCTAGCAATCTTCTTTAATAATGTAGTCATCTATTGTAATGCTTTTCCTAGCATAATTCTCATACTTATGCAAAAGGTCGTGATATTCTATATCTCCCTTGGGTTGAGTCGAACTGCAACCAAAGGTTAGCAGACAAAAGGTTATCAATGCGATGGAAATAATTATTGGTGTGTATTTCATGTCTTTCTGTTTATAGCGCGAATGTGTTATTCTAGTCAAGTTAAAAGTTAATTAAAATATGTAATTGTTTTGCTACGTTGGTGAGTATGAGCCAATCAACGCATACAAGTGTTGTTTCTATTAGTGTTTTCATCGTTCTATCTTTTCAAAGTGTTTGTCTACAATATCCTGAAGGGCTTCGACTACATCCTCTGCATCATAGATGTTAGGCCGAGCGTGAACCCAAGCGTGAATATCTTCGTGAATGTCTGCTTTAACGTCTAGTATTTTGTATCCCATAATTTAGTCCTTCATATATTTTAATTTTAATATCCGTTATCCCCTTGTGTGGTAGCCATCTTTGCGACTTCAGCTTCCACTTCCGCTTCAGCCTCTTTAATTTTCTCAAGGCTATCTCTGATTCCTTCAATAATCCAGTTCATGTTTTCAATTTCAGTTTTCATTTTATATCCCCATTGCTTCTTTTACTTCTTCTACTAAATTGTGAACGTCTTGCCAAGTATAATTTTCATCGAGATTACCATTGGAACACATCGTATTGTTATAGCTGCCTCCAAAGTTTACTCGGCAAGTTTCTGCACACTCGTAAGTCTGATTATTCCAATGGAATGTTCTCTGCTTTGATTTGCCCCGAATGTGCAACGTGATGAAGGGAACTTTCTCTCGCGGCTTCGCCATCCTGACGGTACAAGTCTCCGCTGGAAAGTTTTCCGTTTTAGTCCGTGGAATAATGTCCTCGTCCTTGATTTTGCCATCTACTACAAGAGCTTTGGCCCTACTGTTCGATTCCCATTTAATTTTCATAATTTTATTCGTAGTCTCTAATTGCGATTACATAAGGAAAACGGGGAACTCCATCTGGTGTAAGATTGAAATACTTAACCGTTGCCTCTTTACCTATTAAATCATCTGCTTTCTCTAATAAGTCTTGCAAGTATTCAAAAGAACCTTTTACATTTGATTTGAAATCTTTACCGTCTTTGTTTTTAAACTTAAAGTGCTTGATAGTTCCAGTGCGATTGCCTTCGCCTTCTTCGTATCCAAGAATAGTATATTCTTCATCGACAAATTCTTTACGCTTGAGCAATTTAGACGAGCGTTTATTCTCGTAAGACCCATCAAGTCGAACCATCTGACCCTCATAGCCATTGGCTACATACTCTCCATACAATTCGTCGAGGTGTTCTCTACTCTCTACTTCGGTAGTCTCCACAATAACGAGAGCATCATCGTATTTTGTATTCAAGTTGTCGGATTCCAGATAGCGAAAGAATCCATCTAGGGTACTCGTTCTGTCTGAAAAATTATCCTTTTCGGTCATACAATACCGACCATTACCAATCACGGGAGCATCATAAATGTGATACTGAATCATTTTTTTGCTCTCCTCCAAGTGTTCGTCGGTAAGGTTCTGCTTGCGAACAAGGTGAATGATTTTGTTGAAGTCATCTTTGTAAGCATGATTATACAATTCACCGTCAAGAGTAGCGTTAGGATACTTCTCAAAGAAGGGTTCCAATTCCTCATGGATGTGAGGCACGGCAGTAATCTCCTTGCCAGTGCGGGTAAACAATCCCTCACGCATGGCGATACAACGTATGCCGTCTAGCTTGGGTTGAGAGAATACAGCATCACCTACTACCGACTCCGATTCAAACGTACTCATTACCTCCTTCTGGCGATTTTTATTCTTGAAATCCTGTGCAAGCATAGGCTCATAGAAACGCTTCTTACTGATATTCTTGAGGTTCAAGTGGTATCCAGCCTTGAGCTTTTTCTCATGTTTCGCCTCTGCTTCTTTAAGTGCCTGTTCTTCGGCAGTAGTAGCATTTGCTTTGTCTACATTCTTGGGGTAACAGGTAGTCCACTTGTTCGTAATTTTCTTACCATCCTGTTGTCCAGAAATCGTGCGGTATCTATCACCTTCGACTTCGATAGTCCACTCTTGAGTTTTGCCAATCGTCGTTTGTTTGTATAATGTCGGTAATTTCATTTTAATGTTTTTTATATTAGCCCAAATAGTCATTGTCGCCCTCATCCCCCTCGTTGAAAGGATGCTTGTCCCATTCTTCATCAAAGGGAAAAATAAAAGCAGGAGTATATTCACCAACGTATGCGCCTACTACATTGAAATTCATATATTCCAACGCTTCTCCCAAATCCATACCGTCCCTTTCAACTAAAATGTCTAGGCATTTTTCTGTATCATAGCAAGCCTTTGGTACTGCTCCAAAACTTTCTACAACGCCCATGAACGCTTCCTCAAAACCATCTGCAAGCAAAATATCATTCATCTGCTCTGGATAATTTTCTTCAATATAATTGTTAATCCACTCTCTTTTCATTTTTAGTTCTCCAATACATAGCTCCAGTAGCGGCTATCGGTTTGCTCCTGCTTCTTGTCCCACAAAATGCAACGAGCAATGTAAGATGGCACGTTCCACATACGGCACATATCTAACCAATAATTTTCAATCTCTTTGTAGCGGCGAGCATCTTTACTCTGGTCGAGTCCATACGCTTGAAACAAGTGAGTATCCATACAGGTCACTTCTGCTTCATTCGGATAAATCATTTCAAGGCTAAAGGATACTTTGGCAATTCCAAGTCCAAGAATATCTTTAACAAGTTTGTCTCTAAAGTCTTGCCAATCTCCACCTTGGTACTTATACGCTTCTGGATTACTCCAAAACTTTTCTGCGAATTGAGAAATAAAACGAACACGATTGTTGTGAAGTCCAACCTTTGCCCCTTTGATAATCTCCATTAGTTTCGCATCATCTTTGAACCATACAGTCCAATCTTTGATAGCCTCGTACCCAATGACGTTGCGCTCCCATGTGGTATGAACCGACATGAAAGCGAAAAGCCAGCGATGGAAAATCTCCGTATCGTTCTTGGGCTTAACTCCCTCCCAATACTTTTTATAGTTATCCAGTTCTTCATCATTAAAGGAATTGAATAGCTGATTTACAGAAGAATAGGAAATTTGATTCCTAAAGTTTACGGGGTTGTAATCCCAAAAGTCATACTGCTCTTGTTCTGGAATAACTCTCGTTTGAGATTCCCGTCCAATAAAGTCCATCTGCTGCATCATGTTTACAATACTAACAGACACTTACATGGTTAGTCAAGCACTTTTTTAATAAATTAAATAGTCCACCACATTGACTTACGCAAATCATCAATAATCATGTCTAATGATGCCGCTTGTCCACCATCGTAATCATCCATAATAATTAAATCTTTCCTCATCTTTTCGTACTTTGCTAAAAGTTTTTCTGTATTTAATTGTTTTTCTTTAACATCTTCTCTCATATTTTTATTCGTAATTATTATCTTCCTGCTCGTCATCATAGTCGAGCGTCCACGCAAGTATTATTAGCGCGGCCAAAATTGCGGCCATATAGACAAGTATCTCCATATTTTATCTTTCCAGTTTTCTTTTTTTTGAGACTTCGGTTTAATTAAGCAGGTTTTACGATTTGCTTCCTCATCGTCAAACCATTGCCAGCACATTTCGCCCTTCTTATTTTCTCTCCACTTCCAATACCCACTATTACCAGTAGGACTCCAATTTGGCGGCGGTAAATTTTCCCTCATACTATTGAATCATTCTCTAGGCAATCCCATTCTCCCAAGGCGTTCCAACAGGTATCTCTGAAGTCTGCATCGGGGGTTTCGGTGCAATCTTGAATAATAGACCATACAACTTCCGCTTCCAGCTTATGCTCTCTCGCTATTTTGAGAGTATTATTTATTATAGTTAACTGCTGGTCTACCTTGAGTTCTTTGAAGCTCATTAGTAATCAATTCCTACATCTTGTTGTGGATGATAATCCTTATTACTTTTAAGTTCTGGCCTTTCGCGCTCAATCATATCTATGATGTCTTGGCAGCGGTCAAAGTATTGCTCTATGGTATAAGGATGGTCTGTTGCGTCTGGGCATCTATCGTAGATTGCCTTAATTAGTTCATAGTTTCTCATTTTATCTCTTTCCATTTTGGCCCTGTAATTGTTGGGCGTTCGTCAGCGATTAATTCTTCAATCTGCTTCAGTTTTTCCTCTGCTACTTCCTCATAATCCCAAGGCTTTACTTCTTTGTCAATCTGTGTAATCTCAAAGACTTTTTTAATAATTTCGTAGTTGGACATATTTACGCTTATTTATATGTTGCACTAATGAGGTCGATTACCAGTTGGCTAATAACTGCAATAATTAAAAGTGGCGCACCGAATACAACGGTGAAGTAAGTAATTAAAAATAGTTCAATCATGTTTATTTATTTGTTTCTTAATATATTTTATTTGTTTATTTATACGGATTCCTAATTTTGAAGTAGGTGAGCCATCGTAAGCTAAAAGGCGATTTAGTCGTGCTTGAAGCAGTCTGTCTCCTACGCTCTCCCTTCTTTTATTTATTTGGGGATAAGGACTTATTTGGTTAATCGGTGTTACTTTCATCTTTAAGCATTTCCAGCATCATATTTGCTTCTTTGTTGGTAAGATAACATTCTGTGCCATCGCTGGTTTCGTACCAGATTCCGTCAGTGGTTTTTTCTATTACTTTCATAATTAAATTGCTGCGATTGCGTAATCTTTATTTTTGAGTTCTATATCGTAGTCAACAGGCATATTGAAACTACTGAAAGGTTTAGCAGTAGGCATATCCGCATGACTACGAGGATTTGATTTGTCTGGATGTGATTCTGAATAATGGAATATAGGTTTGATTTGTCGCAAATCATTCTCACCAACGCGCCAAGTGCGATAGCACAAATCGTATGCTTGACCCTGCGTAAGACCGTCAGGTAAACACTTGTGGTGCAAATTGTCGTAAGTGATGGGCAAATCGAAATGCTGCGCGAGCAACTTGGGAGTCCAGATGCCCTTGTCCTCGTTCTCTACAACGAGACGAGAGGTTACGTCACGATGGCAACGAGAAAGATTGTGCATAAAACGTGCAGCAATATCGGCAGGGTCGCCTTTAGTATTGTTGACATGAATGTTAATGGGGTTCCAGTAACCATGCCTAGCACCCATCCAAGTCATAACTTGACCTTGATGGTTAAGTTCTGCAATAGTCTTGTCAACTTTGACATCATCATCACTAGCAAGAACATTGAACTGGTCAGGATGACAAGAGATGCGTACTTGTTGGGTATCTACCAGTGATTGTATATCGCCAAGCGCAGACCGAATTTCGGGCCAATCTGGATAATCTCCATGATATAGATTAGCGGGTTTGTGCGTCAACAATGGGAAAAGATTTGAACTGATACGATAACCCCAGCCATTACGATAGCATTGGCGTAAAGTCTTGTATGTCACACGGATGTTGTTGAGTGTGCGAGCAGATACAGTTGCAACTGCTTCGTCACGGGACAAAGACGCGAAACGCTTGTAGGTCATAGTCTGAAACTTATGACCGTCAGCGGCGAGTGAATTTGATATACAACAAAGGTGGTACGACATTATCCTAGTGTAGCATAAAGCTCTTATTTAAGTCAAGCTATTTATTTTTAGCTTCTTCCAAAGCGTCAGAATAAAAGGCGACACATTCAGCAATTTCCTTTTCGTGATGCTTTTGTATTGCGTTTATAGTATCAGCGTAATGTTCTGATTGCACAACTAATAGATTAGTATAGCTCATCGCCATTATTTCTACTTGTCTATTACCGACTTCGTGCATCCTTGAGATGACTCCCTCTTGGTCTTTGTATTCACCGTGTAAAAAGAGCATCATTGCCACAAGTGAGGTAAAGCTCCCCCAAAAGAACAATCTTTCTTTATTTCTGGTTTTCATTTTAATTTATTTTTAATTTGATTAATATCTTCTTTAACGTAAATTGATTGTTTATTTGTAAGATTTATTTGGTTACAATTACCCAAGTCTCCCACTTGGCCCAATAGATAATTTTCTGGCTTTGTAACGTGTGTTACGTTATCCCAGTTAACTAAAACTTCTTCCCCTTTTAAATTATTTAGAATCAGATTGTTCATTCTGAATTATTTCTTTAGCGAGTTCTTCGTTAAACATTCTCTGCATACGCATATAACCCAGCTTTTGAGTCTTTAGTGCTGCGCGAGCATCGGCTATACGAATGTTGCGTTTCCTTCTCCACTGGCGAGCGGTGGAGTTCTTTTTTCTATGTTTTGATACGGGCATAATTTATTTATGATATTTTTTTATTTATTTTATTTGCGATTTGACAACAAGCACCCCAAGAATAGAGGTTCCATGATTGTCCAGAGGGCATATATTTTTGGGATTCAAATAAAGCCAAAGCTATTTTTCTCTCTCGGCTTTCCAGTGGAGGAAGTTCCTCCCTTGAAACGCTACCGTCTGGATTTTTAATTAGATTCTTCATCTTGTCTTTGCCATTCTTGTTCGATAAAACTAACAATTTTATTACTGAACTTTACGGCCGGTGCATACATTCTTTTGTCTCGTAAGGCCATGCGATAAACCTCCTCTAATATCTCTTCATCACTCATTAATTAAATAATAACATACACTTATTTGGCGCGTCAAGAAAAAAATTTGCGTTTTTTAGGTGTAATTACTATTGTGCCAATAGAACTAATAACTATGATTGGCGGCAGCATTACGGGGTTCATTTTCCGTTACATGGCTGAAAGAGCCAAAGAACGTGCAGATTTCTACAAAAGAGCAATAGGCTGGAAGGAACTGTCGATTAAGGATGCAGATGCCGCTGCGAAAAGAGTACCCATTGACGTAGGTAAATGGGTTAGAAGATTAATAGTTGTAATGATTTTATTTGGCGTTATAGCCGCACCCTTCATACTTGCCCTCATGGGGCTACCCACAATAGTTCAAGTAGACCAAGTAAATCCAGAATACTTCTTTGGTTTATTTGGCGGTGGAAGCGAGGTATTATTCGTCGAATTGAGGGGATATTTAATGCTTCCAGAAGTAAGGCAAACCTTATCTGCATTGGTGGGCTTTTACTTTGGTAACGCAAGTGCCGCTGGAAAAACTTGATATTATTCAAAAAATTCCCTATAATAATGAAGATAAAAAACTCTGCTGGAGAGAAGTCTATTATGTTAAATAAATCATTCATTACCACCCTTGTTTTGATAACTATTATATTTATAGGATGTTTAGTAACTACTGGGTGTATATTTGGCAAAGGTGGAAAAAAACTTGGAGGCGGGTCTGTCGGTGAGGTAATTAGGCCGATTCCAGCAGGTGAGTTTAATCAAGGTGCTACATTCAATCCTGTTGTTGGAAGACCCCAGCCTATTGAAAAAGTGAAGATTGAGGCAGTTAAATCTAAACCTCAAAATGTAGAACCAAAATCGGTAGAACCAACCCCGATTGAACCACAAAAAATTCCTCCAGCGGAATGGAAAAAAGATTTTAAACCCACAGCAAATCCTACAACTGAATTACCCGATGTCAAAATTGTTCCCAAACTGCCGACTGACGAAAAGGTAAATGTTAAACCTATTGAGTTACCGGAGAACAATTCGGGAAACACTGATAGTGGTAATAGCGAAAATGGAGAAGCTAACGTAAATAACGAAACAAATGTGGGTGTAGTAGATGAAAAAAAGGAAAATAAAATGGAAACAAACCCGTGGACAGACTTAATTATCTTTTACGGCATTCTCATTGCCCTAGCCTTACTTATTTGGCTATTTTTGGACAAGCGGGATGTTGGTCAAGGTTTAATAAATAAAATTAAAAATTGGTGGAGCGGTAATAAGGTACAACCTAAAAAGGCTGCATCCAAAAAACGTACTCCAGCCAAGCGAGCCAAACGGCCCGTAAAGAAAAAACCTTTGGCAAGTAAAGGAGAAAGAAAGTCAAATCTCGCAGCCAAAAAGAACGCTAGTAATAAAAAAGCACCGAAAAAATCTGCAAGCAAAAAGAAGAAATAATTATTCTTCTTTTATTTGCTTATATCGTCTTATTATTTCGGCACGAATCTTTTTTGCTAAAACGTGCTTACCTGCATTTTTTAACAGTTTTTCTGTTAAGAACATTATGGCTTGTGCCTTTGGAGCTTCGGTATCTTCACCAGCGATAACAAACGGCCCAAGTGCTGGGCTTTCATTATTTATGGGAATTATTTTGTCCTCATCTCTATTTAGATAGTATTCAATAGCTTGTGTTGCAGCTTCGCAAGCCATATCTTTATCCTTTTCGATTAAAGTATTATCTATTTGAACAATACAATACCAATTTGATCCTTGTACTTTAAAGTTCTTCATTTTCGTTATACAGGCTCCTTTCTAGGTCTGTGGTTTTCATCAATTCATTATCTTTAATTTTTAAATAAAATGAGGAGCCATGAAAATCTAATTTATGATACTCGCCATCATTAGAAATGTAACGAACAATCGTGTCAAGACCTTTAGCTTTGTAAATCTCATTAGCAATAGGCTCAACAACAAAATCGCTATTAATAGTATCGTCTAATTTGACTTCATTTTCTTTTATTTGCTTATAAAGTTTTACAATTAATTGAGACTTCTCGTCATCAGAAAGCTCGTCCATTGTAATAGTTTTTTTACTTCCTACTTCTATGGGGTCATCATAACCTTCAATCGGAATCGAGGCGTCTTGCGCTGTGGGCATAAATTCTGGGGTTTTTGTTTCCATATTTGGCTCCTTCTCATTTTTTTTTGGAAAGAAAGCTGGCAATTCATCTCCATTATCCATGTTGAGTTTTCCTTCTTCCATAACTTTCCTATATCTAACTATAGCACGAACTTGCTTTATTTGTCAACTTCTAAATCGCCTTTGGATATAATCCCAAGCCCAAATGAACATCCCCATTATCCAATATATTATTTTCATTTTATTTCCATTCTAAAGCCTCGCTCGTATTCGGAAATTGTTTTACAAAAATATCTTTAATCGCATTAGCAATATCCCTATGTTCTTTCTGCGTATCTTCCTGCGCTCTCAAATGAATATAATGAACCCAACTGCGAACTGTTCCATTCATGTACATTGTGGTTTGTGTACCCAAGGGTAAAACGGCCCTAGCACATTCTTTGGCGACACCTTGCTCAATTAATTTCTTATAACAATTAAGAGATTGTTCCATAGAATACTTGGCTACATTATTTATTACCGTATCATCTATTTGCTCAACGCTGCTTTGCCTATTTTTTTCCGCTGGAGCGCGTAGCTCCAAAGGTTCCATCTCTGTTGCCTCGCTATATCTCTGGCTAAATTCTTGAAAACTAAAGCTACGATGCCTTAATATCTGTGCGGCGATAGCTCTACTCGTTTTTATTTCGACGCACATACTTGCAAGCTCGAAAGGACTCCAGTGCTTATGCTTGATTAGATATTTAAGCAAACGCGGGGCTGTGGCTTTATTATTTTGATTGCTTGGGTTAGAAACTCTAGCGCAATAAGCGATGATGTCTTCAGCATTCATTAGCTCATCCTGCTGATTAATCATGGGTTGTGTAATTGATATTAATTTAACATTCATATTTTTAAATCTTTAATTATTTCATCAATGGTATCTTTCGTAACGTGGGGCATACATATAATGTGCGCCATGTTGTCTTGCACGGCTAATTTCCATTTTATTGAAACGTCTTCATTTGGACGAGGAAAAACTACGGTTATTGCATAATCATTTTTCCAAGCATTGATACCCGCTTCGTTAAATTTTTTAACTGCGTAGTCTGCGGTTCTTACGCATCCCCTAATCAACTTTTTAAAACCATTGAACCCGTTTTCTTTTATCGCATACCAGAGCAGCACGGGAGTAAAAGCATTTCTTGAACCGCTAACGGTACTATCTAAAGAGCCAACGTATTCAACTGCTCTAGCCACTCTACCCACATTACTTTTTAAAGCTAAAACTATCCCACAAGGGATGGGAGAGCCAATCATTTTGTGACCACTAATAGATAAACTTTGTACGCCCGTGGTGAAGTCGAATTTGGGAGAGCCGTCAATAAAAGGTAGCGTCATGCCTCCTAATGCTGCATCTACATGAATGTAATACTCTGGTATAGCGAGCTTATTTAAAACTTTTTTTATTTGGTCTATATCATCAAACCCCTCTTTCATGGTCGTTCCCATATTTGCAAAGATAATCGGCGGCGCACTTCTCCAAGTTGAAATCATGTCGTGCAAATCATTGTAGTCCATCTCTCCGTTTCTGCGAGATTTAACCATGATATGTTCCATATTTAACATACGGATATTTTTACTCACGCTGTAGTGGGTATCCTGCGAATAATATACCACACCTTTTGGGTAAAGTTCTCTAGCTAGGTAAAGGCCATACATATTTCCTTCTGTACCGCCATTAGTTACATAACCCCAATAATTATCCGATGGAGCCTTATAAAGCTTTGCAAACCATTCTAGAACCTCTACCTCAAAGTCTCTGGAGTCTAAACCATAATAACCAGATGAAAATGGATCGCCAACATTATTTGCTGGATAAGACAAAAGATTAAACAAATCAGAATAATCAAAATTACAGTTCACTGGATAACCAATAAAACTTTTAATTTCTTTTTTTAAATATTTCTGATAATCTTCTAACTTCTTTTTATCTCTACTATTCATCTCATTACTCTATATTTTACAGGCTCCTTGGTAACCTTGTCAACATAAAGAAACATGATTTGATCTCGCCCTTCTCGCGGATTATAGTATTTCATCCATTCTATATCAAAAGGAATTTTCCCCCCCTCCGAAATGGTTGGATAAGTGTGAGTGTTATAAGTGGGATCAGAAGTTTTATGTATTTTTCTTTTAACTTTCTTTTTCATAACCATGATAAGTAACCATATATGTTCATTATTAAAATTATCAAAGACATCATCGCCGTTGGGTACGCCTTTTTGTAGATCGAATAGCCGCCAACAAGCGCATTACCCATAATCCAAATAGGCCAGCAAGATATATGATGTTGAGCATTAAGATAATACCCCAATATAACAAGAAACGCCCCAATCCATCCAAGCCGCTCCAAGACTTTTTTGTAATATTTTTCATCATATTTATTCATATCGTTGCAACGCCCCTCTTGGACACGACCTTTGAAGCGCATTCGTTAGCATAATCTATTGCTGTTTCTGCATCTCCAACTCTTGTCATGGATACCGCTAACGCCGCTAAGAATGTGTCTCCTGCACCAGATAAATCCTGAGCGACTACTCTCTCTGGCGGCGGGTATATTTTGCCCATATACTGACAACCCTTGTGTCCTAGGGTTATGATTATCTGTTGTGGCCTATTATACGAACTGTGTCCATGCTGCTTGGGATGTAGGTGACCCTTCCAGTGTTTATTTATTTCAAGTTCGTACTCATTTATTTTTAAAAATTTTAAATTAAGTGGCAAATCACAATTCATATGGACTTTATTACTGTCCAAATAAACATTGTCATGATATTGACATATGTCACGAATTGCACATGGACGAAGAAAGCCTTTTCCGTAATTTGAAACTAGAACTGCCTCATATTTGTCCCAACGCACATCTTTGTAGTTAAACTTATCTTCCGCTTTGTCATTCTCATCAATCCTCAATAACATCTGATTTGTTTTAATGTCTACATATCTAGTTTTAAGTATTTCGTTCGAATGTGTTATTATGTCACAATCTACGCCAAGAGCCTCAACATTCGCTCGGACATTAGCGGCCATACCGCCGTTGGTCTTTTCCTTAATGGGGTTAAAAACGGGCACGGGTGCTTCAGGGCAAATTCTTTCGCATTTACCATAAATAAACTTATCCGTACAGCTATCTCCTATTACTAAAAATTTCATTAATTATGCTTGTTGTTGAATATCCGTCTTTATGTTTAAAAAATATAACTTCATACCCATCTATCTCTTCGTCTTCGGGTATAGCGTTG
>Ga0114933_10001498_pt1 | contig 25920 bp, 22 predicted proteins | sample 4SBtaG_FD_89691 | JGI IMG/M metagenome (GOLD analysis project Ga0114933, IMG submission 89691) | Deep subsurface microbial communities from Kolumbo volcano to uncover new lineages of life (NeLLi) - 4SBTROV12_W25 metaG | ecosystem: Environmental > Aquatic > Marine > Volcanic | place: Kolumbo... | reverse complement strand
TCGTCAAAAGTTATTCCGCCTGTTACCGAAATTGTCTTTGTTGTTGGACCCATTGAGCCGGCGACGAACCTAGGTTTATCCGTTGTGGTAAATTCTTGGGCTGCCTCGACCGCTAACCGAGCAGCCTCTCGATTTAATTCTCTAGCCAAGTGACTCAAATCGTACTCAGACAATACTACGGATGTTGATCCGAAAGTGTTTGTCTCGATTATGTCTGATCCAGCGCCTAGGTAGGCTTTATGTATTTCCGATATGATGTGCGGGCGTGTTAGGCAGAGGTGTTCGTTACAGCCTTCGTATTCGACACCACCAAAGTCATCTGGTCCCAAATCATATGCTTGGATAGCGGTCCCCATAGCGCCGTCTATTACCAAGACTCGCTGTTTAAGAAGTTCTTTTAATAAAGCTGTGCGTTCAGAAGTTACCATTTGATGTTTATTCCAATTATATTTATTGTAGATTTTGGTTCTAAAGTTTAGTTAAACCATTTTGATAGTTCGTCTTTATTTTTCCCTAGCCACGCTGTGTTAATACGAACCCGTTCTAGTGATTGGCGAATTGTCCGTTCTGCAGCCGGAGTTGGATGTTCTTTGAAGAAGTCTTCTATTTCGGTAGCTTTTTCCTCGGATGTGAATGATCCGGTAATAGCTACCAATCGCATTAATCCAAACCCACCTCCACCGTATCGTTTGTCAAATTCGGTCCAATTATCCTTCACGAATTCCCAGGCTATATTCCTACCTCTTATGTTCGCGGCTACAGCGGATACTAACGTTATAGTATCTTGTGACCGGACATCGTCACTTAACGATCTGGCTAGAAGGTCCTTAAGTAGATCTACGTCGCTAAATCTTGCCAAACTGATGAGCAACCGTATTTTTTCCTCTTGTAGTTCTGAGTTGCGTTCCAATGTCCAGAGGGCGTCGTACGTAGTCTTGTCCCCAGATTGTGCGACTAAGCTATATACGAGCCCCCGCAAATCTGGATGTACTGATGACGTGTCTTGTAGATATTTAGCGAATAGGGATTGAGCCTCTTCTAGGACTTCGGTATCACCGTAGTTTCCAGCTTGGCTCAATACTGTGCTTCTCAGAAGTGCGTCCAGATGGCCTTCTCCAGTCTTGGGAGTCCATCCTATATCTTGGGCAGCACCCTTAAATAAATCTTTGGCGAAGTCTCTATACGCATTGTAAAAACTCTCATCAGAGATCAAGGTTTCAATTTCCTTTAGATTGCTGGCTAGATCACTCCAGACTGAAGCGTCGGATTCGGATTTATAAGCATTGGCCAATGACAAAAATTGTGTGACTGATAGTAAACCTGCTTTTGATAATGCGTAAGCGTCGTTCTGTATACCAAGCCTGTCCGTAGCACTCAATATCTGGGATTCTATCCCTGGGATAAGATTCTGCCAGTCTTTTGACGTGTAGTTGACTCTGAAAAATCCCGTCTGATCAGGATTTAATTTGAACCACTTGGGATCATCTGATATCCCGGATATTGTGACTGATGATTTGGAGTCAGAGATGATAGAGGTACCTGATGCTCGGTTATCTTGTGGAACCAGGACTCTGACAGGAACTTGCCATTGCATTTGTGGGGATGGTTGATCGTTCAGTATGTTGTCGTATACAAATCGTTCTTGTGATAGGTTGATTGTTAAGCCGTTATTGACTCTCTCAGATGTAACGGAGACAACGGGATAGCCCATTTGGCTAGTCCACGTATTCATGATTTCTGTGACAGGTTGTTTAGAGACTTCTTCAAGGGCGTTCCACAAATCGATAGTCTGTGCATTTTGGTATTGGTTTGCAGTTAAATATTTGTGGAGACCTTGGCGGAAAATCTCGGGGCTCAAGAATTGTTCCAGCATGCGTATGACCGAGGCACCTTTGCTGTAGCTAATGGCATCAAATAATTGGCTAACCTCTGCAGGATTTTTAACTTCCTGCTCTATAGGATGAGAATTCTTGAGTCCGTCAAGGCTTAGGGCCCTGTTGGTGTCCATGTTTACGAATTGAGTCCACATTGCCCATTCGGGAAACAGCCAATCTACGGCTTTCGTTCCCATCCAGGAAGCAAAACTCTCGTTAAGCCATAGGTCGTCCCACCATTTCATAGTCACCAGGTCCCCGAACCACATATGGGCCATCTCGTGGGCTACTACTTCCGCAACTCTTTGCCTCGTCCCAGCTGACGAATTTAACTGATCTACTAACAGGGCTGTTTCTCGGTAGGTAACGGCCCCCCAATTTTCCATAGCTCCGGCTGCAAAATCTGGTATGGCGATATGGTCCAACTTCGCAAGAGGATAGGGAATTCCAAAATAGTCGTTGAAGAATGATAGTAGCTTGACTGAAGTATCTAGAGCGAAGCGGCCTTGTTCCTCTTTGCCTCTAGTTGTCCACACTCCTACTATCGTTCCACTAGCAGCTTCTTTCTCTATGTGAGTGAGATCCCCTACTACGAATGCTAATAGATAGGTTGACATTATAGGTGTATCAGCGAATTTTACTGATTTCATGCCACTGCTAAGTGTCGTATTTTCAATTTCTGGTGTATTGGCTAGAGCAACTAGGTCACTGGGTACAATTAGAGTTACAGAAAAAGTTGCTTTGCATTCTGGCTCGTCCCAACAGGGAAAGGCCTGACGAGCATCTGTAGCTTCAAATTGCGTAGTAGCTAAATACTGGGTATTTCCTTCAGGATCTACGTATTGGCTTCGATAGAATCCTCTAAGTTTGTCGTTCAATATGCCTGTAAAAGCTATGTGGATCTTTCCATTACCTATTGGGATTTCTTGTGGGAAAGTCATCGTACAGGTTTCTGCTTCTTTGTTATATGTGATGTTTTCAGTTTTTAGTACAGTTCCATTGATTTCTATGGAAGCTGATCCTATATCGATATCCAGAGCATTCAGTACGATATTTGACGATGATTCCGCGATGTTGACGTCTATCGTTTCATTTCCGGAGAAGGTGAAATTCTGTATATCAGGCTTTAATTCAAGTTGGTAGTGAAGGGGTTTTATGTTCTTGGGCAATACCGCCGCTTCAGTTCCAGGCATCGATTAACTCCTATTTGTGCGCGACATTAATTATTAGGAATTATCCCTATCCGCGCATTGTGTACTTGGAAGTACCCGTAAGTTTAACATTAAACACAAACCTAGTCTGCTTGAGAAGGGTTTAGGTAGACCGTTAGCAGTAATCCAGTGGTATAATAGCCGGCGGTTTCATTGGTAAAAGAAGCATGCACATTCACCGATAGTCCATGCTGACCACGAGATTTATCGTGCGTGGCGATTTGGTCAGAATGAAATTCAAAACCAATTAAGAGTAACTATAGGAGGCGGCACATGGCGGCTCAGACTATGTTTGAGAAAATCTGGGATTCCCACGTTGTTCATGAGGAGTCCGGACAACCTTCGATCATCTATATAGATCTTCATTTGATACATGAGGTTACTACTCCTCAGGCGTTTGATGGCCTTAGACTCAACGGGAGAGGAGTTCGTAGGCCTGATTTAACTATTGCGACCGTTGACCACAATACCCCGACTTGGGAATTGGACAAACCAGTTACGGACGAGATATCTAAGAAGCAGTTGGATGCGTTAGCTGATAATGTGAAGGACACTGGAATAACTTTTTACGACAGATTCAGCGAAAATCAGGGAATAGTACATGTTATTGGACCAGACTTAGGGTATACGCTCCCTGGGAAGACCGTAGTATGTGGGGATAGTCATACGTCTACTCATGGAGCCTTAGGTTGCTTAGCAATGGGTATCGGCACTTCTGAGGTTGAGCATGTGCTGGCTACACAGACTCTGCGGCAGTTTAAACCTAAGACAATGGAGGTAAGGATAAACGGGTCCTTGCCGGTGGGAGTATCTGCCAAGGACATTATCCTAGGGATTATCGGTAAGATAGGAATAAACGGCGGGATAGGTCACGCGATAGAATATACGGGTGAAGCTATCAAGTCTTTGTCTATGGATGGCCGTATGACCGTTTGCAATATGAGTATTGAAGGTGGTGCCAGAGCCGGTATGATTGCTCCGGACGAAACCACTTTTGAATACATAAAGGAGCGACCGTATGCTCCAAAAGGCGAGGAATTAGAAGCTGCGATTGAAGAGTGGAAGAAATTACCTACTGACAGTGGAGCTAAGTTTGACAAGCTCGTAGAGATTGATGCTGCCGATTTAGCACCATTTGTAACTTGGGGTACCAATCCTGGAATGGTAGCCAAGATAACCGATCGAGTTCCGGATCCAGCATCATTTGACAGTCCTGCCGAGCGCGAATCCGCTGAACGAGCTCTTACGTATATGGGTCTTGAACCGAACACTCCAATTGAGGAGATTAAAATAGATCGGATATTCCTTGGTGCCTGCACTAATTCGCGTCTTGATGATCTGAGAGCTGCGGCAAACGTTATAAAGGGTAAGACTGTTAATCCAAATGTTTATGCAATGGTTGTTCCAGGTTCTGCAAGGGTTAAATTACAGGCAGAACAGGAAGGGTTAGATAAAATTTTTAAGGACGCTGGATTTGATTGGCGAGTCGCAGGGTGTTCCATGTGTCTGGGGATGAATCCAGATATTCTTCAACCCGGAGAGCGATGTGCGTCCACATCTAATCGCAATTTTGAGGGTCGTCAAGGGAAAGGCGGTCGTACTCATTTGGTTAGTCCAGAAATGGCTGCTGCAGCTGCCATAGCCGGGCATTTTGTAGACATTCGAAATTGGTAAAGGAGACGATATGGAACCTTTTATAAAAGTGAGTGGAGTAGCGGCTCCGATCGATAGGGTGAATATTGACACGGATCAGGTAATCCCTGCCATACACTTGAAAAGTATTGAGAGAACGGGTTATGGCAAATTCCTATTCTCCAGCTGGAGATTCAACGCGGACGGCACACCTAACCCTGATTTCGTTTTAAATAAACCGGAATATCAAAATGCTAGCATAATAGTGGCAGGTCGGAATTTTGGGTGTGGATCTTCACGAGAGCACGCTCCCTGGGCTCTTCAAGATTATGGTATCAGGTGCGTTATAGCCCCAAGTTTTGCGGATATTTTCCATAACAATTGCTATCAAAATGGTTTGCTCCCAATAGTTTTACCTGAGGAAGATGTACGTCGACTTATTGATAAGCTTGAGAAAGATCCTGGTACAAAACTAAACATAGACCTAGAGGGATTAAGGGTGTGGGATGAAGATGAAGAAATTGTTCTAGAATTCAATGTGGAGGAGTTTAGGCGGTATTGTCTTCTGAATGGCCTCGATGATATTGGATTGACGCTACAGAATGAGGATGCCATTAACCGGTTCGAAACCAAGTCTTAGTTCACATAAATATGTAAAAAAAAGCCACCAACGACCGGTGGCTTTTTTTTTACCATCTGTATTTTTGCCAATGGTATACTCTGGGCATTCTGTTATTGGATGTTGATAAAATAATTATAGTGTGAGGGTTTTCATGCAGACTATTGATGTAATCGCAGAGATATTGAAGCGAGAGGGTATCGGGGTATTGAGTTGTTTCCCAACTACTCCTGTTATAGAAGCAGCAGCTGCTGCTGGTATACGGCCCATTATATGTAGGCAAGAACGTGTCGGAGTTGGAATAGCTGATGGATATAGTCGCCTGACAAATGGGGATCCTGTCGGAGTGTTTGCAATGCAATATGGGCCTGGAGCGGAGAATGCTTACGCTGGTGTCGCAACAGCTTACTCTGACTCGACACCTTTACTTCTATTGCCCCTGGGTCATCCTAGGGATAGGCAAGGAGTATTTCCTCTATTCTCGTCTATGTCTAATTATGCAGGGGTAACTAAATATATAGAACAAATAAATGTTGCAGATCGTACTTCAGAGGTAATGCGTAGGGCTTTTGGTGCGATTCATCAGGGACGCACCGGTCCGGTTATGGTGGAAATACCCGCTGACATAGCATTGGAGGAAGTCTCGGAAGAATCTTTTTTCTGGTCCCGTAATGTTAGAAAACTAGGATCACAAGGAGACCCGAGGGACATCGAATCAGCTGCAAAGGTATTATGCGCTGCAAAAAATCCCATAATACATGCTGGGCAAGGGGTGTTATTAGCGTCTGCAACCAACGAGTTAGTTGAATTAGCCGAGTTGTTAAATATCCCGGTAATGACCACATTGTTGGGTAAAAGTGCATTTCCAGAAGTCCATTCATTAGCTTTAGGTAGCGGTTCAGGTGTGACATCGGGGCCAGTACAGTATTTTATGAGCATATCTGATGTAGTTCTTGGCATCGGGTGCAGCTTTACCAAGCATGGTATGTCCATGAATATACCTTCGGGAAAGACGATTATTCATGCAACTAATGATCCCAGAGATATAAATAAAGATTATGATGTTGAATATCCTATAGTGGGAGATGCGAAGCTCGTACTCAGACAACTTATAGAGGCATGTAAAGAGATAATAGGATCGTCACAGATACAGAGAGAAGATATCAGTCGAGAGATAGACTCCCAACGAAGTCAGTGGTTGGCTGAGTGGGCCAGAAAGTTAGAGTCTTCTGAAAAGCCTATCAATCCTTATAGGGTTATATGGGACTTTATGCGGACTATACCACCTCAGGACGCTGTAGTTACTCATGATTCTGGTAGTCCTAGAGATCAGATAGTTCCTTTCTATAGATCAAATGGGCCGAGGACCTATTTAGGCTGGGGTAAGTCCCACGGATTGGGAACTGGCCTTGGCTTAGTGATAGGAGCTAAATTGGCAGATCCTAGTAAAATGTGTGTGAATTTTATGGGAGATGCAGCGTTCGGAATGACGGGACTTGATTTTGAAACGGCCGTTCGATCAGACATCCCTATTACCACTGTTGTGCTAAACAACTCAACTATGGCGGTAGAAACTCATGCTATGCAGACGTCACATGACTTGTATAGGTCTCGCGATTTAGGAGGCAATTACTCCGAATTGGGACTTGCAATGGGCGGGTATGCGGAGCGTATTGATAATCCAAACGAGATATGTGGAGCCTTTGAACGAGCCCGAAAAATGAATGATGAAGGAAAATCTGTGCTGCTAGAATTCATTACCAGTGCTGAAACAGCATTTTCCCACAAGAGGCCTTTCTAATAAAGATATTAAAATATTAAGGAGCTAGTATGACTCGCTCAAAGTACTTGTTTATAGCCTCAATGGATGTCCTAAAAGACAGAAAACAGTTGTTCGACGAAGTTTATAACGAGGAGCACTGCCCGTTGTTGCTGGAAGTTCCGGGAGTGCGCGCTGTAAGTAGGTTTGAAACACAAAGCTTTGCTATAGCACTTGGGGGAGAGATACGCCAAGTAACTAATGAACATGAACCTACTTATCACGCAGTTTACGAAATAGATAATCCAGGCGTTTTGGAGTCATCGGATTGGTCTAAGGCGGTCGATAGCGGCAGGTGGCCAGAAGAAGTGCGGCCTTATACAAGTAACCGTAGGCATTCGTTGTTGAAGTTGACGTATCCTATTACTTAATTAGCCTTGCTATGGGTGAATACTTAGGGGTATTCAGATGTATTTAACATAATGTTCGACTGTTAATGGTCCGTATGCTTCTTTACGTGTTTTCTTGTATCCGTTGGTCTTATACATACGTATCGCTGGGACTAAGTGACTCACGGTAGATAGAAAGATGTGCCCGTAGCCATGATCTCTGCAGAATTGATCTACGGTGTTTAGGAGTAATGTACCTATTCCTTTCCTACGAGAGTCTCGTGAAACACTCATGCGCCGTAACTCTGCTGACTCTCTACTGTGGTTCTGGATAGCTACTATCCCTTTGATTTCCCCCGATATCTCTGCAATCCAAAAATTACTGCTATCATGGGTCTTGTAGTGCGTGGTTATGTCCTTCAAGTCTAGACCTAGAGACCTTCTGATATATGATCTTACCTCCGGTTCAAATGGTTCGCCGATAGCGAAGTCCAGTTGTCCGTTAACAAATAGTTGTCTGACTGACAAATAATCAGTTGGTTGGTATTCGCGTATGTATACCAATGTTACCCTGTCATTAATAGATAAGTTCCTGGGTCAGTTTAATGCCTTTGCTACGCTATACATTTATGAGGAAATGTATTATGTCGCCATCTTTAACTGGGTAGGTTTTGCCCTCGGATCTAAGGACTCCTTCTTTTCGCCCCTGAGCAAGGCTGCCACACCGAGTGAGATCATCATAGGGTATGACCTCTGCTCTTATAAACCCGCGCGAAAAGTCGGTATGAATAGTTCCTGCAGCGTCTTGTGCAGGGAGTCCTGCTGGTATACTCCAGGCCCTGACTTCGTCTTCGCCGACAGTTAAAAAAGATGCAAGCCCCAGGGTTGAATAAGTCATACCGATGACCTGAGTTAAGGCAGAATCTCCTAACCCAAGGTCCGTTCTAAACTCAGACTCTTCTTCATCTGACATTAAAGCCAGTTCAGATTCCAATTTTGCAGATAAGCTTACTTCACCTAACTCGGAGTCGATATCATAGTCCCAATCCATATTCTGGAGTGTTATAGGTTCTGACGTTTCGTCAGTATTGAATGCGACTATTACTGGTTTACCTGTGAGCAACTGATAATTAACCAAAAATGAGAGGTCAGATTCGCTTAATTGTTGTCTTCTTAGTGGGATACCATCTTCCAATCCCTGCTTAACCTTTTTGACAACCTCTTGTTGTTTTACTACGTTCGGCCTCTCGGAGACTTTGGACTTCTTGATAGCGTCTTCTAATCGGTCGACTGCTCGGTCAAGAATCTCTAGATCGGCAAACAGGATTTCATTGAGCATTGTGGACAAGTCATCTTTGGGATCGATGTTATTTGCTGGGTGAATGATACTAGGATCATCAAAGCTCCGTATTACGATTAGAAATGCATCAGCCCCTTGTAATAAATTCCGGTACTGTCCAGCGATGCCCTGGGATTTCGATTCGTGGTTAGACCCAGGAATATCAAAATACTTTATTTCTGCATGCACAATTTTTTTGGGATTATACATCTCAGAGAGCACGTCTATACGGCTGTCTGGCACCTTTGTTACCCCTATATGAACTTCTGACATGCCACCACCGGTGGTCTCAGCAGTCCCTTTTGTTAAAGCATTAAATACAGTGGTTTTGCCACTTTGTGATAACCCGATTATTCCAACATCCATATATGATTTATACCTTTTGTATTGTAGTTTAGTCTCTTGCTAACACGACTGTTCCAGTAGATGATAGGGATCCACCAGTTCCATTTACTATCGATATCTTAGCATTTTGACTTGGATTTGATTTACTTTTAACTTGTCGCTCGCCTACTTCACCGCGAAGCTGGCGAACTGACTCCACCAAAAGAAAGCTACCGTACATACCAGGATGCGTGTATGACAGGCCTCCACCGTTAGTGTTTAGTGGGAAATCTCCCCCCGGTGCGGTCCGTTGGTTGGCTACGAAGTCTGCTGCTTCCCCTGGTTTGCAGAATCCCAATCCTTCAAGAGTTATCATCACGGTATATGTAAATGAGTCATATATCATCGTAAGGTCTATGTCATTGTGAGTTAAACCTGCTCTTGATAGAGCAGTAGGTCCGGTTTCTCTTGATACAGAGGAGGTAAAATCTGGCATCATGCTTACTATATTGTGGTCGTGGGCTTCTGCGGCTCCCAATACCCAGATGGGCTCCTTTCGGCAATTCTTGGCTTTCTCTGCCGATGTGACTATTATGGCTGCGCCAGAATCTGTGACTAAACAACAATCGACTAAGTGAAAAGGCCAAGCGACCCACCGTGAGTCGTGGTATTCACTAAAAGAGAGTGGAGTGTCGTGCATTACAGCTTTAGGGTTTAAGTTTGCCCATTTTCGAGTGGCAACTGCTATCTCTGCCATCCCTTGACGTGTTTTATCTTCGCCATATTGATGCATATATCTAGTACAGGCCATTGCGTAATTAATTGGTTGTCCAATCATCCCGTATGGCGATTCGTATTGGGAGACTGGAAGATTTGGGTCAGTAGGAATTCTTGCCCTGGTTGATCTTCCTGCCTGTCCGTGAGTGATCAGTGCAACGTCGCAGTATCCTGCCCTGATGGCTGCTAGAGCATGTGCTACGTGAATGACAAAGGATGAACCACCGACTGATGTGTTATCAGTGAAACTAGGTTTTATTCCTAGGTATTCTGCCGTGGCCAACGAGGAGAATCCGGCAGTAAAAACCCCGTTCACGTCTGCTTTAGACAAACCGGCATCTTCTAGTGCATTTGATGCAGCCTCTGCGTGGTGCTGTAAAGATGATTTATTTGGAACAGTGCCCATTTCATCGGATTCAGCAACTCCTACTATAGCGATATCGCGTTCGTTTCTAAAAGAATTAGTCATTGCAATATACCTTTCTCATCGTCTTATATAATCAAGGTCTCAGCATAGCTTGATCAGCCGGGCCATGACTGATGGTACAACAACCTATAGGTTTAGGACAATGGTCATGTCCCTTGATATGGTCAGAACGAACCGGTAGATCTCTTTCTAAACCTACGTGTTAAAATACTAATGGATGCAACGAATTGTTTGAATTGTTTAAGTTCATCCACTTCAGAAAAAGAAGGTGAATCATGCCTCGTAACTTCTGGATGATCACTTGTAATGAATTAAATTACCAGATCACCAAAGAACAAGGGTTTGTATGTCAAGGTCTTAAAGGTCAGTACCGACGTAAGGTGCAAAGAGTCGAAATCGGGGATAGGTTGTTGTACTACGTCACCGGTATACGATGTTTCACGGCTACGGCCACCCTGATATCTTCTTATCGTGAGGAAGAGACGATAATATGGCAGAATGAAGGTAAAGCCGACTGGCCATATAGAATCGACATCGAGCCGGAAGTGGTTCTGGATGAAGATCAGTATATAAACGCAGGTCTTTTAGCTCATAGGTTAGATTACGTGAGGCGATGGCCGCCAGAAAACTGGTATATGGCTTTTCAGGGAAACCTTCATTTGCTCCCCAAGAATGATTTTTTCTTAATTGAAGAAGAGATGAAAAAGCTCAAGTTCGGTCCAGAATATAAACCTCAAATAGAGCCACCTCCGGAGAGGTCTAAGTCTAGGGGTAGGAGAAATCGTGGTGGCGCGGGAAATCGCAATGCCAATAAAGCCGCAACCGCAACCGCGTCAGGGGAATAAGAATCTATACTGTTATCCGAGATGAGGCTGCGCTTATCTCGTTTATAACCTCTGGGTCGGTTTCTACTGAAAGTTGCTCTCTCAAAGCCAGTTTTGATGCATGGCCCCCAATTTTGCCTAGTGCCCACGCTGAGTGACCTCTAACGATGGGTGAGTCTGATTTCAATGCGTGTGTTAGGGCAGGAATTGAATCTGGTGATCCTATATTTCCCAGTACTATGCAGGCATTTCTCTGCATACCGTGATATTTAGCGCGCATTATTGGGGTTCCAGCAAAATTTTCTCGAAATTGATGCTCAGACATAGTTAGAAGATTTATTAAGTCCAGAGACTGTTTGGTGTTAACTTTGAACAAAGGTTCTTTTGCAATCTGAGATTTGACGTTTACGGGACATACGTCTTGGCAGATGTCACAACCAAACACCCATTCACCGATAGAATCTCGTAACTCCGTAGGGATAGAGCCTCTGTTTTCGATTGTAAGATGGGATATACAACGTGAGTTATCAATGGTGTAAGGATCTGTTATAGCTTTGGTTGGGCATTCTTCAATACATCTACTACAGGTGCCACAATGTTTCTTCAGGGGTAAATCTATATCTAATTCCAGATCAGTAATGATCTGCCCCAAGAAAACCCATGAACCTAACTGAGGGGACAATAGGTTGGTGTTTTTTCCTATCCAGCCTATACCTGATCTACGTGCAGCAGCCCTATCTAGCATTGGGCCATCATCTATATACCATCTTGATTTGAAACTAGTACCCAATACATTTGAAATGTTTTCTACTAGTAACTTCATTCTTTTCTTTACTACTTTGTGGTAATCCTTGCCCCACGCATATACTGCTACCTTGCCCATAGGTCTATGTTTGTTAGGGTTAGGTTTACGGTCTTGGTAATAATTCATCCCCACAGAAATTATCGATTTTGCTTCGGGTAGTAAAGTAGACGGATCCGTTCCTCGGATCACTCTGCTCTCATTGAACCAGGGTAATCCGGACATTTTCCCTGATCGTATCCGATCAATTGCTATATCTCTATCTTCAATAAAACTTTCAGCTGACGTTATATTGCACAGGTCAAAATTTAGCTCACTAGCTGAATTTTTAATTATCTCTGTCAAGTCACTTCTGTTCATATAGACTTCTATGATCCAAAATTCGAAGATTCAAACTTATATTTGTTTTGCTAGATGTTTTCATTCTGATATGCCCCATCGTATTTTTGTTGGGTTGGTGCGTCTAATACCATAAATACGAGCTGCATAAGGCGGGCATTCTTCTGGATGTCGTACCCATCAGGATGATAGATATTAATTAAGGCCTGGGAACGACCGTTGTACCCTGCGTCCCATACGGCAGTGTGTATGGCTACACCACTCCTCAACAAACTTGATCTGGGACGTGCGAGGGCCATAAGGTTCCCTGGTAGTGATACGATTTCATTGAATGTTATAAGAAAAGAACCCTGTGGAAGATGTAACCGATCTTCTTTATCAAACTCTAGGAGTGAGGTTTCTGAGACTTTCCGATCGTCTGGTCTTTTACCGATGCTGCCAGCTGTGTCAAGCGTGTAAACACTGTTTAACGTTACATCAAAACCGTTAGGTTGTATCTGCTCTTCAAGTGATAGGTATGAAGTAATCAACGGGGGGTCCCCATTGATGAGCTGGAATATAGTTTGATTGCTGAGGGTTGCCGTCATTTAAACAATCATGCTCAAATTAATAAAATATCTCGGAGATAATCTTATACCATCTCCGAGATATTTTAATAGGTCTTATTTTTGGTTAGTCGTGCATGAAATCTTGTATGTCGGCAGGCAACGGAACAAACTTGGGGATTTCAGTTACTACAGCTTGTGTCGTAAGTATCATTCCGGCGACGCTTCCAGCGTTCTGCAATGCACTCCTCGTTACTTTTGCTGGGTCAATGACACCCTTAGCTACTAGGTTTGCGTATTGTCCAAGTTCGGCATCAAATCCCCAATCGTCCTTACCATCTCTAACATGTTCCAAAACTACTTCGCCAGAGTATCCAGCATTTTCGGCAATTAGCATGAGAGGGGCGCCGAGCGCTCTCTTCACGATATTAACGCCTAGAGATTCTTCGCCAGTTAGTTGCTTTTCGAGCTGGTCAAGCACGTGTTCAGCTCTAACAAGGGTTACTCCACCCCCAGGCACTATACCTTCTTCTACGGCCGCTCTCGTAGCCGACAGAGCATCTTCAGTCCTAGATTTACGTTCGTTTAACTCTGGTTCAGTAGCAGCACCAACTTTTATTACAGCGACCCCTCCAGCCAGAGCAGCAAGTCTCTCTTGAAGTTTTTCTCTATCATAGTCAGACGTGGTGTCTTCTATCTGGACTCTCAATTGTCCTACGCGGCCGTGTATATCGTCTGAAGAACCGGCCCCTTCAATAATAGTCGATTCGTCTTTAAGGCATATGATTCTTCTCGAGCTGCCCAAGTGATGAAGTTCGACGGAATCCAACGATAAGCCTGTGTCACTGCTGACTACTGTTCCGCCCGTCATTATGGCAAGGTCTTCCAATAAGGCTTTTCTGCGGTCGCCAAAACCCGGTGCTTTGATAGCAACGCAGCTAATAGTTCCACGCATTTTGTTAACAACTAATGTGGATAAGGCTTCACCTTCCACGTCTTCAGCAATTATTACAAGGGGTTTACGGTCACCTTGTGCTATTTTTTCCAATGTTGGGACTATGTCGTTGGCAGCCGATAGTTTTTGATCTGTTATTAAGAATCTGGGTTCGTCTAAAACTACTTCCATACGTTGAGCGTCTGTTACAAAATGAGGCGATAAGTATCCCCTATCTAATCTCATTCCTTCGACTATTTCTAGGTCGTCCGTGAGAGTTTTTGATTCTTCGATTGTTATGACGCCTTCTCTACCGACTTTGTCCATAGCCTCGGCGATTAATTGTGCAATGCCATCTTCATGAGCTGAGAGAGCGGCTACTTTGGCAACTTGTTCTTGATTTTCTACAGCGGTAGAAATACTCCTGATCTCAGCAACTACTGCATCGACAGCTTTATCTATCCCCGACTTTAGAAAGACAGGACTGGCTCCAGAAGCAACGTTCTTAAATCCTTCGTTTACGATTGCTTTTGTTAAGACCACTGAAGTAGTGGTGCCATCACCGACCACATCATTCGTTTTTGAAGCGGCCTCTTTTACTAGCTGGGCACCCATATTCTCATATGCGTCTGGTAGATCTATTTCTTTTGCTACGGTTACGCCGTCACTACATACAACAGGGAGGGCCCATACACGAGCTAGCAATACGTTTCTTCCGCTGGGTCCTAATGTAAGGCCTACAGCTTTTGCTAGCTCATTTACTCCTTTCATTAAACTACTTCGAGCTTCTTCATCAAAAATTAATTGTTTTTCTGCCATACTATGAGCCTCTTCTTTAAGTAAAATAACTATACGTGCGAGGTTGCACTACCAGTCTTTATATACGGTTCCGGCTAACCAATATGCGTTAACCTGTATTCATTGTCAACAGTTTAACATCTTGCGGCTATTTGTTGCAGTTTTTATTCGTTTCGCGAATGACAAATTGGCAAGTGTTCTCAATGAATTGGTATTCCCCATTTCTTTATAGCAGTTTGAGATGTGTCTGAATAGGGAATGTCTTGTATTTCTATTCCTGATGAGGGATGAACTAATGTGGGGGCTATTTCTAAAAGAGGAATTAACACAAAGGATCTTTCCAGAATCCTGGGGTGCGGGATATGTAGGTCTGGTGTTTCACACGATATCACTTGGTCTCCATAGAACAAGATATCAATATCTAGAGAGCGCGGACCATATCGAAATGACGGTTCTCTACCTACCATGGTCTCAACTGATTTTACTAAAGCCAGCAACTCTATCGGGTTTTGCGATGTGCGAATCCTGATTGCGCAGTTTAAAAAATATGGCTGGTTTGCATAACCCCAAGGTTCGGTTTCATATATTGAAGAACACTCCATAAAACTAATATCAGGCTGCACTGATAGCAAGGATATGCCATCGGCGATATTATCTGCTCGGTTGCCCATATTTGAACCTAACCCCAGGTATACGTTTAATCTGTCCAATTCACAGGTCTCCAGTTTCTGATTATAGCGTCGGACATTTTTGATACTCGGATCATCTCTCTAACGTCATGGACCCTGATGATATCTGCTCCACAGGCTATTGATAAAGCTATTGTTGCGGCTGTACCTTCAATACGGGCTTCCACTGGCAACTCTAGAATTCTTCCGATTGTGGATTTTCTTGAAGTTCCAATTAATAATGGGCTTCCTAGAACTCTGAATTCGGCTAATCTATTTAATATTTCTAAATTGTTCTCGGCGGTTTTTGCGAAACCTATGCCAGGGTCTAGTATTATCTCCGTATTCGGTATGCCGGTTTTTATGGCTTGGTTTTTGCATTTTTCAAGGCTGTTTATTACATCGGATACCACATCTTCATAATTCGGCGAACGATCATTATGCATAAGAACAATAGGGGCCTGTTGTTGAGCCGCCACTGAAAGAATTTCAGGGTCCGCAATTCCTCCCCATATATCGTTGATAATCGATGCGCCTGTGTTTAAACATTGTCTAGCTACTTCGGATTTGTACGTGTCGATGCTAATAGGAATATTCACCTTTTGTGCTACTGCACTGACGGCTGGGAGTAGGCGATTAATCTCATCAGCCTGATTAACAGCTGTATGACCTGGTCTAGTAGATTCTGCTCCCATGTCGATTAGGTCAGCCCCTTCGGACTCAAAACGGAGTGCTTGATCTACTATTTTATCAATATTAGAGTCCAGACCATCACCGGAAAACGAATCAGGTGTGATATTTATTATGCCCATCACGTAGGTCCTAGTGCCCCATTTGATAGGTTCGTTATTCGCAACTTTAAGGTCAGATATTCGTGTCAATTATATTCCCTGACACTTAAGCGATCTGGTTGCTTAAGCGATTTTCGCATTGTACACCGCAGACTATTTATCTTGCACCGTTTGAGAGGTGTTTGCTAGCATGTCACAAGAGTCTATTGAATAAGGATTGGTGATGTCGCAAAACGCTAGAAATATAGACACCAAGATTGATGATCTTAATAAATTGAGAGATCAAGCCCATAAAGGCGGTGGGCAAACTAGAATTGATCAGCAGCATGGGAGAGGAAAACTAACTGCCAGAGAGCGATTGATCGCTTTTATGGATGAAGGGACCTTCCAAGAGTTAGACTCGTTTGTTACCCATAGGACAACTGATTTTGGGCTTTCAGATCGACAGTTCCTGGGAGATGCGGTCGTTACTGGATATGGCAAGGTGGACGGTAGACAGGTATTTGCATTTGCCCAGGATTTTACTGTATTCGGGGGCTCATTATCCGAAGTAGTCGGTCAAAAGATCTGTAAGGTTATGGATTTAGCAGGAAAAACAGGTTGTCCTATAGTTGGGTTAAATGATTCAGGCGGAGCTAGGATACAGGAAGGTGCTTCGAGTTTAGCTGCTTATGGAGATATATTCTCAAGAAACACCCTATACTCGGGTGTAATACCCCAAATATCTGTCATATTAGGTCCGTCTGCTGGTGGGGCAGTTTATTCTCCAGCCATAACAGATTTTATATTTATGGTTAAGGGAATTGGGCAAATGTATATTACGGGCCCTGATGTAGTTAAGTCAGTTACTGGTGAACAGGTTACCCATGAAGAATTAGGAGGAGCTGATCCACATTCCACCAAAAGTGGGGTTGCTCACTTTGTGTCCAGTAGTGAATCAGATTGCCTCGATGATGTCAGAAGGCTTTTAGGTTTTTTGCCTTCCAATAATCTTTCAGATCCACCGCAATACGATGTTGATCATATACAATCGGATCCTGAACTTCGTTATATCGTCCCGGATGAAGCTAATAGACCTTATGATATTAGAGCGGTGATTAATAAAATCGTAGACGAATGTGACTTCATGGAAGTCCAAAGCGATTATGCCCAGAATGTCGTTGTGGGATTCGCTAGAATGAACGGTTCGACTGTCGGTATAGTCGGTAATCAGCCAGCTTACTTAGCTGGAGTATTGGATATAAACGCATCTTCAAAAGCTGCTAGATTTGTTAGATTCTGTGATTGTTTCAATATTCCGTTAGTCACCTTGGTAGATGTACCTGGGTTTATGCCAGGTGTTGATCAGGAATACGGCGGAATCATAAGGCATGGAGCTAAACTGATTTACGCTTATGCTGAAGCTACTGTCCCTAAGATAACCGTCATACTGCGTAAGTCTTACGGAGGAGCTTATATAGTCATGAGTAGTAAACACCTGAGGTCCGATATAAATCTGGCATGGCCTTCAGCAGAAATAGCTGTTATGGGACCTGATGGAGCAGTTAACATAATATATCGTGATGAAATCTCTAAGTCCGATGACCCTGAAGCTACTAGACAGGAATTGATCGAAGATTATCAACACCGATTTACCAATCCTTATACGGCTGCTAACAGAGGTTATATTGACGATGTAATAGATCCCGCCGATACACGTATACGTGTCATAGACGCGCTGAACATGTTAGCCAGTAAACGAGAATCCTTGCCTTCTAAAAAACATGGTAATATCCCGTTATAGATAATAACTATTCATAGATCACTGTTATACTGGCCACTACTATTATTAATAACTACTTAGATAGTGACGGGATTGGTCATGGAATTTGGAATTTTTGATCAGCTACCTCGTGGGACCGGACAAACGTCAGGTAACAGGTATCGTGAATTTATAGAGCAGTGTACGCTAGCTGACACAGTGGGGTTTGATTCAGTGTGGATGGCTGAATACCACTTCAACCCCAGATTCTCAGTAATGCCTTCTCCCTTACTCGTAGGAGCTGCTGTGGCCAAATGTACGAGTAATATAAGTATTGGCACGGCGGTGAATCTATTACCGCTGCATCATCCAGTACGCTTGGCTGAAGAAGTCGCAACACTCGATATCATTTCAGATGGTAGAGTCCTATTTGGTGTAGGGAGAGGTTCCAATCCAGAGCATTATTCTGGTCTAAGTGTTGACGTTGACGAGGCTAGACCGAGATTTCTTGAAGGGCTACAAGTAGTTAAGGCATCATGGGCTGATGAAAATGTGAGTCATAAAGGTCAGTATTATGATATCCAAGATTTGGCGGTGGAGCCTAAGCCAATTCAGAAACCGCATCCCCCGATTTATATTGCTGCTAATAGTGTGGATACATTTCCAATAGTAGGAGAACTTGGACATAATATTCTCGTTACTCCATTGATTATCGGGACACAAGGTGTAGTAGAGAATCTGTCCGTTTATAGAAATTCTCTTGTGGATAATGGACATAATATTGATGACGTTAAAATAATTCCTACCCTAGCAGCTTGTGTTTCGGATAATCGTAATAAAGCGAGGGAACTGTTAGGGGCTACTATAGATAATTATTTAAATGTGCTAAAGTCAGGACAATCTCGGCGATCTAGTCGTGCCCAAGAACTGACCGCTGAGTCTATACTTGATGATTATGCCATCGTCGGTGACCCCAAAGAGTGTATCGATCGTATTGAGGAGTTAAAGGAATCAATGGGGTGCCAAGGGGTTCTTTTCTGGCAGAATATTGGCGGGTTGGTTCCCCATGAAGACCTGAAACGTTCGATGGAATTGTTCTCCAACAAAGTTTTACCCCATTTCAGGTAGAGTCAACCTTCGCGCAGTGTAATTGATATGTGATTCAAAAGGTGAATATATGACTCTATTTGACCACGCACGAGAGTTGATGAATAGGACTATTGCCCCTTTGCCGGAGCGCATGCGCCCCAGAACTTTTGATGATCTAGTTGGCCAAGAACACATTCTAGGTAAAGGCAAAATACTGCGTACTGCTATAGATTCGGATAGATTACCATCCATAATTTTTTGGGGACCTCCAGGGATTGGTAAAACTAGTCTGGCTCGGCTAATTGCTAGTGTTACTAAGTCCCATTTTGAAGCTTTGAGTGCTGTAACGTCTGGGGTTGCGGATTTACGAAGACTTATCGGCGAATCTAGAGATAGGCTTTCTATGTATGGCACCAAGACAGTTTTATTCATTGATGAGATACATAGATTTAATAAATCTCAACAAGATGTAATTTTACCGCACGTAGAAGATGGTACTGTAACACTTGTTGGCGCAACTACTGAGAATCCTTCCTTCGAGGTTAATGCTCCCCTATTGTCGCGGTGCAGGGTGTTCACTTTGTTAGCGTTGGATATGAAATCTGTTGAAATTCTTGTACGCAGAGCCCTAGTTGATATCGAATGTGGTTTAGGAATGATGAAAGCGCAGGTCTCAGATGAAGCAATGCAGCACCTTCTTAGTTATTCAAATGGAGATGCTCGTGTTGCATTAAATGCCTTGGAAATTGCAGTAACGAGCTCCGCTGCAAATGAGAATGGCTCCCGAGTTGTTGATGCTGATGCGATGTCTGAAGCCCTGCAGCATCGCTTTGCCAATTACGATAAATCAGGGGACTCACACTATGACACGATTTCAGCTTTTATTAAATCTATTAGAGGATCCTCACCCGATGGAGCGTTGTACTGGCTTGCTCGAATGATTTATGCCGGAGAAGACCCAATGTTTATAGCTCGGCGCTTAGTGATTTCAGCGGCGGAAGACGTAGGTTTAGCTGATCCTAACGCTTTAGTATTTGCTACATCCGCTCAGCAGGCACTTCATCTTATAGGAATGCCAGAAGGTAGGATTATTCTTGCTGAGGCGACTGTTTATTTGGCCGCTGCTCCGAAAAGCAACTCTGCTTATGCAGGACTAGAAAAAGCTTTGAAGGACGTTAGTAACTTATCCTCCGAACCTGTCCCGATGCATCTCAGAAATGCTGTTACAGGATTGATGAGAGACCTGGGGTATGGACGTGATTATAGATATGCCCATGATTATGCTGAAAATTTTGTTGAACAAACCTACTTGCCGTCGAATGTTGCAGATGCTCGTTATTATCAGCCTTCTGAAAATGGTGATGAATATGAGAAGTCAGTTAGATTACGTCACCTTTGGGAAGATCATTCTGATGAGAAGTAAATTTCAGCTAGTTAAGATAGGGCTTTAACTAGATCTGCTGAAGTTACAATATCAGCTTGTCTAGGAAAGATTTTCTCCATTAAGAAATTATGTACCTCAGGATCTGTATCTGCACAGCAGTCTTCTACTATTATGATGCTGTAATCTGAATCGGCTGCGAATCGTGTTGTGGACAAGACTACTCCGCTGGTTGCGTAGCCTAGAAGTATTATGGTGTCGATTTGATTGGCTCTAAGAGTCATATCTAAATCTGTCCCGTACAAAGCATTTACTCGGTGTTTCCCAACGACAACTTCTCCGTTTATCGGAGATACTCCTGGGTGTATCACTTCAATCGGATCAGATACCGCGGGTTGTCCGGAGTTCTTTCGCTGACTGAAAGTCTTGTTTCGATCACTGATTTCTATATAACCTGGTCGAAATACTGTGGCGGAGTAACAGATTAGCATTCCCGATTGTCTTGCGGCTTTCTGTAGTTCTTGAGTGTTACTCAAAACGTTTCTTTCAATAGAATGAGCTATTGTTCCCATCATATCTTTGTAGAAATCCGCGATTATGAGTGCTGTGGACTTAATATTGATTCTCCCATCAGTCATTAGGCAGCTAACCTCCGTGTATTTATATCAATAGTTGAGTTATTTGGAGTTCGATGCCAGGCTGCTGACAACTTTGGATGTGATAGCTAGAGCTTGTTCAATGTCAGGGCCAGTTATATGACGGTGGGTTACCATGCGTATAGAGTTGGGGCCAGGAGAGCTTACCAAGACATCCTGATCTTTTAATGCGGCTATTACCTTAGATGCTTGCCCGACTGATGGGTCTATATCAAATATCACGATGTTGGTGCTGATGGTTTCAGGGTCAATCTTAAGTCCCTTGATGTTAGCTATACCGGTGGCTAATTGTCTTGCATTGGCATGATCATCCGCGAGGCGATCAATCATATTGTCTAATGCTACCAAGCCTGCTGCGGCTAGCACTCCCGCTTGCCGCATACCTCCGCCTACCATTTTTCTCCATCTAAGGGCTTCCTGGATGAATTCTTTGGAGCCGCATAGGACCGAGCCCACCGGACAACTTAGTGCCTTCGATAAACAAAACGACACATCGTCGACGTCTTTTGTAAGCTCCGTAACAGGCACTTCTAAAGCAATCGATGCGTTGAACAACCTAGCGCCATCTAGATGCACCTTGGCCCCTGCAGTATGTGCTATGTTAGCAATTTGTGCGGTCTGACTTGGAGTAAGGACCCCGCCACTACAGCGATTGTGAGTATTTTCTAGACACACTAGTGTTCCAGGCGCAGTATGTATGTTGCCTTTTGGCCGTATTGATGACTCGAGTTCGTCAGGGCTGATTTCTCCCTGATCTCCATTAGAAATGAGTCGTATTTGGACTCCTGCTAGTCCGGAGGCACCACCAGATTCATTCCAGAAAATGTGGGCTTGATCACCCATGATAACTTCATCACCTCGGTCACAGTGGGCTAATATAGCAACCAAATTGCTCATTGTTCCACTAGCCATGAGTAAACCAGCTTCCTTCCCTAGCAAGGCCGCTGCTTTTTCTTGGAGTAGGTTTATAGATGGGTCTTCTCCGTATACGTCGTCTCCAACTTCTGACTGAGCCATTGCGTTGCGCATTTCTTCAGTTGGTTTGGTAACTGTATCGCTTCTTAAATCTATCAAACTCATACTTCCTTATAGACTAAATTTGTTTGCTCCTCGGTGATCTAGAGAGCAGAGATTGCGGCACATTTTATCAGGAATCCTTGCTAAACACTACTGAGTGTGATTAAGATTGGTGTAATCAGATAGGAGCGATTTTTATGCGTCAAAGCGCGGTTTCTTTTGAGGCAAATGGTCTAAAGTTTGAAGGGATATTATCTACCCCTGATGATTTGATCGGCGATGTTCCTGGAGTAGTCGTGTGTCATCCTCACCCTTTGTTTGGCGGCAATATGCACAATAATGTTGTGTCCGCTGTAACTTATCATCTTTCAACGGTGGGGATCGCAACGTTAAAGTTTAATTTTAGAGGTGTAGGAAACAGCGAAGGAGAGCACTCTAAAGGAGAGCTAGAATATCAAGAAGTGGTAGCGGCGCAAAAGTTGCTTTCGGCGTGGCCTGGAATAAATCCAAAGAAGATAGGTATTGTTGGCTATTCATTTGGTACGCGGGTTATATTACGGCACCCGCAGTTGCAAAAGTCTCCGAGAGCTTTTGCCTTCATATCTCCTTCAATAGAGGCTCTTGAAGAATCGACTTTAAAGAATGATAAAAGGCCTAAATTTGTTATATCTGGTACAAAGGATAAGCTACTCCAGTCTGATAAATTGCCTGAAGTCTTAGAGCAGTTTGTGAATCCTCCTATGATAAGCTCTATAGAAGGAGCAGACCATTTCTGGGCAAATATGGAGGATTTGGCAGTAGAACCAGTTTCTACGTTTTTTCATGAAAATCTTACCTAATATCTTACGGCGCAGATCAGAGGATGAAGACAGTATGCCCACTTCTTCTGCCTATCACTGGGCAGTTGCTCAAGGAGCCGGAGTGGTTTTGGCCTTAGACCAATTTACCAAGTATTTGGTGCAACATTTTATTCCATGTGATCCTGGTATGATTTGTAGAGTTTCCATACCTTCAGAAGGTTTTGCTCGTATTACGCATATACACAACAGCGGCAGTATATTTGGACTGTTTTCAGGTAATAACATCCCATTAATTTTTGTATCTTTTGTTGGTGTATGTGTATTGTTGTACATATATAAGATTCAAATAAAACCTAATAATTGGTTTAGGTTGAGCATAGCACTGCAAATAGGCGGTGCCTTAGGAAATGTCACTGATCGCATTCGGATAGGCCATGTCACTGATTTCATCGATATAGGTGTTTCTGCATGGAGATGGCCAGCCTTCAATATAGCTGATGCATCAATTATTACTGGCTTATGTCTCTTAGTATGGACGATTCTACTAGCAGAACGCGATGACAGTGATGAACAATTGATATAATTGACCTGATAGAACACGTGGGAATTTCAACACACGTTGGTATTTTAAAGAAACACAGTTTTGCCTATGCATCTGAACTTTTAAGGTTCCAAATTAATTATTGTGGATAGGATGGATCAACAATATCTAGTTAGTGATTCTGGTAAGAGATTAGACTCTTTTCTTGCAAATCAGGAAAAGGCTACTACTCGTAGCAGACTACAGGCTTTAATAGAGTCTGGTCATGTGACTGTAAACGGATCTTCTGCGAAACCTTCCTACAAAGTAAAATCTGGAGATATAGTGCGTATTAGCATGCCTGCAGCTAGTCCAGTGGATATTGTTCCACAGGATATACCGATCTCCTTTATTTATCAGGATGAACATATAGCGGTTGTTGATAAACCTCAGGGCCTCCCCGTTCATCCTGGGCCAGGGCATCCAGATGGAACACTGGTTAATGCTATTCTGGCTCATTGTCCTGATATAGCAGGTGTCGGAGGAGAGATACGACCAGGAATAGTGCATCGCTTAGACAAGGATACTTCTGGTCTTATTATGATTGCCAAAACACACGATGCCCACCAGAATTTATCTGCTCAAATTAGTAGTAGAAATGTTGACAAAGGGTATCTTGCCTTATGTAAAGGTTTGCTGACTAAGGATGATGGAATTATTGATGCCCCAATTGGAAGAGATCCATATAATAGAAAACGGATGGCAGTTGTTGAAGATGGACGCTACGCCAAGACTATGTACACGGTAATTGAGCGTTTCGAAAGTAGTACATTTTTAAGTGTAAAGCTAGAGACGGGAAGAACTCACCAGATAAGAGTTCATATGGCTCATCTAAATCATCCATTAGTAGGTGACACCGTATATGGTAGGAGTAGCAATATTGTGTTCAGGCATTTTCTACACGCACATTACTTGGCGTTTCGTCATCCAATTACGGGAGAACCTGTCGAATTTCAATCAGATCTGCCAAAGGATCTGTCATCTGCATTAGAATCTCTAAAAAACGATTTGAAGTAAGCGTTATAGCATCAATTTGATGTTAGAGATCAGAGCGTCGCTTCAAAGTCATATGCTAGAATGTCCCCAGGCTCTGCCCATTCGCGTGTGCTCATTAAATTATAGGATTTTATAAATAGTTCTAATGTCGAATCCAGATAATTCCGCGTCGGATTTTATTAGGAATATCATTTCTAACGATATTAATTCAGGGAAATTCGATTCCTCAATTATTACACGTTTTCCTCCAGAGCCAAATGGATACCTTCATATAGGCCATGCTAAATCCATATGTCTTAATTTTGGGGTTGCGAACGAATATGGAGGAATTTGTCACTTGAGGTTTGATGACACTAACCCTGCCAGAGAAGATGTTGAATATGTTGAATCAATTAAGAAGGATGTTAAATGGTTAGGGTATGATTGGCAGGATCATTTGTATTTCGCTTCTGATTATTTTGACCGACTTTACGACTTTGCCGTTGTATTAATACAAAAGGGATTTGCTTATGTAGATAGCCTGGAAGCGGATGATATTCGTAAATACCGAGGAACTCTGACAGAACCAGGCCAAGAAAGCCCATATCGGGATCGTTCAATCCAAGATAATCTAACTCTGTTCGAACAAATGAAGAACGGAGAATTTGAGGACGGTACCCATGTTCTCAGAGCCAAGATAGATATGGCGTCACCGAATTTGAATCTACGAGACCCGACTTTATATAGGATACGTAAAGTACCACATCACAGAACAGGGGATACTTGGAAAATATATCCAATGTATGACTTTGCTCATAGCTTATCTGATTCTATTGAGAAGGTTACTCATTCATTATGCACTCTGGAGTTTGAAGATCATCGACCTTTGTATGATTGGTTTTTAGATGTTTTGGAAGTACATCATTCTCAACAGATAGAATTCGCTCGACTTAACTTGAGTAATACGGTAATGAGTAAACGACTACTGAGAGATTTGGTTGAAAATCACCATGTTAGTGGCTGGGATGATCCGAGAATGCCTACCATATCTGGCCTCAGAAGAAGAGGATATACTCCAAAAGCCATAAGAATGTTTTGTCATGAGATAGGTATCGCTAAACGAGACACCGAGGTTGAGTTAGCTCTACTCGAACATTGCCTTAGAACTGATCTAAATCTTACAGCGCCTAGGGTTATGGGCGTTCTTGACCCTGTAAAAGTAGTTTTGATTAATTATCCTGAAGATCTAGTAGAAGAGTTTGATGCTATAAATAACCCTGAAGATTCTTCCATGGGCACTCGTAAGGTACCATTTTCAAGGGAGCTTTTTATCGAACGTGGGGACTTCATGGAGAATCCTTCGTCTAAGTTTTTTAGGTTGGCACCCGGTAAGGAAGTCCGGCTTAGGTCTGCTTATTACATAACTTGTGTTGACATAATTAAAAACTCTGCAGGTCAGATAACGGAAATCCAATGCACTTATGACCCTGATTCCCGTGGTGGATCGTCACCAGACGGGCGTAGGGTTAGGGGGACGCTACATTGGGTATCCGCGAAGTATGCCATAAACGCTGAGATACGACTTTACGATAATCTATTTGCGAATAAAGAGAATGGAGATGATGGACC
>Ga0114933_10001497_pt1 | contig 25946 bp, 23 predicted proteins | sample 4SBtaG_FD_89691 | JGI IMG/M metagenome (GOLD analysis project Ga0114933, IMG submission 89691) | Deep subsurface microbial communities from Kolumbo volcano to uncover new lineages of life (NeLLi) - 4SBTROV12_W25 metaG | ecosystem: Environmental > Aquatic > Marine > Volcanic | place: Kolumbo... | reverse complement strand
GGCTCAAGATAAGCTTTTGCGGCACTGCATCTTTTCCCATCTTTTTGAGTTACTTGATAGTAGCCCACGCCTTCTTGGTCTTGGCCATTAAAATCTGTATTGAACTGATGAAGTTTTTTTCCAGACTCGATAAATGCCTTTGAGAAGATGTTCTCATTCCTAAGATTACTCACACTCAACGGACCATTCTGACCATGGAAGCTATCATCAAAGGAGACATTATTTTCTGCTTTTTTAAAATATGGCAATACATCGTCGTACGACCACCCTTGGTTACCTAGTGCGTACCAAGCATTGTAATCTTCTTTTTGTCCTCTAATGTAGAGCATTGCATTGATAGCACTGGAACCTCCAAGTGTCTTTCCTCTTGGTTGAAAACCTCTGCGATTTTCTGTTGCATTAATTTCAGTTCTGTGGAGCCCTCCTGACGAATCAACAACATAAGACTCAACAGAAGGAAGAGCTTCTTTTTCAAACGCGGCTTGAGGTGTTGTTTCAAAACTCCAATTATATTTACTCTTTCTTCCAACTATAAACGGAAATCCCATTGGCGTTGAAATTCTGATATCTCGGTTGTCAGAACCAGCTTCAACAAGGCACACAGCAAATGACTTGCTGAGGCGATTGGCCAATACACAACCGGCTGAACCGCCACCAATAATAATGAAATCATAGGTATTCATGATTACAATAATGCTATCCAAAAGAATTGGTTTCAATCAAAAAAAAATTACTATAAATTATTCATAATAATTCTCATTCTTTTACAAATATATTAAGATATTTATGTAACTCAATAAATTCAAAAGGACAGGAACAAAAAAGTGTTTAAAATAAAAGAAATTATGGGGCACTGTGATATACCATGTGCAGTCTACGACCCTTCTCAGGCTCAATACTCAACATTATCTGTGATTCGTTTTCTAGACATAATCAATGAAATAAAAGACGATCTCGATGATCCAGAAAATATGGCAAAGTTCGTTAGAGTGGTAGCAGAAAAAGAATCACATGCAAAAATAACCAAAGATGAGATTACAACTATCTGGGGTGACTATTTTAAGCAACCTCAACTTGAAAAATTCCCTGAGATCCATGACTTAACTCACTCTATCATGATGGATGCTTCAAAATGCAAGCAAAGCATAAACAGAGAAAATGGAATAAATCTTCTGGCTGGCGTCAATCGTTTTGCAGAGATATTCTGGGCAACCAAAGAAACTGAAACAGTAAAGAAAATATCTCCTTATCTACCGAATTTAGAGATCGTGTGTCCCGTTACTAAGGACAGTAACTAACTGTTTGCTTTTTATTTACAAAGTAAAAGGAATCAGCATGGAACCAAATTACCGTCCAGGTAATTTGGTAGTCGGCATTAAATCCAAAAAAATCAATATCGATGATATCGTTATCGTTCAGCATAAATCTCTTGGTAAAATTATAAAAAGAGTCAAATCCATTGATGAAAATGGAATAGAGCTCCAAAGCGATAACAAAAAATACGGCTCCATTGCAGTTAATGAGATTCATTCACCTGAGTCTATTATTGGAAAGGTTTTTTTCAAAATTTGATCTGCCAGACATTTTTTTAGATTAACTGCTCTTGAGTTTATGCTAACTTAGTAGTTATAAATTAATAATACAAACTATTGAGGTTATCGCATGCTCTCTATGCAAACTAGATTGACTCATGTTCTAATTTTAATCTTTACTCTCTTTTTCACATCGCAAGGATATTCTGATCAACTTGCAATCAAAGCTGGGTTCATTCTTGATGTGGAGTCTGGTGAGATTAAGGCCAATCAAATAATTCTGATAGATGGAAATCAAATCAAAGAAATAACCAGTGACCTGCCTGAAGGTTACAAGACTATTGACTTAAGTGATAAATATATTGTTCCTGGTCTTTTTGATATGCATACCCATCTTGTTGGTGTTCTAGATAAAACATACTTTTCAAGCCTTTTTCAATCTCCACATAGAGCCATGATTGGCGGCATAGTCAATGCAAACAAAACACTGATGGCTGGTTTTACATCAGTTCGCAATGTTGGTGCACCTGACTTTATGGATGTTGCATTGAGAAATTCAATTAATGCTAATGAAGTTCCAGGTCCCAGAATGAAAGTTTCAGGGCCATCGATAGGGATTACTGGTGGACATTGCGATAATAATTATCTCAATCATTCTTTTGAACAATACAGTGATGGTGTCGCAGATGGGCCGTGGGCGATAAGAAAAAAAATTAGAAATAACGTTAAATATGGAGTTGATCTAATCAAATTCTGTGCAACTGGAGGTGTATTTTCTCATGGCACGAAAGTTGGATTAAGGCAATATACATTTGAAGAAATGAAAGCTTTGATTGATGAGGCTCATGACAGAGATAGGCACATAGCAGCCCATGCACACGGTAATGAAGGTATAAAGTTCGCGATTTTAGCTGGCGTAGATACAATTGAACATGCCACATTTTTGAATGAAGAGACAGCAATTCTTGCTAGAGAAAATAATGTTACGCTGGCTATGGATATTTATAATACTGATTATACTCAAGAATTTGGCAGGAAAAATGGAGTTCCGGAAGCAAATCTAATCAAAGATCTAGAAACTGGTGAAAGCCAGAGGAATGGGTTTAGAATTGCAGTTGAAAATGGAGTTAATCTTGTTTATGCCACTGATTCTGGTGTCTACCCACATGGCGATAATGCAAAACAATTTCCTATAATGGTTAAATATGGAATGACTCCCATAAAAGCTATTCAATCAGCAACCATTGTTGCAGCTGAATTATTCGATCCCACTCTTAAAATTGGGCAAATCAAAGCAGGTTATCTAGCCGATATTATTGCAGTTAATGAAAACCCTCTCAAAAATATTCGAACATTTGAAGAGGTTGTTTTTGTCATGAAAGACGGGCAAGTTTTCAAAGGACAAGTGAGATGAAAACCAAATATCTCATGAATAAAATATCTCCGCTTATCTTGTTATGCCTTATAAGTATTCAGTCATTTCCTTCAAATTATGAGTGGCAGCATTCAAGTCTTGAAGATGAAGACATGAATAATTCAAAAATTAAAACTCTATCCGATGAATTTAGAAATGGAATACATGGATATGTAGATGCCTTCTTATTGATTAAGAATGGAAAAATAGTTCATGAGGAATACTACAAGAATGATTATGCGAAACTTACAAAAAATCTGAAGTTAGAACAATCTAAAATTATGTCAAAAAATTACGGCGATGCAGCAAAACCAATATATAACTATTTTGATCCAGAATGGCATCCTTATTACAAAAATACTGATTTGCATACGATTCAATCAGTCTCTAAAAGTGTCACGTCTGCCTTAATTGAGATAGCAATTGAACGAGGTGAAATAAACGGATTAAATGAAAAAATAGCTCAGTATTTTCCAAATCACTCATCACAGTTCTTAGATCCTTTGAAAAGCAAAATTACAATTGAAGATTTACTGACTATGACAGCAGGAATTAAATGGGATGAATCTTCACATGCATACACAAACCCGATAAATAACGCAGCAAGTATGGAAAACAGTAACAACTGGATAGATTACATTCTGAGCCTTCCAATGGAATATAAACCGGGTGAAAAATTTGTCTACAACAGCGGCATTACCGTATTGCTATCGCATATTCTTCATAAAGTTAGCGGCATGCATGCAAACGAATATGCCGAAAAATATTTATTTAATAAGCTTGGTATACAAGATTATTTCTGGAAAAAGACACCCAATAACTTAACTGATGCAGAAGGAGGCTTGTACCTATCAACTAGAGACTTCGCCAAAATTGGGATGCTTTACCTCAATGACGGAAGATGGAATGGTTCGCCAGTTATAACAAATGAATGGGTTGAGCTGACTATGTCACCAGATACGGATATCGAAGAGAGTTCAAGAAAATATGGTTATCAATGGTGGCTTGTTCCATATGAAAACAATCAAGAAAAATGGATGTACAGTGGAAGTGGCTATGGTGGTCAGTACCTATTAATTGTGCCAGAGTATCAATTGGTTATGGTTTTCAATGGTTGGAATATTTTTGATATCCCGAGACCCTCTATCGAGTATCTCTCGCAAAGAGTTTTAGAGGCAATTCAATAATCACCAGCCAATAGTGTACCTGCATCGGGAACAATCGGCTCAAGATTGAGTGATTTCAGCATACTGTATACTGTACAAACAGCTGCTGAAATTACTGGTTTTTGAGTAATCTGCTCTAATTTAGGAATAATCGATAATGATGGCATTTGGACACAAGCTGAAACCACAATAACATCAACATCATCAAGCTTAAGTTTACAAGCATGATCAATCAGATTTTTAGGGTCATGGGCAGCTACGTCGAGATTATTTGGTATTTGAAGAGTATGCCAGTCACAAACCTCAAAACCTTCATTAGAAATATAATTTACTACCGTTTTAGCGAGATTTTTCATGTATGGACACAAAAGAGCTATTTTTCGTGCATTAAGATCCTTTAAACCGGTGATAAGGGCTCCTGCACTTGTGATAATTGGCGTTTTATTTTGATTTTGGACGGTGCATTTGTGGAGATTATTTTCTGATGCTTCGTGATAGCCAAGACCCATGCTCATAATCGCAACCAAACATGCATAACCAATAATATCAACGTTTGCATCAGATAACTCGTAAGCGCATCTCTCAGATTCGCTATCCATTCTTTTTAGCTCATCAATATTTACGCTTTTCATCCTCATTCGGCTTGAATGAAAGGTGAATCGCTCAGGTAGAATAAATTCTCTGGCACGAAACATGGCAGGAATTTCCGTCTCCATCGTAACATTTGAACTGGGTACTATTTGCCCTATTTTGTATGAACGACTCATTAAATATAAATTACAAAAAAATCAAACTGCAACTATAGGGTTTCTTATCTTGCCGATACCCTCTATCTCAGACTCTAGGACATCTCCGGGCCACATAAATTCCTGTGGATCTCTTCCGGCACCGACACCAGAGGGCGTTCCTGTTGCAATAATATCTCCTGGCTCAAGAAGGATCCCTTGGCTTATATCCTCAATAAGATCATTTATATTAAAAAGCATATGCTTTGTATTTGAATTTTGTTTTTCAATGCCATTGACGTGACATGCAATGTTTAAATTATGCGGATCTTTAATTTCATCTGCAGTCACAATACAAGGTCCCATAGGTGCAAAAGAATATTGAGATTTTGAAACTACCCATTGTCCAGCTCTTCGGCAATCTCTAGCACTGATATCATTGATAACCGTATAACCAAAAACATGATCTAGCGCATTCTTCTTATCAACTCGATCACATTTCGTGCCTATTATAACCGCCAGCTCAGCTTCCCAGTCTAACTGTTTAGTGATTTCTTGGTTATGGCAGATTGGGTCATGATTGCCGATCACTGCAGTTGGAAATTTACTAAATATAACTGGCTCCTTCGGTAATCCAGATGGCGTATCAAGGGCCTTAGATGCTTCACCAATATGATCTTTGTAATTTAAACCGATACCAAAAATATTCTTTTTAGGACGAGGAATGGGTGCTAGGATTTTCGCATTTTCGAAAGGCACAGAGATACCTACCAGATCTTTTGCTACAGATTCTTCCAGTGCGGTATCCAGTGTTTCCACAGCTATAGGCCCAAGCTCAATAAAATCTTGCATTGATGAACTGAGGTCTAAGTTCATCCTTTCCCCAAATTGTTGAACATCTATCAATAGTGATTCTTTCAAAACACCGAGTCTTGCCTCATTTTGATCTAAACGATATGTAACTAATTTCATGATTGGTTCCTTTAAATTCTTTACTTATTCAATCTTCTATACTGTCTGATGACCATTATTTTCATCATATGATTCTTCCTTGTAAACTCCGAGTGACTCCATTACCGGAAAATCATTAAATGAATACAAAAATGCCTCTTCATTTTTACTTGTATTCACGTGTTCATGCCATACCCATGATGGTACACAGAAGATATCATGCTCTTTCCATTCAAAAATTTCCCCTCCAACAATACTGTAACCTTCGCCTCCAGCACAGTTATACATAACGTTTCCAGTGTGACGATGTGCTTTTGTATGATGGTTTGGTTTTAGCATTTGCATGTGTGCGCCCATCGTACTCATTGCCCAACCCCCTGTAACAGGATTTGAGTATCTGAGAATAAAACCATCATAAGGCGACCCATTACCAGACTTTGATAAATTATAAAGTGCATTTCGCGTCTCAATCCACCTATATACCAATAACGGAGAATAAGGTTTATCCCATGGTTGTCTGTCAGCTGGAATCAATCCGGGTCCTCCATAACTATTCGGCGAGTCGTCTAACTCAAAACTTGGGGTTTGAACCTTTTCAGGATATACAGCATAAAAGTTCGTTTCCAATGAATTCATTAATGGTATGTCTAAGCCGTCCTGCCATATACAGACCTGTCCATCATTAAATACTCCATGATCATGCCAACATCCATTTGGCGTAAGCACATAATCATTTTTTTCTAAACTCACTTGATGGCCATCAACAACTGTATAGGCGCCACCACCCTCCATTATAAAGCGTTGTGCAGATGCAGTGTGCATGTGTGCCGGTGTTATCTCTCCCGGCTTCATTACCTGTAAACCACTGAATAACCAGCCAACGCATGCGGTATTATCTCTTCCAGCATCTGAATTATTCATTAAAACAATAACGCGACGGCCGGCTTCTTCCGGGGTTACTAGTTCGGCGGATTGTAGAACTAAATCTCTTAATTCAGAATATCTCCAGATAGTTGGAACATATCTTGTGACTGGCTCCCAAGGCTCTATGTCATTAGCTCGTTTCCAAAAAGCAGTAGTAGACTTTGCTTCAAGTTTATTATAAAAATCAATAAGTTCTTCATTATCTTTAACATTAGATCTACCTAGCTGAAGATCACGTGGATCGATCGCTTTTTTACTCATTTTCTTCAGTTATTTCTCCTGAATATCTCTCTGATTCGCTCTTTTCTTCAAAAGATATTGCTTCTTGTTTTTTTGTGTTTACCCTTAAATCAAAAATATCAAATCGATTATAATTTCCCAAAATATCATGCATTTGTTTAGGTTTAATGCACTTCTCTAAATCTATATCTGCATAGACAATACCCTCTTCATCTATTAATCCATCACCAATAAGAGTTCCATCAGGCCCTATGATACCTGAAAAAGCTGAATTTTTTCTTGTCAACAACTTCCTAGCATCGGGTAACACTTCTTCCATTTCACTGATTATCTCCTCACTGACCGTTGAGCATGAAATTATTGTGAATATTTTGCCCTCAAATGAGTGTGTCATTCCTCTTAGCTTGATTGCTTCAGCCATATTATATTCCTTAGGAGCTGTTGGTAATGAGATATAATTGGCAATATGAACCTGCTCTCCTTGTGACATTAGCGTAAATCTTGCTAATGGATTGGTGTTTTCGCCACAAGCAAGTGTTCCAAGCATCCCTAATTCTGTTTTATGCACAACCAATGAAGACCCATCACCACTAGACCAAACTAATTTTTCAGCCCATGTAGGTACAAGCTTTCTATGAACTCCAATGATGTTTCCACTTGAATCAATCGTCAAATTTGTGTTGTATATTGTTCCAGTCTTGGATGCACAGCGCTCATTGATACCAATCACTACAAAACAATTATTTTCATCAGCTGTTTTGCAGATCTGTTCTACTTCTTTTCCTTCTATTGTGATGCTGTTTAGAAAAAGCCTCTCGAAAAAGCTAGATCCCTCTATTGGGCTCATTAGCCAACTCCAATAGGGATAAGCAGGAATAAAAGCCTCAGGAAATGCGACCAGTTGAGCCCCATTCTTAGCAGCCTCTCTGATTAGATCGCATGCTTTTTGCGTTGTTCCAACAGCATCTAAATATACTGGTGAAGTTTGAACACTTGCTGCTTTAAATTTTGCTAATTTCATTAATATTTAACTCTTAAATAAGGCACTAGGTATAAGGTGAAATATCATTTTCATGATTTTTCCATAAATCTGACTGCATGGTTTCTCTGATGATATTTACAGCATCAAATATATCCTGAAAACGAGTATACATTGGCGCTATGCCAAATCTCACTATGTTTGGTGCCCTAAAATCTCCTACAATTCCTTTACTCGCTAAAGCTCGACTTACGGCAAATCCTGAATGGTGCATAAAAGAAACGTGTCCAGCCCGTCTATTTTCGTCGCGAGGGCTTACGAGTTTGAAATCGAATTCTGAGCACATTGATTCCATTAATTCTATAAAAAGACTGCTCAATTTGACGGCTTTTTGTCTTAATCTAGATACTTTTGCCTTAAGAATTAGATCGACACCACATTCCAAAGCAATTAGGCCCAATAATGGCGGAGTGCCACACAAGAATCGATCTATCCCATCAGCAGGTTTGTATTCTATGGAAAAATCAAATGGATTCTTGTGCCCCATCCATCCAGAAAGAATGGGTCTAATTTTTTCTTGATGTTTTTTTGCTACAAATAAAAATGCAGGTGCGCCTGGACCGCCATTGAGGAACTTATAACCACATCCAACTGCAAAATCTGCAGCGCATTTATTTAAATCAACCGGAATCGACCCAACGCTGTGACTTAAGTCCCATATTACAAGAATTCCCTTGTCGTGTGCTTTTTTCGTTATTTCACTCATACTAAGTATTTCGCCAGTCTTGTAATCCACCTCCGTGAGGAGTAATGCCGCAACTCTTTCATCTAGATATTTGTCAATTTCATCTTTATTTACAATCTTATTTTTCACTTCATTTGGAGAAAAACTTTGCAAACCCTGCATCATATATAAGTCAGTTGGAAAATTATCATTTGTGCTGAGGATAATGTTACGATTTTGATTGCACTGTATAGTGGCTGTGAGTGCTTTATATATATTGATTGATGTAGAATCAGCGGCTATGACCTCGCCGTCATTTGCGCCAATCAGTTTCGATATTTTGTTGCCAATTCTCTGGCCTGATATACCCCATTCCTCATCGGCCCATGATCTTATCAGACCCTGACCCCATTCTTTCCTGATGACATGCTCCATTCTTTTTTTTGTTATCTTTGGTGCCATCCCAAGTGAATTCCCATCGAAATAAATGGTATTTTTAGGCAAAAAGAAATGATTTCTAAACTCTTTTAATGGATCTTTTTTATCCATTTCAATAAAATATTTTTTCTCCATGAGCTGATCTCTATATCATTTGTTTTGCTTTATTTTACGAATTTTTCATTGTGGTTCGCATTGCCCACAACTCAGGGAAAAAACTCAGATCTAAAGCTTTAGTCAAATAATTTACACCGGCAGAACCACCAGTTCCTTGTTTGTTTCCAATAACTCTAGAAACTGTTTTCATATGCTTAAAACGCCATTCCTGAAAATAGTACTCAAGTGCAGTCAATCTTTCTGCCAACATATATATATCCCAATATCTCTCAGATTCTTGATAGATTTCTTGCCAGACACTTTCAATTTCAGGATGTGGTTGATAAGGTTCTGACCAATCCCTTTTAATAAGCTTTTCAGGAATCTTAAAGTTTTTTCTGGAAAGGTACATTAAAATCTCATCATACAGTGATGGTGAATTTAGAGTCTGTAATAGATGATCATAGACACCTTTATTTTCTCGATGAACAATTATTAGGTCTTTATTTTTGTTGCCCAGCTTAAACTCCAGCTCTCTGTATTGATAAGACTGAAAACCAGAAGCTTTTTTTAAGTAATCTCTGAATGTTAAAAAATCAGTTGGTGTTAAAGTTGCCAAAATTTCCCATGATTGTGTCATATGCCTTTGAATGGCTGAGATCCGATCAAATGTTTTTAGTGGCTTCTTTATCTCATCATTTTTGATCAATTCTATAATTATATTTAATTCATGCAGGCATAGCTTTAGCCACAATTCCATGGATTGATGGACGATTACAAACATCATCTCATTAGGTTTATCTGATATTAATTTTTGTGAAGATAATAATTTTTCAATTTGAAGGTGCGAATTATATGTTAATCCACTGTCCCAAATTATCTTCTCTCCATTAATTTCTGCCTCAAAAACCTCTATCCCATCTTTTGTTGATTTCTTTATGTCTACCATTGCGCTCTCATTGAAAAATTTATTATCGTTTTGATAAATTTTTTACCATTCATTTCTATTGTTATAATCTTACATAGATGAAATTTTTAATGTCAGTAATTTTTTTTGAATTATTTTTATGGATATCAATCTAAAAATACCTAAACAGATCTTTTTTTATTTTCTTTATGTAATTTTTTCAATTAACAATCCTGTTCATTCAGAAGATTTAATTGAGGCAAAAAGGCCAAATATCCTATTAATAGTCGCTGATGACCTAGGATGGTCTGATCTTGGTTCATTCGGTGGGGAAATTCACACCCCTAATCTAGATAATCTAGCATTTTCTGGCCTCAGATTGACCAATTTCTACGTAGCTCCTACATGCTCGCCGACAAGATCGATGCTTTTATCTGGAACAGATAATCATCTTGCTGGTCTTGGCAACATGGAAGAAGAATTAGGGCCAAATCAAAAAGGTCGTCCTGGTTATGAGGGTTATCTTAATAGAGATGTCATAAGCTTCGCAAGTCTTCTTCAAAATGCTGGTTATAGGACTATGATGACTGGAAAGTGGCACTTGGGCGCATCTCTAGACCTGGGCCCAGAATCACGCGGTTTCGATGACGCCTTTGTGATTGCTAATGGTATCAGCAATCATTTTAAGCAAGAGAGGATAGTTGGCTTCAAAGTTGATGAAATAACAAAAGCGCCCTACAGAGAAAACGGAGTTTCAGTTGATCTAAAAGAACCCTTTTATTCTTCAGAGTTATATACAGATAAACTTATCCAATTCATTGAAGAGCATCAAAAAGACAGCAAATTAAAAAATAATCCATTTTTTGCATACGCAGCTTATTCAGCCCCTCACTGGCCCTTGCAGGCGCCCGACCATTACATAGAAAAATATAAAGACAATTATCATGTAGGTTACAGAGCAATCAAATCAAAAAGATTAGAAAACATGAAAAAAATGGGTCTAGTACAAGAACACTTATATCCTGTGGAAAGTAATTTATGGCCTCGATGGTCTCAGCTGGATGAGACTACAAAACTAGAAGAAGCAAAAAAAATGGCCGTTTATGCTGCTATGGTTGAGGCTCTTGATTTTCATATAGGTCGCCTGGTTAATTTCTTAGATAAGTCAGATTTATTACAAGATACCATTATAATATTTCTTTCTGATAATGGTGCTGAAGGAAATGATCCTAGCGTTATCCTAGAAAATGCTAAATGGATTCCCAGAAACTTTAATAATAGTATTGAAAACATGGGAAGAGCCAATTCTCATATATCCTATGGCCCAAGATGGGCAGAGGTCAGTGCAACCCCTTTCAAAAACTTCAAAGCATTTCCCTCTGAAGGGGGAATTATTTCTCCAGCATTCATTACATATCCAAAATTTAAGAGGCAAGGAAGGATAGATAATGCCTTCTCATCAGTTATGGATATCGCTCCAACGCTTCTGGATATTGCAAACACCACCTATCCAGAAAATATATACAAAGGTATGGAGATTTACCCCTTGAAAGGAAAATCAATGATAGATTTCTTAATGGAAAGAAAAAATGAAATCCATTCCGATCAATATGTTATGGGTTGGGAGTTATTCAATAGAGGCGCCCTAAGACAGGGAATATGGAAAATAGTATCTATTGAAAAACCACATGGAGATGGCGAATGGTCCCTATACAACTTAAAAGAAGATCCATTGGAACAAAATAATCTTGCTAATATTAAAAAGGATAAATTAGAAGAAATGTTGATGCTCTGGAATCAGTACAAAAAAGATAATGGCGTAATAATCGATGAAGAACTTGATCTGGGATACTCTGGCTCGAACAACCACTTTTCAAAATAACTCTAGTCACTCATATTATCAATCCAATCGTGAATCAAATTTATACCTTCGTCATGATTAAGAGCCCTGCCCGATTCTGGCATCATTATCCCAGGATCTTTGGATTTCATTCTAAAAAGCAATATTGAATCCTCTGGTTTTCCAGGAACAATTGAATAAAGCTTTCCACCACTTCCTCTGCCAGCCGCAACGGGCTTCTTATAAACACCTATGTGTTTGTCACGAGTCTCTTTCAGATTTAAATACAGTCCACTTGATGCTGCATTTCCCGATTCTCTGTGACAGTGACCACAATTTATATCAAGATATGATCTGGCTCTTCTGTCAAGACTCTGATTATGGTCGGTCCAATCCACAGCAGTTTTATCGATAACAATAGGATAATCAATTAAGCCCATCTGAAACCAATACTGCAGTTGATTCAACTCTTTTTCGATATCTGAATAATAAATATTGAAATTTAGATTTCTTGCTTTAGGCCCAATTGGAATGACTTTCTTATTCGATTCATGGCATTCTTGGCATTGATTTACGTTTGGCACTCTATATCTAACACTTTTCTCATCTCCATCACTATTAATCCAGGAAGTATGGATTGTTTTACCGGCTATTTTTAATTCCGCATCTTTTTTCTCTATATCCCAAACATAGCTCGCAGCTTTCCATCCGTATTTTCTTTTTAAGAGAACTCTGGTTTCTAGTAAATTAGGAACTGGATTTACCTTTCTTTCATCATCGTTATAATAAAATGTTTTTATTAAGGCAGTTCCTAGAGGAAACTGATAAACCGAATCTTCCTCAAATACAGCTTTTTTATTATTCGGAACATAAAGAAACCTTTTCTTTTTTGTATAATCTGAAAATAACTCAGTCATTAATTGATAGGGTATGACTTTATTGGTTGGAACCTGGGCAACAGGATCTTTAAAGAAATTATATTCAGAAAGCATCTTTGGAAAGCTATCTGACATAATCGCATTATCATTTATACTCTGTGCTTTTAGGATGCTTGCAAAAAAAAGTAATCCCGACAAAAGAAGATTATAATATTTTATGCCATGGAAAAAATTTACGTTAATCAATCAATCCTCTCCCAAGGAACGTCGATTGAAACACTACCCAAAGGTTGTCGCTCATGATCAGAGTTTTTGTGGCCTATGATTGCTGCATCTAAAAATGGCAATAAAAATTTTATCGGATCAATTTTTAAAAAGTTGGCATTATCATTGTCCCGAACAATTATGGATTCATTTTTTGGTTGCCCAAAAATTATTTGGCTGAGTGGCAAAATTCCATCCCAAAAAATATCTGGCATATCTCCATCTGCTAATTCATTTAATATTTTTGCCATCTCATTTGATTTGATATCAGGATTACTTCCTGAATTTGAAAAAGCATTATTATTGATTGTAATCGAACGAGGATGTGGATAATAATGTGGATCATCAGTTTCCTCAAAATAGCTTACGATGGCTAAATTAATAGTCTCATTGTCACTGATTTCATTTTCAAATATCTCAACATTTTTACTGCCAAGTATTAAAACCCCTGTGCCTCTTGGCACGTTTGATACTATATTTCCTGCTGGTGCAAAATTATCAGTATTATTATGTTTAGATATATTTTGAAATACTCTTATATTTTGACCTTGTTGCTGAGGAAGATCTGGCAAATCAAAAACAAGAATTCCTCCTGTGTTATCACTAACTTTATTGTTATAGACATCTGCATAGTATGAGTTTTCAATTTCAATTCCAGCCACATTAAATTTGGCTATATTGTTGCGAACAATGATATTTTCAGATTGTCCAACATAAATTCCAGCGTCTGATGCGCCAATAGCAACACAGCCCTGGATAAATACATTTTTGGATTGAACAGGGTATAACCCATAAGCACCATTATGTGTATTTGGGCCGTTCGTCCATTCAGTTCTTATATTTATGAAATAAATTCCATTTGCATTGACAACCTTGATTCCATCGCCTACTGCATTGATTATCGCAAAATCTTTTAAAATAACCTCATCAGTAGATACCAATAAACCTTGTGCGCCAGATTTTTGATTTGAGAAATCTAAAATGGTTTTATCCATGCCCTGACCCAAGATAGTGACATGAGATTGATTGAGTGATAAGCCATCAGTGAATGAGTAAATACCCTCTCTCAGGAATATGGTGTCTCCTGGTTTTGCTAAAATTAATAATTCTTGGAGTTCTTCCTGTGAATTATCTCCAGGTGCAATTTTGTATATTTCAGCATAGACGAATTCTGAGTTAACCGAGATCGAGAACAATAAAATACTTAATAATCTCAGTGTCTTGGCTTTGTAATATTTAGTTTTCATGTATACACTTTACACTAATTTAATAAAAACGATCACATACTAGAATGACAAAAAAAAATAATATTGCCTTATTATTGATTATTTCAGTGGTTGCTGCCTGCTCAAAAACAGATATCGAGCCCAACATTATTTTCAAAAATGCGTCTGTATACACTGTCAACAAAAAACAGCCTTGGGCGTCATCTGTTGTTGTTCAAAATGAAAAAATTATCTTTGTTGGAAGTGATGACGAGGCATCAGCATTCACAAATAAAAACTCGCAAATTATCGATCTAAATAAAAAAATGATACTTCCTGGATTTCATGACATTCATGTTCACCCTGTCCATGGAGGTGTTACATTTTTACAATGTAACCTCACCGATATCAGGGGTATTGATAATTTGCTGAGTAAAATTAAAAATTGCGCAAATGAAAAAGGACCTAATGAATGGGTTCTTGGGGGTGGCTGGGCTGTCGATAACTTTAGTGCAATGAATCTGCCCGACAAAAAAATGCTTGATGAAATTGTGCCCGACAAACCCGTTTCATTGAAATCATCAGATGGACATTCATTATGGGCAAATAGTATCGCGCTGGAAATCTCTAACATAAATGAAAGTACAATTGACCCGAAGAATGGAGCTATCGAAAGATATCCAAACACCAGAGAACCCTCTGGTTTATTGCACGAGGACAGTGCAATGATGTTAGTGATGGATAACCATCCAGAATTAACAAATAAAGAATTAATTGATGGATTGAAATATTCTCGAGATGAGTTTCATAAACTGGGGATAACAGGTGTTCAAGATGCTTTACTGAAATTAGATCCGGGTGATCCTTATTTCGGACTGGATGCTTATAATTATCTTGATGACAGGAATCAACTTAATCTGCACGTTGTCGCTGCAATGTTTTGGAACAATGGTCAACCCCTCAAACCTCAACTTGAGAGGTTTAAGAGAGTGAGAGAAGAACAAAAGAAATCAAAAAATGTAAAGGCTACATCTATAAAGATATGGCAAGATGGAGTCATTGAGACCTACACTGCCGCAATGAAGGAGCCTTATTCTGATAGAGCGGATCTATTTTCAGGTGAATTGCAAAATCAGCCCAGTAAACTAAATGCTGCAATCGAAGCTCTTGATGCTGAGGGTTTTCAGATTCATTTTCATGCAATTGGAGATTATGCAATCGAAGTGTCCTTTGATTCTCTTCAAAATGCGAGAGAAAAAAATGGTAAGAGGGATAGCCGTCATCATATTTCTCATATAGAGGTTTTCCAGGAAAAAGATATAAGTAGGTTCAATGAATTAGATGTGGTGGCAAATTTTCAACCACTTTGGGCAATTGAAGATGAATATATCACCGAGCATACTTGGCCAAAAATTGGGCAAGAGAGAAGTAAATACCTCTACCCAATTGGAAGTGTCAAAAGGTCTGGCGGTAAAATTGCATTTGGCAGTGATTGGTATGTAACTTCTGTCAATCCACTGGATGGAATTGAAACAGCTGTAACAAGGTTAGAGCCAAATGGTCTTACCAAAAACCCTCTTGGAGTTAATGAGGAAATTGGTCTAGCAGATGCAATTGAAGCTTATACATTAAATGGAGCCTATGTGAATTTCCTCGATAAAAAAGTAGGCAGTATCGAAGTTGGCAAGCAAGCAGATCTTATTGTTTTGGATAAAAATCTATTTGAAATTCCGCCGAAAGAAATCAATGAATCAAGAGTTTTAGCCACTATTTTCAATGGAGATATTGTGTTTGGCTCATATGAAGATCTGCAAAATTAAAGGTTTTTTTCTACTAGCGCACCCTCTTTAAGCTCAAGAATTCTGTCACTTCTTTCAGCCACAGCATCATCATGTGTGACTATCACAAGACTTGATGTGATTTCTCTTTGTATTTCAAGCATTAGATCTATGACATGTTTTCCGTTTTTATTGTCCAAATTACCTGTCGGCTCATCCGCTAAAATGACTGTCGGTTTAGTTATTAGAGCTCTTGCAATTGCTGTCCTTTGTCTTTCTCCACCAGATAACTTTGATGGACGATGATTTATTCTATCGCCCAGGTCGACTTTCCTCAGAAACAATTCGGCCTCAGCATATGCTGTATCTCTGTCTAATCCCCCAATTAATAGCGGCATTGCCACATTTTCCTTAGCAGTGAATTCAGCTAAAAGATGATGAAATTGATAAACGAAACCTAAATACTTATTTCTGATAACACATTTTTCCGATTCAGTTGCCTTGTTAAGTAATACATCATTAATAACTACATTGCCTGTTGTTGGGAGATCCAAACCGCCCATAATTTGCAATAATGTTGTCTTTCCGGAACCAGACGAACCCATAATAGCAATGCGATCACCCGAATATACATTTAAAGATAAATTTTGCAGTACATTCAAATCACGTTGATTTTCAGTAAATGTCTTGCTAATTGAGTCGCAACTTAGCACTGGGCTGTGTATTGCTTTATCAGTATTACTTTTCATTTCGTAGAATTTCCGATGGTATAATTTTTGAAGCCTTCCAAGCTGGATATATAGTTGATAGCACCGCCATATTAAAAGCAATGAAAGACACCAAAATTACGTCAAAAAATCTTAAATCTGCTGGTACATCGCTAATAAAATAGACCTCTGAAGACAAAATCTTAATACCAAATATTGATTCTATCAAAATAATTAAGTATTGGAGGTTTGATGTGATAAATATACCCAAGGTTACTCCTAATATTGTTCCTAAGATACCTATCATAAATCCCTGTAATATATATATTTTTAATATAACCATATGCGATATTCCATTCGCCCTTAGTATGGCGATGTCACGCTGCTTATCTTTTACGACCATCATCAGTGTTGACACTATGTTAAATGCGGCTACTGCAATTACAGAGAGTAAGATGATAAATAATATTGACTTAGTAATTTGTATGGAACGAAAGAAATTTGAGTGACTTTGTGTCCAATCTCCGATTAAAAAATTTCCGCCTAAAGACAATGCTACATTTCTAACAGTTCTATTTGCTTCGTACATATCTTTCATCGAAAGCCTTAAACCAGAGACTGTATTACCCATTCTTAAAATACGTTGAGCGTCATTCATATTAATTATGATTAAATTTCGATCATATTCATTCATTCCTGCTCTGAATATTCCTGTCACTCTAAAGTCTTTTGCTCTAGGAATAATACCAAACGGAGTAGTTATTCCATCTGCAAGATTAAGATTGACAATATCTCCAATTGATACATCGAGATATTCAGCTAACTCAGATCCCAGAATAGCATTAAAACTCTCTTGCTGGATTTCATCTAAATTGCCATGAGTAATAAAATTAAGAAACTCTGGCACCTCGTCATTTATGACTCTAGGTTCAATCCCACGAAAAATAATGGCAGACATTTTATCTTCTGATACCAGCAGACCTTGAGACTGAACATAAGGAATTGCTTTTTTAATATTCTCATGTTCTTCGGCTTTCAGAATCTGTGACTCCCATTCAATAATCTTTCCAGACGTATTTTCAATATTTGCATGCCCAGACATTATTAATAATTTTGATTCTAATTCTTTTTCAAATCCGTTAACTACCGACAGAACCACAATTAGAACGCCAACAGCAATCATGATTCCGATGATCGATATCCAAGAAATTAGAGATATAAAACTGCTGGCTTCTTTTTTGAGAAGGTATCTAGATGCGAACCAAGAGATTATGCTTCCCTTCATATTATTCACCTCTCAGTACAGCTGCAGGTTCAATTTCAGTTGCCCTTCTTGCTGGATAGTAAGAAGCTAAGGAAGTGATTAAAAATGAGAAGAATGCAATCAAAGCAATATCTCCAGTATTAAGGATTGATGGAATTCTTGTTACATAAAAAACATCGCTGGGCATAATTTGAAAGCCAAAAAAATTCTCTAACATAGGTGCCCACTCAGGCGTATTTATCGCAATTACACAACCAAGAATAACGCCCACTGTTACCCCGGTAAAACTGATTAAAGACCCTTGATATAGAAAAATATTTTGTATCGACCTTGAGCTTATTCCGAGAGTCCTCAATACAGCAATATCATCCTTTTTTTCAGTTACAGTCATAATCAAGCTGGCAATTATATTGAAAGCAGCAACTGCAATCACGAGCATTAGGACAATTGACATCATTACTTTTTCTAGTTTTATGGCGCCAAAATATGCGGAGTTTTCTTGCGTCCAATCAATAATTGAATATTTATTTCCTAGTAATTCACTGAGCTTCTCTGAAGTTTCTTGCGAAAGCATTGGATCGTCAACCGAATATCTCAGCCTAAAATTATTATTTTTTGTTAGCAGTTTGCTTGCATCATAGAAGTTCATGAGAACCAGAGAACTATCATGCTCTTGGATACCGGCTTCAAAAAAACCTTTTACTTTAAATTTAGATAGTATCGGCTCAATAACACCATTATTAACAATAGGGATCATCAACAAAATATCATCATCAATGAAAAGGTTAAGGCTATAAGCCAGGTTTTGTCCGATTAAAACACTATTTGAGTCTTTTGTTAGGCTATCTATGTCGCCAGCAATAAATTTAATATTATTGTCTAATATTTTTGATTCATATTCTGGAATTACACCATTTACATTAACACTTCGAATCGAAGGTCCATCTTTAATGATTCCATTGAAAACAAAGGTGGGTGAAATAGCTTTGACTTCATCGCTTTCAGAAATAAGCTTATATTGATTCTCCCATTCGTTTTCACTTATAGGGCCCTCAATGTATCCATGAGCAGACATACTCAGCAACCTATTTCTAAGCTCATTTTCGAATCCATTCATCACCGAAAGAATAGTAATCAATGTAGCTACACCGAGCACAATCCCTGTCAGAGACATCATTGATACAAATGAAATAAATCCATTACTTTTTTTTGAATTTAAATAACGAAAACCAATAAAGAATTCTGTTTTTTTTATCATTATAGTTTTTGATTGTAATTGAATGTATATTCCACACTTATTTATAACTTAATTGTTTTTCTTGAAACTAAGTTTTTTAATTTTAAATTAAAGTCATAAACAGTATAGTCATATTGATAAATTATAAACATAATAAAATATTTAGATCAGGAGCTAATTGAAATGAAAAATATGGTTCAATTTTATATTAATGGTGAATGGGTAGATCCTGTTATACCCAATACAGCAGATGTTTATAACCCATCAAATGGTGAAATATGTGGCAAGATATCAATGGGCTCAAAAGATGACGTAGACAGAGCCGTGAAAGCCGCAAACGATGCTTTTAACTCTTTTTCTTCCACATCTAAAAATGAAAGAATAGAATTACTTGAGTGCATACTTAATATCCTCATTGAACGAAATGAAGATATTGCAAGAGCGATAATGGAAGAAATGGGGGCTCCTTGGAATCTTGCCTTAAATGCGCAGGCAGAAAGTGGTCCCCAGCAATTTAGAGCCATAATTGATGTATTAAAGGATTATTCCTTTAATGAAATGATTGGCTCGACCTGTGTGGCGAAAGAACCGATTGGTACATGTGCGATGATCACACCGTGGAATTGGCCAATAAGCCAAATTGCTCTTAAGGTGGCCCCTGCACTCGCAGCCGGATGCACAATGATTTTAAAGCCAAGTGAAATTGCTCCATTTAATGCCATGTTATTTACTCAGGCATTACATGATGCAGGCGTGCCAAAAGGTGTTTTTAATTTAATCAATGGTGATGGTCCTTCTGTTGGGGAAGCGCTGAGTAGCCACCCTGGAATAGCAATGGTCTCATTCACTGGCTCAACAAGAGCTGGTATTTCGGTAGCACAAAATGCTGCACCCAGCGTAAAAAGGGTTACGCAAGAGCTTGGTGGAAAGTCAGCCAATATAATTCTTGAAGATGCAGATTTTAATAAAGCTGTATCACGTGGAGCAATGAGCTGTTTTAGTAATAGCGGTCAATCTTGCAATGCCCCTACCCGAATGCTTGTTCCAGAAGAAAAACTTGATGAGGCAGCCGAAATTGCATCAAAGGTAGCTGAGATTACAATAGCGGATGATCCAGAGAAAGAATCGACAAAAATTGGGCCAGTTGTGTCTCAAGCTCAGTGGGATAAGATACAAAAACTTATTCAAGCAGGAATTGATGAGGGCGCTGTTCTAGCTGCCGGAGGAACCGGTAAACCAAACCCTGAAAGCAAGGGCTACTATGTTAAGCCAACCGTTTTTACAAATGTAAAGAATGATATGACAATCGCAAGGGAAGAGATATTTGGGCCCGTCTTATCAATCATTCCATACAAAGATGAAGATGATGCGATTGCTATTGCAAATGATACGCCATATGGTTTAGCCGGTTATGTCAGCTCTGAGAATATCGAGCATGCTCGTTCAGTAGCTTCAAAGATGAGAACTGGTATGGTTCATATCAATGGAGCTCCACTTGACGCAATGGCACCATTTGGTGGATACAAGCAATCAGGAAATGGCAGAGAATGGGGAGAATATGGTATGGAAGAATTTTTAGAAATTAAATCCGTTTATGGGTACAGCTCAGAAAACTAGATACTGATACACTCATCCTATTGCATTAATCAAGTAACATTGAGTGGGATTGATAAAGTCTTGGTTACAGACTGCTTTTCATAATTAATAGTTGCAGAAATAACAAAAAAGACACGCCCTTTTCTCAATGGAATTAAACTTATCTGCAGATTATGATCTGTGCCATCCATTTTTGGCGTCAGTTTAATATCTCTAAGTTGGTTCTCATTAAATTTTAAATCCCCTGCAATCGTTATTTGATAACGTAGGTGCATATCTTCAGTTTTATCAGCAGAACTAATCAATAAATTAACCAATACAGTCTCATTTATTTTTGGTGTATTTAGAACCTCATAATCGATAGAGATCAAATCATTATCAAAATGCGTAAGAGAGTGTTCTGATTTGATATCTTGATATGATCCGATCGCATCTTGATTGACTGAAGCAAAAAAGCTAAATGATGCAAAAATCATGGTAATGAAATTAATATTTCTCATAATCACGATTATATACAAATTCCAATTTTTACTAATATAAATTTACCCAGACTTCTTAGTTTTTCACGCAAAAAAAGAAATTTTAGTCAAAAAAAAGGATTTTTTTTGAATAAAAATAAATTTTATTATATCTAAGCTATTGATTTAAATATTAATTTTTTTTATTTTTTAACATTATTCAATCTAAATGTTAATGCTATTGCGAATCATTATCATTTACGTTACATTTCTCACGTTTTTTAAATCAAACTTTAATATTTAAATTATAAAGAAATATCATGAGTCACCTCAAAATTGGATTGAAACTACCGGTATTATTGTTATCTGGATTTTTAATCAGCACAACCTTATATGCTCAAAGTTCTAACGAAATAGAAGAAATTATAGTTAAAGGAAAAGTTCTTTATTCAGATCAAGTTCAAGCACTGAGAACACCTGTTCCTATATCAGATGTTCCTCAGACACTCTCAATTGTCACTGATGAAGAAATCAGAAAACAAGGATTCAGAGAACTAGGTGATATTGTAAGATATACACCCGGAGTGAATACCTCTCAGGGTGAAGGTCACAGAGATGCTGTGGTATTCAGAGGCGTAAGATCGACAGCAGATTTTTATGTTGACACCATGAGAGATGATGTTCAGTACTTTCGTTCTTTATACAATGTTGAACAGGTTGAGATATTAAGAGGACCAAATGCCCTACTCTTTGGTAGAGGTGGAACTGGAGGTATTATTAACCGAGTTTCAAAAAAAGCAATGGTCGGAGATGAGTTTGGATCTTTTACGATGGGAACTGATACTTTTGGATCAAGAGATATTGCCGCTGATTATAATACAGAACTGGGTAATAACTCTGCCTTACGTTTGAATGTTCATATGGATCAACTGGAAAATCACAGAGATTTTTATGATGGCAGCCGATATGGTTTCAACCCGACTCTAAGATTTGAGCTAAGTGAAACTTCGACATTGGATCTCTCTTATGAGCACGCTAATCACGAAAGATTTATTGATCGAGGAATACCGACTATGAATGGCGAGCCAGTTGAAACACTTAAAGATATTGTTTTTGGTGGTGAAGACATCAACACAACTACACTAGAAGCAGAAATATGGAAAGCAAACTTAAGTAAAAACTTCTCAGACACTCTAAAAGGAAATTTAACTTTCCAAAAAAGTGAGTTCGAAAAAATGTATCAAAACCTCTATGCATCTGGTTATGATGGAATTAAGAACGAAGTAACTCTTGACGGTTACTATGATCCAACTCAAAGGGAAAATATTTTCTTAAATGGTAATCTAATAACAGAGATTCAGACAGGTCCAGCAACACACACGCTACTTGTAGGAACTGAGTATGTTGATACTGATAACGCAAATTTACGTTATGACAGTTATTGGTCAACCACTGAGAAAGATAAAGAGACTTTCAAAGTGTCAGAAGCACCATTAGATATCTCAACAAATGCTTTAGGTGTCGCAACAACTGTTGATTTTGCAACAAAACTAAAGAGTCAGACAGACAGTGGCATTAAAGTTGAATCATTCTATATCCAGGATCAAATTGATTTTTCAGATAACTTTAAAGTTCTTCTGGGTGGTCGTTTTGACTCGTTTGATATTACTGTAAGAGACATCAAAGCTGGTTCTTCAGAGTCCAGAAAAGATGATGAGTTCTCTCCAAGAGCTGGTCTTATTTTCAAACCACAAGATAACATTTCACTTTACCTCAGTTACAGTGAGAGTTTCTTACCAAGATCGGGAGAGCAATTTAAAAAGCTTTCTGCTAGCTCTGCGAAGTTAAACCCAGATGTATTTGAAAGTACAGAGGTTGGTGTGAAGTGGGACTTTACTCCTGATCTTAGCTTAACCGCGAGCTTCTTCGATAGTGAGCAAACTCAGGCGGTAACAGACAGTGAGACCGGTGAAAACTCAGAAATTGTTGGAATGACTGTTGAAGGTTTTGAACTCGAACTAAAAGGACAAGTTACAGACAATCTTTATCTCGCATTTGGATTGAGCAACTTAGATGGCAAAACTTCAAGTGGAGGCCTCCCAAGAGAAATTCCTGAGCACAGTGGTTCACTCTATGCTATCTGGCAAGCAAATGATGATGCTGGATACTCAATTGGAATTACCCACCAAGGTGAATCTGCAATTGCCAATAATAAGCCAACTAATGTATTGCCTGAATATACAAGAGTTGACGTAGCGGCATGGCGTATGATGTCTGAAAATACAATGCTTCAAGTTAATATCGAAAACTTAACTGATGAATTGTACTTTCCTCACTCACATAGTACGCACCAGGCTTCTGTTGGTGAATCATTTAATGCAAGGATAACACTAAGAAGGACATTTTGAGGTTGGAAGTAAAATCGGAGTAGTGGCAGGTAACTGCTCCGATAATCTCTGGAATTATATGCAAGGTTTTATGGTTTAGGCGCTGAGATTTGATAGTTGACGAAATAATAGTGGATTTCAGTTAACGCAATTCGAAATCTTGATATCTACCCCCTCATAAAGATATCAAGTAAGTGAAAAATCTCTTCTCAGCAGATACAAATCTCGGCGCCATTCCAAACAAATAAAATACAATTTATAAATAGTATTGACAATCATTCTCATTCGTATTTAAATATCATTCTCATCTAATCTACCGAGTAAAACTATGTACATTTGCCTTTGTAAAGGAATCACGGATTCACAAATTCGCGCAGCAGTGGATCAAGGTGCAGACTCAATTACTAAATTACAAAAAAAAATTGGTATTGCTCAATCCTGTGGAAGTTGTGTTGAGATGACTGAATCCATCCTAAAACAAAAGTCAAAAGAAAGGGTAGAACCCGCTATCTACATACCTTCTGTCGCATAGCAGAAATTTAAATATTCCATTCAAAAACAAAGACTTAATGTAATGATAATAGTTACATTTGCTTAATAATAATCATTCCTATATGAGAATTATTCCACTCTTGTCAGCACGAAAATTCACTATATTATTATTTCATCAAAATTATATATTGAGGTAAAACCATGAAGGGTGACAAAAAAGTAATCGAGCATTTAAATCAAATTCTAAAAAACGAGCTCACGGCTATCAATCAATATTTTTTACATTCAAAGATCTACAAAGATTGGGGGATCGCAAAACTTGCAGAGAAAGAATATGAAGAATCGATTGACGAGATGAAACACGCAGATGAGCTTATTGAACGTATATTGTTCCTGGAAGGAATTCCAAACCTTCAATCATTAGGAAAACTTAGAATCGGTGAGAATGTCAAGGAGATGCTTCAATGTGACCTGGATCTCGAAATAGATGCCATATCTGATCTTCAAGAAGCCATCTCTCACGCAGACAGTATTCGTGATTATGTCAGTAGAGATTTGTTTAACTCAATTCTCTCATCCGAAGAAGGTCATGTTGATTGGCTTGAAACTCAGATTACACAAATAGAAAAAATGGGAATAGAGAACTTTATCCAACATCAAAGTTAACAAACTGGATGATTAAGGTGCTTGGTTAACCGCCAAGCACTCTTGGCCATCTTTCATAAGCCATCTCTCTGATTATTGGTGTGATAGTTACAATGTAAATCCTTGATTCGTTTTTGTTTTGAGCTAACAAAGCTTGAATCCATTTTCCTTCGGTAATATCAAACCAGTCTGTTTGACCTTCTATATCTTGCTCTGCGAAACCTTGTGCATATATTTTAACTGCTTTTGGATGCCATTGATTCCAATACCCTGCTCTAACATCTGTCAGTAAAGCGCGTGCCCCTAATGGAAAATTGATTCTTTCACTCTTTCTTCGCCCCCAAGATACCAAAACCTCTTTTCCAGATTTTTTCTTGACTGGCAATCGTGCTTTCGGATCTAAAAAATAGACACGATGATCCTGCCCCTGATATTTGTAAGCTATTCCCAGGCACATTTTTTATATTGTTTGACGATGCCCAGATGGCTTCCAAGCAGGTGCAATAACATTAGGCATTTTTGAGCGAAGCATCAATCTTGCCGGTGATAGAGCAAATTCTCCATAACGCCGGTTAATTAAATCCATGGTATGACAGAGATTGATTCGTTCTGGATCACTACTGTCGAATAGTCTTAGCTGCTGATCTACCACTTTTGGGTCAAGCGCTGTGACTTGAACCTGATAAGTGCCCTCACCCAACCAATATTTTTCCAAAAATCGTAAACATAGATTATATATGTCATGACCATCATTCGTTTCTTGATCTAGATAAAATTTATCTCCCAACCAACCTTCTTTAGTTTTTAGTCCCACAAAAAATTGTCTGGCTTCAAAATGATATCTGCGTAAACGCTCAGCAACTTTCTCGCTCATGTGTAGAAAAAATACTTTAATAGCATTTATATCCTGAGTATTCGGTGGCATCACTTTACCGTGACCAATTGATTTTGGTGATGGTACTTCAGTTTTAATTGGCTCTGGGTCGAGGCCTTGAGCCATAAACCAAATTCGACGGCCCAAATTGCCAAATCTTTTTGCCAGGATACCAATTGGTAATTTTTTCATATCTCCACAAACATATACGCCTCTTTGAGACAG
>Ga0114933_10001496_pt1 | contig 25958 bp, 25 predicted proteins | sample 4SBtaG_FD_89691 | JGI IMG/M metagenome (GOLD analysis project Ga0114933, IMG submission 89691) | Deep subsurface microbial communities from Kolumbo volcano to uncover new lineages of life (NeLLi) - 4SBTROV12_W25 metaG | ecosystem: Environmental > Aquatic > Marine > Volcanic | place: Kolumbo... | reverse complement strand
CTGCCAGCGATCGCGGCTCAGGTAGGCGGAAAGGCGACGATCATCGTCGACAGTGGCGTGCGTTCTGGCGTAGATGTCGCGCGGGGGGTGGCCTGCGGAGCGGATGCTGCGTTTGCTGGAAAGGCTTTCCTGTGGAGCCTGGGGGCGTTGGGCGCACAAGGCCCAGGGCACCTAATCGATTTATTCCAAGAGGAGCTCAGCGCGACGCTGGGCCAGTTGGGCTGCGCTGCGGTGGGCGACTTGCGCAGCGTCACAGTGCGCCACGCAAACGCCTATCGGCAGCAAGATTTTTAGTCCTAGTGGGTTAGATCGCGCCTTCGTCTTGCAGCGCCTGAATTTCATTCGGCGATAACCCCAGCATTTCGACTAACAACATCTCATTGTGTTGGCCGGGTTCTGGCGGTGCCGTGCCCGGTTTTCCTGGTGTGCCAGACAGTTTGAAGGGAAGGCCCAGCAGATTGACCGTGGAGCCGTCAGGTAGGGCTGCGGGGACTACCATGTCGTTGGCTAGGACTTGCTCATCCTGTAGCACTTGATCCAGCCGGTTCATTGGCGCCGTCGCAACGCCTGCTGTCTCCAATCGGTCAGTCCAAGTTCTCACGTCTGCAGTGGCGAGTAACGTCTCCAGATCACTTCGCAGCGCATCATCATGTTGGCATCGTGTCTGGTTTGATGCGTAGCGCGGGTCGTTCATGAGATGAGACGCGCCTAGTACTCCGCATAGCTTCGCCCACATGGCGTCTGACGGCGCGCCAACCAGGAGTTCTCCATCCCGTGCGCGGTATACACCATAGGGGGAGATCCGGTTGAACCCCGCACCTTCACGTTCGACAAGTACGCCGCCGGCAGTCCAGGCAACGCCTTGGTACCCCAGCAGAGTGACACCAGATTCCAACAAGGACGCGTCTACCCGCTGCCCACCTGCGCCGCGTTCGCGCGCCAGCAACGCACTGACGATTCCGCTATAGGCCAGCATTCCGGTAGACATGTCGATGGCGGCGACACCAAGCCGCACCGGCGGCCTATCGGGTTCGCCCGTTAAGGCGAACAGGCCGGCGTAGGCTGCAACCATAGTGTCGTACCCCGGCTTGTTGCGTAACGGTCCCTTTGCGCCGTAGCCTGAGATTGAGCAGTAGATAATATCCGGGTTGAGCTCGCGCAGCCGGTCGTAGCCGACGCCGAGTTTTTCTGCGGTGTCAGGCAAAAAACTCTGAATCACTACGTCGACCTTGCCGATAAGCGCATCCAGTAGTCTTCGGGCCTTTGGCGATTTTAGATTGAGAGTGATGTCCTTCTTGCCGCGGTTTACGGCCAGCCAGTTGGAGGTCTGGCCGTCTCCAAGAGCGTAGGGAAAGCCCCGGTTCAAATCGCCACCCGGCGCTTCGACCTTGATTACCTCCGCGCCATTGTCGGCGAGCATCTGACCGCAGAACGGCCCAGCTAAAACGCGGCTAAGGTCGAGAACTTTGATGCCGTCAAGCGCACCCATGGTGTGGTCTCCTCTAACGTGGTTTTGCGACAGGAAAAACAAGAGGCCGGCCACGATTGTAAACCGGAAAAGACATTAGAATGTGGCGGCGTTTTTCCAAAGTGGTTGTGGACTGCAACCGAACAGTGCACGGCATTGCTGGCTCGCAACGATCACCATAGGTTTGGTCGTGAAATGATATAAAGCCTTCTCCTAACAAGAAGTCGCAGTTTCGCGGCGCTCCGCTAGGATGCGGTTAATATTCCGTGTTTTCTCGGGGTCTGGGACAGTAGTCTCTAGCCGCTCCGGCACACGCTAGCTGACTATCGCACTGGCATTGCCCGGCATGGTTCCCTCTATTTTCCGACCTCCAACCGGTTGACCCAGCGTTATGTAGGCGCTCTGATCTCTAAAGCGAGAAATGATCGCAGCGGCGGATGGTCAATTACCGCTCTGGTTTCGCAGAAGGTTTCCGTATCCCGAAATTACGGTATGGACGCCGGCCAAGTTTAAACAATGCCAAAGGCTGGACTGGTTGGCTGATATAACAGGGCGACCCAGCGCTTCTTCTAGCGATTCCAAAATCGCCACACAGCGAAAGCCTGTACCAGCGATCAGGACGCTATCCGCGTACGTTGGGCAGCTGGCCAATATTTGGTCGTGCAAAGGCTCAATCTCTTGGACGAAACCCAGGCCGCGTGGATACATTTCGCTTGGCAGGACGTCACGCCAATTCGCACCTGGGTCATAGCTTAGACAACCCGCGGGGGCTAATTCATGATCCTCAAGGTATCGGACGCCGGCTGCCACCGTTACATCATTAAACCAAGGCGGTAGAACGAGGTAGGGTCGCTTTACCCCTAAGGCGCGCAAGGCCGCCATTGTGTCCAGGCCATTTGTCGTGACGGGGATGTCTGGCCCGACAACTTCCGATAGTGCGTTCAACGCTGCCGCGTCCCAGCCCTTGCCGCCAACGAAGCTGCTGGAACTGTGTCCGATGACCACTGCGGAGAGACGCATGGATGCGAATTGAGTGGCTCCCCGCGTAAGGTCGTCCGATAACAAGACGGACTCGCGGTCCTCCCGCCAGGTTGCCCAGGGTGTCGCTGCCGTGATGCGCGCCGCGTGTACCGAGATACCCGATGGTAGCATAGCCCACCACTCGGCCTCCGGCACCGCTTCGCTGCCGACGATGAACATCCCGATACGGGCGCGATCACCCCAATTATCGTTTTGTAAAATCAAATTCCGCTTCCCATAACAAAGGTTGGTAAAGCAAGCTGCGATGAAAATTAGCTTCGTACAACCCCCTGACTTGTTCTTGAACGGCTACAAAAGCGGAAATTATGTCAAGGCGCGGTGTATCGGCATCGGCGTCGCCGACGCATTTGAAAGACACAAATAGCAGGCTTTCCCATCCTTTCTGGCAGCCGCCCTTGTGATTTATTTGATACAGGGATGCGTGAACAGCTGCCCGTGGGGTGCAGGCTGGAGTGTCGATATAGAGGACGCCGCCGTCCGTGGTCGCAATTGTTTCGCGTGTAAATCTGGGATAGATGGCCATTACTCGCGCCCTGCCCTGGCCGATCGGCTCCCATATCGATAGCACCGATAGCTGTGGACTGATATGCCGCACGATTCCGGGAGGTCATACTTTTTGGCGAGTTGATGACCCCGCCGGTTCCTCTTGCAGGCCCGACGGCATGCTGCACAGCACAACTGGGATCCAAATTATCGAGGTGATACGCCTAAGAGACCGCCGTCTGCGCGCTTTCCGATTAGTTTTTGGTGGGGGATGGAGTGTCAGCAACCTCGAGTGACAGCCGGAAGTCACAATAATCGGCGCCTTGCATGATTGTTTGCGTGCGTTCAAACTTGATGTTGGGATTGAAGCCACCAAACATCTTGCCGTCGCGTCCGCACGAAAAGATGAAGCCGAGCTCTTCTAGGCCAAGCTCCTTGTACATCTCCGCATACTTACAACGGACGATGTTGTAATTGTATTTGCTATTCGTCTTCTCCAGCACGTCGCGTTTTAGGGCGCCACCAGCTGACCATTGACCGGTGCCGTTCGACAGATGCTCAAGGGAGTTTCCGCCGCAGCGCTCGGCAAGTTGTTGACCCGATTCCTCAGCCAAATTCAGGATCACTTCGGAGGCGACGGCAATGGTCTCCTCGCGCCCAAAATTTTTCATGAAAGCCTTGATTAGGGGCCCGGCGATGCGTGCTTCGATTTCTCGTCTTACCAGGATTGGAACGTCGTTGGTATTCATCGTGGTGCCTCCTAATCGCTCACGGTTGCTCTTATCCTACTCGGGTGCTGGCGCCGCCATCGACCGGCAAAGTGACGCCGGTTATGAAGCCGGCCTCGTCTGAGGAGAGGAAAAGGGCGGCGTGTGCCACGTCCCAGCCAGTACCCATTTTGCCACGCAATGGAACCGTAGCATCGCGTTCCGCCGCAATTTCTTCACGGGGCCGGCTGAATGCGTCGGCCCGACGGTCGACCGCCATGGGTGTATCCATTTTGCCGGGCAAGATGACGTTGGCCCGGATGCCGTATTCCGCGTTCTGGAAGGCGATCTGCCTGGTCAGCTCGACCATGGCTGTCTTGGTCGCCTTGTAGCCGACCCAGGGGTAACTTGAAATCGCGGCCATCGAGGAGATGTTGATGATGACGCCACTTTGCTGTCCACGCATCACCGGAAGAGTATGCTTACAGGCGTAGATCATACTCCGAAGATTGACCTGGACGATCTTGTCAAAGGCTTCGGTGGTGATTTCGGTGACTGGCGCATCGCCGCCCTCGACGCTGATCCCTACATTGTTGTGCAGTACATCGATCCGTCCCCATTGGTTGGTGCAGGCCGTCACCATCCCCTCCATATCCTCCTCAATGGTGACGTCGGCGGAGTGCGCCATAGCTTCACCGCCCTCGCCCAAGATCAGGTCGACTGTCTCCTGCGCTGCTTCCAGATATCGGTCGACGGCCAGCACCTTCGCCCCCTCGCGCGCAAACAACATGGCGGTGGCGCGGCCATTACCGATGGCGGGGGTTGGGCCTGGGCTTTGTCCCGCTCCGACGATGATGGCGATCTTATCTTTCAAACGGTCTCCCATGATGTATTCCTTATTTCCCTAACTTATTTTTTGGCAGCGGATGTTTTTCAAGTTCGGCGGCGTATTCCGGCTCGACGTCGATTTCAAGTGCGCCCAGCAGCCGCACGACGCCGTTGTAAAAAGCAATCACGATGACAAGGTCGACGATGTGCGCTTCGCTCAGGTGCTCTGTCCATACGGCATAGGTGCCGTCGGAGACTTGCATCCGTTCTGTCATTTCGCGCGCGCCGCGCAGCACCGAGCGGTCTAGTTCTGACAGTCCACTGTTTCCACCTTTGGTCTCGGTTTCGATTGCCAGCACGTCCGCTTCAGCCACGCCAAAGTCGCGGCCAATTTTCAGGTGATGACTGTACTCGTAAGGGCTCTTGGTTAGATAACCGACCTGCAGAATTGCCATCTCGCGCAGGCGCGGGTCGAGCGAGCTACCGAACCGGATGTAATTGCCTAGACCACCAAACTTACGCGCTGCATCTGGGCTGTGGGCTAGGGCGCGGTTAAGGTTGATCGGCCGCTTAACGATTTCCTTGTCATCGTCGGCCAAATCATTTTCGTCGAGATAGGGCAAGCGGGCCATTAGTCGTTCTCCGTTGGGCGGCCAAGGATTTCGTATTGCGGATCGTTATAGCCGGGGGTCGAGGGGTGACCAGATATAACCATACCATCGATAAGCGCTTCATCTGCTGCGGTGAGGCTGTGCTTTGTCGCCGAGATATAGCTTTTCCATTGTGCCAAGGTGCGCGGTCCGGCGAGCGCGCTTGTGACAATGCTGTTGTTCAAAATCCATTGAAAGGCGAAGGCAGCAGCAGTCATGCCACGTTTCTCGGCGTGCTTTTTAATGCGCTGTGCCAAGCGCAGTGACTCGGATCGGAACTCGGTTTCCATGATGCGCCGGTCATTGCGGCCGGCGCGAGTGCTTCTGCCAGGTTTAGCTTTGGGGTCATACTTGCCTGTCAGCACGCCGCGGGCGAGCGGAGAATAGGGAACGACGCCAATGCCGTGATGGGCGCAGGCAGGGAGGATTTCGGTCTCCGGCTGGCGGTTCATGGCGTTATAATAGGGTTGGCTTGCCGCTGGCCTTGGCACATTTAGCTTGTCAGCAATATGCACCGCCTCCACATGGCGCCATCCGCGATAGTTCGACAGGCCCCAATAACGAATCTTGCCAGATCGGATCATGTCCCCCATCGTGCCGATGGTTTCCGTAAGGTCTTTCTCTTCTTCATCCTTATGTAAGTAGTAGAGATCAATATAATCGGTGCCGAGCCGCTTAAGGCTGTCGTCGAGGAACTTCATCAGTGCTTTGCGGCTGATCCCTCGGCTGTACAACCCTGGCCCTAGGTTTGCGGCACCCTTAGTCGCTAGCACCCACTCGTCACGATCTTTGGCTATCAGTTTTCCGACGATGCGTTCGGACTCACCCTTGTTGTAGCCGTTCGCGGTGTCGATGAAGTTGACGCCGGCGTTGCGCGCGGCGTTGACGATCGCGCCGGCGGTGCGACGGTCTGTGGCGCCACCAAACATCATTGTACCAAGACAAACACGGGAGACGCGCAGACCGGTGCGTCCGAGATTGCGGTGTTCCATAAAGAAGTCCTGTCGGTATGCGGTTGTGTTAAACGGCACTTTAGCATCGTGCGCCTAGGTGGAAAGCAAGCCGGTGCTAGCTTCACCTGTTTTTGACTGTTGTTCGGGCACATTTGTGAAAAAAGAAAGGAAGTGCAATGTTGGAACCCAAAGCGACACAAATATTATTTGGCGGCAGTCCGCCGCAGCGATGCCGCTTTACACACCGATTAATTCGACGTTACGCATTACTAAATCGTAGGCAGCATGCAGGCGGATTAATCCTTTTATTACCCCGTTAGCGGTTTACGGCCGAGTGGAGGATAGGTGGGGTGAATGTAGCCATGCGTCGAGGAATGGCCTGCCGGTACCAGACTGTCGAGCAATGCCTCGTCTTCCGCTGTGAAGGTGTGGTTAAGCGCGTCAAGATAGCCCTGCCAGTGCACTACCGTGCGAGGGCCAGCGATAATGCTGGTTACCATCCGGTTATTAAGCAGCCATAGGACCGCGAAGGCGATCGGGGTCATGCCACGCTTTTCCGCATGTGCCTTGATCACCTGGGCAGTTTCCATGGATTCTGGGCGGTAGTCGTTGCTGAGTATACGCTCATTTCCGCGGGCCGCGCGTGAGCCTTTCGGTGGAGCTTGGCCTGGCAAGTACTTGCCGGTTAGCAAACCACGCGATAGCGGCGCGTAGGGGGCTACTCCATAGCCATAAAACTCCGCTGCTGGCAGGTGGTCATACTCAATCATTCGGTTGAGCGCGTTATAGTAGGGCTGGTTGATCACCGGACGCGGTACGCCGAGGTTGTCGGCAACCCGCATAATTTCGCCGATCATCCAACCGGGGAAATTGGAGAATCCCCAATAGCGCGCTTTACCAGCGCGGATCACGTCACCGACTGCACCGATCGATTCCTCAAGAGGGGTATCGTAGTCAACCGTATGCAAATACCATATGTCGAGATAATCAGTCTGCAGTCGGTCCAGGCTTGCATCGATCGCCCGCATCATCCATTTCCGTGACAGGCCCTGATGGTGCGGTAGCGGCCCACCGCGATGGCCGACCTTGGAAGCCAGCACCCATTGGTCACGATCGCCTTTAATCAGCCGACCGACCTCGCGCTCAGATTCACCGAGCACGTACATGTCGGCGGTGTCTATGAAATTTATGCCTGTATCGCGTGCCATGCCAACGATACGTCCCGCCGTAGCCGGGCTCGCTTCTTCGCCGAACATAAGTGCGCCGAGACAGATTGGCGATACTTTCAGGCCACTTGTCCCCACCTGCCGGTATTTCATGGCAGTTTCTCCGTCTAAAATTCAGTCCAGGGCGCTCATCCGCGCTTCGAAGAAGGTGCCGACACTTTCAAGAGCCTGAACCGCTTCGGGCAGTTTTGGGGCGAACATGTGCCAGACATGGGGCATGTCGTCCCAGATCTCCAAAGTGACTTCGACACCAGCTTTCTTTGCCGCCACCTCCAGCCGGGTAGAGTCGTCGAGCAGAGTTTCGATTGACCCGACCTGGATGAGAAGCGGTGGCAGACCGTTTAGCGCCGCATGTAGTTGGGTAGCTAGCGGTGATTTTGGATCGGCACCTTTTAAATATGTTGTCGCAAAATCAAGAATGCCTGCCCTTACGATCATTGGGTCGACGCCGGAGTTTTTGTCCATTGACCCCCCCGTGGCTTCCATATCGGTCCAGGGAGATAGGCAGATACCAGCGGCGGGCAGCGGTAGTCCCGCATCCCGGATCAATGTCAAGGCTGCAACGGTCAGGCCACCGCCAGCAGAATCCCCGGCAATACACAGTCTAGTCGGATCAGCTCCTTTTTCGAGTAGCCAGCGATAGGCGGTTTCAGCATCTTCCACCGGTGCAGGGAATGGATGTTCCGGCGCCAGCCGGTAATCGAGCAACAGCACCTGAGCCCGGCAAGTACGCGACAGGCTAGCGGCGAGACCCCTGTGGCTCATTGGCGAGCCCTGGCAATAGCCGCCGCCATGCAGAAACAGTAACGTTTGCGCTGGGTTGGCCTCTTCAGCTTTTACCCACAGTGCCGGAACCCCGCCAACATCGATGTTTTCGCTGAGGGTGACGCCATCAAGATTCTCGAACGCCATACCTAGATTGTCATAGGACTGACGCCGTTCCGCCCAGGTCACAATCCTTCCCCGCCGTGCCTGCGCCCGCTGCTCCAGCAGCACCATGACTTCATCAAGTTCGGTGCTCGCCATTACATCCTCGTGGTGCTGTCGTTGGAAGGTCGCAGGATGGTGTACTGCACCGGACTGGTCAATTGCGGTGTATCCCTCGGTGGCCTTGCTGGGCTTGGTTGTCGCAATGCGATAGCATTGCCGCCAATAATCGAATTCCGATCAGGTGCGTTCATCAGGGAGGGAATCATGAAGGCCGTTGTGTTCTTAGGGGACCGCAAGATTGAGTTTATGGAGTTTCCCGATCCGACGCCGGGGCCTGGCGAAGCCGTCATTGAGATCAAGGCATCGGGCATGTGCGGTAGCGACCTGAAGATGTATCGCGCAATAGGCGGTGCGGCAGCGTTGGGTCTGGTTGGCGATGGCTCGCCTTTGGTCGCTGGGCACGAACCCTGTGGTGTGGTGGCCGCAGTCGGTGAGGGTGTACCGGAAGCCCAGGCGAAAGTCGGTGACCGGGTGATGGACCACCACTACAGCGGTTGCGGTGTGTGCAAGCACTGCCGAGATGGCTGGTCGCAGCTTTGTCTCGATGGCGCGACGGTGTATGGAGCGACCGGGCATGGAGCGCATGCAAAATATATGACGGTTCCAGCGCATACCTTGGTGAAGCTGCCGGATGCGCTATCCTTCAAGACAGGTGCTGCAATTTCCTGTGGGACCGGTACCGCATATGGCGCGCTGAAGCGCCTGGATTTGGCGGGTGACGAGACCATCGCGATCTTCGGTCAGGGTCCGGTCGGGCTAAGCGCTACACAGCTGGCGAAGGCCATGGGAGCACGGGTGATCGCGCTTGATATCGGCGAGGAGCGGCTGGGGCTGGCCAAGAAGTTCGGTGCGGATGAGGTGATCGATCCTGGCAAAAATGACGTCGTCGAAACGATCCGTGAGCTTACTAATGGCGAAGGGTCGCACAAATCGCTCGATTGCAGCTCTAATTCCGAGGCGCGCCGTAATGCGGTGCGCTGCGTGCGGACGTGGGGCGCTGCCTGTTTCGTCGGGGAGGGGGGCGATGTGAATATCGACGTCTCAAACGACATGATCCGCCGCCAGGTCACGGTCATCGGCTCCTGGACCTTCAGCAAGAATGGTCAGTCCGACTGCGCCGAATTCGTGGCCGAACGCAATATCGATGTGGATGCCTTGTTCACCCATGAATTCGAGCTGGAGCAAGCGGTAGAGGCCTATCAGCTCTTCGATACCCAGACGACTGGCAAAGGCGTCTTTTTGATGGATTGACTGTGGCAAGGCGCGGTTAGGGACGGATCTCGACAACGGAATGTACGAGCATCCTTTGTTTTGGCGCCGCTTGTGGTATCGACGACGGTGGCTGGTGCCGGCCGAACTAGGCAGTCACTTGCTGTAGGTTTGACGGATTACTGAAACCTTGAGTTGGGTAGTAGCGTTGGCGGAGCCGCTCGGCTATGACATGGGCAAATTTGGAGGGAAGAAAAATGCGCAAGAACAAGATCAAGCAGATGTGGCAAGAGGGAAAATCCGCGACCTTGGGCTGGCTGTCAATTTCGCACAGTTTCTCGGCCGAGATGATGGCGCGCCAAGGGTTCGATGCGCTGTGTATCGACATGCAGCACGGTACGGGCGAACTGAACAACGTTCTGCCAATGCTACAGGCGGTATCGCAGACCGATACGGTGCCGATAGTGCGAGTTGCCTGGAACGATCCGGCGGCGATCATGAAGGCGCTGGACCTCGGCGCCTACGGCATCATCGTGCCACTAATCAACAATGCGGAGGAAGCGGCCGCGGCGGTCGCGGCCTGTCGTTACCCGCCGGACGGCATCCGGTCGTCAGGTCCGGTTCGCGCCATGCATTATGGTGGCGGTAATTATTTCGACTACGCCAATGACGAGATAATCGTCATGGCCATGATTGAGACGAAAGAAGGCATCGAGAACCTCGATGCAATCTGTGCGACGCCGGGTCTCGACGCAGTCTATATCGGGCCGGCTGATCTGTCCTACGCGTTGGGTCTGCCCCCGAAGCCCGACAACACTGAGCCGATCCATTTGGAAACCTGCAACAATATCCTTGAATCGGCGCACAAGCATGGCATCAAAGCCGTCATGCATTGCGCGAGTGCTGATTTCGCGGCTGGCGCGGTCGAGCGTGGTTTCGATATGGTCATGCTGACGTCGGACTTGCATAGTATGATCGCTGGCGCCAAGGCTCAGCTTGATACATTCAAGGCCAAGGTAGGCTAGACGCAAGGCGGCAAACTCTGAGGAGATACGCGATGGATATGGTCCGTCTCGACCCACCCACTGAGCTGACAATGCCGATCGGAGAGGCGATGTTCAGCCAGCGTGCAATTCGTCGGCTGGACCCCGACCGACCGGTTACAGATGATCAGATTGAGATCATGCTTAATGCGGCGTCGAAGGCGCCGAATGGGGGCAATACGCAACCGGCACGCTATCTAGTAATTCGCGATCGTGCGGACATCCAAGCCTTCGGCAAACTGTACCACGAAGCTTGGTGGGCCAAGCGACGCGATGCTTATGGTTGGAACTCCCGGGCCGATATGCCCGAAGACTCGTCCTACCGTCACGCGGCGCTATTGGCCGATGAGATGGTCAATGCGCCTGCAGTCATATTGGTCTATTCGCAAGCACATGGGGCTGCCGCTTCTTCGACCTTTCCCGGGGTCCAAAATTTACTGCTCGCAGCGCGGGCGCTGGGTGTCGGCAGTGTTCTGACTACCTTGCACGCGGAGGTCATGGAGCGCGTCAACGCAATGTTAGGTGTCCCTGACGAGATGGTCTTCCACTGTTGCATTCCGATTGGCTATCCGCGTGGCAAATTCGGCCCGACAAGCCGTCTGCCTACGGGAGAGACGACGTCGTGGGGACGGTGGGGAAACCCGCCGCCTTGGAAATAGCTTTTAGTTAGCTGCCTTAGCCCGGCTCCGGTCGTACGTGACGGGAGGGCGTGTTCCCCTATGCGTCATCGGCTCAATGTGGCGGCATGGGATTGGTTGCAAGGATGGTTCGCGACGCATGCCGATGACCGAGATCGACAAGCCGTATGAGTAAACTGTTTTCCGTCGCGCTAGCGCGACCGCCTGGTCGTTGAGATGTTTTGCTCAGACTTGTAATACCAGTCGGGAATTGCACCCTCTCTGAGAGTTTTAGCCCATCGCTTCGGCGAGCAGCTGGAAGGATTGGACGCGCGCTCTATGGTCCCAGATCGCAGCAGCTACCATCAGCTCGTCAGCATTGGTTTCTTCGATCAATGAAGCTAAACGGTCCTTGATCGTTGCAGGGGTGCCATAGAAAGAACAAGAAAGCATCGACGAGGCATGCATTTTCTCAGTCGGCGACCAAAAACTCTCGATGTCATCAATTGGCGGCGGCAGCTGGCCGCGCGTGCCGCGGACCATGCGGGCGGAGTTCTGCTGCGGCGAAGTGAACAGCCGTTTCGCCTCGTCTTCTGTGTCGGCAACAATAACGTTGCAGCCGACCATTATATGGGGTTTGTCGAGCTGTGCCGACGGCTCGAACCGTTCTCGATAGACGGAGACCGCTTGTGTTAAGGCTTGTGGAGCGAAGTGGGATGCGAAGGCGTAGGGTAGGCCGAGCATCGCGGCGAGCTGTGCGCCGAACAGGCTGGAGCCCAGAATCCACAGCGGTACGTTGGTATCTTCGCCTGGAATGGCGTGCAGGGTTTGGTTCTCGCGCGGCGGACCGAGAAGGGCTTGGAGTTCTACCACATCCTGCGGGAACCGCTCGGAGGCTTGGTAATCGCGACGCAGCGCTTGCCACGTGCGTTGGTCCGTCCCCGGAGCGCGGCCGAGTCCAAGATCGATACGGTCCGGGAACAGACAGGCCAGAGTGCCGAACTGTTCGGCGATGACCAGCGGCGAATGGTTCGGCAGCATGATCCCACCCGCACCGACGCGGATAGTCGATGTTCCGCCTGCGACGTGGCAGATGCACACGGCTGTCGCAGCGCTGGCGATGCCAGCTAGATTATGATGTTCGGCTAGCCAGTAACGTTTGTAGCCAGCCGTTTCAGCATGCTGCGCTAAATCGAGGGCATTGTGCAGCGCGTCGGCTGGGTTAAAGCCCTCGCCGATATTAGCGAGGTCGAGGACAGAGAGTTGAACCATGGTGACATTTTAAAGCACGGGCGCCAGGTGATCTATTCCTACGACGTGCTTCTGACAACTTTATATTGGGCTTTGCCAAAATTCTCCGCACGCTACTACCATGCTTAGTCTGCGTAAAAACGATCTAAATCTGCCTTACAAGCTCGATTTTTGGGCCAATGCTATCCGGTCCAGAACGAGATTGTAGACTGCTATTTGGTCGGTCTGTGGAATAAAGGTGAACTGGTCGTGGTCGAATTGAGGGTGGCGTTCACCCTTTGGCAGGTTCTGGGGAAGGATCGCTATGGCTGATTAATGCGGTTCAAGCGCGGCGCCAACATGCCGATACACCGTGGCCGCGATCTATTTGAAACCTTTGCCGATGTGGTAACGCAGATTCAAGGATGAGGGACGCGATTTGTCTAACCAAAACACTGGCCTGCGCCGTGCGTTGACAACAACCGCTAGAGCGTTTCGCTTTCGTCCGCTATATTCGCGCCGCCATAGCCCGGAAGGAGTACGCGTATGGTGAATGAGCATTTCGGGCGGGGGCCAGACGGCGTCGTCATGGCTCTCTGGCGGACAGCCTTCTCGGGACGATTTTTTTGCTGAGCATCACACGGGATCGTCGCTATTGGGTCGTGCTGGGGGCGTGGTTGATCCAGTTCACGATCGTCGGCTTGATGTTCACCTACGGGCTATTTTTCAAATCCCTAGAGGCGGAGTATGGCTGGTCGCGGACGATGCTTTCGGCCTGTTCTTCGCTCGCCTTTTTCATGATGGGGGTGTTGGCGTCTTTTGGAGGTCATCTGGCCGACCGGTTTGGCCCTCGGATCGTCCTCGCCTTTACTGGGATTTGCTACAGCGTCGGCTACCTGCTGATGTCGCAGGTGTCGTCGGCGTGGCAAATGTTTGCGATCTTCGGCCTGTTTATCGCGTTGGGCATGGCGACGCATGATGTGGTGACCCTGTCGACCGTGGCGCATCAATTTCAGCGCCGCCGCGGACTGATGACGGCGGTGGTGAAAGTGGGAACGGCATTGGGCCAGATTTCCATTCCGGTAGCGGCGGGCTTTCTCATCGCTGGCACGGACTGGCGCTCGGCGCTGTTAATCCTTGGCAGTGGCGCCGTGGTAATATTACTCCTTGGTGCAGGCTTGATGAAGCGCCCGTCTTTGGTTGAGGGCGAGGCAAAAGAGAGTGCCGACAGAGGGGCCAGTCTCCAGCAGGCAAGACGCGACCCTACCCTCTGGATGCTCTGCGCCATACAATTTTCGCACTTTGCGACGTTGACAACGATCCCCTTGCATATCGTGGTGCATGGTATGGATCTCGGTATGACCCCAGCCGTCGCCGCGACGTTACTTTCTGTCATGGCAGGAGCCAGTATAGTAGGACGTTTGACGGTTGGTGGGTCGGTTGACCGGATCGGTGGACGGCGCGCCTTCATTCTGTGTTTCGTGCCGCTGATTTTAAGCCTGGTGTTGCTCGTCTTCATTCCGACGCCATGGCTGCTCTACGGCGCTGTCGCGATTTACGGTTTTGGCCATGGCGGATTCTATACGGTGATCTCACCTATCGTCGCCGAGTATTTCGGCCTACGATCGCATGGAGCAATATTCGGTGTGGTAGTGTTTTTCGGTACGATTGGTGGTGCGCTCGGATTGATAATGGCAGGAAGTATCTTCGATATCACAAGCAGCTATGGTCCTGCCTTCGGTGGGCTCGCAGCACTGGCAGTGGTCGGGCTCGTCCTAGCGCTGCGGTTGCCGCCGCCCGGCTTTAGGTCATAGTTAATCCGGTCGAAAGATGAATTGTCGCCATGGGTTCGAATGGGGCCGATCTGAGGTCGACGGACATTAGGGTATTTCGGACAATCATCACCTTAACGTGCGTTTTTGGCTTGATTGTATTATGCCGGCCTTGAAGCAATGTTTGGTCGGATTCTCTAGTCAGGCTGGCGGACGCTCCGTAATCTGCTCTGGGTACTATTGCGCCGCGGTTATACGGTTTCTTAAAGCGGCTTGTCGCTTGTATTGTAGCCTAATCCTTCACGATGACCTTTCCTGGACCACATGAACAAGCCATCAACCTGGCTCGCCCTCATAGCCGCAGCCGTTTATGTCGGCGCCTATTGGTATACGAACAAGGATTTTGACACGATCTATGCTAGTTGCGTCAAAGCTCAGCCAGACCTAGAGAAGGTTTGCGCTTGCCGACGCGACAAGATGTCGGACGATTTGAGCCTTTATCGGGCGATCACGGGCTACACGACCGAGTTGGCGCGGGTCAAAAAGTTCGCCCACGCCTCCTGCCCACGCCAATAGATGCTTGGTCTACTTAGGGCTCGGCCCAAAAACGCTTCCATTTGATTTCAGGACCAGGCCTAGTGCAGGCAGGGTATCATCGTTGCCTTGCCCAAACTGGCTCTGATCTTGCGGATACCTGGTCACGAAGGGTGCACACTCATGCCGTTTTGCGCATTACGTCTCCAGTGCCTTTAGCTTAGGGATTACCTCTTGCGGTATACGCTCGATATATTGTGGGTCGGACCAATTCGGCATCGGCGTTGGCATCGGGTGTGGGATGAGCATGTCGATCTTGTGACCGTAGTCGAGCACACGGTGTAGTTGTTCGGCGATCATGTCTGGTGTGCCGAAGAGCGAAAAGGAATCGGCGATCTCGTCTGAAAGGAACGAGACAACCTTTCCGGATGCTTCTAAATCCGAAGCGTGGTGGAAGTCGGGCCACACCTGTTTTTTGAGTTCATGGATATCGGGCCCGTCCCAGGCGAAGCCAGGTGGATCGAATAGGGAGGGCGAGTATTCATAAAACCCGGCCGCCATCGACCGGCTAATCAGCGCCGCGCGCTCCAGGTCGTCGGTCAGGATCGTGTGAAGGATGACTGCGATGCCGATCTCGTCTGGATCTCGACCGGCTTCCTTGGCGCCGCGATGCACGGCATCGATTGCGGTTCGCAGATTGGCTTCATGCCGGCCGACCCGAATGAACACGCCGTCGGCAACGCGACCCGCCATCTGCAGGGTTCGAGGCCCACCGGCCGCGATCCAGACTGGCACCTGCTCCGCATGCCTCAGGACGGCCGGTCGTGCGGCGTTCACCTCGATTTCTTCGCCGGCCAAGAGCCTGCGAGTCAGAATTGTCGCCTCCTCCAGCTCCGCGACCCGGGTCGGTCTCTTTCCCATCAGGCGCACTGCCGTGTCGCCAACGCCGTAGCTAAGGATGGTGCGACCCGGGGCTAGCCGCTCTATTGTTGAAATGGACGACGCCATCACCGCTGGATTGCGCATCATCGGCGTTTCGATCAGAGGCCCGAATTTGATGCGTGAAGTTTCGACGGCGGCGAACGCGAGATTAACGTAGGGGTCCTGCAGTAGCAGTGGTGAGGAGGGTATGAAGGCGTAGTCCCAGCCCAGCCCTTCGGCACGCTTTGCATCTGCGGCGAAATTTTGGGGTGTGGAATAGTCGAACCGATTTAGTCCAAAGGCGGGTAGCGTCATGAGCATAGGCCTGTAAAAGGTGTTCCGAGGCAATCAGTCTTATATCGATTGACCCGCACGGGCTAGGGGCCTCGGCTTCCCACGAGAACCACCGCGCCGATATACTCCCCGCAACGACCGCATCAGCAGGGAGCGAGTTATGAGTGTCATCGGCATTGAAGAAATTTTTCTGAAGACTAAGAACATGGAAAAGGCTTTGGAGTTCTATAACGGTATCCTCGGCATACCGATCGACAAGCGGGACGATGAGAAGACCTATCTGCAGATGGAGCGCGGGCATTTGGTTTTGCAGATCGAGAACCATACTGGCCTGCATCAGGGCGGCGGGCCCCTGCATTTCGCGATGACCGTCACCGAGGAGGCCTTCGACGAAATCCTCGCCAAATTCGAAGGCAGCCGACATTTTACCCGTGGTCCCTATGGCGACCGCGGCGAGCGGCGAGCTCTGTTCATGATGGACCCTGATGGCAATGAGACTGAGGTCAACACGCGCTATCTTTACGGCACGCCCAAGCGCGACTAGATCATGTCGCGGGAATATCCCGAACGGCCATTCGTCGGTGTCGGCGTTGTGGTTTGGCGCGGCGATGAGGTGTTGTTGATCCAACGCGGTAAGCCGCCGCGGTTAGGCGCGTGGAGCCTGCCGGGCGGAGCGCAGGAATTGGGCGAGACGGTGCGCGAGGCGGCGGTGCGCGAGGTGCTTGAGGAGACCAACATCGAAATTGAGGTCACGCACCTGATCGATGTGGTCGATGGAATTACCCGTGACGAGGATGGGCGGGTGCGTATGCACTACACCCTGGTCGATTTCGCCGCCGAATGGCGTGCCGGTGAACCGGTCGCGGGCTCTGATGCCATGGGTGCACAGTGGATCCATCCAGACGACCTGGGTCCGCTGAGACTGTGGAAGGAAACTTTGCGTATCATCGAGATGTCCGCGGCTTACCGGCGTGAGACCGCATGACTTTGGTCATCTTCGATTGTGACGGTGTGCTCGTGGACAGTGAGGTACTGTTCAATTGTATCGCGGCAGAGGAGTTTACGCGCTGCGGCGTGCCGATGGACACGGAAACAGCGATCGCTCGCTTCACCGGAATTAGTGCGCCGAATATGATTGCGGCCGTCGAGGCGGAGACCGGAAAACCTATCCCCGAGGATTTCACGCAGCGCTGCAGGGCTCGGGCAAACAAGGTTTTCGATGCGGAGCTTGAGGCAATAGCTGGGGTCGACGCTGTGCTGATGGATAATGCCCAGCGCCGCTGCGTCGCTTCGTCGAGCTCACCGGCTCGCATTCGCCGATCGCTCAAAACCACTGGCCTTTATAGTCATTTTGAGGATGACGCGATCTTCAGCGCTGTGATGGTTAAGAACGGTAAACCAGCGCCTGATCTGTTCCTGTATGCCGCCGAGGCTATGGGAGTTGCGCCTGCCGACTGTATCGTGATCGAAGACAGCCGGGCTGGTGTGCAGGCTGGCGTGGCAGCGGGCATGACGGTGCTGGGGTTCGTTGGCGCCAGTCACATTAGTGACGGCCACGCAAACCGCCTACGTGAGATCGGCACGCATCATATTTTCGATGATATGTCGGCATTACCAGGGCTCTTGGGCGCGGTGGTTGGCCGTAACTAACCGACCTGTCGTCTGCCCAAACCTCAATTCTAGCCTCAAGGGGGTGGGCAAAGTAATGGTATGAGTATGAAAGGCAGCATATTCAGACAGGAAAACACTAACGTCTGATCATGTCCTTAAGCCCGTCACTCATCGATGCGGCGATGTGTGTGGTACCCCTCGCAGGCGAGACCGACGCAATGTTGCGATACAAATGCTGCCATTGCATCCATACGACCTCGTATATCTGCGTTCCGTGCGCGCAAGGTCTCGGCCATCGTTTGCGCGTCGCGGCGCAGACCTTCGAAGTCGAGCGATGTAAAGCGGCGGCCTTCCAGCACCATACGCCCGCCGATCATGACGCTATCGATAGCGCTGCCGTCAGCGCAATTCACGGTTTGATTGGCGACATCGTTGAGCGGAACAAAGGCGACGTTGGTCAGATCCACCAAGACGAGGTCGGCCTTGTAGCCAGGTGCGATGCGGCCGATCTGGCCTGCCATGCCCAGCAGCGCGGCACCGCCTAAGGTTCCGGCGCGCAGTACGTCCCAACTACTAAGCCAGCTGTCCGGGTCTATTTCCATGAGGCGCGAGGCGAAGGCAGCCATGCGCATCGCCTCCACCATGTTTTGATGATCGCCTGAGGAAGACCCGTCGGTTCCGATTCCGACGGTGACGCCGGCGTTTAACATGCGGCGGACGGGCGCGACGCCGTTGCCGAGGCGCAGATTAGAGCCGGGATTGTGCGCGACATTGGCGCCACGGTCCGCCATCCGCTGCACATCGTCCTCATCGAGCCAGATGCAGTGAGCGCCAGTAAAGTTCTGCCCGATTAGTCCAAGATCATCGAGATGGGCGGTCAACGTCTTGCTGTAGCGTTTTAGGCCGGCGATCGCCTGAAGTTTTGATTCGCCAAGATGCATCTGCAACCCGACCCCATAGTCTTGGGCGAGGTCGCGGCATGCGCGTATGAAATCGTCAGTGCAATGCATTGGAATAGTGGGACCCAGAGCCGGGCGCACCCGTTCACGATCACCCGGCCAATCTTGCAACAGCGCCCGGCAGCCTGCGATATGATCCTCCCAGGGGGCGGCTTTCAGGGCTTCGGCGTGACTGCGATGCGGCTCCGGCAGCGAGTCCAATAGCCCGGGGATCGCTGTGTAGAAGGTGGTGTCCGCCATCATGGGGGCGATAGTGGCGCGGATGCCGACGTCCATGTAGCCACTGGTGACGGCTGATATGCTCTCTAGGGATGGTTGGGGAAACTGGAAAAACATGTCGTAGGCGGCGGTGCAGCCCTTCAGAACCATCTCGGCGGCGTTTAGGCGTGCGGCTAGGTATTGGCCTTCGAGGGTCAGGCCACCGCCGATCCAGGGCGCGGCGTTAAGCAGCAGTTCGAGCGACCATTTATCGCCATACCCTTTCGACAGACTGCCATGGCCGTGGGTGTGTGCGTTGACGAGACCCGGCATCAGTAGCCGGTCCGAGGCGTCGATTACCACGGCATCTTCGGGTGCGTCCATCCCGGGAGCGCCTAACTCGAGGATTGCGTCTCCTTTGATGAGCACATCCGTCGGCTCGACGGTCCGACTTTCTGGATCGAGTATGCGTCCGTTGCGAATAATCTGTTGTTTAGGCGTCGCGATCATGGTGTCGTTCCCTTAATGCCCCAACGGGCCAACATGACCACGATGGCGTGGTTCCGTTCAAGGGTTCCATTAATCCTGATTTGCTCTGAGATTCGCCCTAGTAATGCTTCGCTCCAGAGGCGGGGGTCAATTCAGATACTTCAAGTGCTCTGTCATTGTCTCTTCTTCATCGAGGCTGGTTCCCGATCAACGTTGGGACGACACGATGTTAGGTACCAACGCTCGGCAATTATTTGCATGGCCCTTGCGCAATGTCCCGTTCCGCGCCTCAATTGTGGCATGGAAGGAGAGTGACCGATGCTAACTATCGCCGCTTACATCGGCGCCGCACTCGCGGAGATCGCCGGCTGTTTCGCTTTCTGGGCTTGGTTGCGGCTCGACAAGCCGGTCTGGTGGGTGCTGCCGGGATTATTGGCATTGGTGTTGTTCGCTTACCTACTAACCTTGGTGGATAGCGCTGCGGCCGGGCGCACCTACGCTGCCTATGGTGGGGTCTATATCGTGAGTTCGATCTGCTGGCTTTGGCTGGTCGAGGGCGTTCGGCCGGACCGCTGGGATGCGGTTGGTGCCGTGGTCTGCCTAATCGGCGCGATGATTATCGTCGCGGGACCGAGGGCCACCGCGTAATACTGATTGCAAAGGCCAACCCCAATGTTGGATCGGAATTTGTGATTATAGATTGTACCTTGAAGCAAAGTTCGATTTTATGAATTTGGAAACCCAATTGTCCTATTTTCAGAGCCCCTGCTGCTGGAACGGCACGATCAAGATGAGCCTGTTTAATGCTTCCAGCATGTAAGTGCTAATTGAGCGCTCCATGAATGTTTGTAAAATTATGCCCGAAGTCGGGTGCAAGGCCGACAATTGCTGGTCGCCGCGGGCGGCGCTCGCTTCTGGCACGAGGTCGTAGGACAGGGGCCCTGTTGCGAGACCGCACTTTTGGCTGTCGCATTGCTCGGCAATTGAGACGACTGGCGTAAATGTTAGGCGCGGCGCTGTGGGCGCGGGCTTTCATCCATGAGGCCGGCCAGCATGTGGTTCAGCCGCAGCGAGAGTTCGGCCTTCACGCCGACGAAATCGATGTCGTCCCACCTGTTGTGGGATTCATTCGGGTCTTGGGTCAAATCGTAAAGCTCACCCCAATCTTCGTCTTTATAAAGCGTGAAGCGGTGATGCTGGGTGATCAGGGCCCTGACCCGGGCCGCAGTCTGGAAGCCGAGGCGCGCGCCGCTATCATTGTACTCGATGAATATTTCGTTCCGGTGCTTCGCTGACTCGCCATTTAACACCGGGAGGAAGCTCTGCGCCTGCATGCCAAAATAGGGGTGCACGCCGGCCCGCTCCAAGATCGTCGCAGGCAGGTCTATTGTCGATGAAAGGGCGTCCGTCGTCTTGGCTGTGCGGTCTGCTGGATCGGACCATATCATTGGTACTTTGGTGATCGACTGAAAGGGCATGGCGCCCTTCAACAACAAGCCGAAATCGCCAAGGTAGTCGCCATGGTCTGATGTGAAGCAGATCACCGTGTCGTCGTAGCGGCTGGTATCCCGAAGGGCGGCGACGATGTCGCCGACCGCGTCGTCGATCATGGTGATCATGCCCGCTGTTAGAGCCATCGCTTCTTGAACCTGCCGCTCGGTCGCCATGGTAGCAGTCATCGGAGAGACCAGTTTCGCGTTGCTCTTCCAATCCTCGTAGATCTTGCGCATTGGCGGCGTCGGGTTGCGGTGAGCCTCGTAAGGTAGCGGCGCATCGAAATTTTCGGGCCGGTAAAGGTCCCAATATTTCCCTGGCGGATTGAACGGGTGGTGTGGATCGGGAAAGGATACAAAAGCGAAGAAGGGTTCGACCGCATTAGCCTGACTTTTCAGATAGTCGATCGCCCGGTCGCGGATATAGGCGGTCGAATAGAGGTCTTCCGGTATCGGCGTTCGGTAGGCCTGCGGGCATATATAGTTGTGCGGTAGTTGGTTGTCGCGGTTGTGCAGCGCCTGCCAGTTGGGTGCGGATTGCCGGAACCATTGTTGGTAGTGGCCGCCGCATCGGTCGCCGTGATCGGTGACCATGTCTACATGCTGGTAGCCATAATAGGGCGGCGTAAATTCGACCGGCGTGTCTTCCTGGTAGCGGTGCGGCTCCTCTTGCTCGTAGTCGCCGGGGTCTGTCCGCCAGGCTTCGTCGATCGGGCCGGTTTCCAATTGGCTTTCTCCAAAGGGTGCTTGACCCATCATCGGCTGCAGATGGCTCTTGCCGATCGCAGCAGTGTGGTAGCCAGCGGCTGCGAGTACATCTACGAAGGTGTTAGCGCGTAGCGACAGGGTGCAGCCATTGCTGCGCAGGCCATGGGTGGAGGGATAGCGGCCGGTCATGAAGCTGGCCCGGTTCGGCATGCAGACTGGCGAGGTCGCATGGAATTTCTCGAATCGTGTTCCTGTGGCAGCGATTGCATCGATATTCGGTGTCTTCAGGACCGGATGCCCGGCGCAACCCAGCCAATCGGCGCGGTGTTGGTCAGTCATGATGAAGAGGAAGTTGGGCTTCTTGGTCATTGTGGTGTGATCCTCGATGCCGTGGGGATTTCAAACTTTCTAAACGATGTCACCGGTATCACGCAGTGCGGCAATTTCCTGCGGGCTGAAGCCGGCATTGCCCAGAACCGTATCTGTATGCTCACCCAGTGCCGGTGCCTGGCCGCCGGTCCGTTCGGAGACACCCTCGAAATTTACACCAAGCCGCGGCAGGTAAGCGGTCGTACCGGAGGCAAACTGGGTCGACGACATCCGGTTGTCGTGGCTCATCTGTTTGTCCTTTTGTAGATCGCGTGGCTGGCCGACTGGAGCGGCTGGTAGGCCTGCATTCACTAGCATCTCAATCAGTGGATCGCTGTCGTAGCCGAGAAAAATTTCCTGGCAGATTGCGTAGAGTTCATCATGGTTTTGGCGCCGTTTTTCGTTGGTGTCGAACTTCGGCTCGCTAAACAGGCTAGGTCGGTCGTACATTTCGCAAAAGGTCTGCCATTGCTTGTCGCTAGTGATGCCGACGAAGATGGCGGTACCGTCGCGCGTGTCGAAGGTCTCGTAAATTCCCCAGGATCGCGGCTGTACCGAGAAGGGCTGTGGAACGGTACCTGTATGCGCTTCTGCGGCGATGTGTTGGCCGACCAAGAAAGCGGAAGATTCGTAGAGTGCGCTCTGGACGTGTCGACCGTGTCCGGTTAGGTCGCGTTGCAATAGCGCGGATAAGATACCAATGACACCAAACATGCCGCCGGCGATATCGACGACTGATGAGCCCGCGCGCATAGGCCGGTCGGGCAGCCCCGTCATATAGGCAAGGCCAGTGCTGTACTGCACAACTTCATCCAGCGCCGCGTAGTTCTCGTAAGGCCCAGGCAGATAACCCTTGAGTGAGCAGTAGACCAGTCGCGGATTGAGTTGCGAGACCTCGTTATAGCCGATCCCAAGCCGCTCGGCGGTCCCTGGGGCGAAATTTTCGGTCAACACGTCAGCATCCTTTAGCAGCCGGTGCGCGACCTGCCGCCCGCCTTCGGTCTTCAGGTTCAGGCCAACCGCCTTTTTGCTGCGATTGAAATAGACGAAGGACCCAGCGACGTGGCCTTCCAGTGCGCGCGTCCGATCCCCGTGCGGAGCCGGCTCAACTTTGATTACCTCTGCGCCCAATTCTGCCAGGATTAGGCCACAGCTAGGCCCCATTACCACATGACAGAACTCAATTACCTTCTTACCCTTCAGCGGCAGATTGGTGGGATCATCGAGCGGTGTGTCCGCTGGAATGTTGGGGTGTTTCATATCGTTTCTCTTTCGGACGGGAAAACGAGATTTTGCGGCGTGGCTGCTGGGCCTATAGCTGTCGGCAATCGGTAACCACAATTTGATAGATGTGCCTGGCAACCAGGTTGTCGCGCAATACGGTGTAGGCACATCCTATCTGCTTTCTCAGCGAATAAGGTGCGGTGCTTCTAAGGGTGCGGCATAAGCAGCGCCGGTGGGTAAGGGAAAACCGGCAGGCCTGCCTGTTGCCGGATCGGCGCCCTGCCGTGCGAAAAACGCTTTCGGTAGGAGGCGGCCATCGGGAACGCTTAACCACAGACGCAGCAGGTGCCGGCGCCGATCGGGCTCTGGCCAGTCTTCATACGCGTTGCGGCTGTGCAGCAGTGCCATGTTGTTGATTAGTTGTATATCGCCTGGCTGAAAATCGATTTCGAGCTTGAATCGCGGGTCGTCGGCAAGTTCTTGTAGTAGGTCAATCGCCTCTTCCTGTATAGGTCGCAATGCGGGAACTTGCGGGAAGCGCTGCGCGCTGCGTATGAAGCGGGGGTTGTGGCAGACAAGAACTTCGGTTGGTGTGAGAGCAAGGATCGGCATGTGGAACCAAGGGTCCTGCCCTTTTATTTCGTCACCTCGACGGTCGAGGTGAAACGGTTGTAACAGCTCTGCGGCCAGGTTTGGATGCGTCGCGACTAGTTCGTTCCACAACGTGGTGACGCTGGCAAGGGCGGAGGCCCCGCCCAATCGTGCGCTGCGGATACACAGCAGGCCGACGATCTCTGCACTTATGTCAGTGTGAAACGGTAGTGCGCCCGTTGACTGATGTGCCCGCTGGTGGGGGTCATCCGCGTTGCCGCCTACATCAAACACATGGCCCAGCACGTTACCTAACGCATTTTGTGCAATTGGGACGCCCATACGTGAAGCGATAGCCCAATAGACCCGAGCGGTGCGCGCAATGGGCCAGTCATCAATTGGCAGGCCGCGAAGGATGGTAACACCCCGGCCCTCCAGCAATTCTGTACGGACCCGCTTGAGCACTGGCTCGAGCGCGGGCAGATCGAAGTCATCGTGTTCGAGTGACACGATATCCCGATCGGACGTTGATTCTGCCGCTGCAACGAGCTCGTTGATTTGCGTTTTCGACAGTGTGTAGATCCAATCGCGTCGCGCTGCCAGTTCCGGACCGCTCCACGCTCGTGCACTCTCATAGGTCTGCAGTTTATCCATTACCAAACGCCCTTGCCGCCGCGATGCAAATTGCTAGCATCTGTTCTCCGAACTGGCCATCTTTGGGGCTGGTGCGCAGGACGTGGGAGGAGCGAGACTTGTCACAGGATCATGCGGAGATTTATCGGCGGCTTGGTGTGGAACCGGTCGTGAATTGCGGTTCGTCCCGCTCTGTATATGGAAACAGTACACAGAGTGACCCCGTCCGGGCAGCGATGGAGAGCGCCTCCCACCATCATGTCATAATGGAAGAGCTGGGCGAGGCAGTCGGGCAGCGCCTTGGCGAGCTGACGGGCACCGAGTGGGGTTTGGTGACGGCCGGTTCGGCTACTGGACTGGCCCTGGGCGCAGCGGCCTGCGTCGCAGCGACTGACCCCCTACGGATGCTGCGTCTGCCGGGCCCGGTCGAGGGTGAGCGATGGGTGGTATTGACGCCGAAGGGCCAGCGTTTCGCTTACGACCAGTCGGTGCGGATGATAGGCGCGAATGTAATCGAGGTTGCGAATTTGGCGGCGTTCGAGGCGGCGCTTGTGGAACATAATGTCGTCGCAGTGCTGATGTTGGCAGAGCGCGATGTAGGGGCGCCGCTGACTTTAGACCAGATGCGTCCAGCAGCGCTGGCCGCGGGCGTGCCGATCATGGTGGATGCCGCGTCAGAGGCGCTGACCCTGCCCGAGCGATGGACCACACGCGGCGCTGATATGGTGGTGTACAGCATCAGTAAGCTGATGCGCGGTCCGGCGGCATCCGGCCTGTTGCTAGGCCGTAAACCGCTGGTCCAGGCGGCCTGGTACAATGGCCCGCCACATCAGGGCTTCGGTCGCGCCATGAAAATCAGCAAAGAACAGATCGTGGGCGCGGTTGCCGCCGTGGAGCTCTGGCTGTCGCATGATCGCGCGACCGAGCAGCGGCTTTGGCACACGATGCTGGACGGGATCCGCGACCGATTGCAGCCGATCAACGCACTGCGGCTCGACCGGCACGAACTTGCTGGTGGTATCCCACGCCTAGAGGTCGACTGGTCGCGCTGCCATCCCAACCTAACCTTTACGGACCTGCAGGCGGAATTGCTGGCGCGGCAGCCGCGTATCTTGATAGACGATTATGGCGGCACAAAAACTTCCACCATGATCAGCCCGTTCTCTTTGGACCTGGTGGGCGCCGAATTGGTCGCAGAGGCACTGTTCGAGGCGTTGACAGCAGCTCGGCCAGAGGACGGTCGCGGCGCGACGGCCGGCTGCGACATCACGGGCGAATGGACCGTTTCCATCGACTTCGCGGTCAGGCCGGCGGAGCAGAGGCTGGTCTTGCGCCGCAAGGGGGACGGGTTGGCGGGGATCCACCGCACGAAATTTGGTGACGGTGAAGGGGAGGGCTGGGAGACGAAAGACGGCTTCGACTTACAGATTTTTCACTGGGTGGAAGGGTGCTACGTCGCTTACCGATTCGTTGCCGAGGACTGCACAACGGACAGTCTATCGGGATTCGTGGAACTCGGTGCTGCTTCTAGCCACGCCCGCGGCCCCACAACTTTGCGGCAATTCGGCCGTGTGCCCTTCGTGGCAGTGCGGGCCTAGCAAGGATCTGCACTAGCGATAGACAAATTCCGCCAGCCGGGGTTGCCACCGAGATATGGAACAAAAGAGAACATATTCCTTGGGTCGCGATACGCCCTGCACCTCGGTGAGCTGCAGCG